>ENA-OQDD01000964-OQDD01000964.1-human-gut-metagenome-genome-assembly--contig:-NODE-964-length-10242-cov-5.119130_pt1 | contig 10242 bp, 10 predicted proteins | sample MGYA00242507_ERZ504598 | MGnify/ENA primary metagenome ERZ504598 (study PRJEB26092, sample SAMD00036318) | human gut metagenome | host: Homo sapiens | study: EMG produced TPA metagenomics assembly of... | reverse complement strand
ATTTTTTGTACAAAACGTACATTCAACACAAGCGACACAAGACAAATGATTATCCCTGCTGAAAAAAGAAAGAACTTAGTTTTCAGGTACGGAGTTACCCGGTATATCAGTTTGTCGTACCATGAAACGGGCGTTACTTCTCCGGTCAGTGCTGTATCATCAACCGGGAATAACACTTTTAACCGCTCCTTGAAATATCGGTGCGAGGTCACGATAAGCCCCTTTATATCTTCAAGGTCTTGTTTTGATTCTCGGACTGCCCTTTCCGATACTGCCGATTTGGTTTAGAATCTCCTGCACCATGTTTCAGTAATGCCGGATTTACTTCATTCCGAATGCGCTGTTCGATAACGTCCAGCCTGTTAATCGTTTCCTCCCGGCTGGCTGGCATTACCTGCTTCTCCTGCCGTTCTTTCAGTTCCGTAACCATGGAGAGAAGCCCCTCCAAAATTAAATTATCTTCCATGTCCCTATAATTTTAAGTGTCGTTTCTTTTTTCTCTTTTTCCTTTCACCGGGATTGTCGGGTGTTTCATCAGCCGGAGAGGACGGGGCGGAGAATAGACCGCCCAAGCCTGCCAGTAACGGACTGTCTGCTTTAAACGGTGTCCGTGTCGGTTCTTGAACAGGGACGGAAACCGTCTGTCGGTTGCTTCCGGCAGTGTTCAGTTCCGCATCCCCGAAACATTTATCCAGCTTGGAGAAACTGAAACTGCGGTCTATCTCCGAACCCTTGAACGTGTATTCGCCTTTGGAAAAGGATATGCCCTGTACTTCGCCAGTCTGTCCCCTGTACTTGAAATGAATCCCGATACCCTTTTCTGCCAGCCGGGTTTGTAACTGCCGCCAGTTCCTTGATTTCCCGATTTCATCCTTTACGGCATTGTAAATCTCGTATTTGGATTTGTCCGGTTCTCTCAAACGGTGCTGCTTTACATGCTCCTTGCCTTTAGCGAAATAAAGCCCGTGTTTGGCTTTCAGCTTCTTGCATACCTGCTCGTTGCGGTACATGTCGTTCCTGTCCGAAATGGTCTTGCCGTTGTTGTCTATACGGTTGAACACGATATGCACGTGCGGATGTTCCCGGTCTTGGTGGCGCACGATGATGTACTGCGTATCGGTGATTCTCATTTCACGCATATACTCCTGCGCAAGCTGTATCATTTTCCCGTCTGTCAGCTTGGGTGCGTCCACTGGGGAATAGCTTAGCGCAATATGTCCGACAGGCTTTTTCAGGTCGGGGTTCATCCCGGCTTGCAGTATGAAACTGCGTATGATGTCCCGGTTGCTTTCGGCTAACACTCCCTCCGCATGAAGTAAGGTAGCCTGTTCCTTGCCGAGTACATAGTTCACGCAGCCTTTAAATCCGCTTCCCTTTTTTATTTTTCCAATCATCCGACAGTTGGTTTATGATTTCAACAATCCTGTTTTGAGTTTCACCAGTTCCACCGCCACCAGTGCGAAACCTCCGGCATTCGCCCGGTGCGCCAACTGGTTGATGTTGTTGGCTTCCCCTGCCAGTTTGCGGATGGTGTCCGCATCCTGCCTGTTCAGCCGGGGTATGACCTCTGCCGAAACAACCGCCTGCCTTACATACTCACTGACACGCAACCCGGCTTCCCCGGCTCGCTTCCTGATGGCGTAATACTGCAACTCGGTCAGTTTCGTACTGACAACCCGTTGCTGCTTCTCTATCCGTTTCTTTGCCGGACGTCCCCCCGGCTTGTCCTTTATACTCGTCATGGTTTTTTACGTTTGAATGGTGTCTTAAAAATTGCGACCAACGGGAGAAATTTTCTTTGCGGTGAGCAAAGCAAGGTAGTTTCGGTTTACCGAAACATAACCTTGCTCTCCAAATAAACCGCCAGCCGTTGATAGTCCTGCCGGATTAAATGCCCCTGCCTCTCTTTTGTCTTGAGGCGGCACGTTGTCCGGTTTCCTGCTTCGTTTCCTGCACTTGGCTGGCTTCGTTTTTCTGTTCCTGCTTCCTGCCGCACAGATAATCGTTCAAGTCCGAATATCCCCTATAATTGTGCGAGAAGTCACGCACACGGTAGGAGTATTCCAATTCGATAGCCCGTGTCGCTTCATATCCAGCCTTGTCATTGTCAAGCATACAGTGGATGCATTCATACGGGTACAGCACGTCAATGGCTTTCGGCACGTTGACAGTCGAATTAAGAATGACATAGTCCTGTCTGTCAAGGTCGGGCATGGTCGGGCAGTTCTTCATCCGGAGCGTGAGGAAAGAAAGATAGTCCATAAACCCCTCGAATACCAAACACTTCTCTCTCGGCTCTCCCTGCTGCCGTATATGGGTGATGTCTTTCGGGGCAATGCAGCCTTTGAAAAAGGAATTGCGAACCTCGTAACCTCCTGCCATGTTCGGGAAACCGATAGCAAAGAACGGTCTGCCGTTATTGGTAAAATGGAGTTCCTTACATTCTCTTTTTGCCAGTTCGACATTGATACCCCGTCCCTGCAAATAACGGAGCAATGCCGGATGGATAAGGTCACGGACTTCCAAATGCTGGAAGCTCGGTTCTGTCCTACGCTGGGGAAAAGAAAAACTGACCGGACGGACGTGCGGTGTCTGTTCCGCTATCCGGTTTAAAAGGTATGGCAAGCTGTCTGAACAATAGAGTTCCTTTGCCAGTGCGATGATGTTGCCGCCCTTGCCTGCGCGTAGCTCGGTACAGAACGCCTTACTGCCTTTCGGCAGTAGGTTTTCCCGTACCTGCCCCAAACCGTACTTGCATGTCTCCACGCATACGGCTCTCCGTTGATAACATGACTTTATTTAGCATGGCTGTGTATTTTGGCATAACACTTTTCACAGACAACCAATGTCTTCCTATGCTTTTCAAGCATCAGCCTGTCGCATTCAGTTTTTCCTTTAAGCTGATTTAGCTTTCTGACATGACGCATGACTACAGGTCCGACTTTTCCACATAATTCACATGTTCTCGCATCCAATCGCTCAGTAAGTGTCGGCTGTGGAATTGCGATTGTGTAGGATAAGTCGTTTACCTCCGTATAGTACATTGGTGGTTTACGTTTGAATCCCTCATTATAGAATTTCCTGTACCGTAATTTACCTTTTGCATCCTGATATGGCACTATAATGTCATTCCCAACCTTATATTTGTCAATGACTTTGCTTACAGTGCTATTGGTTTTTCCTGCAATGGTATGGTACATACTGTACTCCATGATGTATCCAAACTTTGAGAGCGCGTATGCCACGTTGTTGGCAATGCAGTAGTAGTTGTAGAACCCTCTGATTTCAGAGTTATATGCCGCCACTATGTCCTCGATTTTCTTCTTCATAAGATTGCCTCTGAACTTTGCAAACCAAACTTGTCGGCCATTTTCTACCTTGTATCTGATGGCGCTGTATTCTTCCAGTTTGTTCCGCACCGTTTCTATGGCGACCTTTAGGACTATCTTACCGTTGTAATAACGGGCTGGCACATTGTTCTTGTCCCGCTTGATAGCATCAGACTTACGGACTGAAACATCGAAGCCAAGAAATTTCGCGGGCTTTTGTGCGTTTGTTATCAATGTCTTTTCCTGTGACAGTTCCAGCTTGAGGTTTTCTTCCATATACTTGGTAATGTCCGACTTGATTTTAACGCACTCTGCCTTGCTTCCGATAACACCAATGAGGAAATCATCTGCGTATCTTACGTATCGAAGCCTTCTGTATGTTTCATCCATACTGTCTCTGCTCTCAATCTTTTGCCTTTCACGTCTCAGTTTCTCATACTCATCCCTAAGCTGTAATCTGACATCTGCATCCTGTATGTTCTTGATGCTTTTAAGGATGCGTTGCATCTTATCGCTAAGTTGCTTGTATTCTTTGGTGATGTGTCTTTCTTTTCCCTTATTGAAGCGTAGGGCGTATTCTTCCATATACTTGTCAAAATTATCAAGATAAATGTTTGCCAGTATAGGACTGATATTACCGCCTTGTGGAGTTCCCTTGTTTGTATTATGAAACTTCCAGTCTTCAATATATCCCGCATTCAACAACTTGCGGATAAGCCTTAGAAATCTATCATCGGCAATCCGTTTCCGCAAAGTTGCAATCAATACATTGTGGTCTATGTTGTCGAAGAATCCTTTAATGTCTCCTTCCACAAACCATTTTGTACCTGTAAATGTCTTTTGGATATGGGTCAATGCGGTATGGCAGCTTCTGTTTGGTCTGAATCCATGTGAGGTGTTTGCAAACACCTCTTCATAGACGGCTTCAAGAATCATGCGCACCACCTCCTGTACAAGTTTGTCCTCAAAGGAAGGAATTCCAAGCGGTCTTTTCTTACCGTTTTTCTTGGGTATGTATATCCTTTTTGCCGGATTAGGCTTGTAAGACTCATCTCTCAAAGATGCAATGACTTTGTTTATTCTTTGAAGACTCATCCGATTGATGGTTTTCCCATCCGTACCGGGTGTCATATTGCCTGGTTTGGCGTAAATACGCTGGTAAGCAACATGAAACATCTCCTCATTGAATAAGATACGGTACAGCCTTTCGAACTTGTAATCCGAAACTTTACCATGCTTGTTTAAAGCTTTTAATACTTGCTCAGGACTTCTCATAATGTCTCACACATTTTCCATTATTTGTATTAAGTTATCTAACTGCTTCCCTTCGCCATGTTACAAGGCTTTCCCTTGCTCGGACTACTACGGAAGCTCCGTTCCCATGTCAGATATTCAGGTCCTATGCCCATAGCCTTACGGCATTCTGATTTAGGGAATCCCCATTTGCTTTCACAATAACTGTTTGGCTCGGCAGACTGTCGGATGCGACTTACGTTCCTATTCCACTTATTGTGGTTGCTCTGAAGCCAGCTCCTGCTCCATTGTAATTTCGGTTTACATGGGGTGCTTCAGCCCGACGTGAATCAAATACCTTTCGTCGGGGCTGGTACGTGTGCAGCAGAACTATCGTTCAACCAATCAGGCTTCATCCTTGTGTCTGTCTTTTCCTCTCGCCATGCAGTCGCAGCTTGGTATTTAGCTGACTAATGACTTTACCGACATGCTTTTGTCACCTTTGGATTTCTCCTCCAGCTAAGTCGTTGAGGATAGGTCTGTTGAACTCTAACCTAATCTCTTGCCATAGAGATATTTATTGTGTAGCCTATATGGGCGCATCGAAGTCGTACCACTGGTTGCGTTCGGTGTTCACTTTGAAGGAAGCCTCTGTTTCTTCCCTCAAGGGAGATTTGTACCAAAGGTTGATACCCTGCTGTTTGACGGGTGAATACCCCAGGCTGTGCAGGTAGTCAGCCAGATTGATTTGTTTTGCAGTCTCGATGTTCATAAGGAAATCGTTTTTAGTGAGTGCTTTGATTATTTCTCTTTTTGCCCGCAACTCTTAAAAGTATGCGGTCAGTACAATCACTTCACTAAACTCCTAATATATAGACCCCCGGAATAAAGTGAAGTGATTTGTCTGTTTCTGAAATCACTTCACTAAATTGTCGTATATATAGGATACGGGAATAAAGTGAAGCGATTTTCGGGATTGTCGGCTAATAGTGGTAATCGGGCTTGAAGGAATACTTCCTGCCGTTTTCCTGCACTATCATCCGTTTGTTGCGCAGCATGGTGATAAGCGCCACTGCATTCTGGTGATTCAGTCTAACCCCTTCTGCCAGATAAGTCCTGATTAAGGTGTCTTCCAGCTCCTTGTAGCCGTATTCCTCTTTCAGTGCAAAAGCGGCTTCCAGTGCGGCACGGTGCTGCGGTTCTGAAATATCCTTGTAAGGGTCAAACTTTTCCACCGAGGGTCTTCCCGGCTTCCTTGCTTCCGGCTTGTAGCTTCCGCAAGTTCGGGCAGGCTCTGTCGTTGATGCAGAATGCAAAAGGCTCGAAATCCATCGCCCGGATGTGCATGGCGGAAACATGGCTGATGTCGCTGTTCCCCTTGTCCTTTTCCACCAGCAGGACTGTTTCCGCCTTGTTGTTCAGTTCCGTACCAATGTGCCCTCTTGCGTTCTCATCCCCCTTGTTCTGATGCAGTATCGTATGGATATGAATCTGCCTGTCGTCCGTCCACTGCATCAGCTTGGATATGATGCGGGTGGATTCACCGGGGCTGTTGATGTCGTACACCATATCCCGGATGCCGTCTATGATGACCAGCCCAATATCCGGTGAGTGGTAGATAGCCTGTTCTACAATGCTGATGCGCTGTTCCGGGGTGTATTTTCTCAAAGCGAGAAACTCCAGATAACCGCTGTCCCTGTCATCGGGCAATCCTGCCATCCGCAGGATCCGCTTCATCACTTTCAGGCAGTGGTAGGGGCTTTGCTCCGTATCTATATAAAGCACTTTCCGCTTTTCCTCGGGCAGTTCAGCCGCATATCGTAACACGGTACCGTTCTTCAATGCAGCGGCTACGATAGCCGATACATTGAAGGTTTTCTTGCTCTTGGCTTTGCCGATGGATGCGCTGAAATTGCCCAGCGTCCCGATGACAGAGCCGTGTACTTTCAGAATTTCGGGGGCTTTTTCGTAGCATCTTGACAGACTTAGCCGGGATTCCTGCCAGAGGATAACGGCTTGTTCGGGTGATATTTCTTTTATATAGTCCATAATCACCTCCTTTATCTGCGTCCTCCGGTTTTCTTGCCAGCCAGTTCCAGCGCCAGTTCCGCATCCACGATAATCTTGCGTCCAATCTGGGTAATGGCTTTGTCTATCTTTCCGCTTTTCTTGATGCGGTTGGCTGTGGGCAGGCTGCACCCGAAAAGCTTGGCTATGCCGAGTATGCCGTACACGTACTTTCTTTCCGTGTCGGTGGTCGGCTGCGGTTGCGCCTCTGCCTGTACCGAAGCGTGTCTGCTTAGAAAAAGGAACTCTTCGCCTGTCATCTGCCAGACGGGTTTCACTAACAGTTCTTTGAGGTTGTTCATCGTCCGTATGATTACTTGTTTGACAATAGCCCTGCGCACAGGCTGTTTCTTCTGTTCTCGAACGATGCAAAATTAGGTAGGGTTTTGAGTGGTAAGTATGTGGATGATAGATATGGATTGTTCTGTTATATCGCTGAATATCAAGAAATAAAAATACCACTCAAAAATTATTTTGAGTGGTATAAGTGGTCATGTCGTAAAATATATTGGAATATCACGGGTTATCGGAATATTCCGTCCATTTCCTTGGCGAACTTTTGGTTGGGAATACTGGGTAAATCGGAAACGGGTTCCCTGTACTTGGACTTGTAATAGTCTTCATCAATATCCAGGTGTTTCAGGATGGCTTCCTTCCATTTGTCCTTATCCTGCCCCGGCAACTGCTCCCTCATCAGGGAAATCAGATAGCATACCCGTATCTTTTCCCTTGGCTTTATTTTCAGTACGCACTGGCAGGGATGCAGATTCATGCAGGCATAGAAATCCGGTGCGGTAATGTCTTCAAACTGTTCCCCTGCACAAACTTCATGAATTAGGGAAATCAGCTTCATGCTGAAATATTCAGGCAATCCGGCAGTCGTAGCTGTAGTCGATGCGGTTGTAGTTTCAGCTTCCGGCTGGCTGTCTGTACGGCTCTGCCTGTCTGCTTCGTTCGGTTGGCTTTCTTCGTCCGGTACATATTTGGTCAGGATGCCCATGAAGTGTACGCTAAGCAGGTAGATGTCGTCGCAACGGTTTTTCATGTATTGCCGGGCTTCTTTCCAGAGAAGGGTTTGCTGCTCATAAAGATGCTCCAGTTGGGCTTTCTCCCTTTCATATTCAGCCTTGCAACGCTCATATTCTCTTTCCGCCAGCTTTTCTTCTTCGGGTGTATGCTCTCGGTAGCCAATGGAATCATAGCGGTTGTTGGCTTCGTTCATCGGTTTGCGCAGCCTGTTTACCACTTCCATCTCTTCCTTGATGGTTTCCTTGTAGCGGTCTGCGTATTGGTAGCATACACGTATGATCACTTCGTCATGGAGAAGGCGGTAAGATTCATAAAGCCGTATGTATTCTTTGACTTCCTTTTTCAGACTTTTCAGCAGCAGGGTACATGGTTCTGGCGGTGTATGCAGCACCAGTTCAAGGATAGCTTGCTCAAAAGCCTTTATATCGCTCCATTTCGAGTAGAAATCAACGATGAATTTCTGCTTTTCAAAAGAGAAAGTATGGCTTACAATCCAATCTTTGCAGATTCTGTTCAGCTCCCCGTATTGAGGAATGAGGGTTGTTATCGTTTTCTGCATGGCATACTCTTATTATTGGGGATCCTTGTCAAGGAAAGAAGCCAGTTCTTCTTCCACTTCTTCTACGCTGGGCAACGCTGATTTCAATTTCTCGGGAATCGCCTTGCTCAATTGGTAATCGCTGATGCCGATGGGCTGGTCATAGCCGGAAAGGGCATACTGGCAACCACTTCGTCCTTTCCTCTGCACAACAAAAGACCGATGGTCTTGTTGTCGTGTTCTCCTCTCAACTTATCATCCACCACGTTGATGTAAAAGTTGAGTTGTCCGGCATATTCCGGCTTGAAAGGAGTGGCTTTCAATTCTATGACAATATATGCGTGCAACGGAATGGAATATAGAATCAGGTCGGCAAAGAAATCGCTGTTTCCGACTTGGAAGTGCTTCTGCCGGGCAACGAAGGCAAAACCGTTGCCCATTTCCAACAGGTAGCGGGTAACGTGTTTCACCAGCTGTTCTTCAATATCCCTTTCGTCTGCTTTTTCTTTGGCTCCTGCCAAATCAAAGATGTACGGGTCTTTGAGTAGGTAATTGGCAAGGTCGCTTTGTGGAGCCGGAAGTGTGGTCGTGAAATTGTTTACCTTGTTGTTGCTGATTTGTCGGCTATACAAATCACTGTCAATTTGCATTTTCAATACATTGCTGCTCCATCCCATTTCCACAGACTGCTTCATGTACCAGTAGCTTAGACCTAAAGGTAGCGAACTGTCAAGTATAGTCATTTGGCTTGTCCAGTTTATTTTGGCTATAGGAGAGGTCAAGAAAACTTCTTCTATTTCCCTGATTCCCATCCTGTAAATGGCAGACACGGTTTTTCCCACATCTTCAAATTGCGCAGGAACTTCCTGCGTAATTGCTAATGATTGACAATCAATCGATTGTATTTGCGCAGTAAGTTCCTGCGTAAATTGCTTGTCATTCAGTTTTAATACTTCATTGGTCACACTCTGTATGGTTGGGACAGACAGGCTTGCATCTGTTTCTATGAAACTTTGCAACGCTCTTAAAGGATATGCTTTTGCAAACTGGCACATATAGGTAAGGTTACGTTCCGAATAGCCTTTCTTTTCAGGGTAATGCAGTCGGATAGCCTTTGCCAACTGCTTGATGATTTTGCTTCCCCATCCGTGCAGCTGCTGGTGATAAAGGATGTAATTGCCTATCTTCCAGTAATGGAACAGCATTTGTGCATTGGCTGCAACAATCAGCCTTACTTGTGCCTGTTCTATTTCCGAACCGACCGCTTGTATGAATGCATCAAAATTCGTTTTCTCTATGTTGGATTCCTTGTTGCTCATATTGTGATGATAATTTCTACAAATATAGTCATTGATAACTATCTATGAAACTGTTTGATACTTTTATAGTTGATTAAACTTGTTCATGCATTTGCCTTAATATCATCCGCTATGTCAATGTAGGGTTTCATAGCTTTGTAGTCGCTGTGTCCCGTCCATTTCATGACCACCTGTGCCGGGATTCCGAGAGCCAGCGCATTGCAGATGAATGTCCTTCTTCCTGCATGGGTACTGAGCAAAGCGTATTTGGGTGTGACTTCATCAATACGTTCATTTCCCTTGTAGTAGGTTTCCCGTACAGGCTCGTTGATTTCTGCCAGTTCGCCCAGCTCTTTCAGGTAATCGTTCATCTTCTGGTTGCTGATGACGGGCAGAGCCATGTAATTCTCGAAATGGATGTCCTTGTATTTGTCCAGTATGGCTTTGCTGTATTTGTTCAGTTCAATCGTCAGGCTGTCGGCAGTCTTGACTGTGGTTATTTCGATGTGGTCGGACTTCACATCGCTTCTTTTCAGATTGCGAACATCCGAATACCGCAAACTCGTAAAGCAGCAGAACAGGAAAACATCACGCACACGTTCCAGGTATTGCTTATCCTTGGGTATCTGGTAGTCTTTCAGCTTGTTCAGTTCATCCCAAGTCAGGAAGATTACTTTTTTCGAGGTGGTTTTCAGTTTCGGTTTGAATGTATCGTATGCAATGTTCTGATGATGTCCTTTCTTGAAGC
>ENA-OQDD01000963-OQDD01000963.1-human-gut-metagenome-genome-assembly--contig:-NODE-963-length-10245-cov-1.874086_pt1 | contig 10245 bp, 10 predicted proteins | sample MGYA00242507_ERZ504598 | MGnify/ENA primary metagenome ERZ504598 (study PRJEB26092, sample SAMD00036318) | human gut metagenome | host: Homo sapiens | study: EMG produced TPA metagenomics assembly of... | reverse complement strand
GGCATAATGGTATCAAGAGAATAAATCATGAGAGGAGGAGCAACCTATGCTGCTTCTGCTGATCCTTGCAGATGACTTACAGGTGCGCTGGACACGGGCGTCCAGTTCGCCGCCTGCGGCATCCCCACCCGCGTCGTGGTCGGAGAGCAGGTGGATCTTGCAGCCAGTGACGCCGCTGTGCTGGTGGTGGACACCGAGACACGCCATCTGCCCGCTGCAGAGGCCTATGCCGTCATTGCAAAACTGACCCGTGATGCGATGAGTGCGGGCGTTTTCAGCATCTATAAAAAGACAGACTCCGCTCTGCGCGGGAACATCGGCGCAGAGCTTTCGGCCCTGCTCAAAACCAGCGGGGAACGCCAGCTGCCGTTCCTGCCGGCCTTCCCCCAGATCGACCGTGTGACCCGGGACGGAGTACATTATATCAGCGGCGTGCCTGTGACCGAGAGCCCCTTCGGCATCGACCCTTCGAGCCGGTGCGCCACGCCAGGGTGACGGAGCTCATCGGGGAGCAGACCGATGTGCCAGCCCACAGCTTCCCGACCTGAAAGAGGGTGAGGCTGTGCCGGAGCAGGAGGGCATCCTGGTCTTTGACGCCGGGAGCCTCGACGACCTCGCTTCCACAGGCCGCGCCCTGTTCCGGAATGGCAGGCCCCGCCTGATGGCAGGCTGTGCCGGCTTTGCAGCGCTGCTGCCCGACCTGATGAAGATGACCGAGCGCAGGACGGTCACCATGCCGAAGCTGGACCCCCGCCTGCTGGTGGTCTGCGGAAGCGTCAACTCCATCACCCTGCGCCAGCTGGATGTGGCCGAACAGAACGGCTTCTCCCGCCTGCGTCTGACCCCCCGCCAGAAGCTCGACCCCGGCTATTGGGAGAGCGAGAACGGCAAAGAGGCCCTGCAGGGCATCAACGAGATGCTGGCCGCGAACCCCCGCTGCATCATCGAGACCAACGACGAGGGCGGCAACCAGCCCACGGCGGATTACGCCGCCGCCCGGGGCCTCGACCTCGAGGGCCTGCGGGTCGGCATCGCCAGCAGCATCGGCCATATGCTGGGCAAACTGTTCACCAGCCCCGCGCTTGGGACCCTGCTGCTCACCGGCGGCGACACGCTGTTACAGTGCATGAACTGCGTGAGCATCAAGGAGCTTGAGCCGGTGTGCGAGATGGAAAAGGGCGTCGTGTTGGCCCGCTTCACCTACCGCGGCTGCACCCGCTACGTTATCACCAAATCGGGCGGCTTCGGCCACGAAAAACTGCTGCTCGACCTTGCAGACCGCATTGCAGCAGAGTAAATTTATAGCAGTTTGCGTTTTTAATGCACAAGCAACATCCGCAAACTGCATATCGCAAATATGCCGGTTTGAAAGGCATTGCTTTTGAAAACTGCGATAAAACGATTGATTTTTTTTGGAGGACACTATGACATATAAAAAACTTCCCGCCTGACTTGGGACGGCACGATCTACGAAAACGAAGAGATGGGTACGCTGGAAGCCTGCTGCCCACCGGCGGCTATCCCACCGCCCATGCACCTGCCATGGTAGAGCTGCCCGACGGCACGCTGCTGTGCTGCTGGTTCGCCGGTACTTATGAGGGCAGCGCAGACATCCGCATCATCTGCTCTGTCCTGCCCAAGGATGGTGCCCAGTGGCTGCCGCCGGTGGACATCTCTGGCGACCCCACCCGCAGCGAGCAGAACCCCTCGCTGTTTTACGGCCCGGACAACGCGGTGTGGGCCATGTATACTGCACAGCTCGACCGACAGGCTGGCAAGGACAATATGCAGTACACAGCGGTCGTCCGCTGCCAGAAAAGCACCGACGGCGGCAAAACGTGGGGACTCTATGAGACGATCTTCCCCGAGGAGGGCACCTTCTGCCGCCAGCCCATTCAGGTGTTGAGCAATGGCCGCTGGATCTTCGCCAACTGGCTCTGCACCGACTCGGCTGAGGCCTGTCCGGCGACCCACTGCTTTCCGCATTCGGACGACGAGGGCAAGACCTGGCATATGGTCATGATGCCGAAGAGCAATGGTCATGTCCATGCCAACGTCGTAGAGCTTGAGCCGGGCCATCTGGTGGCTTTCATGCGCAACCGCGAGGCCTACCGCATCCACCGCAGCGAGTCCTTCGACTGGGGCGAGACGTGGAGCGAGCCGGTGGCTACTCCGCTGCCCAACAACAATTCCAGCATCAGCGCCCTTAAACTGCAGAGCGGCCGCATTGCAATCGCCTACAACCCCACCTGCACCCCGACCCCTCAGCCGGGCAAAGCTGCATGGCCCGGCCTGCGCTGCCCGGTGGCTGTGGCCCTCTCTGAGGACGGCGGCAAGACCTTCCCGATGATTCGCTGGATGGAGCGCGGCGAGGGCTTCATGGGGGACGAGAATAAGACCAATAATAAGCAGTACGAGTATCCCTACCTGATGCAGAGCCGCGATGGTGCCATGCACTTGACCTACGCGGCCCGCACCCGTCAGGCATCAAATACATCCGCTTCCGTGAAGAAGATGTCATGGGCGCGAAGCGCGAGACGGTGGGGTTGTACAACCCCACCGCCGCCCAGACCCGCTGATTTTTTGAAGGAGGAAATTTGTTATGCTGACCCAGTACAATCTGAAGATGCCGCACGCAGTTTACGGCGGCGAGAACGCAATGGACAACATCACCGCCATCATCAAGGCCCGTGGTGCAAAGAAGGTGGCAATGTTCACCGACAAGGGCATTGAGGGCGCCGGCCTGTTCGCCCTGCCCGAGGAGGCTGTGAAGGCTTCCGGCGCAGAGTATTATGTTCTGGACGAGCTGCCCCCCGAACCCAGCTACATGGCTGTCCAGAAGCTGGTGGATGAGTTCAAGACTTCCGGCGCCGACCTCATCGTGGCCTGCGGCGGCGGCTCCGTCATGGACGCAGCCAAGCTGGCAAGCGTGCTGGTGACCGATGACTACGGCGTCAAGGAGCTGCTGGACAACCCCGGTATGGCTCAGAAGTGTGTTCCCATCGTCCTCATCCCCACCACCGCCGGCACCGGCGCTGAGGTCACTCCCAACGCCATCGTCGCTGTCCCCGAGAAGGAGCTGAAGGTCGGCATCGTCAACGAGAACATGATCGCGGACTACGTCATCCTCGACGCCCGCATGATCAAGAACCTGCCCCGCAAGATCGCAGCTGCTACCGGCGTTGATGCTCTGGCACACTGCATCGAGTGCTTCACCGGCAACAAGGCCAACCCCTTCAGCGACCTGTACGCTCTGGAGGGCCTCGACCTCATCCTGAACAACATTGAGAAAGCCTGCGATGACCCCGATGCCATGGCCGAGAAGAACCGGATGCAGATCGCAGCTTACTACGGCGGTCTGGCCATCACCGCTTCCGGCACCACCGCAGTCCACGCTCTGAGCTATCCTCTGGGCGGCAAGTACCACATCGCACACGGCGTCTCCAACGCCATCCTGCTGGCTCCTGTCATGCGCTTCAACAGCGAGCATCCGGCTGTCAAGGAGCGTCTGGCTGTGGCTTATGACCGCTGCTGCCACGAGAACAAGACCTGCACCACCGTGGAGGAGAAGGCTGCATGGATGATCGCCCGCCTCGAAGCGATCGTCAAGCATCTGGACATCCCCACCAGCCTGAAGGAGTTCGGCGTCCCCGCTGAGGACCTCGAGGGTCTGGTCGAGTCCGGTATGCAGGTGCAGCGTCTGCTGGTGAACAATATGCGCCCCGTCACCGCTGACGACGCCCGCAAACTGTATCAGGAGATCATGTAATAGAAAAGGAGAACACGTTATGAAGACCAGCGACATCAAAGGCATCATCCTCCCGTAATTACCCCGATGAACAACGATGACGAGCAGACCGTCAACCACGAGGCTCTGCGTCAGCAGGTGGAGCGCCTGCTGGCAGGCGGCGTCCACGGCATGTTCCCTCTGGGCACCAACGGCGAGGCTTACGCCCTCTCTTTTAAGGAGAAGGAAGAGATCCTGGCTACCGTCATCGACCAGGTCAAGGGCCGCGTCCCCGTTTACGCAGGCACCGGCTGCATCACCACCGCCGAGACCATCCGCCTGAGCAAGCGCGCCGAGGAGATGGGCGCAGATGCCCTGTCCATCATCACCCCCAGCTTCGCACTGGCTTCCCAGAAGGAGCTGTACGACCACTACACCGCCGTGGCAAAGGCCGTGAACCTGCCCATCATCCTGTACAACATCCCGGCCCGCACCGGCAACAAGCTCCTGCCCGAGACCGTGCAGGCACTGTGCCGCGATGTGGAAAACATCGTGGGTGCAAAGGATTCCAGCGGCGACATCGAGAACCTGAAAGCTTACATCCGCCTGACCCGTGAGCTGGACAAGGATGTGGCCATCCTCGCCGGAAACGACGGCGCGATCCTGACCTGCCTGAAAGAGGGCGGCGCAGGCGGCATTGCAGGCCGCGCCAACATCTGGCCTGCCACTGTTGCAAAGATCTACGACTGCTTCAAGGCTGGCGACCTCGAGGGCGCACAGGCCGCTCAGGACGCGATCGCCATCCTGCAGCAGACCTTCAAGTACGGCAACCCCAACACCATCATCAAGACTGCCGTTGCCCTGCAGGCCACAACGTCGGCAAGTGCCGCGCTCCCTTCAACTACGTTCCCGAAGAGGGTCTGGAAGCCATCAAGAAGGTTCTGGCCGAGAACGCTGCCAAGGGCCTGAACTGAGAAGAGCAAGGAGAGCACTGCTATGAATAAACCGATCGTTGGCATTACGATGGGCGATCCCGCCGGCTCCGGCCCGGAGATCACCATCAAGGCTCTGGCAGACCCGGAGCAGTACACCTACTGCCGCCCCATCGTTGTGGGCGACGTGAAGGTGTTCGAGCAGGCCAGGAAGTTCGTTGGCCGTGAGGACATCGTCATCCACCGCTGCGATAAGGTGTCGGATGCCCTGTTCACCCCCGGGACCATCGACGTGCTGCACCTCGACCTCATCGAGGACATCAACAAGTTCGAGATGGCAAAGGTGAGCGTGGAGGGCGGCAACGCAGCCTTCCAGTGTGTCAAGAAGGTCATCGAGCTGGCCATGGCCGGCGAGGTGGACGCTACCTGCACCAACGCCCTGAACAAGGAAGCCATGAACAAGGCTCTGGAATACTATCACGGCGAGAAGTCGGACGGCTACACCCATTTCGACGGCCATACCGAAATTTACGCCACCTACACCCACACCAAGAAGTACACCATGATGCTGGCCCACCACGACCTGCGCGTGGTCCACGTCTCCACCCACGTCTCTCTGCGCGAAGCCTGCGACCGGGTCAAGAAAGAGCGTGTGCTGGAAGTCATCGAGATCGCCAATAAAGCCTGCAAGGATATGGGCATCGAGAACCCCCGCATCGCTGTGGCCGGCCTGAACCCCCACTGCGGCGAGAACGGCCTGTTCGGCCGCGAGGAGATCGAGGAGATCACTCCGGCCATCGAGCTGCCAAGGCCGAGGGCATCACCGGTGTTGTGGGTCCCTGCCCGCCGGACAGCGTTTTCTCTCAGCCATCGGCGGCTGGTACGACATCGTGGTCTGCATGTACCACGATCAGGGCCATATCCCCCTCAAGACCGTCGGCTTCGTCTACGACCGTGAGAAGCAGGAGTGGAAGGCTGTGGAGGGCGTCAACGTCACGCTGGGCCTGCCCATCATCCGCGCCAGCGTGGACCATGGCACCGACTTCTACCATGCAGGGAAGGGCAACGGCAATGAGCTGAGCCTTGTCAACGCCATCAAGTATGCCGTCAAGATGACCGGCCGCGAGGCGTAAAGCTTCCAATCGCTCCTTACACGCCCGCTTTTGCAGTTCCTGCTGCAAAGGCGGGCGTTTTTTAACTTAACGGACGGAAAGAAAAGTTCTATCCTGAAACGTGTGAATTTGAGTAAGACGGTTAAAGCGTTCTAAAATGTTACGATTTTAACAGAACATTCATGAAATATCCTGGAAATGTTTCAGAATGAAACGGAAACAAGGTGGTTTAGCCGTTGTAAGGGTCTGCCATTTTGAATATAATTTAGACAACAAAAACGAACAAAGACTGTGAAAAGCGGCGACGCCGCAGAAGAAGGCATGAAGTACACAGTCCGGTTCGCTACACGAGAACCCCAAGAGAAAAGGAGAACAAGATTATGAAAAAGATTTCTCGTCGCAGCTTTCTGAAGGTTTCTGGTACTATGGCAGCGGCTGGTGCTCTGGCAGCCTGCGGCGGCTCTTCCTCCACCAGCACCGCAGCTTCCAGTGAGGCAGCTCCTTCCGTTGAGGCAAAGGCTGTGGACGGTCTGCCCGATATGAGCAAAGAGACTCTGAACTTCAGCTCCGATAAGGTCGGTTCTGGCTCTTACAATATGATCGTTGCAATGTCCAAGGTGCTGGAGAAGGCTGGCGGTTTCCAGACTGTCAACGTCAACCCTGACTCTCCTGGCGGTATGGGTGCTCCTTATCTGTTTGCTTCCGGCAACACCGATCTGGCTTCATCAACGGTGCTCCTGCAAAGTGGGCAATGGAGGAAGGCACTCTGGGCAAGCCTGCTACCAGCGGCTATGCAGCGATCATCGGCGGCCTGACTGCTGTCTGCTACATCAACTGCGTGTCCAACGCATTCCTGCAGAAGTACAATGTCTCCACCATCGAGGAGATCTTCGAGCAGAAGCTGCCCCTGCGCATCGGCTGCTCCGCAAAGGGCTCCATGGATGCTGAGGGCGCTTACCTGCTGCTCGAGTACTTCGGCGTGACCGAGGACGACCTGAAGAGCTGGGGCGGCTCCATCACCAACCAGGGCGGCGATGCAACGCAGACGCATCGCGGACGGCAGATCGACTTCTACATCGACCACACCTCTTCTGCTTCTTCCACCATGGCTCAGATCGCTACCAGCGTGGATGTCACCTTCCTGCAGTGGGGCGATGACCTGTGCAGCTGGTTCGTCAGCGAAAAGGGCTTCGACCTCATCACCATCCGGCCAACTCCTTCAAGGGTCAGGATAAGGAGCTGACGCTGCCCGGCACTCCCACTGCGTCTTCTGCAAAGAGAGCCTGAGCGAGGATGTCGTCTACGCCATCACCAAGAGCCTGAGCGAGAACCGCGACGCTCTGGTGGCCGAGTACAATTCCCTGTCTCCGTGGGAGCCTGAGACCGCTTGGGAAGAGATGAAGCGCGGCGGCTGCCCGCTGCATCCCGGTGCTGAGAAGTACTACAAGGAAGCAGGCTACATGAAGTAAGTTCCGGCAGTGAAAGCTTTCGGCGGAGGCGCTCCGCACGACATCAGAGCTATCCTTTGACCGTAGGCAGAGGCCGGACGCTTTGCGGTGTCCGGCCTCTGCTTTCACAAGGGATAATACGGAGGGAAATATGAGCAACGAAAAAGAAACCAAGGTATCGGCTCTCGACGCCAAGGCCAAGGCTCTGGCAAACGAAGAGGACGAAGATACCAAAATCGCCAAGCTGCTGAAGAATATGCCGAAATGGCGCTTCTATTCGCTGGCAGTTCTTACCGTTATCTGGACGGTGTTCCAGCTCTACATCAAGCTGGTCAAGCCCCTTGACCCGTGGTTCCAGCTGCCGCTCCATATGTGCCTTGCACTGGTCGTGGTGTGGCTGTACAATCCGATGGCCGAGAAATCCAAGAGCCACAATAAGCTGTGGTGGATCTACGACATCTTCCTCATCGCGTCCAGCTGCTTCATCTGCTGGTTCTTCCTGAGCCACGCAGAGCAGCTCAACTACCGCATCTTCAATGTTGACGTTATGACCACCACCGAGGTCATCGTGGCGGTGCTTCTGGTCATCAATGTCATGGAGGCCGTCCGCCGCGTGGTCAGTATGTCCCTGTTCTGGGTCATCTGCTTCTTCCTTGCTTATGCATGGTTCGGCCAGTATATCCCCGGCCTGTTCCGCTTCTCCGGCATCAGCTTCCCCAACTGATGGAAGTCCTGATGTACGGCGAGAATGGCATCTTCGGCTCTCCGCTGGTCACTTCTCTGGGCACCCTGTTCTACTTCCTCGTTTTCGGCACCTTCTTCTCCAACTGCGGCGGCGGCGGTGTCCTGATCGACGGCGGCATGAAGCTCAGCGATAAGACGGTCGGCGGCCCCGCAAAGGCAGCTGTCATCTCTTCCGGCCTGCTGGGCATGGTTTCCGGTTCTGCGATCGCAAATGTTTCCACCACCGGCGTTCTGACCATCCCCCTGATGAAAAAGACCGGTTATGACCCCGAAGAGGCAGCAGCAGTCGAGTCTGTTGCTTCCACCGGCGGCCAGATCATGCCCCCCATCATGGGCGCTGGCGCATTCATCATGGCCGAGATCATCGGTGTGCAGTATGCGCAGATCGCAGCAGCAGCCGTCCTGCCCGCTGTGGCCTACTTCCTCGCCGTCTTCATCCTCGTCCACATGATCGCAAAGAAGAAGGGTCTGGGCAAAGACTCCGGCGTACATTACGAAGGCAAGCCCATCCTGCCCCGCGTGTACCGTCTGCTGCCCATCGTCGTTCTGGTCATCATGATCATCATGGGCTACTCTCTGCCCCGTTCCGCGATCTACTGCACCATCTTCTCCATCATCATCGCAGCGATCTCTCCTGAGACCCGCATGGGTCCCCGCAAGCTGCTCCAGACCCTGATGGACGGCGTCCGTCAGGCCGCAAACATTGCGATCCCCACCGCTGCCTGCGGCATCATGATCGGCATCGTGGTCAACTCCGGCGTTGCCGTCAAGATCGCAAAGCTCATCGGTACCTCTGGTGAGGGCAGCCTGTTCATCGCACTGCTCATCGCCGCTCTGGCTGCCTGGCTGCTGGGCATGGCACTGCCTACCGTGGCCGCTTACCTGATCGCTGTCACTCTGTTCGCATCGGCTATCCAGGGTCTGGGCATCTCCGCTCTGGTCACCAATATGTTCATCTTCTACTTCGGTGTCGTGGCTCAGATCACTCCTCCCGTCTGTCTGGCATCCTTTACTGCGGCAGGCATCGCGGGTGCAAGCGCATGGAAGACCGGCTGGAAGGCATTCTCCTTCGCCATCACCGCTTTCATCGTCCCCTTTGCATTCGTGTATCGTCCCGCTATCCTGCTGGAAGGCACTGCGGTGGAGATCATCATTGCATACTGCATCGTCATTGCAGCCACCTATCTGCTGGCCTGCGGCATCGCTGGCTACCTGTTCCGTCCCCTGAAGATGTGGGAGCGCATCGCCTGCTATATCGTGGCCTTCATCTTCATCCTGCCCAGCTCCATGTCTGATATTATCGGCATTGCTGGATGCGTGCTCATCATGCTTACTGCTTCATGACGGGCAAGAAGAACGTCAACAAGGCACAGCCTGCCTGATAAGCGGTCCTTCCGAAAACCTTCTTCATAAGCCACAGTTCGGCGAAGCCCCGCTCCGGTACTCCCGGAGGCGGGGGCTTTTTGTCCTTTTGGGGCGGGAAGATCGGAAGAAAGGTCAAGATTTGAGTTAAGATCCTTAGCTGCCCGCCAGATATGAAAAAAACTCCCCTCCGGGGGGAGGGGAGCGGAAAAATCAATATCAATCGTCGTCGCTGTCGAGCTTGAGCACGGCGGTGAACGCCTCGCTGGGCAGGGAGACGCTGCCGAGCTGGCGCATCTTCTTTTTGCCCTCTTTCTGCTTTTCCAGCAGCTTTTTCTTGCGGGAGATGTCGCCGCCGTAGCACTTGGCCAGCACATCCTTGCGCATGGCCTTGACCGTCTCGCGGGCGATGATCTTGCCGCCGATGGCCGCCTGAACGGGGATCTCGAAGAGGTTGCGCGGGATGTTGTCCCGCAGCTTCTCGCAGATGCGGCGGCCCTTGGCGTAGGCGTTGTCGCGGAAGACGATCATGGACAGAGCATCTACGGGGTCGCCGTTGAGCAGGAAGTCCAGCTTGACCAGGTCGCTCTCGCGGTACTCCTTGAACTCGTAGTCGTAGCTGGCGTAGCCGCGGCTCCGGCTCTTGATGGCGTCGAAGAAGTCGTAGACGATCTCACCCAGCGGCAGGGCGTAGTGCAGGTCCACACGCACGTCGTCCATATACTTCATGTCGATGAGGACGCCGCGCTTGTTCTGGCACAGGTCCATCAGGCTGCCGACGTATTCATTGGGGGTGTAGAGGTGGACATCCACGAAGGGCTCCTCCTGCTTGACGATGTTGGAGGGGTCGGGGTAGCTGGAAGGATTGTCGATCATCTCCACAGTGCCGTCGGTCAGGGTCAGACGATAGCGGACGGCTG
>ENA-OQDD01000962-OQDD01000962.1-human-gut-metagenome-genome-assembly--contig:-NODE-962-length-10254-cov-1.519107_pt1 | contig 10254 bp, 17 predicted proteins | sample MGYA00242507_ERZ504598 | MGnify/ENA primary metagenome ERZ504598 (study PRJEB26092, sample SAMD00036318) | human gut metagenome | host: Homo sapiens | study: EMG produced TPA metagenomics assembly of... | reverse complement strand
AAACATCGCAGGGGATGCCCTCTTTGGCCAGCATCTCTGCCGCTGCAAGAACATCTTCTACCTCGTCGGCGTAGCTCACCAGTGCGGCTTTTGCACCCGGTGTGAAAATGAGTTTATCGTACTCCCTGCCCGAGCAGCCGTATTTTGCCAGAGCTTTGCTCTCTCCGCCGCGGGGGTAACGGATGGCCCGGGGACCCTGCATCTCATGGCTCAGCAGGATGGGAAGCCAATGCCGCAGTTCTTCGTAGTTTGAAGGCGAATAGATGGGCATTCCGGTCTGGCTGAGAAAAGCCGGGTCATAAATTCCCTGGTGTGTCTCCCCGTCTTCGGGGACGAAACCTGCACGGTCCACCGCGAAGACGACATTTTCATGCAGAAGGTTGACGTCATGGATGATCTGGTCGTAGCTGCGCTGCAGGAAGGTCGAATAAATGCAGACCACCGGCAGCATCCCCTTGCTGGCCAGACCGGCTGCAAAGGTCACGGCATGCTGTTCGGCCATGCCGACATCGAAGAAGCGCTCCGGATGGGCATGACTGAAAAACTGCAGACCTGTGCCGTATTTCATGGCGGCAGTAATGGCACAGAGGGTCTTGTCGGTGTTTCCGGCGGCGCTGAGCGTCCGGCCAAAGGCACTCGAGAACGACTCTGCCGGAGCGACCTCGGGGTCGGGGATGCTGGTCGGGTCGAACCTGGAAACGCCATGGTAATTGCCGGGGTTCGATTCAGCGGGCGCATAGCCCTTGCCCTTTTTCGTCACGACATGGAGCAGCGTCGGCCCGGGCTGAGCACAAACGGTCTGGAAAATGCGCTCCAGTTCCGGCTCGTCGTGGCCGTCGATGAGGCCAAAATAGTGAAAACCCATATCCTCGAACATCGTGGAATGGCACAGAGCCCGGCGGATCGCTTTTTTGCTGTTCTGAAGAGCACTTTTGATGGGCGCTCCGATGACAGGCACACCGTTCAGGAAGCTGTTGACGTTTTCCTTGGCCGTAAAATAGCCGTTCGTGGTGCGCAGATGGCCCAGATAGCCTGCCAGCGCACCGACATTGTGGGAAATGGACATTTTATTGTCGTTGAGGATGACCAGAAGATTGTCCAGTTTTCCGATATTGTTCATTCCTTCGTAGACCATGCCGCCGGTGAATGCACCGTCGCCGATGATGGCCACCACATGGCCCGGCTCCCCTTTCAGCTTTTTGGCCCATGCGATGCCGATGGCAACAGAAAGGGCCGTATTGCCGTGTCCGGCGATAAAAGCATCATGGGCGCTCTCATTGGGATTCGGAAAGCCCGAAAGGCCGTCCAGCTTCCGCAAGGTGCCAAAGCGCTTGTAGCGCCCGGTCAGGAGCTTATGGGTGTAGCACTGATGTCCTACGTCAAACACGAAAGCATCCTGAGGAGTCTCAAAGACACGGTGGAGTGCTACCGTCAACTCGACCGCACCGAGATTGGAAGCAAGATGACCTCCTGTTTTGGATACGCTGTCCAGCAGAAACTGACGGATCTCGCCGCAGAGCTGCTGGATCTGCGCGCTGCTCAAGCGCTTCAGGTCACGAGGCTGTGAAATATTCTGAAGCAATGAAGGATGCATAAAATGACGATCCTCCTCCCATTTCAAATTCCTGATGTTTTTGCTTAGACAAGGTGCATGGGATACAGGCAGCCGACCACGATGCCGACGACCATGCCGGCCATGACCTGCAGGGGCGTATGGCCGACCATCTCCTTCAGATGCATATTCTGCAAAAACGGAGAGTTCTTTTCGCTGATGTCGATCCACTCTTCGATCATCTGGTTGAGCACCTTGGCCTGCTCGCCCGTCTCGTGGCGTACGCCCATTGCGTCGTGCATGGTAATGATGGCGACCACACTGGCCACGGCAAAAATAGCCGAGCTGACTCCCTCGCTGCGGGCTGCGGCAATGACCATCGCGCAGACGGTCGCGCTGTGGGCACTGGGCATACCGCCGTCGCCCCACATCCGCTCGAGCTGGAACTTGCCCAGCAGGATAAAGTTGATGATGGTCTTGAGTACCTGTGCAACGAACCAGCTCACGATGGAAACGGTCAATATCTCGTTGACCGAGAACAATTCTTTGATAAATTGCATAGTTTGTTCACCTTCTTGAATTTTATCGCGATCCCACAGCCATCGTCTCAAAAAGCAGCGCATTTGCGACAAGTAGTCCTGTGTGATCTTTGAGACGATTTCGGCGCAGAATGCGGCTGGCTCAGCTGCGGCGGTTCAGCAGTGTGCGGGCCAGCTGCTCCAAAAACGCACTCTTTTCGCCGAATGCGTCGCGCAGCGCTGTGCAGGTCTCGTCATTCAGCTTTTCCGCCAGCTGCATGGCACCGTCAACGCCGAACAGGGTGACAAAAGTCGTTTTGCCGTTTTCGCTGTCGCTGCCAATGGGTTTGCCCAGCTGCTCGGCGGTCCCGGTCACGTCCAGCACATCGTCCACGATCTGGAACACGAGACCGATGCCATAAGCGTATGCTTCCAGCGCCTTACGCTGGACCTCATCGGCCTGTGCTGCAGCACCGCCCATCTGGATGCTGCATTGATGAGTGCGCCGGTCTTGTGGCGGTGGATGAGACGGAGCTGTTCTTCGGCAGCGGCAAGCGCCTCATATTTCAAATCGAGTTCCTGACCGTACACCATGCCTCGGCTGCCTGCACCTGCGCCCAGCGCCTGTGCCGCGTGGACACAGACAGAAGCGGGAGCAGGCGCACCGGCGACTGCCTCGAAAGCCTCGGTCAGCAGGACGTCACCGGCCAGCATCGCGGTGGATTCACCGAATGCCTTGTGGCAGGAGGGCTTGCCGCGGCGCATATCGTCGTTATCCATGCAGGCAGATCATCGTGGATGAGCGAATAGCAGTGCAGCATCTCGACTGCGGCTGCAAACTGCTCAGCTGCCTCGGCATTGCCGTGGAGCATATCACACACGGCCAGCACCAGCACAGCGCGAATACGCTTGCCGCCGCCCAGCAGGCTGTAGCGTGCTGCGCGGCAGACGTCAGATCCCTCAGGAAGATAGCGCTCGCACGCCTGACTCAATGCCTTTTCTGCACGGGCCAGATATTCGTCATACTGTTTTTTATACTCTGCGCTCTCCATAATGGTTCCTCCCTGCAAGCTGGTTGCTTTTATTCTTCTGTTTCGGGGTCTGCCTTTTCGCTGCGGGCGGCGTCGATCTCCTCCATTTGGAGAGACGCTTTTTCCAGCGCAGCATGGCAGTATTCCATCAGCGAAGCCGCTTCTGCGTAGAGTTTGACCGACTCGGAAAGGGTCGTCTCTTCGCTCTGCATCTGGCTCAGGATCGTTTCCAGACGGGCCATGCCGTCTTCAAAGCTTTTGGGTGCTCTCATTCAGTTCCTCCACGGACGTGACCATACATTCTGCTGTGTGTGCTGCACCGCGCAGGGTGAGCTTATCACCGGCTGCAAGAGCGTCTGTACTGCACAGCCTGCCTTTGCTGTCGTATACCATCGCATAGCCGCGCCCAGTACCCGGTAGGGGCTGAGCGAGTCGGCCAGCGCAGCGGCATGGCGCAGCTGCGCCTGTCGCTGCTGAATGCAACTCTGTGCTGCGGCCTTGAGTTTTTCTTGCTTCACGGCAAGCTCTGCCTGCCCACCGGTCAATTTCCGACGGGTCATGTCATAGGAAAGCTGCTGCTCAGCCATCATCAGACGACCGGACGCTGCATCCAGACGGTCCTGCATCGCATTCTGGCAGCTCTGTTCCAGCTGGGACAGCACCCGCAGAAGCTCTGCACGGTCCGGCACGGCTAGTTCTGCCGCAGCCGACGGGGTCGGCGCACGGCGGTCCGCCACAAAGTCCAAAATGGTAAAGTCTATCTCATGCCCGATGGCGCTGATGAGCGGCACTTTGCAGCGGTAAGCTGCCCGGGCGATGACCTCGGCGTTGAAGACCCAGAGGTCTTCCCTGCTGCCGCCGCCCCGGGCTACGATGATCTCGTCTACCCGGCCGCTTTTGTCCAGCTTTCCAATGGCATCTGCGATCTGCTGCGCCGCCTCAAAGCCCTGCACATTGACCGGGCAGAGCAGGAGTTTTGCCGCAGGCCAGCGCCGACCAATGACATTGCGAATGTCCTGCAATGCCGCGCCGGTCTTGCTGGTGACGACGCCGATGCATTTGGGATACGCGGGCAGCGGCTTTTTGTGCTCTGCCGCAAAAAGTCCCTCCTGCTCGAGCCTGACTTTCAGCTGCTCAAAAGCAAGCTGTGCCGCACCGATGCCGTCCGGGAACATCTCGTTGACATAGATCTGGAATGCGCCGTCCCGCTCATAAAGAGTAGCACGGCATCGCACGACTACCTTCATGCCCTCTTCCGGGCGGAAGCCCAGCCGCCGCGCATCCGAGCGGAACATCACCGCTTTGACACTGGCGCTGGCGTCCCGGAGAGAGAAATAACAGTGGCCGCTGCGGGCGTTCTGTACGAAGTTTGCGATCTCGCCCCGCAGCGCCAAATCGAACAGGATGTCATTTGCATCCAGCAGCGTCTTGACATACTGGTTCAGGGCCGAGACAGTGATCACTTCAGCCATAGCCCGGCCTCCCGTGCGGCGAGGATAGACACGCCGATGGCGTTGTCACTGGAATACTGGCCGGGTACGAAATACACCTGCGGGAGGCGCTGCTGCACCCAGCTGCGGATAATGTCACTGCTCATGACGCCGCCTGCACAGACCACAGCAAGCCCGGGATATTCCTTCTGAGCCGCTTTGGTCATCTTGACCACGGTATCTGCCACGCAGAGCAGGCAGTACTTGCAGACATAGGCAGGGCTTTTGCCAGCTGTCAACAAAGCATTGCACTGGTTTTCCAGCCCGGAAAGGCTGCATTCCTTGCCGCGAACGCTGGATCTCGGTTTTATCGTCTCATCACATTCCGCGGCAAGACGGGAGACTTCAACGCCAGCCGGGAATCCAAAGCCCAGCTTGACGCCCACACGGTCCACAGCCTGTCCGGCGTAGAGGTCGGAGCTGGTCCCCAGCGTCTCGATATGCTTCACTTCATCGCAAAGAAGCAGGTCGGTCGTGCCGCCGGAAATGTGGAACAGCAGTGTTTTCTCGCGGAAGAGCTCTTCACCCTTGGCCGCAAACAGTGCCGCCGCCGCATGGCCCTGCTGATGGGTCGTGCGGATGAGCGGGATGCCCCGGGCCAGCGCGAACGCCTCGGCAGCGCTGACGCCCGCCAGAAAACAGGGCATATAACTGCCCTCTACCGGGCGCGGCTTTTCCGACACACCTACGGCGCTGATCTGGGTCAAGTCAAACTCGCTGCCCAGTTCTGCCAGCATCTCGGGCAGGGCGACTGTGTGATGAAAAAGGGCGTCGCTCTGGCGCAAGCCAGCTGGCCCTCCTTCACCGGAAGGAAACGCTTTTTTGCGCAAACAACCTCTCCGGCTGTATCAAAGACGGCCAGAGAGGTTGCATAATTGCTGGTGTCGATGCCCAGCGTATAGCTGCTCACAGCTGTTCAGGCTCTGCGTCCAGACCCTGCTCGCGTGCCACCGTACCCAGCAGGCCGTTGACGAACTGATAATCCTCGTCTGCGCCATACTTTTTGGTCAGCTCGACTGCCTCATTGATGACGACACCAGGCTTTTTCTCGTCGCCGTACAGCATCTCGGCCAGACCCAGACGGAGCACCGTCAGGCTCACGCGGGGCAGACGCTCCATCGTCCAGTTGCGCAGATGGGCGCTGATGAGGTCGTCCACCTCTGCGGAATGCTCATAATAAGCCGCAGCAGACGCTGGCCAAAGACATCCACCGGATGCTCTTCATCGCACTCGTGGTGGTTGTCCAGAGCCTCCTGCAGGGGAATGTCACCAAAGGTCTGAGAAAATGCCAGCAGAAATGCATTTTCGCGTGCTTCACGACGGGGCAGAATATTTTCCATAATGTTCCTCTCACAGCGGCAAGGCCCTCCCTTTTGCGGGAAGGCCGGCCGCAATTTTCTTTTACGTTTTGTTTCTCGGCTCAGGCCTGCGGCTCAGCCGCCGGGGCCAGACCGGCAATGACGAGGTCAACGCGGCTGACCGTGACATTGGTCATGTTCTGGACGGCAGACTTGACGTTTTCCTGCACCTTTTCGGCCACAGCCGGGATGCGTGCGCCAAAGGCTGCTACAATTTCCAGAGTGATCTCTGCCGTGCCGTCCCGCATCTCTACGGTGACGGGCGACTGGACGTTGGCGCGCTCGAGAAGGTCTTTCACCTTCCGGTTCTGCTTGCCGCAGGACACTTCTGCCACACCCTCGATCTCCAGCGCTGCACAGCGGGCGATCTTGCCGATGACCTCTGTGGAGATCTGCAGACTTCCGCCTTTAAGATCCATGTTCTGTAAATCCATTCTATGGCCCTCCATCCAAAATGAGCGAATGCCCATTTTATTTTATGCGTTCCATGCAAAGAGAGGATCCCTTTGCAAAACCTTTGATGTCATTATACCATTTTCTCCGGTTTTATACAACACCTTACTTCACTTCCACCACAGTAATATTCTGCGCAGTCACCTCGCTCTTGCTGAGCACGATGTCCCGTATCTGGGCCACCTGTGCTGCCGTCAGCGCGTCGCCGGAGGTCATCACGGTCAGGTCAGCCCGGCCGGACTGCAAAAGCAGAGGCAGTCGGCAAAGCCTTTCGCCTTGACCAGCGTTTCTATCTCATTTTCTGCGTTGAGGTCTTCGAGGTTGGAAGTCAGCTGCTGGGTATAACCTTTTTTCTCCTCGGCGGAAAGGCCCGAGGTCTTGAGGGTCTTCTGGATCGTGTCCATCGCTTCATCGTGAGCTTTCTGGCGCTTGAGACGGGCTTCCTCAAAGAATTTCGCTCCTGCATCGTTGGCCACGCTGACGAGCTGGGCCTCCCCATAATTCTTGTTGGCACTGGATACCGCTTCAGCCTCCGTCATCAGCCCGTCGGTCACGGGTGCCGCCACAGGCTCCCCCTCCACAGCCACCGCCGAGACGTTGACAGCCTCTTCATCCACGCCGATGCCGGTGCGGGCATACTGCCAGTTAAGGTATACCGCCACGACCAGCGCGGCCGCAAGGGTCAGCGCTGTGACCCTGCGTGTGTTTTGGTGATAGCTCTCATTTGTGTCTCCTCCTTGCATAACTTATATTTCATCGCTGCAAAAAATCATTCCCGACGCTGCTCTACGCAGATGCGGTTGGACGGGACATCCAGCAGCGCCCCCACCAGCTCGGTGATGCGGGCGGCGACCCGGACATCTCCCCCGCCCTCGCACACCACGGCCACCCCGCACACTCTGGGGGTGCAGACTGTCTGTGCCAGCGCGGTCCCGTCATCCAGCAGCACATGGGTCTGTTGTTCCTGGGTCTGTCCCGAGAGCGTGTCCAGAGCATAGATGGTCTCCTCTCCGCTTTCCAGTGTTACCATCACGGTAGTCTTTCCTGCGCCCTCTACCTGCGCGATGAGGTCGGAAAGCTGCTGCTCGAGCTGCTGGCGGTAGATGTTGTCATCCGCCGGGGCGGCGCTTGCTGCGGCGGTCTTCCCTGAAGGGGCGAACAGCTCCGACAGCAGGATGAGCAGCATGGCCGCCGCGCCCAGCAAGACCGCCAGCCGGGCGCGGTTTTCCTTCTGCGCGAGGTCCTTCAGCCGCGAAAAAAGCTCGTTGTTCATGGCACATCCTCCCCGCTGGGGCTGTTCCATTTGATGCATTCCGGTCCCAGCTGAAGCTGTCCTTCCAGCAGCGTTTCTATTGCCCGCTCTGCGAGGCAGTGACGGCGTCCCGAGGGACAATCTGTACCTCAGCTGCTTCCACGCCCTCAGCGGTCCGGCGCAGACTGATATTCAGCCTGAGCGAAACGCCCGCCTCGCTGAGACAGCGTTCTTCGAGCGTACGGGAGAGTTCTTCTGCCGTCTGTGCCAGAACAGCATCCTCCAGACTGCTACCGAGACCGCCGACACCTGCGGCAGTTCCAATGCAGTAAACTGTGCCTTTGCGCCGGGCAGAGCATCCGCAAAGACTACTAGAATATATAGCCCCGCCACCGCTTTTATGCACTTCTGCCCCCAGCCCTGCCCGACAAAGCGGGAGAGCAGCTCGGCGCAGATACAGGCCGTACAGAAGACTGCTGCTGCCCGTTCCAGTGCCTGCATCATGAACCACCTCCTACGATGAACAGCAGTGTTACCCCTGCCGCCGCCAGCCCGAAGAAAAGCGCCACCACCGCTGCCATACAGCGCACTGCCTCGGCAAAACAGTCGAATAATGCGCGGCAGCGGGAGATGCCAGTGAGACTGCAGAGCAGGCTGCATCCCATCAGAAGAGCCAGCTGTATCATCAGCCCCAGATAGAGCGGCACGAACTCCGCACCCAGCACCGACAGAGCTGCCAGCCCCAGCCCGCTCTTGAGGAGCTGTATCCCCGCGAGGATGGATTCCGATGCACTGCTGAGAGTCTGCCCGATGATGGGGACGCTCCCCGCCAAAAGCTGGCCGGTACGGAGCGAAAAGCGGTCCAGCTGGAATGCTGCAGCCCTCTGCAGGCCCAGCAGAGCCACCAGAATTTTTCCGGCCCAGCCCAGCGCCTGACGGAGCGCACTGCCGACGCCCTTGCAGAAAACGCCGAGGGCTGGTTCAGAGCTGACGCAGCAGGCCATGCTGAGCATCAGATAGCAGTGGAGCAGCGGCTGAACGAAGCCCGCTGCCAGCTGAGCCAGAAAGCAGAGTGCCGTCAGCAGCGCTCCACTGGCCGCACTGCCTGCCGCTCCTTCCCCTCCCATCGTGAGGACACCAGCATAGACGGGAAGGAATCCCAACAGAAAGCTGCGCCAGCTCTCCACCTGCTCACAAAGTTTCTGGCTTCTTCCAGCAGACTCCCCCAGAGCAGGACGCCGCAGCCGCCTGCCGCCACCAGATCCAGCAAGGCCCCATCGGTGCATTCCCCGGCAAGAAGCCCCAGCACCGCTGTCAGCGTCAGGAACAGGAGCGCTGACGTATAGCGACTTGCTGTCTGGCGCACCAGTGCGCCGAAGGACTGAGGCAGAAAGCTTTTCAGTGTTTCCCACGGTGAGGATGCTGCCTTTTCGAGGTCGATGCGGCTCTGCTGCAAATAGGCTCCCAGAGAGAACTGCCCGGCAGAGCCCTGCTCGAAGCGGCCATCGCCGCTGGGGCCGCGAGTGCAAGGCTCGTCCACAAGAACAGTATTGCCAGACTCAAACGGAAAAGCTTGTCTCTTTTCATCCTGCGATGCTCCCTATCTTCTGGCCGATCTCTTCCAGCAGGGGCCACGCTGCCGCAAGCACCATCACCCGTCCGGCCAGTGCCGTACACCACGCCAGCGATTCAGCCCCCGCCTCTTCGCAGAGCGAGTGGGCGTAATCGGCCAGCAGGATGACACCTGTACACCGCAGCAGACAGGAAAAGGCGTCGCCGCCTGCCCGCTGTTCCAGTTTGTCAGTCCGGAAAGCACGGTCTGCGCCGCCGTGCTGATCTTCCATAGTACGAGGACAGCGGTTCCCATCGAGACGAACAGCCCGAAAGCCGGGGCGCTTTTCTGGAACAGGGTGTACAGCACAGCCCCCATCACCGCAAGCCCCAGCATCGTGAGGGCGCTCATAGCGCAAAGAGGGACTTGATGGTGACAAAAAGAACACTGATCTGCTTGACCAGGATGGACAGCACCACCACCAGCCCCGCCAGTGTGGTCATCATGGCTTGGTCTTCCCGGCCTGAGCGGATGAGCAGCTGGTTGAGCACCGCCACGATGATGCCGATGGCCGCGATCTTGAAAATCAGGTCGATGTCCATACACATTCCCCCTATCTTTCATCAGAGGCAGAGGATGGCCGCCGCCAGTCCGGCAGCAAATCCCAGCTTGTGACTCAATTCCAGCTGCGGGCGGGCGTGTTCCTGTGCCTGCTGCAAAAACAGCGTGAACCGCTCTTGATAAAATGCCAGCCACTGGCACTCCTGCTCTGCCTCCGTGCGGCCAAGGCCCGAGAAGCACTCGATGAAACAGTCGCGTTCCGGGCGCGTCAGACCGGGCGGCGGACAAAGAGCCTGAAAGCTTTCGCCTGCGGCAAGCCCCTCCTGTTTCAATCTGCGGAAAAGCAGGGCGAGGTCCGTGTGACGATAACTGATCTCCTGCCGGACGCGCTGCAAAAGCAAAAGCGTCTTTTCCAGCGCCGCCAAGATGCCGCCGCGTATTCTGGCAGGCCGCATCTCCTGCGCACCAGCCGCAGCCAGCCAGAACA
>ENA-OQDD01000959-OQDD01000959.1-human-gut-metagenome-genome-assembly--contig:-NODE-959-length-10270-cov-1.676230_pt1 | contig 10270 bp, 12 predicted proteins | sample MGYA00242507_ERZ504598 | MGnify/ENA primary metagenome ERZ504598 (study PRJEB26092, sample SAMD00036318) | human gut metagenome | host: Homo sapiens | study: EMG produced TPA metagenomics assembly of... | reverse complement strand
TCAAAAAATGCAGTCTTCTTCTTCGTATTCTGTGTTTGCATCATTATATTTTTTCGTTATATTTGCATAAGTTTCTCGTGTTTTAATTGCTTTTTTGCGGCACTGTTCTGCCTGATTTCTCAAGTTCTGAACATCCACGATCTCCTTTGAAACCGCATCTGCTTCCTGCTTTTTATTCTCTGCGAGTACCAGCTTCTTATCCACTTCAGCCAACTCTTCACTCTGTTTTTTCCACTGTGTTTCCTGCTCTTCCAGAGCCTCCTGCTGCTTTCGCACTTTCTTTGTGTTTTCTGTTGCCAGAGCACAGTTTTTCCTGTCTACTTCTGCCTGTGTATGAAGTCTCTTTATCTGCTCAAAAAGCTCCAGTGCCTTCTGGACTTTTTCTGAAATTTTACTGCAATTCTGCAATTCCTGATCGCAAATCAGCTTTTTCTGTTCCTCTGCATTTTCCGCTGTTTTCCGCGTTTCTTCCAATATTGGCAACTGTTTTTCCTGAGTCTTTAATGATTGTTCCAATTCTGTCAGTCGTCTCTCCGCATCATTTAAGAGAACACCGGTCTCTCTGATCTCATACGCATTTCTGATACGGCTGATCAGGGCTGTTGTTTTCACTATTTTTGCTTCATCATCTGCACATTCCTGCAGTTTCTGTTCCGCAGTTTCTAACTGATCAACCATTTTAAAAGTGCTTCCGCCCTGGTATATAGTTCTCTTTTTTTGTCTCTGTTTTCAACCGATTTCCGATAATCTTTTTCTGCCAGATCAGTATATTTTTCCAGCCAGTCACACAGTTTTTCCACTTCTTCCAGAAAGTCAGTAAGGCGTGTCATCTCACCATCTTCCAGTTGTTTTTTCAACTGTTTCAGAGTCTCTGATTCATATGTTTCAGGTATACGTATCCTGCTCACTTCTCCCTGACATTGTGTTTTCAGAACTGCGATTTCTTTCTCTTTTGCGCGCTTTCGATTACCCAATTCTGCCACAATATCCTGATACATTTCTGTGTTAAAAAGCTTTCTAAAAATTACTTTTTTATCATCTGATTTTGCACGAAGAAGATCCATAAATTCGCCCTGTGCAATCATCGCAACCTGCATAAACTGACTCTTGGTAAGTCCTACAATCTCCTGCAGTTTTCGGTCAGCTTCTTTGGATGGATATTCCATTCCATCCGACATGATCAGGCTTACAGAGCCTGTAATTTCACGCTGTTTTCCTTTTCCCGCTCCTCGTGTGATCGTTTTCAGATGACGTGGTACGCGACGTACTGTATAAATTTCACAGTTCTCTCCACTTCCTTCCGCAAAGACCAGTTCTACCGCCGGCTCACAGCCAAAATCCACATACTGGCTCTGCAGAACTACGCCTTCTTTTTTGTTTAAAGAAGAGCTGGCTTCTCCATATAAAGCAAAAACGATCGCATCAAAGATCGTCGTTTTTCCCGCTCCGGTATCCCCGGTTATAAGAAAAAGATTCTGATTTACTTTCTCAAAATCAATTGTAGTTTCTTTACCATATGAGCCAAATGCCTGCATTTTTAAACGTAAAGGTTTCATTTATTTCACCCCCTGAACCATATGTAGTACATCCTGCAAAATCATCTTTTCTTCTTCGTCCAGATCTTTCAGGAAAGAGCAGCACAGCTCATACGGATCCAGCAATTCTTCTGTCTGTAACGTTCTGGTATAATCCGTTTTCCGCTGATTTTCCCTCCGGATCTCCAGCAGATTCGGAAATGCCAGACGGATACGTTCCTGCATATCGATCACATCCAGATCCGCCTTATCTGTCAGGATCACAGTCACATAATCCTTACAGGATTCTTTCAAAACCTCCTCCAGAGTTCCTTTTACAACCTTCACCTGTCGCAACGGTTCAAGCGGTAAAATTGTTGTTTTTACCTCTCCTTTTACACCCATTTCTACCATAATAATGCCTTTTGCTGCTTGTGCTTCATCTCACAGAGCAGGCAAGCGGAGTTCCGCAATAGCGGTATAATTCACTGCCAACTTTCATTGGTTTATGGATATGTCCAAGAGCCGCATAATCAAATTTTCCAACACGTCTGCTGATACTTCATCGATATTTCCGACCGTACGCATCTCGGAATCCATACGTTCCACATCCTCTGCATTCTTACCGGAAGGAAGATAAAACTGGTGGCTGACAAGTACATTTCTCTCGTCTGAATTAATTTTTCACGTCCGATCAGACGATGAAGTGTTTCATTATAAGAAAGATTGTTTCCATTCTCATCCACTCCCACAACCTGTTTCACCATAGATGGTTTTACAAACGGAAGGAGGTAAAAATTCATCTCTCCGTACGCATCATTCAGTGTTACTTTTTCGATATATTCTGACTCTGTACGCGGCGGCTGTCCCACCATATAGATATTCTGCCCGGAAAGGACTTTGCGGAAACAGTTGACTCTGGGAGCACTGTCGTGGTTCCCACTGATCATCATAATAACCGCATCCGGCACTGCTTCGGTGAGTCCGACCAGAAAACGGTCAAAACCTCCACCGCCTCCGCTGATGGAACTGCCTTATCGTAAATGTCACCCGCAATTACCACCGCATCCGGCCGTTCCCTGCGTGCCAGTTCTGTAATTTCATCCAATATATATTCCTGATCTTCCCGAAGATCACGGTTCATCAGTTTCAATCCTATATGCAGATCCGATAAATGAAAAATTTCATAAACATATTCCTCCATCAGCCATGTTACTGTTTTCCGTAACACGGCATCTCTTCTGTATACATCATAACATCTCGATGATCTGCCTGCACCCGACGAACAGGCAATTATGAACACCTATAAAAATGGCTCTCCTGATTATCAGCCATCTGTTTCTCAGGAAAATTTGCTTAAAGAATTAAACTTAAAGCACAACCTTTGAATAAAATTTCATTGGTTGTGCTTTAATGCAAACTATTTTCTATTTCTGATTTGTTTTTTTGCCTCTTTTTCAAGATCATGAATGGTATCTAAATACGCTTGCTCGACAGGCGCAATTGTTTTCTCTTGATATTTTCGATATTCTTGTTTTGCTTTTTCAAGTGCCTGCGTATGACTAATCGTCCCACTATTTTGCAGAAGTTTTCTGTTACTCGAAGACAAAATTGTATCAAGTTGATTTATGTAGTCCTTCATATACATAGGTCTACGCTCAAGAGCGCTGATTTCAGCAAAATCGAAATATCCGGAAACAAGATTATTAAGAACTTTAAGTTCTGTTTCAGTCAAATAATTCTTAGCAATACCAATATCTTTAAGTGCCGGTATTTCACCTGCAAATGATTTCAATCCCATAAACGGTTTTTCTGCATCAGCACGCTCATATATAACTTCTGCAGCTGTATGTCCGTGAGCTGCAAAATGCAATTTATTTTGAACAATCTTAAAAAACCTGACTGATTCCGGTGCCTTCGGATTATAATCGATACTTGTTGCATATAAATCAAGAACCTGTCTATAAAGAACTTTTTCAGAAGAACGAATATCCCTGATACGGTCAAGCAATTCTTTCCAGTAAGAACCACCACCATTTCCTTTTAAACGCTCATCATCGAGGGCAAATCCTTTTTGCATATATTCTTTTAAAATTCCTGTAGCCCAAATTCTAAACTGCGTACCACGAAGAGATTTTACACGATACCCAACAGAAATAATAACATCAAGATTATAAACTCTTGTAATATTATTCTGAGTTTTCCCCTTCATTGCACCATGAGGACTGGTTGTTGCAATTTCTGCAACAACCACTTTCTCATCTAATTCTCCTTCTGTAAAAATGTTTCTGATATGTCGGGAAATCGTAGATTTATCCCTCTGGAACAATTCTCCCATCTGTTCCTGTGACAGCCAGACAGTATCGCCATCAAAAGTTGCCTCAACTTTTGTAACTCCGTCGTCAGTTGTGTAAATAATCAATTCTGTATTAGAGTTCATGATATCTCTCCTTCAGGAACAATTCCTTGTCCAGTCACTCTTTTTGTTATTTCAATTTTTCTGTCAGCATACTCCTTGCATTATCTAGTTACTATTTTATCATTAATTAGGCATTTTCGTCAATTTAATAGAATTTTTCTATATGTGAAAATATCAAAAAGGTGCGTCCCATCTCTGAGACTGCACCATTTCCTTTAAAACACTTTGTTATTAGCTTCAAAACAGTATTGAAGACATTATCTCTGTTCTATTTGTGTTTCTTCAGAATCCTTGTCTGCAGCGGTGCCATGACTTCGCTTTCTGTTCCATAAAGCAATTCATACTCTGCCGGAACCGGAACAGCCTGTGGCTTACGCGCATAGTTCTGGATGAAGAGATATTCGGTATCCTCGTTTTCTCTTACTGTTACAGAAACTCCTTCCGGAATAATCTCTATTGGAGATTTCAGACCTGCTTCTGCTGCTACTCTGCCATAGAAATCCTGGTAGAATCCAAGCTCCATGTCCGCGCATACATAATATACACGCCCTTTACCGAATGCTTTGTGTGTCAGCACCGGGTATCCCTGATAGAAGTCCTCGCCATAACGCATCAGCACTTCTGCATCAGAAACTTTGACCAATTCGCAAAGGTTTTTGCAAGTATATACGTTGCTGATTCCAAGATGGCTTCCTGCCTCCGGGATCGCATGGTTTTCTTCCCAGTCATAAAGCGCATCTGTCTCTGTGCTGCGGAGTCCTGCCACATCCATAAGCCATACGGAGTTCCGCCAAGGAAGCATCTGTCGGTGCCGTCAACCAGTCCCGACCAGTAGGAAAGCACCAGAGTTCCGCCGTTTTCCACATAAGTGCGAAGCTTTTCTTCGTATCCATCTTTGAACATATATGCCATCGGAGCCGCCAGAACTTTATAATCGGAAAGGGAATGTTCCATTGCGATCACATCCACATTCAGCCCCTGTTCTCTCAGAGCACGGTAGTTTTTCTGGACTGCTTCGCGGTAGTGCATACCTACATTTCGTGGTCCCTGCACATCCGCGATCGCCCAGTCGTTCTCACGGTCATAGAGAACAGCCGCCTGCGATCTCATGCTGGTTCCAACCGTCTCCTGGATCTGCTCAAGAGCCTCGCCAACCTCTGTTACTTCGCGGAAAACGCGGGTATCATCTCCGCCATAATGATCGATCACTGCACCATGGAACTTCTCCGAAGCTCCCTGGCTCTGGCGAAGCTGGAAATACAGCACGCTGTCAGAACCATGTGCTACAGCCTGGAGAGATGCAGCCAGATGCATTCCCGGTTTTTTAAGTTTGTTGATCGGTTTCCAGTTCGTTGCAGACGGACAGGATTCCATAAGAAGAAATGGTTCCTTCCTGATACTGCGCATCAGGTCATGCTGCATCGCCGCATCAACGGCTGTGACATATTCTTCTTTTTTGTGCCATCCGGATAGTTATCCCAGGAGACAATATCGAGAACATCTTTGAATTTCTTATAATCCAGGCCGTCATAATCATACATCAGGTTTGCCGTTACAGGCAGTTCTGAACCGCCCTCACGGATTGCATCTACTTCATTTTTTGATAAAGTCGATCGTCTGGTCTGTCACAAAACGTTTCCAGTCAAGTTTCAGAGCATGAAGTTCATTTTCACCTTTTGTGGACGGACTTTCAATCTGATCAAAACTGTTGTAGATATGACTCCAGAATGTGGTACACCAGCGTTTGTTGAGGTTTTCAATCGTACCATATTTCTCTTTCAGCCACTCTCTGAACTTCGCCTGACAGAGCGGGCAGTGGCATTCACCGCCAAATTCATTGGAAATATGCCACAGCATAACTGCCGGATGTTTGCCGAATCTTTCAGATAACTTCTTATCGATCGCATGGACCTTTTCTCTGTATACCGGAGAGGTGAAGCAGTGGTTATGTCTGCCGCCGAAGAATCTTCTTGTTCTGTCCGGGTCCATACGAAGGACTTCTTCGTATTTGTCTGCCATCCATTTTGGTCTTGCTCCTGACGGAGTTGCAAGAATGGTATGAATTCCCTCTTTATAGAGATTATTGATGATTTCTTCCAGCCAGTCGAAGTTATATTTTCCCTCTTCTGGTTCAAGAACTGCCCAGGAAAAAATTCCTACTGATACAGTATTAATGTGTGCTTTTTTAAAATATTCAATGTCTTTCTGAAGGATATCCGGGCGGTCAAGCCACTGCTCCGGATTATAATCTCCACCGTGAAGGTAACGTCCGTATTTAATCTGTTTAGCCATTTTTTCGCCTCTTAAAGTCCTTTAAATACAAAGGAAAATTCCATCTTTTTGTCAGTTTTGAGTAAATATTCTTCGTGTGTGCGAGCACCCCAGCTGTCATCACCACCGATTCCCATCTGGTCTTTTGCAACACGTACAACAGTGTAATGAACCTCTGGAAGTTCGTATGGATGCATTGCGTTTTCCATCTCATGTGGAGTGTATGGAAGTGCTGAGAACATCATCGGGCCATTGTTTTCGTCCATCTCAAAGAGCATTCCTCTGCCTTGCGGTCAGTTACTTTTGCCCAGCGTACTTCTTCTTTTGCGCCACATTCCTGCGGTACCATATATCTTGCAATATTATCTGCAACCATATTTGCATAAATACCAAGTTTTGCACCTTTTTTACGATCAGAATAGGTCTCTGCCTCGCCAAGTCCGTACCATTCCACACGATTATAATCTGCGTTGAATTTAAATATCACACCAAATTCCGGCATATCTCCGAGTTCTTTAACAGGATCATAAGCAAGAGTTGTCTTTACTCTTCCATCACCAAAAACCTCATAGGAAAGGCGGCATTCGCTGAGTGGTGTGGTCGGCATAAGATAGGTGTAGGTTACTTTTACAGTCTTTTCATTTACTTCTACTTCCGGTATATTTGACGGGCCATATGGTCCCTTGCGGAAATCTTTGTGGCTTAAGTACATGCTGGCAATTTTCCACTGTCCATAGCGCATTCCCATAAGATTTCCACAGTCATTGTCTGTTGGTGCACGCCAGAAATTTGGTTTCGGGATTGCCTCGATCATCTCTTTTCCGGCATATTTATAAGATACCAGACCACCGTTTAATACTGAGAAAAGCACTTCAAAATGTGCGCCTCTGACACCGATATTGTGTGTGCTGCGGATCACTTTTACACCTTCCGGGCAGGTCTTTTTCGGTTCTTCAATCTTGTATACATACTGTCCAAAAGCTACCTCATGTCCTGCTTCTGCCCATACTTTATCTTCTTTCAAATGGAAGGAAACAGTCACCGTATATTCGCCTGGTTTCTCTTCTTTTGCAAGCGGAAGTACATAAGTTTCTTCGCTTAATGGAGCAACTGCAGTTGCAAGAGAAGCCTTGTGGATCACTTTGCCATTCTTTGCAACAGTTACTTTGCAATCAAAAATATCTGTATTTTACAAACAGGTTTTTATTGATGACTTTTACGCTGTCTGCATTGATTTCCGCAGTGATGTTCTGGTAGTTGAATTTGACTTCCTGCATCTTTGGTGAAGCATCTCTGTTTCCGCCATATGCGATACCATTTCCACTGAAGTTATAGTCTGTCGGACGTTCTCCAAATCACACCATATGCCTGGAATTCTTTGCCGTAGCGGTCTTTTTTATAGATAGACTGGTCAATATAATCCCAGATAAATCCACCCTGATACTTTGGTTCTGCGTCTGTCAGATCGGTATATTTGTGCATTGCACCACAGGAATTTCCCATTGCATGGGTGTATTCACAGCAGATAAACGGCTTGGAGCTGTCTTTTGCAAGGAACTCTTTGATTGCCTCTACGGATGGATACATCTGACTTTCCATGTCACTGGTATCGTTATATCTGCGGTCATGGCAGAGACCTTCATAATGAACCAGGCGAGTCGGATCTTCCTTGTGGAAGAACTGTGACATTTCAAAAATATCCTTGCCTCCGAAAGATTCATTTCCGCAGGACCAGATCAGGATCGCAGCGTGGTTTTTGTCTCTCTGGTACATGGAATTTGCACGATCAAGCATCATATCCCGCCATTCCGGTTTGTCATGCGGCACAACATAGGTGTAATCCTTCGTAAATTCAGCAACATCCCAGGAACCATGAGATTCAAGGTTTGTCTCATCGATCATATAGATTCCGTATTCATCACAGAGTTCATAGATCATGGAAGCATCCGGGTAATGACATGTACGGATTGCATTGATATTGTTCTGTTTCATGGTCTTAAGATCTTTGCGAAGCTCTTCTTCGGACACATGTCTTCCGCTCACTGAGCTGAATTCATGACGGTTTACGCCCTTGAATACGATACGTTTTCCGTTCAGGGTCATGATACCGTCTTTCATCTCAAAACGACGGAATCCAACCTTCTGCGGAACTACTTCCTGAAGTTCTCCTGCCTCGTTATAAACCTCTAAAACAAGGTCATAAAGCTGCGGATCTTCTGCACTCCAGAGTACCGGATCTTCTACTTTCCAGGAATAAATTTCCTCTCCGTCGAGTGCTTTTTTATCTTCGATCACGGTCTCTCCATCTTTGGAAAGAGTGATCTTTACTGTACCTTTGCCCCAGGTATTTGTTCTGATCTCAAGCGCTGCTGTACTTAAAGTTTCATCCGGAATTGCACGGATCTGAAGGTCATATACATGAACCTCCGGCACGGTATAAAGATAAACATCTCTGTAGATTCCAGAGAAACGATAGAAATCCTGGTCCTCGCACCAGCTGCTTGCTGTCCATTTGAATACCTGTGCTGCGAGTTTGTTTTCACCTTCTTTTACATACTCGGTCAGTTCAAATTCTGACGGTGTAAAAGAGTCTTCACTGTAACCTATAAACTGTCCGTTAAGCCATAATGCAATACCGCTCTCTGCTCCCTGGAAAGAGATAAAAAGACGTTTTCCCTGCATTTCTTCCGGCACTTCAAAATATTTCACATAGCTTGCAACCGGGTTAAAATGTTCCGGAATCTCGCCCGGATGGATATCTTCATGGCCTTCCCACGGATACTGTACATTGGCATACTGTGGCGCATCATATCCTTCCATCTGGATATGTGCCGGTACGCGGATATCGTCCCAGTCTCTGCAGCAATATTCTTCTTTTTCGAATCCTGAAATCGCACTTCCGTAGTTACGAGCATAGTGGAATTTCCAGATCCCGTTGAGGTCATAACGGAAGGAAGTTTCTTTTCCTGCGCTTCCTCTCCATCTCTGTAATATGTGTGGTCAGAATGCGCATCCATTCTTCCGTCTTTAAAATACTGTGGATCTTTTACTAAAGAATAATCAAAAGCTTTCATTCTTATCCTCCTGTTATTGGATTTTACAAAAAAAGAATGCCGCATAATCTGTACGGGACATATTATGCAATATACCCACTGGACCACGCAGCATCCTTTTATTTAATTCATTATTGCAACACTCTCCGCCTTACTTAACCGCTCCGGTAATACCTTCTGCGAACTGTTTCTGCAGTACGAAGAATACAACCATTGTCGGGATGGAACAGAATAATACGCCGCACATCAGCATACCATAGTCTGTTACATAACCTGTGATCAGGTTGGCAATCAACATTGGCATTGTCATTGCTTTGTTGTCTGTCATGATTACCTTCGGCCACAGGTAAGAGTTCCATGCATTCATGAAGGTAATAACTGCTGCTGCCGCATATGTTGATTTTCATAGTTGGAATGAACATCTGGAAGAAGATTCTTACTTCGCTCAGTCCATCAATACGAGCCGCTTCGATAATATCTACCGGGAATGATCTTGCATTCTGGCGGAACATCATGATCATAAATGGTGTAGAAATAATTGGAAGGATAAAACCAACTGCTGTATTCAGAAGTCCTGCTTTAGAGAACATTTTGAACAACGGAACCATGGTTGCAACCTGCGGAACCATCATTGCAAGAAGCAGCACGGAGAACAGTCTGTCTTTTCCTTTGTCATGATAAACTTCGAAACCATATCCTGCGATAGAGCAGATCAGCAGGCAGATCACTGTTGTGAGGATTGCGTAAAAAAATGAGTTTCCAAGTGCTCTCCACAGTGGCTGCTGAGATGTCAGATTATGGAAGTTTTCCATAAAATAACTTCCCGGAAGGATACGTCCACGGGATACATCTGTTGATGTATTTGTCGCAGCTGAGATCATCCAGTATAACGGGAATACTGAAATAAATGACACGATGATCAGAAAATATAGGTTGGAATCAATCTTCTCTGAATGGCTGATTTGTTTTTCTTAGTCACGTGTATCACCTACTTTCAAATTAATAAATGCAAG
>ENA-OQDD01000958-OQDD01000958.1-human-gut-metagenome-genome-assembly--contig:-NODE-958-length-10281-cov-1.758125_pt1 | contig 10281 bp, 13 predicted proteins | sample MGYA00242507_ERZ504598 | MGnify/ENA primary metagenome ERZ504598 (study PRJEB26092, sample SAMD00036318) | human gut metagenome | host: Homo sapiens | study: EMG produced TPA metagenomics assembly of... | reverse complement strand
CCGGGGCGTTCGCCGATTCCAAGGGCAGGTACGGGTACCGCAGGATCAAGGCGGTGCTCAAGACCGGCGTATCGGAGAAGGTGGTCCGCAGGATCATGGCGGAGGAAGGCTCGTGGCGCACGTGCCCAAGCGACGCAGGTATAGTTCCTACGAGGGCGAGACGACGCCGGCTCCCGCCAATCTCGTCGACCGGGACTTCACGGCCGAGCGTCCGAACGAGAAGTGGCTGACGGACATCAGCGAGATCAAGGCCAGGGACGGGAAGGTGTACCTCTCGCCGATGATCGACTGCTTCGATGGCAAGATCGTCGCATACACCGCCGGCTTCAGCCCCAACGCGGAGCTGGCCAACCGGATGCCGGAGAAAGCGGCCTCGACGCTGCCAGGGAACGCGCGTCCCTGGTGCATTCCGACCGTGGATACCACTGCCGGTGGCCCGGATGGCTCGGGCTCATGGAACGCTTCGGGCTGACGCGCTCCATGAGCGCGAAGGCTGTTCGCCGGACAACGCGGCCGCGGAGGGATTCTTCGGCAGGATGAAGACCGAGGCGGTCCACCCCGAGAAGTGGGAGGAACACACCCGCAACGAGGTGCTCGCCTTGGTCGATGAGTACATACGCTGGTACAACCACGAGCGCATCAAACAGTCGCTTGGTTGGATGAGCCCGGTACAATACCGTCAAAGCCAAGGAATGGCTGCGTGATTATCTCCAAGAAAATGTCCGCAGCCCCCTACCCGTATTTCAGACTTCCTATTACAATATTCAGGTACGTTATTGAAGAAATGAGTGAGCATAGTGGACGATACCCAGGATAATCAGGAGTTCACAGTAGAAGAAGCCGACACAAACGGTACGACTTCGGCGGAAAGCAGCCAATCCTCTGCTCATTCAGACCGAGACGATAATTCTCAAGAGGCTCAAAAGAGTAAACCGTCGCTGCCTCCAATCTTCCAGCAGATCCGAGCACAGCTCAACACGTTGATGGCCTCTCAAACTATGACTGCGCTTTCCAAAGCCCTGACAGTCTTGCACTCCGTATTCAAGAAACGACCTCGATTCCCTTACCTCCTGTACATAATGGTGATGGCAATCGTCGATTCAGCCGCGGTGCTGTTCATTCAATGGGGAACCTATACGGAGCCGACCTATACCGCCCCGAGCACAGTGGACGAAACCACACGGCTGCTGAACAGCATCCGCGGTCAACTCACGCGCTTCGTCGCACAGATGTGGATGGAGCAAAAATACATCTGGCTGCTTAATTTCTGTGTTCTGGGCATGGTCTACCTGGTGCTGATTTTTGTGCTAAACCGATTCTGGGTGGCAACAGCCTTATTTGCGATTATCACGAGCGTATTCGCTGTGGCGAATCACATCAAAATCCAGTTGCGCAATGAACCGGTCATTCCCTCGGATTTGAGCTTCATTTCCAGCGGCAACGGAGGAGAAGTCGCATCATTTATCCCCAAAGACAGCCAGGCATTAGTAAACAACACCATCACCATGCTCGTCTGGCTTACGATTGCATGCCTGCTGCTTCAATTTATTGATGGTCGCCGTTGTGTGATTTCCTTCCACTGGCGTCAATCCATTACGCAACACAAAAACAATAATCGGTAACTGCACACGTATTGTTGCAGTCATTGTCAGCACATCCCTGCTGTGCTCGTTCACCTTGAACCTCAACACGGTAGGTTCATGGAGCCACAATTGGGCACAGGCGTTGGGTGATAGCCCTACCTTATGGGACGCTGCCGGCGATGCCAGTCTGAATGGCCCCACAATCAATTTCTTGCGCTTGGCGAATCCAAAAACCATGACGAAGCCAAGCGACTACAGTCAAGCGACCATGCAGGAAATCGCTCAACGATATAACAAGATAGCCGAAAAAACCAACCAGTCCCGCAGCAATAATCTCACGGACAATACCATGATCATGATTCTGTCGGAATCGTTCTCTGACCCAACGCGCGTTCCCGGCATCACCTTGTCGGAAGACCCGATGCCTGATATTCGAGCGCTCAAAAATACCACCACTTCCGGCCTAATGCTTTCGCCTGGGTACGGCGGAGGCACAGCCAACATCGAATACCAAGCTCTCACCGGCTGGGATTTGGCACTATTCGACAATTCAATGCAGGTGCCCTATCAGCAGCTCGTCCCACACCAGAAAGTCACAGAAACTTTCAATCAGCTCTGGAATGACCGATACGGTGCTAGCGGATCCATCGCTTTCCACCCGTATTACAAAAACATGTATTTGCGTGACATCGACTATAAGAAGTTCGGTTTCAGCCATTTTTATACGCTGGACAGTAATCCGCCAATCACGCATCATGATGGATTAGACAACTCTCCATATGCCAGCGACGCGGAAGCCTATCAAAATGTAGTTGATGAACTGCAGAACAGCAATCATCCGCAGTTCATCCAATTAGCGACGATGCAAAACCATCCTCCATACAGCGATTGGTATTCTGATAATCAGTTCAAGGATGCCGACACCACCAATTTGCCGGCCGATGAAAAAACAGGAGTCGATACATACATCAAGGGCGTCAGCATTACCGATCAAGCAACCACCGATTTCCTCAACCAGCTTGATGCAATTGACCAGCCGATTACCGTCATATTCTATGGAGACCATCTACCCGGCGTGTACACGACTGCACGCGCCAGCTCGAAAAATACCATTACCATGCAGGAGACAGATTATTCATCTGGTCCAATGAGGCATCAGCGTCAGCCGGGACGAAACTCGATCCGGCAGCTGCCGCTACTAGCTACACCTCTCCAAACTATTTCATGGCCATGGCCAGCGACCATATGAACACCAAAGTATCTGCTTATATTGCGTTCCTCTCCGCAATGCGGGCTGAGATACCCGCCACGGAGCGACTCACGCTTGGTGTCAGCGGCGTCACCGACAATACACCAACTGTCTATTTAGACGCGAACGGCAACGTTGTAAGCAAGAAAGAACTGTCCTCACAGCAGAAGAAGCTACTCAACGATTATCGTCTTATTCAATACGACATGACTGCTGGGAAAAACTATCTCAGCAGCACAAAGTTCTTCGACGTGAAGTAAACCGGCAAGCCACACCACAAAATTGGTTATCTGCGTAGTGAATTCAAAATTGCCTTGATTTTGCGCGGTATAGCGGTAATCAGCAAACCAACCTTGAACGATGTCGACTCTTTTACGGACTGAATCTCCATGCTCTTGGAAGACAACGACTGTTCTAATAGCGCTTGATTCGAGCACAAAGAATTTATGCGCTCCTCATAACTCTTCGAGGATGCAATACGCGCATCAATCATCAAGTCAACCATCACATCATCATCGGCACTAGAGGCAGTTGAGGAACCCAGTGAATCGAATATTCCTCTCCACAGGCGCGCGAAATCATAATTGGACATACCCACCATGCTGTTGAAGGCAATATCCCCCAACTGCTTCATCTTTCGGGGTTCTGCCACAAACCACAAATAGCAGATGCCGCTGCAGATCGGTTTCCTTGCCCCACCTGGATAACGCTCTCGTCTTGAACCAAAGTCAGATACGGCAAAGCGTATAGAACGCTTGGAATGCCCACTGTTTTCGCTTCGGCCAAAGCAATAGGGTAGCCCTCATATAGAGATGTATGAAGATACACACTGGCTTTCTGTAGGTAAGGAAGTACATTATCCTGAGCACCTACAAAACTCACAGCATCAGATAGATCAAGAGAATCTCGCAACTGGCGAAGCTGTTGTTCCGTTGCATCATCTGCAAAAGGACCAACCATAATCAGATGTGCATCAGGACACTGTTTGACCACTTCAGCCATAACCCGCAATGCCTCATCCGGACGCTTATCGAATAATGACAGGCGCCCAACCCATACAATGTTATAAGAATCAAGCGCCGCGCGTTTCGACGAATCCGGCTCGATGGTTAATGGATTAATGGTCTGCCATACATGAGCATTGAATAGTTGCCAGAAACGTGTATTCACATCAGATAACGTTATGACGCCATCTGAGTATCGATACGCCAAAGCCAACTCGGCGCGCATACAATCTGCGTCGAACATGCAACGCATGACGCCATGAGTGTAGATGAGGAAAGATACGCCGCTCATCTTGCAGAGCAGCATATCCCAGGGAAGCGTTTGTCCAAGCCATTGCCCGTACACTAGAGCGTCAACTTGCTCCGCATTGAGGATATCCGCTAACGCTTTTGCCCGGTTCTCGTAGTTCTCCGCATTCGCTTTGCAGTAACTCGGAATAATGCGGCGCTCAACAATCTGGTTCACTTCGTACTCATATGCACTAGTGTCATCGTCGGTAATCAGCACTACCCGATATCCCATGCCGGCCCAAAGGTTGGCAAGGAATGCCGTCACGCGTTCAGCACCGCCGATGGATAGCCCCGAGTAATAGAGCGCAACTGTATGAACAGTCCTTTTTGGCTGTGCCAAGCCCGCTATCGGCCCTAATGCTCGCACGGCCTCTACCGAATTAATCCAGTATTTGGAAGCAACGGCAGATACGATTCCCGCGACCCCGTACTTATTGGAAGCTTCAACAAGTAAGGATTTTCGTAATGATGGCTCACCGCTCACCAATGCGTCAGCATATTCAGCAATATCCAATACATGCCTCTATCGAAGATAAGATCAATCGAGTCTATTAATCTGAATCGCTCGGCTGCTCAGCATGCCAGCCTCACCGTTGCGATCCATTGCGAATAGCAAAATAACCGCTGTTCTCATCGTTCGTGAATGCGATCATCTGCGGATCATCGCCGGGTTTTTCAACAGATCGCAGAGTGGCATAAATCTTGAACTCACCATTGTTGAAGATATCAAGCGGCATTTCAAAACGCATAGTCCGGTGCCCACGCTGCGTGATGACCATGCCAAGATTGTCGGTCTGCGATCCCGCATCATAAGCATGTCCACTGCGACGAGAATCAAGCAATGCAATACCGATGTACGCTTCCCGGTCTTCATTAAACTCATATTCGATTTCAAATTCGAGCGGCTCAACACCATCAGCCACCGATGAACTCGATATATTGACCTTAAGGGTGGGCACTCGTTCACTAAGACCCGTAGGATACTCTTTATCGTCTGTTTCATTATTGGCATCATCACCAAGGGGATCTGCATTCTTCTTGAAGTTCTCCAGCGTGTAACGATCTGCTACATCGTCCTGGTTTCCGGACGCAATAATCTCTCCATCCTTTATGAGGATAGCCTTATTGCAATATTTCTTAACCGAATCCATGGAGTGAGTTACCAAAATAACTGTCTTCGTGGGATCTTGCTTCACTTCGGTGAAGAAATTATCACACTTACGTTGGAACGCTTCATCGCCCACAGCCAATACTTCATCCAAGACCAGTATGTCGCCCTTAGCCTTAATGGCGACCGCAAATGCCAAACGCACCTGCATACCACTGGAATAGTTCTTTAGCTTCTGGTCCATGAATTCGCTAAGCTCTGAAAACTCAACAATGTCGTCATACATTGCATCGATTTCTTCTTGGCTAAATCCTAAAAGGGCACCGTTAAGGTACACATTCTCTCGACCGGTCAGTTCAGGATTGAAACCAACGCCAAGCTCAATGAATGAGACCAGTTTCCCGTCAACAGAGATTGAACCTTGATCCGGCATATAAATGCCCGAAATCAACTTCAACAGTGTCGATTTTCCGCTTCCGTTTCGACCGACAACGCCAAAGAAATCCCCTTCTTTGACCTCAAAGTTGATATCGCGCAGCACATGCTGCATCTTGTATCCGCTAATTCCTTTAGTCCAGTTGATAACGGCCTGTTTCAGGCCTGACGCCTGCTCCATCGGCAACCGAAATGATTTGGCTACGTGCTCAACTTTCAGCACAGTCTTACGATTGTCCATCGTGCCCTCTTGTGCGTTATTCATCACAGCACCTCCGCGAATTTCTGACTGTACTTACGGAATATATGAATACCCAACCATAGGATAAAGAAAGTCAAGGCAACAGGATGAGACGAATACCCCAGTTGCTGATCTCCTTCCACACTGTTGGCGTGGTATCCGGTGCGATGAGGTTATGCCTAATATCCTGAATAATCTGGGCCGGCGGGCTCAGCAACATAATTTTCGCGAAATAGGATTATTCGTTTTTTCAGTTACCAGCGACAGAGGATAGATAATAGGCGTTGCATAGAAGAACACCTGCATGAGCACTTCCCAAATATGCTGCATATCACGGAAATACACATTCAATGCGGCTAGCAACAGGGCCGTTCCCAAAGCAAGAGCATAGAATTCTATGAAATTAAGCGGGAGCCACAACACATTCCAGGTGAAGTGCACCTGATTAAAATACAAAAACCAGCACTACACACATGTTGATGGCCAAGCTGATTAAAGCGCGACCGTTGCAGAGACGACAATAATGTAGTTGGGGAAATGAATCTTACGCAGAATGTCCCCTCTGCCTACGATAGCCGTCAATCCCATATTCGTCGCCTCAGCGAAGAAATTCCACAAGCTGATACCCAGCAGCAAGACCAACGGGAAAGTCGGCGTGCCATCGGTAAACTTCAGGAATTTGACGAACACCACATACATCACACAGAACAGCATTAACGGCTTCAAGACCGACCACGCAATTCCTAGAAATGATCCCTGATAGCGCAGCTAAAATCAGTTCTCACCATTTCTTTAAGCACAATGAACGAATAGCGGTAGCGCTCTTTTAGCTTTATCAGCATCGTATTCAATATCCTCATTTGCCATCAACTATTATTTTTTAGGTGCACTTTTGTGCTTGAAATCACCACGAAGCACCGCCCTGATTTGTCCAATCACAAATCGTACCGCGGTGATTGGAGCCCATGCTGCAGTGTAGATGACGCTCTGTGCTGGCTTAGGAAGCTTAAGCACAGTTCGTGACGTGATCCATTGAAGTCCTAAATGTGTGCGATGCTTGGCTATTTTCAGTGTTCTCCAACGAGAAGTCGCCAAATTCAAACCATGCAAATTCGTCAGCAATGATTCTCCGCTACGTGCTTCTGCAGACGAGCCCATCATCATGCAGTGGTATAGAACAACGAATCCACTTCAATGCGAGCATATCGATCTGAAAGCACCCATGCCGGATAATATCCACGCGATTGGCATATATATCCGTTGGCTCGTTCGATGGCATGCGAAATAGTACCGTCTTCGCCCATCTGTCCTTCGGGCAAGAAGTCTTCATACTTCCACCCATACTCGAACAGCGGTTTAATGCCTCAACACGGAACCAATAGCACGACCCCATCGCGGATGCAGTTGGCTTAGTGGGAGAGAGCGGCACATGAATGCCCAGCCTGTCTTCCAAAAGCTCCTTCGTGATCTCATAATTTGCACCCCAATCGTGAGGAATGGTGTGCGCAAAGTACAAAGCGTGATATGGCGGCGGAGGCGTCACCTGACCAAGACGCGGGTTCTCCGCAAATAACGTCAGAATGTTCTTGACATATGCCTCACTGCCAAGCGTATTCTCCATAAGCTTGTACGCGAATCCTTGGCTCTCGGTGCATGATGTCCATTTTCCTGATTCTGACTGGATTTCTTATCATGAGCGAAACCAATGACGTCATATTTCCGCTCAACACCACCGGGCAAGCGGCCACAAGCAGAGCCGAGACATCACGACCACGATTGATAACGGGGATGAATGTCGCCTGATGAGAAATCCCATGCTGTTGCATGTATTCCCGAATCTGGGGAATCTTATCTTCGGTAGAGGTGATGTATAGATCTGTTTCTTCCGGCAACGATGCAATGTAGTGGCAAGTGTCTTCTAGCAAATCCATGAAGTAGACGTGATAGATGAACGCCGAACGAGGACGATCATGCGTCTGTGGATTGATGGCCTGTGAGGGCAGCACATAATCAAGATGCATGGCCTTGCGGATATCGTCAATGTTGTAGGACGGCAAAATAGCATCCCAGATCATATCCACGTCATAGTCAGTATGATCTCGAAGGTACTCGTACAAATCCAGAGCTGGCTGACCGGCCGTCTGGTCGAAATAAGCACTGTAATCCACGAAGAAAGAACGGCGCTTGAAAATAGGGCATCGATCATCTCGCACGATTTGCATCGGCATGTACAGCAACGGGTATGAAGAATATCCCTGATATTTTCGCCAATCGATGTACGAGGCCAGGTGAAGCCAAATCAGTGAAATGCTTGGTGAAGGTCATCTCGTGTTTGCGGGTAACCTCTGCGTAGTCTTTCCACAAAGGCATGGTCTCCCAGTACTCGTGGAACGCCGGGGAAGACACTAAAGAGCGCCTGTACGCATGCCAATAGGCCTGAAGATGCGTTGGAATCTGCTCCTTATCAACTGTCTCACCCGCATACGCAGTGATACCCCAAAAATCCACATCCTTGCGATCCATGCACGCAAACATTTCACGGAACGGATACACCGGTCCCATAACTGTGTCATTCAGGCAAATGACTTCATCATATGACTCAAGTTTTTCCCAACCGAGTGTGAGAATGGCCTGCTTGTACGCAGCGACGTCAAGTCTTTATTCTCTCTAACGATGATCGTCTTCGTGTATTCAGAGAACAGTTGACGAGCCTGATCGCTAAGTTGCCCGTTTACAACTACGACTAGATCATCTAAGTTATCCATCAAATCATCAAGAAAGGTCTTGATAAAGGATGCAGCATGACCATACTTGTCATAGAAACAGTAGATACCCAGTCGCTGTTTATGCCCGCTATTAACGCTCATCTCCGTCCTTTCACGCACTACATCATTCTGCAAAATGCTATCTTTCCCTCTTCGCACGCTGTGCATGTGAGCGTATCACAGATACCAAATCTCGGTTCAGCGAACCTGCCGGCATGACTTTGTCAATCACGCGACGCATGAGTGTACCTTTTTTGAATCTCGCTTGCGCCTCTATCCGTTCTTGTTCTGCCTGCAGCGCCTGCTGCTCTTTCAATTGGATTTCCGCCACATGATGCTCTAAAGCTTGTTCCAACTGCCGGTATTGATCATACCTAGTAAATTCCGGCCGTCATCAACCATGGGAACTATCTTGGCGAGAATCTGCCCCCACCGGTAGAACTCATCGTTCCCGGGAGGAATCGAATTCTTGCTCAACAAACTCTCACCACGTGCAATAAGGGGATCAAATAACATGATTGCTGCGTCAGCAGCACCCCATGTTTCGACGATAGCCGTATATCCTTGTCTTGATCCGCCGCTGGCAAACGAGTTACCCAGTCAGTAACAAGCATAAGAAGATATTGCCGTTTCATCCAAAGGCTTGTGCGACTGTAGAAATCGGTATCGTCTCGCTGAGAGTTGCAATACTCACACAGCAAAAGATACATTTCGTGCACTTCTCGTTGCCGTTTCGAGAACTCCTCTGCCGAATACAATCTTCGCCCGGATCTGCCCGCTCCAATACGGTACTTCAGAGCACGAAAATCAGCGTAATTCTGTAATGTCTGAGACTCATTTGCGATGACAAAAAATTCGTAGGTGTCTTCCATATACCCAAGACGCTTGGATGTCATCTTGGAAAAAGACTCTCTGATGGAATCACCTCGATAAGCGCATACCGTAACGCTCCATACGTCACGAGGGGAAATTATGTCGCTGAATGCAGTCTCTATAATTTCCCTAGAGGTCCTCATGCCTTGGGCATTATTAAAGACCGCTTCCACAGCTATTGCCGTGCCATCGTCCGCACCGATTTCGGGAAAAGCATCCAATCCAAAGCGAATAATGTCAGGAGATGAGGCACGAGTCAGCATGGATACCTGTTCGCATAGTAAGGCACTGATACTGTCATCACCATCAACGAAGTACACATACTGTCCTTTGGTCGCCAACGCACCAGTTCGCCGGGCAAGGTGTGCACCTTCATTTTCCGATTTTGCGATTATATGGAACCGCTGATCATCCGCTACTTCACGAGTAATGCATTCCAGCGTACCGTCAGTACTCGCGTCATCTACTACGATGACCTCGAAATCATCCAAAGTTTGGGCCTTGACGCTTTGCAAACATTGAATAATGTAGGGCTGCACGTTATAGGCAATAACGACAAAAGACAGCAACGGCACAGCAACCACGACCCAACAACATCATCGAACGTCGCGCGGCTTAACAATAATCTTGTTCTCCGCCACATCCTTCAGATGCTTGCCATACGGCTCTTGCCATACTTCACAGCGGCCTCCATCAGCTCATCACGAGTAATCCAACCGTTCTCAAAAGCGA
>ENA-OQDD01000957-OQDD01000957.1-human-gut-metagenome-genome-assembly--contig:-NODE-957-length-10291-cov-1.785616_pt1 | contig 10291 bp, 14 predicted proteins | sample MGYA00242507_ERZ504598 | MGnify/ENA primary metagenome ERZ504598 (study PRJEB26092, sample SAMD00036318) | human gut metagenome | host: Homo sapiens | study: EMG produced TPA metagenomics assembly of... | reverse complement strand
CCACGTTTGTATGTTCAGCAGAGGTACGGCGGCAGAAACGGCAAAGAAGCAGAGCAGTGCGGTTCTGCGGCCAGCCGAAAAACGTGTCTTTGTAGAAGAACAGCCGATAGAATGCATAAAACAGTACTATCGCTACATTCACTTTCAGAAAATAGGCTAACATGTTTACTCCTTTCCTTTCTCTATCATGTCTATAATGTCTTTCAGGTCATTGGCCGAAATCTTCTGGTCTTTGGCGAAGAACGAAACCATTTCCTTATAAGAATTTTCAAAGTAGTTGCGCACAAAACCGCTCATAAAGGTACGTTTGTATTCGCTTTCGCGTATAAGCGGGGTATACTGGTAAGTGTTGCCTACACGTGCGGCACGGATATACTGCTTGCGCTCCAGGTTTTTCACAATAGATGCTACTGTTGTGTAGGGAGGCGCCGGTTTGGGGTATTTGGCAACAATGTCTTTTACGAAGCAACTGCCCAGTTCCCAAATGTACAACATTGCTTCTTCTTCTTGTATCGTTAACTTTTCCATGGATAAAGTATTTAAATGAATTCAATGCAAATCTACGAATATTTCGTAAAGTAGCATCAAACAGTGAGTTAATTAATCTAAATGCGTTTACTGTATGTATATTCTTTTGTCTGATTGAAAAGAACATGGCTGTTGATAATCTTCTTTTGGTTAAGATTATCTATCTTTGTTGCAATTAATTCTTTTACCTTAAATAAAGCAGAAATATGGGAACAGTTAAATCGTTGTTGCTGGGAATGTGCTTCGTATTGGGTGCATGCACAAGCCAGACTTCTACTGTGCAAACCACAGAGAAGGGAACTCAATGGGAATGGCAGAATGGTACCATTGTTGTCAAAACTCCCGAGCGTCCGGCAGGACAGAAGAGTGTATTGGGACTGACTACTCCGAAGTTGGAGCAGTCCGTGTGGGTTTTGTTGGTTTGGGGATGCGTGGCCCCGGAGCAGTGGAGCGTTTCACTTATATTCCGGGTACGCAGGTAGTGGCTCTTTGTGATTATGAAGAGGCCCGTGCAGATAAATGTCAGGAGCTCTTGAAGAAGGCATCCATGCCCAAGGCCGCCGTCTATTCCGGTGACAAAGGATACGAGGAACTCTGCAAACGTGATGATATAGATTTGGTTTATGTTGCTGCAGACTGGCTGCATCACTTCCCCGTTGCCAAGTGTGCGTTGGAGAATGGAAAGAATGTAGCGATAGAAGTGCCTTCGGCCATGAATCTGCAGGAATGCTGGGATTTGATTAACTTGAGTGAATCTACCCGTAAGCATTGCTTCATTCTGGAGAACTGCTGCTATGACTGGTTCGAGATGAATACGCTGAACATGGCGCAGCATGCGTGTTCGGTGAAGTTATCCGTGCGCAGGGTGCTTATATACATAATTTGAGCCCGTTTTGGGACCATTATTGGAAGAATGGAGAAAATGACAAGCTGGGCTGGCGTTTGGACTACAACATGAAGCATCGTGGTGACGTGTATGCACCCATGGCCTTGGCCCGGTGGCGCAAGCACTGGATATTCACCGTGGTGACCGTATGGAAACGTTGGTAGCCATGGATACCAAGTCTGTAGTGGGCAAGGAGCTGGTAGAAAAAAGAACCGGCGAGGAGTGCAAGGAATTCCGTAACGGTGACCATACCACGACCATGATTCGTACAGCCAATGGAAAGGTGATTGAGATTCAGCACAATGTAATGACACCACAGCCTTATAACCGTTTGTATCAGCTTACGGGTACCAAGGGATTCGCCAACAAATATCCGGTAGAAGGGTATGCGCTTGACGCTGACCAGCTGAGTGCATCGGGCGTTCAGCCAAAGTGGATGATTTGAATTCACACGGTTTCCTGCCGGAGACGGAGATGGAGGCACTCGTGGAGAAATACCAGCATCCCATTTTAAAGAAGTACGGTGAGATGGCGAAGGAAGTAGGAGGTCATGGTGGCATGGACTTCGTGATGGACAGCCGTCTGGTATATTGCCTGCAAAACGGTCTTCCTTTGGATATGGATGTATACGACCTTGCTGAGTGGTGCTGCCTTGCAGAATTGGGAGAACTTTCTATGGACAACGGTTGTGCGGCTGTGGCATTCCCCGATTTCACCCGTGGTGAATGGAATGTGGTGAAGGGCTACAAGCATGCATATGCAACTCCGGAAGAGGAAGCGGCTGCTATGGAGAAGGCAAAGGCATTTACTGCTAAACTGAAAGAGCAGGGAGCCAAGGAATGGGCTGAAAAGTAATAGCGGTATACTGATAAAACAAACAGCAGGTGATAAGCCTGCTGTTTTTTTGTTTTATCAGTTTGTCATTTAGTCACTTTCAGCAACTCTTCCTTCATCTTCTCTACTCCCGGAAAGCCGGTTTGTCTGAACGTGGTGTTTCCTTCGCGGTCTACAATCAGATAAGTCGGTACCCCTTCTATCTTGAATGCATCCGATAGGTATTTCCATTGGGCATCCGTCAGGCGGAAGTGTTCGCCGTGGATGTCGGGAATCATATTCTCCCAGGTCTTCAAGGGGGAGGTTTCACCGGTGATGTACAGATATACGATATCCTTGTCTTTCAGTTCCTCCTTCATGGGGGCCATCATCTTGTTTGCCATACGGCATGGACCGCACCAAGTGGCCCAGAAATCTACTAACAATACTTTTCCTTTGAATTTGCTGATGATAGAAGTGAACAAATCTTCGTTGCTGACGTTGGCGTCCACTTGGTTGATGGTATAGCCCGTCTTTTTCTTGTTGGCTTCGAGTTGTGCCAGCAGTTCGTCATTGGCGGCAGTCAGCATTTCACGGTATGCGGCGGGCATGGCGGCAACGGTGGCCTTTTGCTCGTCGGTGAGCGGGGTGAAGTTCTTGATACCCCGGTAGAGGGTGACATTGCGGGCTATGTCGAAGAAGATACCTTTGTCGGTCCCCAGGCTTTGGCCAATTCTCCACTCCGTTCGACATTCCTTGAAGCCATTTGTACATACTGGTTGGACAAGACTCCTGCGGCACATTCAATATACTCATATCTTCGTCGGACACGTAGTTGGCGGGTACTTTCCGGGCAAGTTCCTGATAGTAGTTGTTTGCTTCCTCCGTTTGATGAGATTGGCGTGTAGGGCAGCCGATGTCAAGATGCTGGCAACGGAAGACAGCATGGCATTTGTAATCAGTTTGTTATTGATAGTCAAAAGTTGTCGGGTAGAAGCACTATAAGGCAACTTGTCTATTGCTTCTTGTGTTTCGTCGGATATTTGAAGTACGTATGCTTTGGCTGCATCAATATCCTTGCCAGCCAGTGCAGCTATGTTTTGATAGAGCTTGTCTTGCATGTCGATGCCGAGGTGGTTTCCGTTCAATTCTTGTGCCACGGTTTCCAGCGGTCCGTTGATATATACCATTTCTCCATAGGGTTTCCCTTCGCTGTGGAATTTAGACTTGCGCCGGGAAGCTTCGCGTAGATTGACGTATATTTCTGTTGTCTTGCCGGGTTCCATGAAGAACTGGAGCATATGCTCTCTACCAAATATATGGTACATGGGGTAGTGCCGGGCAATGTTACTTCTTTGGTGAAACTGCCGTCAGGCTGGATGTCGAGTGGTATGTCCGTGATGTCTCCTTTGATATTCTCCCACACGGCAATACTGATTGGCATTCCCATATTGGGGCGTGAATCCAGGAGTTTTCCTTTCAGCATGGCTTTTCCGTATTGGATGACCGGTTCGGGAAGTTCGGCATTAGGGTCGGCTTTGTGTACTACGGCGTTCTGGGGAAGTGCCAGTTCCGGCAGTTTCTTGCTTTTCAGTTGTATTCCCCAGATGCTGAATCCGTTTTCCACCTTTTCGCCTTCGGTGAAGTCGAAGGAGGTAGCATTGTCGGATAGGGGAGGAAAGACCAACTGGAATTCCGCTTCGCCCGATTCGGGCATCCAAAATTCTTTACCTGGTATGATGCCTATACCGGAACGCAGTTGGTAGGTTTCTCCGTTATTGTCTGTCAGGTAGCTGTCGGGTGCAATCTGTATCCAGTACTTGGGACGATACTTGGCATAGATGTGGAGCACGGTTGCCGTGTCACTGATGACTACTTTACTCACTTCGATGGAAGTCGTGTTTCTTACGATAAACGCTGGTTGGTCAATCACACGGTTTTTGGCTTGCAGGGTACAGCAGATGCACAGTAGGAAGCCTGCTAAGAGTAAATGAATGTGTCTCATATAAATTGTTTTTTGCGAAATTACGAATGTTTCGTAAAGAAACAAGTATGTGGGAGTTAATTGATGTAAAATACTTCCATTTCTTCGTTTTTCAAAGAAACCTTGTATCTTTGCCATCTGATACTTAACACTTAATATCTTGTCATATGAGAACCAGAATTCTTTTGATGGGCTTGTTGTTGGCCGCTGTTGCCAATGCCCAGACTATCTATCATGATGCTTCCGCCTTCCCCCTTCTGGGCAAAGCAACAGAATCTACCCTTACCCGCTATGAGCGTCTGCCGGACTCTCTGCAGAACATCTCCCGCAAGCCATTGTGGGACTTAGGCCGCAACAGTGCCGGACTCGCCGTGCGCTTCCGTTCCAACTCTACAAGCATTTCTGCCAAATGGGAAGTAAGGAACAATATGAGTATGAACCACATGACACCGACCGGCATTAAAGGCCTCGACCTCTACTGCTTGCAAGACGGTAAGTGGATATTTGCCGGTAGCGGACGTCCGCAGGGCAAAATCAATAAGGCGACTATCGTAAGCAATATGTTGCCCGAGGAGCGCGAATACCTTTTGTACCTTTCTTTATATGATGGGGTTACCTCGCTTTCCATCGGCGTGGATTCTTTATCCGCCATTACCCCGCCGGCAGTAGACTTGCCGAAACGTGAGAAGCCGGTGGTATTCTATGGTACCAGCATCTTGCAGGGAGGCTGCGCTTCCCGTCCCGGCATGGCGCATACCAATATTCTGGAACGTTGGCTCAATCGTGAGTGCATCAATCTGGGATTTAGCGGCAATGCCTTGCTCGACCTGGAGATTGCCGATGTCATAGCCGGTGTGGACGCTTCTATGTTTGTCCTCGACTTTGTGCCCAATGCTACCGTGGAGCAAATGAGAGAGCGTGCCGATAAATTCTATACCACTATCCGCAGCAAGCATCCCGATACGCCTGTCCTTTTCGTGGAAGACCCTCTCTTTACCCACTCTCCTTTTGACACCAGGATTGCCAAGGAGGTAAAGGACAAGAATGAGACATTGAATGCCTTTTTCCGTTCTTTGAAGCAACGTGGAGAGAAAAACATCTATTTCCTTGCTTCCCGTGACATCATCGGCACGACGGGGAGGCTACAGTAGACGGCATTCATTTTACCGATTTGGGCTTTATGAGGTATGCTGAGATACTTTACCCGATATTGGAGAAACACATGCGACCGTAATTAGGTATTACAGCCCCGTTTGTCTGTTTGCTGCCTTGCCGATGCTGTAGGGCAACTATTTGTTTCCTTTAACAAAACAGTCTGTTTCCTATAAGGGAACAGACTGTTTCAATATGGCGAACAAACTGTTTTTATATATTGGAACAAATTGTTCTGATACGCTGAAACAAAGTGTTCAAACGCATGTGAACACTTTGTTTCGTAGGCTTGGAACAATGTGTTACGCTTCTATACTCTTATGCTTCTTATACTCTTCAATCACATGTTTCCTGCTCTGCAATATCTGCCAGCGATATACCAGGCACGTGGTGATGAAGTAGAAGCCCGTTTGTATCCATAGTGCTTGGTACTCGAAAGAGACTTCATTGAGTGTGGCTCCCATGCTGTTGATGCGTACGTAGCCGTTGATGCCGAAGGTAGAAGGGAAGATGTACGAGAAGTACTTCCAGAAAGCGGGCATAGCAGCTCCCGGCCATGAAATGCCGGAGAGGAACAGCAGCGGCACGGAGGTGAACACGAACAGCAGCATGCACGTTTCGCGGTTGCGGATGGCAATGGATGCTGTCATGGCAAAGAAAATACAAGCGGCCAGGTAGGGCAGGATGAACAGAGTCAGGACACCGGGTATCGCTATTTGGTTGAGGCTGAAAAGCCATGGAACCACACACAGTATATATACCGATACCAGTGAATATACCATGAAGTAGCTCAGCCTTTCCCATCACAATGCGTAGTGTGCCGTTGTAGTGGCGGTTGATAGGCACCAGGTCGCGGAAGCGTTCTGTTCGCGTGCCGTCCCGGCAGACAAGCCGATGCCGAGTAGCAGCGTTTGCTGGATAATCAATACCAATACTGCCGGAATCAGGAAAGCGGCAAATCCGTTGGTTGGATTATAGAGGGCGACATCCTCATACTCTATCGGGTAGGCGGTAATTTCGTCCTGGCGGTCGGTGGTATTGGCGCTTCGCTCCACTTTGATGTCTGCGTTCATGGCGAGCGACACGTTGGTGTTGGCAGTCAGCAAGGCTTTGTAATACAGCAGTCCGCTCATGTCGCAGAAGATGCTGACCTGCGTCTGCTTACCGCGTACAATGTCGTCGCTGAAGGTGGAGGGAATGTAGATAATACCGTATGCCCTGCGGTCCTTCAACATCAGTTTGGCTTCTTCCATATCAGCGCAGTAGCTCACGAGGCTCACTTCGGGACTGGAGTCCACTTTCCGCAGGTATTCGCGGCTCAACGAGGAGCGTGAGTCATCCACCACGACAGTGGGCACTTCGTGGATAGTTTCGTTGGTATAGATGAAAGCGTATATCAACGGATAGACCAACGGAACGAGCACGAAGAAGATGAGCACGCCCTGGTCGCGGAAGGTGGTGCCGAATTCCCGTTTCCATATATAGAACAAGTCATGAATGCCTTGTATCACTTTCTGTCTGAACGTCAGGTCTTTCATTAGGGCATGTATTTATAGTAAACCAACGCTCCTTTCAGCCTATGGGCTATAAGGAACGGGAGCATCATGAAAATAAGCAGCGCTACGTAGTTGACCCACGAGTAAATCATGGGGTATCCATTCAGTGCCTGGTCCACATAAATCAGGAAATAGTGGCGCAGGGGGAACAGATTTGCCAATGCCTGCAATACGGGGTGCATGCCCATGGCGGGGAATGACAATCCGCACATGGAGAAAGAGAGTACGCCCCATAGGGAAGCGAAACTGAGTCCCAGACGCAGGGTAGGCAGGGTTCCTATCATCAATATTCCCATGCCTTGCGATGCCAGCACCAGGCAAAGGGTGGCAAGCAGCATCGGCAGGATGCCGCTGTTGCAGGGAAAATGGAGGAAACCGTAGAGGTATACATTATATAATATTCCCATCAGGAAGAAGATGGCGGTATGCGGCAGCAGTTTGCCGGCAAGGGAAATCCAGATGGAGTTGTTGCCCATGGCGCAGCCATTTCGCGGGCGGTGCGGTCTTTTATCTCGACTCCGATGGAATAGACGGTTACCATGAAGATAAGCAGCATCAATACACCCGGTGCAAGGTGTTGCACAGATATACGGAGTAGTTCAGCCACGGGTTATTGAGTGGATGCGTATCTATGACGATGGGTTGGAGGAAGGCCATCGCTTGTTCCTCGGTAGCTCCTTTGGCATATAGGGTGCTACGTGCTGCGGCACCGGATGCCAATTCGCTCATCATCTTCATGTCCTTGAAGAGGAGTGAACCTGCGATGAGCAGGGTATTGTTTGTATAGAAAGAGAGTTTGGGCTGCCGTCCGGCCTGCGCTTTGGCAGAGGTACCTTCGGGAATGTAGAAGAAACCGTAAATCTCTCCGCGCTGCATGGCGGTACGGGCTTCGTTGATGGTAGGGTAGCGGGCGACGACGGCTGTCTGCTCAAAAGCGTCCAAGTTACGTATCAGCTGGCGTGAAGTGGCACTCATGTCTTGGTCCACCACACCTACGGGCATGTCCGTAGGAAGCCCGGAGTCCATCAGCGTGGTGAAGAATATGTAGCAGAACAACGGTGCTATCACCATACAGAACAGATAGAGCGGGCGGGAAACAAGACGGCGGCATTCGCGTCTTGCTACATTCCACAAAGCCGTATGTTTCTTATTTCTTTCCATCATCCTCTCCAATAACTCATAACTCCTTTACTTCTTCAATACAACACTCATTCCCGGACGCAGTCTTCCACCTTCTCTTGCGGAGCGGCTTTTACTTCGAATGTTTTCAGGTTCGAACTGGCCGGTAGTCTTGGTTCGCTTTCCAGGCGGCATATGTGCCGAGGTCTTTCATATAGTACACTTTCAGGCGGATATTCTTATCGAGTGCAGGGATGAACGCCTCGAATTCGGTATTCATACCCAACCCTTGCAGCAAGTCCTCGCGTACATTGAAGGTTACCCACATATCGTCCAGAATGGCGATGTTCATAATGGGAGCACCCGTGCCCACGAGCTCGCCTACTTTGGGGAATATCTCGGATACCTCACCGGCAGTCTGTGCAATCAGGTAAGTTTCCTTGATGTACGATTCAACTTCGGCCACAGCTCCTTTGGCACGTTCCACCAAGGCAGCGGCAGCGGCTTTGTCCTCGCGTTCCGCACCGTTCTTGGCCATATCATACTGGGCTTTGGCGGCTTTCTCCGTAGCCCGGGCTGCATTGCGTTGGGCGGTAACTTCGTCAAGCTTTTGTGTAGACATCACGCCTTGGTCGTGCAGGTTCTTCACACGCGTGTAGGATTTTTCGGCAATTTCCAGTCCGGCCAGTGCCTTTTGCCACATTTCATAGGCAGCTTGTATCTGTTCCCGACGGGCGCCTTTCAGAGCTTTTTCGTTCTGGGCTTGGGCTGCCGATTCGGCGGCGCGTGCTTGTTCCAGTTTGGCCTGCACGTCCGGAGCCTCCAAAATGGCAAGGGTGTCTCCGGCTTGTACGCTTTGTCCCTCTTTTACACGAAATTCCAGAATACGTCCCGGCACTTTGCTCGATACTCGATACTCCGTTACTTCTGCTTGTCCTTGCACAATTTCCGGCCCTTTACGCAACATGAAGAAACCTACAAGGGCAACGATGGCAATCACTCCCGTCAGCGTGAGGAATGCCAACAACATGTTACTGTTTTGTGATTTTGTATCCAACATATTATTTACTATTTGACTGTTTACTATTTACGATTGAAGAAACTATCAATTATCAATTGTCAATTCCCCCGTTGCCTTTCTCAGATAGATTTCCGTCAGTTTTACGTCAATCTGTGCGTCTATCTTTTCCGATTGGGCAGAAAGCCATGCGGTGTGCGCTTCGAGCACATTGCTGGCAGGTATAACGCCTTCCTCAAAGCCAAGTGTGGCGTATCTCAGGTTCTCGTTGGCTTTTTCCAGGTTCTTTTCGGCCATGGTCAGTTTCTTGGCAGCTTCGTTCACTTGGAAAGCCGACTGGTTGACCTGCAGCTCTATCTTTTCTTTGGCGTCATCCAACTGGTATTGGGCGATGCGTGCTTCCGATTTGGCTGCTTTTACTTTATAGATGCCTTCGCCCCAGTGCCAGATGGGTACCGACACCATGACACCCACATTCCACATCCCCTTGAACTTTTCTCGAAACTGTTGAAGACGGAAGGGTTGGTTGCCATATAGCTGCCCATTAGTGCTATGGAAGGAAGATATTCCGAACGGGTGACATTTACTTTCTGCTTATAAATCTGCGTGGCAAGTTCCAGGCTACGCACTTCGGGACGGGTAGCATAAACATTGTTGATGTCGATGGCACCGTTTTCCGGAGTAGTGGGAGCCAGGTCTTCCTTCTGTTCGTCTGTGAGCATGACGGGAGTGGAAAGGTCGAGACCACACAATTGGCACAGCAGCATCCGGCAAGGCTCAGGCCATCGGTTACTTTGGTCAGGGTCATTTCGGCCTCATTCACTTTTACTTTGATGGAGAGTCCGTCTGCTTTGGTGGCAACGCCTTCGGCAATCATTTTGTCAACGTCGCTGTCGAGCTTCTGCAGTAGTTTCAGATAACCTTCTGCCAGCTTCTTTTTATGGGCAAGGGACACTACCTGCCAATATGCCTGGTCTGTACTCAGGATTACTTCCTGCATACCGGTGTTGTGCTGCTGGCGGGCCAGCTCTTCGGCGTATTTGGTAATTTTGTTGTAGGCACGTATCTTGCCGCCCATATATAGGGGTTGGGTCAAGGTCAGTGCGCCCGCATACATGTTGCGGGTGTCTGTACGAAAGGCGTCAACCAAGGATTGGCCTGCACCGTCGAGGGCACCTACCAGGCTTTGTCCTAAAGCCGGCAATTGGCCTGCCAGTTCTGGATGAAGCTGTGCG
>ENA-OQDD01000955-OQDD01000955.1-human-gut-metagenome-genome-assembly--contig:-NODE-955-length-10310-cov-3.292055_pt1 | contig 10310 bp, 20 predicted proteins | sample MGYA00242507_ERZ504598 | MGnify/ENA primary metagenome ERZ504598 (study PRJEB26092, sample SAMD00036318) | human gut metagenome | host: Homo sapiens | study: EMG produced TPA metagenomics assembly of... | reverse complement strand
ATCGGATTCCTCCTATCGTATCTGTTCTTTGTGGTCATAAAACAAATCTCCATTTCTGACCTTTGCATGGCTGAGAATCTTGATCTGCATTTGCCTGACTGTCCAGAGCTTTTTCATAGCCTATATCTGACAAAAACAGGCGGGTGCGTTCTCCTTTCCAGCCAACCGGGGAGTCATGCGTCAGTACATCAAAAATAATCATGTGCCGGGTGTTCTCCGCAAATCGCTGGAGATCCATGTAGTCATGACCGTGATAGTTCTGCGCCCCGGCTTTCTGGCGCATTTCCTCCATCAGCTGCCCGATTGTTTTGCCTTCCTGCATAAAACCCACTTCCTTTCCGTTCTTATGAGACCAGCAAGATCATCTCCCGCAGCTGAGCAAAGTAGAGCTTTCCCTTTGGCGTAACCAGCGTGTAGGAGCCGGTATGCCCGTGATTGCAGTAGTCTTTCACACAGAACAGCCCCGTATTTTTCACATTGGCATAGGGCAGCACATTGCCGGATGCTGTGCGGTACACAAACCGTCGTTCTATCAGAAACCGAACAAACCGGCGCTCCGGGACATCCAACTCTTTGGCGGTTGTCCTGAGATTGGTGCTGTGCTTTAAGTCGATGAACAGGTCATAGAAAGCGGCTTTGCCCTCCAGCTGTGCATTTTCCTTACGCAGAGAAATATTTGCTTCACGCTCAGCCAACAAGTCTGAGCAGAGCTTCATCAGAGCCTCCGGGGAAGTAGCTACCTCCCAAAGCTTCTCTCTTGTGAGATAGGCCCCGTGCTTGCGAATGGTAGGCAGAACCTCATCGAATACCCACTGTTCAAACTGTTCTGCCGATGGCAATTTGCTGTGAACAATCAGGCGGTACAAATCTCCTTCGGGGATAAAAGTCATACTGATTTTGCGGTCGGGGCTTTGTGGGTGAGGTGCGTCGCGTTTCACGACATACCTACAATGGCGGATAATTGCATCGCGGGAATTGCTGTACCCCAGCGCAGCGGCCACATCCATTCCGCAAAACAGGTATTTGCCGTTTTCTTCGATGACCCGGATACTGCCAAACTCCGGGTTTTTGAAATTTCCATCTGGTTCATGTCGTGCCTCCTTTGGCATGATAAAAGGCGGCCTTTACCAGCCGCCTGCGTGCATATCGTGGTTGACCAATGAAGTGAAGTGATTATTCATGGTGGTAGGCGCATTGAACAGCACCGCAAGCAGGTACTGCTTCATGTTGCGTACCTGGGTGGTGTTCTTTTGCAGACAGTCCATGACAAACTCGATGTGAGAGCTGTCCAGCTTCAAAAAGCGGGAGCGTACAATCTCGTGAGGAAAGTCCGCACCAGAGATTCTTGTGGTCTTTCGTTTGGCACAGACCGTTTCTACCAACAGCTCTACAATCTCATTCAGGTCATCCAGGTAGAGAGGATAACGCCGCTTCAGACAGTCATACTCGATATTCTCCAAAATCAACTCCCGATAATTTTCTATCTCTGTGACAGACATCGCATCCCTTCCTTTCCGTTCCGGCGGTCTTGCCGCCGCTGTTTCCCGGAAGGGAATGGAATCGGTACTTGATCCATAAGTAATTGATTTTTCTGTATTTGATTTCTCTATATTTAATTCTGCGGGCTTTTCCGTATCCGGTTTATCCATATACGGGTTTTCCGTATCTGGTGAATCCGTATCCGGTTTTCTAAGCTGTGGCTGCTCGTATATGACATACTCTGTATCGCTGATGCGTCCCTGCCGGTCACGCAGCTTGTGCCGCACAATGTAACCGGCAGCCTCCAATTCCCGCAACGCAGCGCCTATGGCATCCACGCCCTCCTTACAGATCTTTGCAAGACCACGGGTGGTGTAATTCCAGTCCTCTGGCAAAGACAGCATCATGGAAAGCAGCCCCTTGGCTTTTAACGACAGGTTTGCATTTCGTAAATGATGATTGCTCATCACGGTATAATCACGGGTCCGTTCAATGCGAAAAACGGCCATCGACCTCACTCCTTCCGAATTTTGGGTACAAAAAACCGCAATCCTCATTCCAAAGAATTGCGGTGTTCAACACTTTTCAAATTTTCTTGCATAGAACCAAAACAGCGGCTTTCGAGGACGCGCCTCTGTAAATGGCTCCTCCTGGGCGAAAGGAAGTGTTTGCATCACTCGGTCAATATCCGTTGAATCCATGTCATGCTGAGATTTGCAATCTTCCCGGATTGCTTCTTGAATTTCCTTTACCGTACACATAGTCATTCCTTTCCTTTCGTTGTATGGGTTTATGAGCGGCGGCGTTTTCCCGGTTTGAAATCGAGGATATGTCCCTCAATCACACGAGCGTAACGCTTGATCTTGATCTCCCGGCGCTGCTGGCTTTGCAGGGCAGCCTGATACCCGTCCTCGGTCAAAAACAGCCGCATTTCCTCTCCGGGGCTGCCGTAAGCTGTGCTGGGACGCAGGACGGAAAACTCAATCATCCAGCGGGTGTTATCCCAAAACCTCTCTACGGCGAGAATGTTGTGTCCTTTCAGCTCACGGGCTGAAATATCCCTCATAGGCGGCTCCTTTCATCGTTCCTGGTCTCTCTGACGCTTTTTCTGCCATGCCTCCAGCAGCTTGATGATGGTTTCCTGCATCCGCTGGGGCGTATAGCTTTTAGGGAAATACTTCCGCAAGGTGTCAGAGGTAAATGTCACTCGGTCCAGATCGCTTTTCTTTTCCTCACCCATGATGACACGCATCATATCGAGGGTCAGATGCCCCTCCTGACTGTATTTCTTGAGCCGCTGGGCTTGAGAAAGAGAAGGGGTAGCCTGTTCGCTGTCCATCGCGTCCAGCAGGTCTACCTGTTCCTCCTTTTTGAGAAAGGACAGCTCATAGGCAGGGTTCAGGGCAATCTTCTTTTCATCCACCATATCCATCAATTCAGGAATCAGCTCTGTCAGACGGATAAATCTCTTAATCTGTGATTTGCTATCTGGACTGTTCTCCGCGATTTTTCTGCCGCAGTCAACTTCGGCCCAACTTGGGCCGAAGTTAATCTGTCCTGGCTCCTTGGTGCTTAATGGCATCCAGCTTCATTTTATAAGCAAATGCCCTTTCACTGGGGAGCAGGCTTTCTCGCTGCAAGTTGCTGTCAACCATAATGATCGTGGCGGCATCATCATCCAAATCCCGAACAATGACCGGCATAGTCTCCTTGTCTGCCAGTTCACTGGCTCTGTGCCGCCTGTGTCCGGCTACCAGCTCATAACCGCCCTCCGGGTCCGGTCGGGCAATGGCCGGAACCAGAACGCCATACTGTTTGATACTGTCAGCGGTCTCCATCATGGCTTCGTCATCCTTGACTTTGAATGGGTGGTTCTTGAACGGATGCAGTTCAGACAACGGAATTTCCTGAATCTTTTCCAGCTTTGCATCCTGGCGGCCTTCTTCGGTGGAGAACAAATCATCTACCGAGGCCAGCTCTATTTTTTTCGCGCTGCTTTTCAAGTTTCAACACCTCCTTCGTCAGATTTTTGTAGCCCTCAGCCACCTTGCCACCGGGATCATGGGCAAAAATGCTTTTTCCCTCTGCGCTGATTTCCTTTGCCCGGACAGAATGGGGGATCTCTGTGCTGAATACTTTGATCTTGCTGCCATAGGTCTCCCGCAGGAGCGCGGAGATCTCTTTGGCAAAGTTGGTTCGGCTGTCCACCATCGTCAGCAGGATACCGTCTATCTGGAGCTTGGGGTTGATCTGCCGCTTTACCTTGTTTACCGTGGAGAGCAGCTGTTCCAGCCTTTGGCGGGCAGATACTCCGCCTGAACGGGAATGATGATCCTGTTCGCAGCGGCCAGCGCATTGACTGTGAGCATACCCAGGGAGGGCTGGCAGTCGATGAGGATATGGGAGTATTGCCCCTTCAGCGTGTCCAGATATTGCCGCAAGATAGTCTCACGACTCATGGCATTTACCAGGGATACTTCCATACCGGATAACTGGATGTCCGCAGGCATCAGGTCTACACCCTCTGGGTGGTGCAGGATACCCTCGCCGGGACGAAGCGGCTCATCCATCAGGATACGCCCCATAGCGTCCGACAGCGTAAAGGGCAGCTTGTCCGGCTGGGGATGGCCCAGGCTGATTGTCAAGCTCCTTGCGGGTCCCCGTCGATCAGCAGGACTTCTTTCCGGCCTGCGCCAGCCCGATTCCCAAGTTGGCACAGGTCGTTGTCTTGCCAACGCCGCCTTTCTGGTTGGCAATGGCAATGATTTGCGTGTTCATTAACTTCACCTCATTTCTAATTGTTGCTGTTGCTTCTGGAAATAGAAAAAGCCGCCACTCCAAAATAAAAAGTGAAGTGACGGCTCTTTCTATCGCCGGAATACGAGTTCCTGAAATGAAAAAAGCACCCAGTCATTTATGTGATCTGTGTGCTACATCAAATTCATATTCAATTATTCAAATTAGCTCAAACTATGCCAAACTGCCACAGCCAAAAAAACGAGGGGAAGGAGGGCTGAAAAGCGCCCCCAAAACACCCCCCAAATCGGCTCTCGGTTAACCACTTTGGGAACCACTTGACCCTCTTTTTACCCCCTTTTTGGCCGGTTAACCACTTGCGGACCACTAAAAATTGGGTGAAAACGGCTCTCGTTTTGTCAAATTTGGTCAAACCATATCAGCCCATTTAGGTATAAGAAAACCCCGGAAAACCTTGATTTTCCGGGGTTTTTGAACCATTTTGATATAGTCTGAGCAGTCGATTATCGCTTGCATAACTCCGAACGCCTATTTTCGGGCATTTTTCAAGCATTTGTTCGTTACCTGTGTTTTACACATAAAACCCCGTCTTGTTTCCCGTTGTTTTATTATATCATAACTGCTCGAATTGTACATGCTCCGATTCTCCGGAGAGGTAAAGGTCGCCGATTGTTCTGACTATCTTCTTTCCGTCTACAACGTGAATCTCTTTCACATAATATGACTGTCCTCTGATAGCACGACCGCAGATGTTATCATTGCCCCACTCTGCCGAACGTCTGATATTGAGTGAGCCGTCGCAAATAACCGTCACTCTCATTTTACCCTGTGGGATGATGACCTTGTCCTCCTGCTTGTCCTTCTGCTCGTCCTCTGTCGCCTCGTCTGCCTCCGTATTCGCTCCATTTTCGCCGTTTTCCTGTTCGGTCGGTGGATTTGTCGCCTTGTCCTCTTTCGAGGCGTTTTCGTCGTCCTCTGCGTTCTCCTGCTGTGTTTCCTGCTCATTGTCTCCGGCGACCGCTGCCACGGTCTCGCTGTCTACTGTTCCCGCAGGTGTTCCGTCCTCATTGAACGCCGGAATGCTGCCGTCCGGATTCGTCTGCAACGCTCCCTCCGGAACGTCATCCGTGAGTGAACCGATGACCTTTCCGGTTTCATCCCAAACAACGAGGCTCTCGTCCTTTGCTGCTGCCCTTAATGCTGCATCAAGTTTCTTGTACTCTTTGCAGTCCTCTTTCTTGAACTCTGTTCCTTTGCCTAAATAGTATAACATGATTATCCCTCCTATTTGCTCAAATATTTACTTGATGCATAACCGACGATATTCTTATAAACCACATACAACCATTTCACGCCGTTGCAATCGTTATAATATCCATAGCACTGGACTTTCTCGTCGTGATTCATCACTGCAAGGATTGATTTTCCTGTTCCTGCTCCCGCACGGAGATTCAATCCGGATGCAGTCACCTTGTATGTTCCTGCAAGGCTCTTGTTGAATCCGTGTGCAACATCAACCTTTGTGTTGCTCTTGACTGGTGTTGTGTTGGATGCTCCCGCTCCGGATGACTTTGCACCGTCTGTGAGGTTTGTTGCTGTGTGAGCACCATCATTCAACAGAATATCTCCCGCAAGCAAGTACGCATCCGATGTCAGATATTTGTTTTCTGTCAGTACCTCGAATCCTGCTGCTTGAGTGCTGCTCGCAGGTTTCCGGTATAACATGCCGTACTCACCTTTTTCAGTGCGTCAATCCCCAGTCTGTAACCTGCACCCTTTACGATTGCAGCGACACCGGATGAACAGTCTGCCTCACATGCAACTGTAATCTGTGCAGGGTCGAAATTTGAATCTGCAAGATTCGTCCAAAATGTACCCCTCTGTGACTGGTCATATCCTATGAGGTTGTTGTTTGCTGCTGCCTTTGCCATGCTTGCAATCATCGCTCTCACTTTTGCGTTCGGGTGACGGAGAACGCATTTCCACGGTCTACTATACCAATTTATAACCTGCCACTCTGTACCTGTTTGGTCTCCGGCTTTTCCTCCGGAGTATCTTCCGTTTTCGTCATGTCCGCAATTTGAAATCATTTGTTTTCCTCCTTGTCAAAATCGTCTGCTTTGAATCCGCACAATTCCGGATTCTTTTCTTGTATCTTGTCATATATCATCAATCCCGCCACGATTAGAAGTGTACACCACCACATCACCGCAGCAGGAATTGAAATGATGAATCCGGTCAACCTTGTTATGTGTTTCCCGAATTTTGCCTCGTCCGTGTCAGAATAGCAATCCCCGTATTCTCTCATTTCTTCCCGAATTTCTCTGTCTAAATCAAAAGAAATTTTCCAAAAATACAGATTTACCGCCACCCATACGATGACAGCGACGATTGCATATACCAGCACGATTGTGTGTGCGTTTCCGGTTGCGAAATCACATATCCTTTTCAACCGTTTCACCTGCCTCACCGCTCACAAGCGTCTGCATCGCTTTGTTGCTTTCAAGCATCTTTTCATTCTCTCAAGTGCCTCGTCGACCATCATCGAAAAAGCTCGAACGAAATCACTCTCGCAAGCCATGTGAACCGTGCGACGAACATATCATATACATATCGCAGTTTGATTTGACCTGTACCGCCTCCCAGTTCCTTTTCTGCCTTTGTGACTGCATAGAGCAGCCATTCTCTCACTTTGTTCAACTGTTTGTCTGACGGCATTTTCACGAAAACATATACTGCATATCCTCCCGCTGCACATACTGCAATCAGACCCACAATCACAAACCAATTCTCGACGATGTATTTCATCCTTGTACCTCCTCGTCATCCTGTTCCGGTTCGTCATTGTGTTGTATTTCTCCGTTTGACTTTGTTCCCTTGACCGTTTTCACGGACTTAATGAGTGCCATTGCACCGCCCTCGACTGATAGAAAACGGAATACATTCTCAATCAGTGTCGACGGTTCTGAACCCATCCGCAAAAACACAAATATCATCACGACTGTAAAGATAAATGCTGCAAGAATCAAAGTGAATACAACACGTTTCATGAACAGACCGGACACCTTTTTGTCATGTCTCTCTTTTCGCTCCCTTATCCGGTACATTCTTTTCAGATGCCGGATTCTGATGCGTCGTTCCTGTTCTGTCATTCTCATGTATTGCCTCTTTTCTGTGAGGTTGATTCTTGCCTGTTCCCCGCCCTCCTGTTATCGGTCGGAATGCTGTTCTCCGTCCAGTCTCTTGTGATAACTCTTGAGTGACTGTTCCACAATGACAACACGCTCTCTCAACTGTTTCATCTCCTCACGGTTCTCTCTTGATTCCCGTTTGATGTCCTTGATGTCGTCTGCAATGTTCTCAAGTTTCACAACCACCATTGTGTCATTTTCTGCTCGTCTCTCCGTTTCTTCCTGTGTGTCTTTTTTGTCGTTCCTCTGCTTTGAGCAGATTCCGAAAAAGATTGCGAATGCAACCGACACTCCGGAGATTAGCAAGGAAACCTCAATCGTCAACGGCGTTCTCCTTTCCGAACTCTGTCGCCTCGATGTCGTCGGTGTCGCAGTATTTCCGCATGTGATATTCGAGAACATCCATCTCCCTGTCTGTCCCCTCTACCTCTTGCCGGAGTTCCGCTCTGACCGCCTCCTCGATTTTCGACTGTTCAATGATTGTTTGCTGTTTTTTCACGATTGCCGATAGATTTTCCGTCACATCGCACAATCGTGATATTATTTCAAGCGGACTCATTCTGTATCACCGCCGGAGAATTTTTCTCCTGTGATATATTCATATTCATCCGCTGAAATACTGCCCTTTGCGACACGCTCGGAAATCTGTTCCTTTGTGAGAGTGCCTTTTTTGTACATTCTTTTGAGACTTTCAACAAGCATTTTCATACTAAATCAACCCCTCCTCAATCAACTGCTGTGTGTATTCGTCAATGACCGCATCTTTCTGAAACTGTGTCACTGATTCGACGATTTCGGATGTGTTCTCCTCAACGACTGACTTCATGAGTGCCATGTTCTCATATTCCTTGACTGTCATTTCTTTCTCGTCGTACTGCCATTCGGTCACTGTCTGCATCTTTCCGTCGCTGCCCTCAACCTCTCTTGTCACCTGTTCGATGTTCTTACGCAGGTAAACCGTTGACGGCGACGATGTCCTGTCGACCTCCTCCGGCTTGTCCGGCTGTGTTCCTGTCACCTTTTTCCAGTCTGTCATGTTCATTCTCCTTTCTGCTATGCTTTGAAACTATCCTCTTGAGTTTCTTGACGTTGATTTTTGGTTTGATGTAATCAATGTAATAGTTGTATGTGTCCGTGTGTTTGAACAATCCCATATATGACAACATCACCGATGCGTTATACCATGAGATTTTATCCTGCTTTGAGATATGGTTTGCCTTACGTCTCGCAGCCTCAATGTTTGATTTCCGGATGGTTGTCCGGTCATGGTGAAATTGAAATCCCATAAAATCAAGCATACGACCCTTTGTGACCTGCTTTCCGTCTTTATCGAGTACCGGATTCCCGCCTTTATCAAATACCGGATATTCAAATCTAAACACCTGCCAATCGCCTTTTATTTCAAGGTCGAGGTTGTCATTCAGATATGTTTCGATTGCTGCATGTATTTTGTGTAGTTTCTTTTTGCTCTTTCCCAGTATCACCATGTCGTCCATGTATCGCATGTAATGTTCTGCACGGAGTTCCTCCTTGATGTAATGGTCGAGTGCTTTCAAGTAAAAATTGCCGAACCATTGTGATGTGAAATATCCCAACGGAACGCCTTTTCGCATCTCCTCAATAATTTCTTTCAGTTCATCAAACATCGCTCCTGTGATGCCGATTTCCTGCAATATCTCCAACGCTCCGGAGATGTCGTCAAATGCTATGCATCCGACAAGCGTTTTCGTCTGCTCTGCATCTATCTCAACACCTGCATCCGTCAAAATCTTTGCAACGAGTGCTATTTTGTCATGTTCAATCAGTATGCAGAGTAATCTATAAAACCGTTTATCTCGAATTACCTCTTTGAGTTTCCTTTTGAGGATTCTCCGGTTTATGGATTCAAAGAAATGGTGAACATCCATCTTGAGAACAAAGAATTTCTTTCCGTCGTAGGAATCAAGCCATTTTCTCATGTACTTCTTTCCGTAATGAACACCCCTGTCCGGAATGCTCCCGCATGAAAATTCATACAATCCATTCATCACAATCGGTTTGAACTGACCTATTGCACAATGATGAATAACCTGCTCATATTTGTAATGCGGTTTCAATATACGGCGTGGTTTTTTTCACTTGCTGCTCTCGTTGATGATGCTCGGTTTGTGATAGTCCGGAATGAACAACTCCTCTGTCAACATCTTTTTCAAGAGTTCTGTGTGTTCATCGAGGTTCTCTAATACCTCCCGCACATCATTCCTGTTCTTTTTCTTTTTGGATGCATTTATAAAACACTGTTTTATGTAGTCGTCTTGTAACATTGGTTCATATAGGTTGTTGTAACTTCTCATATAGTATTTTCTTATCTCCTATCGGTTTTTGTGCGGATGCTTACTCAACCGACCCTATATCCGGAATGATTTTCGCCTTGTGGCGTGGGATATAGGCTGCATTTGATTAAACGCTCCGATATGAGAAGAAATTGGACGCACCGATGTTCCAATTCGCATTGCCCGCAGAATTGTTCAAATTCAAGTAATCCGCACCGCAGTTCTCGCCATTGTTACAGTTACCGCCGACAAGGGCGACCGCAGGGAGCAGGAACACCGCCCGACACCGCACCCTATATCCCTATATTCATTTTTCTAAAAACGACCACACCGCCTAACGGCGGGAATAGCGGAGGCGTTCCCCCTCCGTTCCTCCCCCTGCTGCTTACGCAGCGATAGGCTGTTCTAAGAAAACGGACGCACCGAAGCTCCAATTCGCACCGCCCGCAGAACCGTTCAAAGCCAAGCAATCCGCACCGCAGCCTCGCCATCGGCACAGGTACCGCCGACAAGGGCGACCGCAGTAATTCCGGCGTTCCACCAAAAATAATCACATGTGTATGTGCTACTG
>ENA-OQDD01000953-OQDD01000953.1-human-gut-metagenome-genome-assembly--contig:-NODE-953-length-10330-cov-2.358718_pt1 | contig 10330 bp, 9 predicted proteins | sample MGYA00242507_ERZ504598 | MGnify/ENA primary metagenome ERZ504598 (study PRJEB26092, sample SAMD00036318) | human gut metagenome | host: Homo sapiens | study: EMG produced TPA metagenomics assembly of... | reverse complement strand
CTTATTCAGGTGGCTATAGCACAAGGGTTCCACCTCTTCCCATTCCGAACAGAGAAGTTAAGCCTTGTCACGCCGATGGTACTGCGTCACAGTGGGAGAGTAGGTAGCCGCCGTTTTGATTGAAGCCCCCGGACTTGAAGAAGTTCCGGAGCTTTTTTTTGTATACGCACGTGTGAAATGTGGCCTCTACCGTTTTTTCCCCGTGGGTGTGGGTACCTTTCCCACGGAACTGTCCGGAAGGCTCCGCCATGTCCTTTCTCCGGCGGAAGCGGTTCCGGAAACCCTCGCCGGGTACTCATGTTTTAGGAATATTTATTGAATATCCCTACTTTAAGTATAAATTAGTTGGCTAATTTTATGATATTTATTGTATCTCCCACTTTAGAAGATCAGCGGGAGATGCACTTTTTCTTTTTCATTGAGCTGAAAAATCTTGCTGCTATGCTAAGCATAATAATACAAAGGAGTTAGGAACAGTACAGTTCTCTTTCTTATTTATGTGTATAAGCTAGTGCTGCTCCCAATGCCGTGCGATACTCTGCATATTCAGGTATCCAAAAATGGCATTGGTACATTTCTTCCATAACTGGGAATATTTCTTTGCATTGTGGCATTTTGGTCAAATTACCTATTAGGACAAAATCTTTAATGTGGCTATTCAGTGCTGCTAATATGACAGATTGTCCTATTGATTGTAATACCATATGAATGATTCCCGCTGCTACATCTTCCATAGAGGCGTTTGAACTTGCTTTGCCAAATGTGGAAGCGGTGGCATCCAGAGGCAGTCCAGGTAGAGGGGTATTGCAAATATCCTTGATTTGCAGATCAATATTTTCTATTACACCTTTTTCTGCCATCTTTACCACTTGATGAATATTCTGTGTTTTTAACAACAGGCGAGATAGTCCTTGAATGGTTCCTCCGCCAATACCTATACCACCTATGTGAGATATGTTTTTACCTCCTTCCACTTTTACAAAAGAGGTGCCGGTACCCATGCTTACTACAATAAGGTCTTGCAATTGGGAGTCATAGTGAGCTCCAAGACCGTTTGCTAGAAACTCATCCGTATGATCAGTAGAGAGTCCATATAAGGGTTGGTTTACGTAAGCACTTCCCACTCCTGTCAACATGACTTTATCAATGTCGTTTAAGCTGATTCCATTATCATATATGTATTTGCCGAAAGCACCGAATAACGAAGTGATAGGATCTTCGGCTTTTACAATCATAGGATGTTTTATGCCTTCTTTATCCACACCTATTATCTTGGTGGTGCTTCCGCCTACGTCTATACCTATTACCATTCCCATTGTTTTTCTTTGTTTATTTTAAAATAGTGCAAATATACAGGAATTATCTAAGTGGCTATTCATATAGCTTGCAATAATTACCAATTATCTGTTCGGAATGGAGCTACAGGCAGGCCTGATGCTCCGAATAAGGTACCATCAGTATGGTTGGCCCAATTGTATCTTACGGCTACAGGATGAGGTACATCGGGTGATTGTACAATTATTTCTTTCTTTTTACAGTTACTGTTGCCGGATAAAAATCCGATCTGTACCTGCGATTATAAATCCGCGTACTGGGTCGGGATGCAAGAATCCTTTTCCTAAGTTTTCAAAATGGATGCGAAGGGTATTTCCTTCGATGCTGTAGCCTTTATAAACCGGATATTGAGGCATTTTTCTTTTTCCGTAAGTTTGCTTTAAAGCTAACTGTGATAGGCGAAGACCTGTTTCCAGAGTACTTTGGAAGGTATTGCTTTTTTCTTTCCCAATATCGGTGGTTATCACCATGCTGTATGATTCAAGTGTAAAGCCTGTGCTTGTGCTTCACGCATGGCCGCCCAGTCTGAATCATCTTGTGCTTCTTCTTTTTTCTCATGATTGGGCAGTTGCACAAAGTAGAAAGGCATTTGTGGTTTTTGCCATTTATCGCGCCAGTCGGCTATCAATGACATGAATAAGTCTGCATATTCATCGCTACTTTCCAAATTACTCTTTCCTTGATACCATATAACACCTTGAAGGGGAAAGAGGTAAGCGGATGTATCATTGCATTGAATAATCCTGTAGGATACTTAGGGTTACTTTCTGGTGAAATGGGTACAGGGGGGATTCCACTTAATGAGAGACCGGATAGGTATTTCCATTCTCCTGCCAATGAGATAGGATCTTTGCCTTTTACACTCAGCTTCATGTCTTCTGGACGGCCATATATTCCTCCTTTGCTTTTGTAATTGGTCACACGTATGGTCAGTACAGCTTTTCCGCGTTTTACCAGCTTATAGGGAATTGTGTAATAGCGGGACGCATCGGCTTTCGTGTTTCGTCCTATTTCAGTCCCGTTATAATATACGATGCTTTCATCGGCAATGTTCCCTAAATTTATTGTGACATTTTTTCTAGCCCAGTTACGTGGAATATCTATCGTTTTTCTGAACCACACTACTCCATCGAAGTCTTTCATTCCCTTATCTTCCCAGTATCCCGGAAGTTCCATTGTTTTCCAGTTTTCATCCGAATAATCAGGTTCCGCCCATACTTGGTGGTCATCGCACCATCCATATCGTGTTCGTAAAGAGCTTGATACCACTCTTCTCTTTGACGGGCATATTCTGCTTCTATTTTTTCAGGATTGAACCCCAAGGATTCAAGCATTTCAGTTTCTTTGTTGTAACTTGGCAGGTTTTCTAACGCATCATAACTGGCCCATGCTTCTGCAGGAGTATCTTTCCAGGTACAACTTATTATACCTATGGGTACTTTCAGGTTTTTTTGTAACTGACTGGCAAAAAAATATCCGATTGCAGGGAGTCCGGTTATGGTTTCAGATGTACATTCTTTCCAACCTTCTTGTGTAGCATGCAAATCTTTCTTGGGAACTAAAGAGATTTCTTTTTTTGTCTGAAACAGACGGATATAAGGTTGGGAGGGTATATCTATGGGAGTTTCTGTTTCACATTCTCCTGTATACAACCATATTTCGCCAATCAGAATATTTTGCAGTATGTGCTCATCCCCGTCCGAAATGATAATTTCATAAGGACCTCCGGCAGATGGGGTAGGAACTTCTATTTTCCAATTTCCTTCTTTGTCAGGTGATGTCGTATAGGGATGCTTATTCCATCCCGTTTTTATTATCACTTCTTTTTTTGTAGATGAATGGCCATGAAAAATGACATTCGATTTTTGTTGTAATACCATATTGTCTGTGAATAATGCAGGCAGTGTTACTTTGGCCTCTGCCATACAAAATGCCATTAACATTCCCAATAAGATCATTTGTTTTTTCATAAGTGCCAAGTTTGTTGTGTTATTAAGTTTATAGTATTTATTTATGTTGTATAAGTCCCCGGTCTTTGAATATGAGTTGTACCAGGCGGAAAGCCAAATCAGTAAGCAATATTCCCAAGGCCGCACCAATGATGACATCAAACAGCCAGTGACGGTTATTCAGAATGCGGGTAAACCCTGTAACTATAGCTGCTGCGTATGCTACTAATCCTACCCAATATCCTTTGAATCCATATTCCTTATACAATAGGGTAGCTGCCATAAACGCTGCTGCCGTATGTCCGGAAGGAAAAGAGAAATAATTTGTGGCATCCGGGCGAAGCACCCCTGTGGTGAGTTTTAATCCATTTACTACCAGCTGCGTCAGTACGACTGACAAGACTATGAAAGTGAACAGCCGTTTCCATCCGAAATTACCTCTTATTCCTCCCAATTTCAGTCCGAATAGAAGTATGAGTGGAAAAAGTTGCAGATAATTGTCATAAGTTTGATGGAAAGCCGGAGCATGTACATTACGCAAATTACGTATGTATAGATTTGCATTTTCGAAAAAATGGGAGAATGTTCCGCTTCCGTCTTGCAAATACACTGCAATAACAAGTAATACAGCTACGTAAAACGTGATGATTGCCATCATTTTAATTTTTCCTATCATAAGTCAGTTTATTCTACGGATGAATGCCCCGAAAGTACTCATTTTCTCTTTTATCTGTTAATGCGTTAATGATAAATTTTGTTCAAAATAAGTTTCTTTAGGAATCTTATGGTTTAGTCGGTTCTTCCTTCATTTCTCCCTTGCTATATCCGCTAGGACTTATTTTATAGTATTTTTTGAATACCTCGCGGAAATATTTTACATCATTAAACCCGGTCATATCTGATATTTCGGATATATTATACTGTCCTTCGGATAGTAATTGCGCTGCCCGTTTCAGCCGGATCAGGCGGATATAGTCTGCCGGAGCTTGGTCTGTCAATGCTTTTAGTTTATTGTAGAAACTGGAACGGCTCATATTTTGTGAAGCACAGAGTGACTCCACGTTGAAACCTGAATTGTCTAGATTTTCAGTTATTGTTTCTTTTACTGCTTCCAGGAACTGTTGATCCAATGTGTTGCTATAATTTATGGAAATGCTGTCATTGTGTAGTTCCATTTCTGCATATTTGCTACGAAGTAGTGCACGGTTAGTCAGTATATTGGCTATGGATGCTTTTAGTATTCCTATGTTAAAAGGTTTTATCAGGTATTTGTCCGCACCTGTTTCCAACCCTTCAACGATATTCTTTTCGTCATTTAATGCTGTTAGCAGAATTACAGGGATATGAGACGTCAGTATATTATTCTTGATAGCAGAACACAATTCGTCCCCCCGCATTTCGGGCATCATAATGTCCGATAATACTAAATCAGGCTTAAATTCGGGATGATTTTTAAGGCTTCTTTTCCATTGGTACATGTTTCCACTTGATAAGCTTCGGATAAAGTATGAGACAGATATTCGCGTAGATCGTCATGGTCTTCCACAACCAGGATGCGCTGTGCATTTTGAACATGCTGCCGATACTGATCTTTATAAGTGTGGGGAGAGACTGCACTAGGGGATACTGGTACCACGTTTTCTTGTTGTACCGTTTTTGTCGGAACCTGTTGACTTCGGAATTGTTTTTGGGGGAAGATAACCTTTACGCGGGTGCCTTTATTCTCTACGCTTTCTATGCTGATCTTTCCTTTATGAATACGTACCAGTTTCCACACTAACATCAGTCCGATTCCACTGCCTGTAATTTTTGCATTGATGGCATTGCTGCCCCTGAAGTGTAACTTAAATAACTTTTTCTGTTCTTTGGCAGGAATCCCGATGCCCGTGTCCGTAATCTCCAGACTCCAGTTGTCCTTGTCATGGCGGGTGATAATGTGTACCTCACCGTGGGCGGGAGTATATTTGATGGCATTTGAAATCAGATTTTTTGTGATCGAGTCCATCTTTTCTTTGTCGAACCATACATTTTGATATTCAAAGTTGCTTTTGTAGTCGAGTTTGATCTGTTTGGCTTCTGCATAACTATAAAAGGCATGGTATATTCCTTCCATATAGGTATTAAGTTCGTGTTCCGATATACGAAGGGAGGATGAGTACACATTGGCTTTGCTGAAGTTTATCAGATTGGTGGTGAGGCGTATCAAAGTGTCCACGTTCTTCATGGCTGTAAGCATATTGGCCTGACTTTCTTCACTTAAATTTTCTTTTTGTTGAATTTCTTCCAAAGGTGCCTTTATCAGTGTCAGCGGAGTACGGATATCATGCGCTGTATTGATAAAGAACCGAGTTCTTTCATCCGAGGCCTTTTTTTCTCTGCGCATGGAATGAAGGCGGAAAATGACGTATGTTGCTAAAATGATAGTCAGGACATAAATACAAATAGCCCAAAAACTGAGCCACACGGGATGTGCTACAGTTATTTTCAATATCCGCTCCTGCAACACGTGTTATTATCCTCTTTGGAAACAGAACGTACACGCAGTGTATAGGTGCCGGGAGCAACATTAGTAAATCGGATAGTTCCTTCGTCACTGGGAGTAGTCCAGCCATCGTAGAATCCTTCCAACTGCCAGGTATATAGTATGTCCGACGGATAATCGTAATTGATAGAGGATACTCGGATGGAAAATGTATTTTGCATATATTTCAGATTCAATTTCTCTATTTGGTCGATATCTTTAGTCAGAGGAGAGTTTGGATCATTGGGATATACAGTTTGGTAGAAAATACGGAAATCGCTGAATATCATATGTGAATCTCCTGTTTTGGGCATCTCTATGTTTGGGGGGAATTCCAGTGCACCGTCTGTACTTCCGAATACGGTGTTCCCATTGGCACGTAGTACGCCGGAGCCGGCATTGAAACAGGTGGACATCAACCCTTGTCCGCGAGTCCAGTTGCGGAACTGCGGTTGGTAGGCGAGAAAATACTGATACCATTTTCGGTACTCATCAAGATATTCCCGTCTTTTGTGGTAGAATAACATAAATGCTGTTTGATACTAACGGGCTGTTTCCTGTATGGTAATGGGCGCTGATTGATTCTTTTACCGGATCATAAGTAAATAGTCCGGAACCACTGGTGCCAATGTAGAGTAAACCATTGTCTTCTTGGTGTAACGTATAAATGTAGGTTGCTCCACCGGGCAGAGGTATTTCATGGTATTTGCCCGAATTCCGGTCTAGTAGAAAAAGATTGGTGGAGGTACCTATCCACATAGATGTACTGTCCTTTTCTTCAATGGCAGTAACAGAACCTAGTCCGGGATAAAGACGTCCTTGGCGTGTCTTCAGATTAAAGCATTTCAGATTATAATATCCTCCGGACCATATACACCCGTATCTGTCCTTTTTAATGTCGCGTATGTATTTGTCGGCACGTACATTCAGATGGAAGGATTGGGCAGGGGTGAGGTATTCTATGTTTCCGTTTTTCTTGGTAATCTGGAAAATGCCCGATGCATATCCTCCCGCCCATATAATACCCGGAGAGACTTCGCATAAAGTAATAAAATGCGGTTCTGATTTTTTAGTCCGTGATTGAAAGAGCTTAGGAAAGAACGCCATTGCTTTTGTTTTGAATCGTATAAGCTGATGCCGTTGCTTGTTCCAAACCACAGATCCCCGTCACTGTCTTCTATAATGGAGTTTACTTGGTTGTTTACTAGTGACTGCCGGTTGCCAATAGAGTGCTTTATCCAGTTGTAGTTGGTATATTGGTTATTGCGGACGGTAATTCCCGTAGGATAGTTGGACAGCCAGATACGCTGCTCGTTGTCTACATATACATCATTGATAATGTTTCCGTCCATTTCGTTGTAACTACCATAGTTCGCAATGATATAAGGATCTGTTTCATAGGTGTCTATGTTTAACTTGTGTACTCCTGCTCCTTCAGTGGCTACTAATAACTCCTTTGTGTTCAAAGGACTGATCCGTGTAATATTCACATCTGTCAGTTCTACTTCGGGACGTACAATTTTCTGGCTGTTCAAGTCATATATATAGACTCCCTTTTCAAAAGTGCCTATAAACAGTTTGTTGGCTGTACGGTGTAGATATAATTCATGTACGTGCATATCCATCATTCCCAGTTTGCCGCAGGAGAGCTCTTTTAAATTCCCGTTTTCCAGTTTTGCCAGATAGATTCTTTTGTCTGTACCTATAAAGAAATGTTCACTGTTTATCTGTTCTATGCAGGTGATATTTCCCAGTCGGTTAGAGATTCGTTGCTTTTGTCCGGATTCTATGTTAAAAAGGTGGATAGCCGATTTGCCGCACAGCCATACGTTATCCTCCTGGTCTATGTAACTATATCTCACGAAAGCATGGTAGTCCTTATTCCAGTAATTGTACATACTGTATATCTGTACAAAACGGTCGTGGCCTGAATCATAACGAAAAATTCTGCCTTGTTTTCCTGTGACCAGTAGTGTACCTGTTTTATCTAAAAAAGTCCAGTTTATATTCAATAACGGGTCTAGTTCCCTGTTACCTTCTCTTAATTTATAATGTTTTATTTCTTTTCCGTTATATTGGTCTATCCCCACATGGGTAAGGAACCACATATATCCACGAGCATCTTTCTGAATTTTGTATATTTTCTGATTGCTTAGTCCTTCTTCTATGCCAATATATTTATAAGTCTGCGATGAGACGGTTAATGACAGTAGTAAAAAAATGAGACTTGTGATAGTAGCTTTCATAAAACTCTTTATTCTAAATCTTTTCTTTTTTCAAAAAACAGTAACAAAATTAAGATAAAAAAATCATAGGATTAGTAATTTGAGATGAGCTAAATTTCGGTAAAATTATCCCTTTGTTCGCCTATGGCTCGCTTGTGTGAATATAAGAAATATAAATGGAAGAAGGTTTGTAACATAACTGTCAGATGATTATGTTTTCTTAACAAAACTTCGTGCAGCATTATGGTATGGCCTGCATTTTTTCAATAGAAAGGACTTATAAACTAGAATAATTAACTAAGTAAAGAAAAGCACAATGAAAAAGTTTTTTGGTTTTAATAAATTGCTTGCGTCTGTAGCGGTACTTGCTTCTGTGATGATCTTTCAATCCTGTTTGGATGATGATGATAATGATTATTATAGATATGCGTTGCCCAATGCACTGGTTACAGTGAAACCGGTGGCCGACAATTCATTTTTATGCAGTTGGATGACAGTACGACACTGTTACCTGCTCAATATGGAAAAATTCTCCCTATGGTGAGAAGGAGTAAGGGCCCTTGTAAATTTCGATCCGGTGAATGAGTCAAGCGGAGAGTATGACAAGGCTGTACATATCAACTGGATAGACAGTATCTTGACAAAACCGATTGCCGGTGATTTAGGAGATAAGAATGATGAAGTATATGGTACTGACCCTGTAGATATGATTAACGATTGGGTAACAATTGCCGAGGACGGTTATTTGACTTTGCGTTTCAGAACCATGTGGGGGAATCGCAGTCAAGCTCATTTTGTCAATTTGTTGATGAGTAAAGATGCTGAAAATCCTTATGAGGTAGAATTCCGTCATAATGCTTTTGGTGATGTATATGGTGAACCTGTCGACGGACTGGTGGCATTTAATTTGGATTCCTTGCCTGACACTGAAGGAAAAACAGTGAAGCTGAAATTAAAATGGAAATCATTTAACGGAGAGAAAACTGCGGAATTTGATTATTGTACCCGTAAGTCAACTCCTGCAAACAGTGCAGCCATTACAGCCGGACGAAGTGTCTTGAGATTAAAATAAGGTTTAATAACTGAGGTGCAATTTCAATCCCTCCTGTTCTATGTGGTATAGAGCCGGAGGGATATTTTTTGCTTTATTCGCTCATCCATATCCCTAGCATTACTCCGAGGATACCCAATACCACACTACCGATGATGTAGGTGAAAAAAGAGGGGTAGAGTCCTGATTTCAGTAATTGCAGACTTTCGTTGCTGAAAGTGGAAAAAGTAGTGAAGCCACCGCAAAGTCCGATAGTGAGCATCAGTCTTATATCATTGTTGATATGAATGCGTGAGGTGAGGGTATAGAATACCCCGATCAGTATGCAACCCAAAATATTGACTGCGAAAGTACCCCACGGAAAATTCGTTGTTCCCTGGCGATAAATGCTTATGGTAAGCAGGTAGCGAAGTACACTTCCTGTACCTCCTCCCAAGAAGATGAGTAATAGTGATTTCATAAATGCTACATTTTAATGCAAAAATAGCAATGATTATTCATTCAGAGCCAAACTTTTTTCGTAATTTTGCACCCTAAACGAAAAATACGCAAAAAGGAATGGGTGGTTTTTTTGGAACAGTCTCAAAGGCTGAATGCGTCACCGACTTATTTTACGGGACGGACTATAATTCACATTTAGGAACAAAAAGAGGTGGTTTGGCTACGTATGCCCAAGGAGAGGGATTTATGCGTTCTATCCACAATTTGGAGAGTTCTTATTTCCGCACGAAGTTTGAATCTGAACTTCCGAAGTTCAAAGGTAGTTCGGGTATCGGCATTATCAGTGATACGGACCCGCAGCCTATCGTGATAAACTCGCATCTGGGCAAGTTCGCCATCGTCACAGTAGCTAAAATCAATAACATTACGGAATTGGAACGCGACTTGCTGGCAGCTAATATGCACTTTTCTGAAATGAGTCTTGGCAAGACGAATCAGACGGAGCTGATCGCATTGCTTATTGTGCAAGGGAAAATTTTGTAGATGGTATAGAGAATGTCTTTAATAAAATCAAAGGATCATGCTCCATGCTGATATTGACGGAAGATGGTATTATAGCAGCACGTGACAAATGGGGGCGTACTCCGATTGTGATAGGTAAAAAAGAGGGTGCGTATGCTGCGACAAGTGAATCAAGCAGTTTGCCGAATCTGGATTATGAAATAGAGAAATATGTAGACCGGGCGAAATTATTCGCTTGCGTGCCGACGGAATGGAACAAATGCGCAAGCCGAACGAAGGAATGCAG
>ENA-OQDD01000952-OQDD01000952.1-human-gut-metagenome-genome-assembly--contig:-NODE-952-length-10343-cov-1.713684_pt1 | contig 10343 bp, 15 predicted proteins | sample MGYA00242507_ERZ504598 | MGnify/ENA primary metagenome ERZ504598 (study PRJEB26092, sample SAMD00036318) | human gut metagenome | host: Homo sapiens | study: EMG produced TPA metagenomics assembly of... | reverse complement strand
CGCCGGCCTTGCCAAAGCAGCGCCCGTGGTGCTCGACACAATCGCCGCACGCGTGCGCGCGCTCGGCATCCCCTGCCAGGTGAGCTACTAGCAGAACCGCACAGACTACCCGGTACTTGGCTGATGGGGTGGGCTATACTAGCTGCGAATGAAAGGAAGTTAGCCATGTTTGACAATGGACTCGTGCCCGGCCGCAACGACGCTTGCTGGTGCGGCAGCGGCAAAAATATAAGAAATGCCACAGTGCCTTCGACGAGCGCCTCGAGCGCCTGTGGGAAGAGGGCTGGGAGGTTCTGCCCCGCACGCTCTACAAGACGCCCGCCGATATCGAGGGCATCAAGCGTTCGGCCGCCATCAATGTAGGCGTGCTCGACTACGTGGGCGAGCACATCGCCGCGGGCATGACCACCAACCAGATCGACCAGATGATCTACGACTACACCGTCGAGCATGGCGGCACGCCGGCCGATCTCAACTACGAAGGCTACCCCAAGAGCGTGTGCACCTCGATAAACGACGTGGTCTGCCACGGCATCCCCTGCGATACGGACGTGCTGCACGAGGGCGACATCATCAACGTGGACTGCTCTACGATCTTGGACGGATACTTAGCGACTCGAGCCGCATGTTCTGTATCGGCGAGGTCTCGGCCGAGCGCCAGCGCCTGGTCGACGTCACCCGTGCCAGCGTGGAGGCGGGTCTGGCCGCCGTCAAGCCGTGGCTGCCGCTCTCCGTTATGGCCGAGGCCGTGCAAAAGACGGTCGAGGACGCTGGCTTTAGCGTGGTGCGCGAGTACGGCGGACACGGCATTGGCAAGGAGTTCCACGAGGACCCGTTTGTGGGCTTTACCACCGAGGCGCCCGATGTGGACACCATCATGGCCCCGGGCATGGTCTTTACCATCGAGCCCATGGTCAACGCCGGAGCGCCCGACATCAAGATTAGCAAGGGCGATGTTGGTGCGTGCGCACCAAGGACGGCAGCGATTCGGCCCAGTGCGAGGTACAGCTCGTGGTGACCGAGGACGGCTACGAGCTGCTCAGCTGGTAGCCGCGGATGCGCCGGATGCTGACGGGCACGCTCGTCTTGCATCCGGCGTTTTTGTTTGAACGTTTTGTCTGATAAAACCTGCCAAAATAAACCTGTCCCTTTTTGGCAGGTTAAGCGGAGAGGAATTCTCTTGAACATCTTGGTTTTGCTGCCCGCCAACGATCGTCACCGCGCAATCCTCGAGTCGAGCGCTCCGGGCGAGGACTTTATCTACACGAGCGCCGACGCCGTCACGCGCGAGCAGGTTGCCGACGCCGACGTGATCCTGGGCAATATCGACCCTGCCTGCTTACCGCATGCGAGCACCTCCAGCTGCTGCAACTGCAGACCGCGGGCTATGACGATTACTTGGCCGCCGGCACCGTGCCAGCCGACGCTAGGCTTTCCTGCTCGGTGGGCGCCTACGGCCAGGCCGTGAGCGAGCACATGTTTGCCATGGTCCTTTCCATGATGAAGCGCCTGCCCGGCTATCACGACTTGCAGCGCGAGCATCGCTGGGAGGATTTGGGGCCGGTCACCTCGCTCAAAAATGCCAACGTGCTGGTGCTGGGCGCGGGCGACATTGGCGGCCACTTTGCCACGCTCTGCCGCAGCATGGGCGCGCACGTCCGCGGCATCAAGCGTCATCCGCTCGTCTATCCCATTGTGTTTGAGGACATGGACGGTATGGACGCCCTGCCGAGCGCCTTGCCGAGGCTGATATCGTCGCATCCTTTATGCCCAGCACACCCGAAACCCAAGGCCTGGCGAACGCCGAGTTCTTCGCCGCGATGAAGCCGGGCGCCTTCTTTGCCAACGGCGGCCGCGGCGATCTTGTGGTCGCCGACGACTTAGTTGCCGCCCTGGAGTCAGGACATCTCGCCGGCGCCGCGGTCGACGTCACCAACCCTGAGCCGCTGCCTGCGACAAGCCCCCTGTGGGATGCGCCCAACATGCTCATCACGCCGCACGTCTCCGGCTGGTTCCACCTGGCAGCCACGCTCAACAACGTCATAGACATCGCCGCGGAGAATCTGCGTCACCTGCAGGCCGGCGAGACCCTGCGCTGCTGGATCGAACACTAAGAATTACGCCGTTTTACAAACGCGTAATGAGCCGACGCTGCGAGCCCGTCTGGACGGCAATCTGCCTTTCAACTTCGGCGGCATGACCAGAAGGTCAATGCGCCTTGTTTCAAGGCACCTTGCTCGCCCAGACGGGCTCTCGCTGACTTTTGTTCAACCTGTAGGGACTGGCTGGCGCGGCCCTGCCTGGGGGCATTCGCTGACTATTATTCGGCCAGTGAGGTTTAGAGCTATTTGAGCGTTGTTAGATAGTTTCTTGCGTTTTCGACGTTCATTGCTGCGACGGGTGCGTGTGAACAGAGTTTGGCATCGTTGGTGACCAGTAGATCTGCTTGAGCGCGTATCGCTGCCGCAATGATTAAATCGTCTTCGTAATCGCTATGGAGCTCACGCTGCCTGTTCGCCATCCATATGTCGCTCAGGTCACAGGGCACTGGCGTGGCAAGCTGCGACAACACGCTAAGACAATCCCATGCAAGCGAAGTCGCTGCCATAGCGGCATTCTGGGAAAGCGAACCGTGCTCTCGCCGATACCATGCCTTATGTTCGCTTGAAATCAAATAGAACAGGTCTTTGGACGATGTCGCCGCATACAGCAAATCCACCTGCGCCGTGCATGCATTGCGTAAAAACTCAATCGCCACTGAACGACCACGTCGTGAGGGAATGAAGTAATCGAGCCACACGTTGGTGTCAACCAAGATGCGCTTTGGAGTCTCACTCATAGAGCCAGCTCATCTCCTCGCCATAGCGATCCGCATAGGCATTCCGTTTGAGCTCTTCGTCGTCCGATGGCTGAGCCTTGACCATATCGATTCCCGACTCACGACAAGCGGTAGCGAACAGCTTCGACCCCTGATCTATGAGCTCGAGCTTACGTTTGGCGGCCTTTTCGTGCTCGCGCTGTTCCGCCCGGGCACGACTGGGCAGCAGGATATCCTCGAGCGCACCGGGGCGATCGGCCAGCGACGCTGCAAGCTGCCAGAGCGCTCGCACCGCTTGGCTCGGCGTCATACCGGCCCTGGAGAGAGCGGCGTCCCCGCTCCTTTTAAGATCGGCATCGAGACGTACGTTGATCTGAGCGGCTGTTGTGGTCATGGCCCCTCCTTAATACTTCAAGACTATCATAAAACTCTATGGTAGATACGTAAAGCATGTATAGCATTTATAAGCAATAGCCGTACTCTGTACACAAAAAGCCGCCGAGGCACATTGCACCTCGCGGCTACGCATCACCGATCTAGTTCGGTTTCACCCTTTGTTTTCACCCAGATAAAACCTGCCAAAATTAACATCCCTTTTTGGCAGGTTTTAGAGCTCCACACTTTCGGCGCCGTTGATGGTTAGGTTGCGCTCGTAGAAGGCGGTGAGGGCGTGGATGGCGTACATCACGTCGCGCACGCCGCCGGTCTCGTAGCTCGAGTGCATGGCCAGCTGCGGCAGGCCCACGTCCACGGCATGCATGCTCGCCTGCATGTTCGACAGGTTGCCAGGTAGAACCGCCGGCATATCGCTCTTGTTGGCAAAGGCCTGCGTGGCACGTCGGCATCATCGCAGATAGCTGGAACACCGCGCGGCTAAAGGCGTCGGTGCAGTAGTGCTGGGTTGGCGGCCTCCTTGATGACGATGCCGCCGTTGAGCACAACCTGGTTGCAAGCGTCGCACTTCTCGGCGTGGTTGGGGTGCACGGCATGCGCGTTGTCGCAGCTCACGAGCATCGAAGCGGCAAGCGCACGGTGGTACGACTCGTCGTCAAAGCCCAGCGATCCGTTGATGCGGCGCAGCGCGTCGGCCAAGAACGTCGACATGGCGCCCTGCTTGGTCTCGGAGCCAACCTCCTCGTTATCAAAGCAGCAAAAGACCGAAACGTCATGCACGTTCTCGGCACCCAAAAATGCCTGCAGCGAGGTGTAGGCGCAAGCCAGGTCGTCAAGTTTGGGCGTCGAGATAAACTCGTCGGCCCAGCCCCAAATGCGCGCATCCTGGCGGTTAACCAGGAACAGATCGCGGCCCAGGATCTGCTCAGGCTCAACATCCAGCTCTTCGGCGATCAGGCGTCAAAGTCGCCCTGCTTAAGGCCACCAGCGCTGATGAGCGGGCACAGGTCAACGGCTCGGTTGGGAGCAAAGCTCTCGTTGACGCCACGGTTCATGTGGATGGCAAGGCTCGGAATAATGGCAACCTCGCGCTCGGTGGCAAGCAGGCGGCTCTCAATACGGTCGCCCTCGCGCACCAGTACGCGACCCGCAAGCGCCAGCGGGCGATCGAACCAGGTGTAGTCGATCATGCCGCCGTAGGCCTCGGTGTTCAGGCGCAGCGTCTCGCCCGCGCCGTCGAGCTCAGGCACGGCCTTGACCTTAAACGTCGGCGAGTCGCTGTGCGACGCCGTCAGCTGAAAATGGTAGTCGCCGGCAACGCCGTCCTCGCCCCACGTCCGCAGCCAAGTCCTCGCCCACCTTAAAGGCGATAACACTCGAAGTATTGCGCTGCGTGTAGTAACGACCCGCCCGGTTCGATATCCCATGCCGCGTTCTCGGGCAGATAGGTAAAGCCCGCCTCGTCGAGCTCGGCATAATGGTCGCCGCCGTATGAACATGCTGGGGCATGCTCGTCGATAAAGTCGATAAGGTCGTTGGCTGCCTCGATATCGTCGGCCGTCACGTGCACGCGCTCGGGCGCTTCCTGATCCGTCATTGTTCCTTCCCTTCGCTGCTGATGATCCCCTCCAGCATACCCCGCCACGCCAGCGCCGCACTCTTCATTCCGTGCTTAATTCCGCGCCGCTCACCAAGTTGAGCCATCATGCCCGCGCTCCTTTTGCGACAATTGCGCTAACAGGACGAGAGGAGCCGTCATGAAGCCACGTAACATTGCTATCGCCTGCGGTGTCGCGGGAGTCGCCGTCGGCCTTGCCGCTGCCGCCGGCATCGTTTACCGCAAGCAAATCAAGTCCGTTGCGTCGCTCAAACGCTTGACCGACTATGCGGATGGCTATGACCTGTACGCAATCGACATCGCTTACGACTACGACCTTGACCGCATCATCGCAACCGATGTGCGCGATGACCAGGCCTACATTGATGCTGTGGTGGCGCAGGTGTTGCCCGGTGTGCCGGCACATGTCCAGGCGCCCCAGTTTGCCTGCAGCGCTTTTGTCGCCGTAGATGCCGAAGGCGCGTGCGCACCGGTCGCAATTACGACTTTAAGGACGACACCTCGGCGCTGCTGGTGCGCAATCACCCACGCGGCGGCTATGCTCCATCGGGTTTGCCGCCCTTAACAACCTGGGCGATAACACTCCGCTTGACTCCGTCGGCGGACGCGCTGCGGCGTTGATGGGCCCGTTTGCCCAGCTCGACGGTGTTAACGAATGCGGCGTGTCCATTGCCGTGCTCACCCTGGATTCCAAGCCCTGTGACCAGGACACAAAGCGCCCCGTCATCAATACCTCGCTCGCCATCCGTCTGGTGCTCGACCGCGCGGCTACCACGCAAGAGGCCGTCGACCTGCTTTCCGCCTACGACATGCACGCCATGGCCGGACGCGATTACCACTTCTTTATCAACGACGCCGCCGGTGACGCGCGCGTAGTAGAGTGGGATCCGCGCGATCCGGACCGTGCTTTCAAAGCGACTCCTGTACGCCAGGTTACGAACTTCTACGCCTGCTATGGCAACGAAGTGTTGCCCAACCAAAAGAATGGCGAGCTGGGCCATGGCAAGGAACGCGTCATCGCAATCGCCGATGTCCTCGACGCCCATGTCGGTGCCCAAGACGAGGCAGTCGCTTGGAAGGCCCTGCGCGCTGCGGCGCAAGAGCCCAATCCGGAAGACATCACCAGCAACACGCAGTGTCGGTCGTCTTCGACAACACCGAGCCCGCTGCCGCCATCACGCTGCGCCGCCACTGGGGCAACGTCGATGCCTTCGCACTGTAAGGAGCCAGGCCCGTCGGCCTTACGTTCCCTGACGTTGCTTACATTTCTATACGCTTGAGCTAACACGTTTTACCCCCGTATCAACAGTGTGCGGGGTAAACTTATGCGCATGTTATAACTTGCCCGGAAGGATTCATCATGCTCAGGATCGGTCTTCTTACCAGTGGCGGCGACTGCCAGGCGCTCAACGCCACCATGCGCGGCATTGTCAAAACGCTCATGACCAATAGCGAAGAGCCTATCGAGATCTATGGTTTTGAGGACGGCTACCAGGGCCTTATCTACAGCAGGTTCCGCGTCATGTCGCCCGCCGATTTTAGCGGCATCCTCACCCGCGGCGGCACCATCCTGGGCACGAGCCGTACGCCGTTCAAGCGCCTGGATGTTCCCGAGGCCGATGGCGTCGAGAAGGTGCCCGCTATGGTCCACACCTATCATAAGCTGCAGCTCGACTGCCTGTTTATGCTGGGCGGCAACGGCTCCACCAAGACCGCTAACCGCCTGCGCGAAGAGGGCCTCAACGTTATCGCCCTGCCCAAGACCATCGATAACGACACCTGGGGCACCGAGCTGACGTTTGGCTTTACGAGCGCCATCGACGTCGCTACCAAGTGCATCGACGACATCCACACCACCGCCTCGAGTCACGGCCGCGTGTTCGTTATCGAGATCATGGGCCACAAGGTTGGCTGGATCCCGCTGTACGCCGGCGTCGCGGGCGGCGCGGACGTCATCCTGATTCCCGAGATCCCCTACGACATGGACAACGTCATCAAGACCATCGAGCATCGCATGGAGACCGGCAGCCGCTTTACCATCGTGCCGTCGCCGAGGCGCTATCTCCAAGGAGGACGCGGCGCTGTCCAAGAAGGAATACAAGAAGAAGCTTGCCGAGCGCACGAGCCCGTCGATCGTCTACGACATCGCCAAGGAGATTGAGGCCAAGACCGGTCGCGAGACCCGCGTCGCCATCCCCGGCCACACGCAGCGCGGCGGCCAGCCCGATGCCCAGGATCGCATCTTTGCGACCCAGTGCGGCGTCGAGGCCGCGCTCGGCTGCCTGCGCGGCGAGTTTGGCTACATGATCGCCCTGCGTGACGGCAAGATGTGCCACATACCGCTCGAGGAGGTCGCCGGCAAGCTCAAGTATGTCGACCCCCAGAGCGACCTGGTGCGCGAGGCCAAGGCGTTGGGCATCAGCTTCGGCGACGAATAGCCTCGGCTGGAATCCACCCCATCGGGCCCTCCGACCGCCGACGTATTTCGATTTGGCTCCTCCCTTACTCCGTCAAAGGTCGCCAAATCGAAATGTCGGGCGGGGTCGGAGGGCCCTGCGTTTACATACTCGCCGAGGCTATTCGTCTTCTTGCTGCGGGTGCCTGGTCTGAAATTCAGTTGCGGTGAAATAGTTCCTGCTTAGTCCGCAAATGGCTGAATCCAAAAACTATTCCACCGCAACTTACTGAGTGGGGGCTCTTGGCTGCTACTTGCACTGACATTTGTCCTGAAATGGCTGGTCGTTAGGGATTGCTACCGGTAGTTGCGGTAGGGTTGGGGCAGATTCTAACTAGAATGGTGGTCGCTACCGGTTGTTCTCGGCATACTCGGCTCATTCGATTCGACCATCAAACGAAAGGAACCACCATGGATCTTGCGATGGCACAGCGCCTCGTCGATCGCCGCAAGGTGCCGGGCTTTCTCAGGAGGCGCTTGCCGCCCAGCTGGGTGTGAGTCGTCAGGCTGTCAGTAAATGGGAGCGCAGCGAGTCCTCACCCGATACCGATAACCTCATTGCGCTCGCCGCGCTGTATGACGTGTCGTTGGACGAGCTGTTATATGGGGAGGCGGCCAACGATGCCGACGACCTGGAGGACGGTAGCGCCGACACCGAGACGGCGGATGTGGCTGACGAGGCCGAGGATTCTGCCGAGCACGCCGATTGCGGCGACAAACCACTTGTCGATATTTCCCTCGCGCGCGGTATCCACGTCATTGATCCCAATAAAGGCGAGGAAGTCCATATTGGTTGGAGCGGCATCCATGTGACCAACGAGCGCAAGGGCGAAGAGGTGCATGTGGGGCCGGACGGCGTGCATATCGATACGCTTGAGGACGATGGACATAGCGTACGCACCAATGACGACGGCACCGTCACCATCGACGGCGAGACGTTTTCCAGCTGGAAGGAAGCACACGACAAGCTCGACCATCATGGCAAGCATTTCCACACCAAGGTCGGACGTGCATGGAACAAATTCCCCTTCCCCGCACTTGTCACTCTCGCCTATCTGGTGCTCGGCATTGTCTACGGCACATGGGGCATGGGGCTTTTCCTCGTCTTTCTGGTTCCCGTCTACTACGCGATTGGTGACTTCATCGATCGGCGCCACCTGTCTAAGCTGATCGAGGCCATCTACCCGGCAGCCGCCATCGCTTGGTTCCTCTACATGTGGCTCTGTTTGGGACAGCCCCATCCTGCATGGATCATCCTCATCACGATTCCCGTCATAAAGGCGCTCATGCGCTGGTGCCGCAAACAATGGAAGCACCGCAAACAGGCCTAACACGCTCCGACCCACCAGCACCCAACCACCCCCGCCCTTCTCCTAAGTTGCGGTGAGATAGGGACTGTTTTGAAGCTCCAAAGCGCCAAACAGTCCGTATATCACCGCAACTTACAAACAACTGGGTCAGTTCCGGCACGGAGATTAGCATTGAGCTGACCGCGCGCCAAGAAAAGGGCCTATTTACTACGTTTAACTCGAGAGGGCCGACCATACCCGCCTTTTCCGAAAACTGGCAAGCCATCTACCTGCGGTTTTAATTTCATAATCTTTGTCACGGTCGAGGGTGTGGTAGCAAACGTAGTAGATAGGCCCATTTTGTGGCATACGACCCATACAAGCCCAATCTCGAAGGCCAAAGAGAGCCTCTCATCCACGCCTGCGAGCGAAAACCAAATAGAATGAAAGGCAAATGGAAAGCCCGTTTGACGGGGCAAACGCGGGCCACCTAATGGTTGTCCGGCGTTTGCCCCGATAAAACCTGCCAAAATAAACCTGTCCCTTTTTGGCAGGCTACTCGGCGCTCTTGAGGGCGCCGACCATGTCGATCTTATTGAGGGTGCGATTGGTAGCGAGGTTGACGATGATCGTAAAGCCGAAGGAAAGCACCACGCAAGCACGTAGCTCAGCGGCTCGACTTCGACGTCAAAGTACAATGACGGCATCTGCAAGATGTACGTAAAGCTCTCGGCCAGCGCACCACCCAGCGGTACGCCCAGCGCGGCACCAATCGCCGTGAGGATCAACGTCTCCTTGTTGACGTAGTGGTGCACCTCGCCACGGCGGAAGCCCAGCACCTTAATGGTCGCCAGCTCGCGCTCGCGCTCGGAGATATTCGTGTTGGACAGCGTAAACACCACCACAAACGACAGGCACGCCGCCATAAAGGTCACGAGCACCACGACCGAATTGATAATCGTAAAGTTCGCCTCATAGTTTTCCCAATGCTCGGCCGTACTCGAAATCGTAAGCCAACCGTCACTCTTAAGATTCTTACTAAACGCAATCTGGTCGGCCGACGAACCCTTAAGCAGCACAAAGACGCCGTTAAGGCGTGCACTTCGACCGAACGCGCGCTCATAGGTGCCCTGCGTCATGTAAAGCGTGTTCCCCAGATAGTTGAGCGAGATGTCGCTGACTTTGACCTTGGCAACATTGAGCGACGAATCCTGGACGTGTGCCGTATCGCCCGGCTTGATCCCCAGCACCAGCTGAGAGCTCTTGCTCAAATACACATCCCCGTCACGCAGGGCGAGCGGTTCTTTGGACTCGTCCTCTAGGCGCACGTAGTCATCCAGGTCGTTCGTGCGGTCATCGGGCACCACGATCAGCTGCACGGTCTCGCTCTTTCCGCCGAATGTAAAGGTAACGTTGTCGGTCATAATCGGCAGCGTCGAAGTCACGGTCACGTCGGAATCCTTGGCTGCACTGCGCTCATCCAACGCCGCGCACGTCTGCGAAAAATCATCGGGATTGCGACCGCCAGCAAATCGTAGCGTGTGATGTGCCCGTACTGCTTGGGCGACAGCGCGACCGACGTATCACGGATGCCCATACCGCAAATCACAAGCGCCGTGCAGCCCGCAATGCCAAAGATGGTCATAAAGCGCGCTTTTGTAGCGGAACAGGTTGCGTGCAGCGACCTTGTTCAAAAAGCCCATGCGGTGCCAGATAAAGCCAATGCGCTCGAGCAGAATGCGCGAGCGGCGCGCGGGCCTGGGGCGCATG
>ENA-OQDD01000951-OQDD01000951.1-human-gut-metagenome-genome-assembly--contig:-NODE-951-length-10355-cov-2.040575_pt1 | contig 10355 bp, 14 predicted proteins | sample MGYA00242507_ERZ504598 | MGnify/ENA primary metagenome ERZ504598 (study PRJEB26092, sample SAMD00036318) | human gut metagenome | host: Homo sapiens | study: EMG produced TPA metagenomics assembly of... | reverse complement strand
GTAAGTTTGCGGAAGGCTGCCTGATTCAGCCAACATATAGCACAAAACGCAAGGTCTCCTGATTGCGGGAGACCTTGCCGTTTTATAGCAGCCTGCGTCTTTAATGCACAAACACTAACGCGAACTTGCCTATGGCAGGCAGAACAGGCTCATCTTGCAGGAAGAGAAAAACAGGAAGTTCCCGTTGGGGAACTCCCCTGCTGTACATATCGCTATCGTCTGTGGTCTTAATCGCAAGTTTTACAAACAGCGCAATTCTCAACGACCGATTTGCGATATGCAATTCACGGTTGTTATCAACGAATCAAAGCGATGGCAGGGTGCGTCCTATTCAGGGGCGCACCCTGTTTTTGTGGCTATTTTTACCATCACATAAATTTGCACTGCCGTTGCCATAGCAACCGACAAAGGAAAGTGAATTTGATAAAATGCTCTGCGGTTGGTTATTGCTAACTAACTGTCACAACCAAAGAACCATTGATTTATCAAAGGAGTTTTCCATGAAAAAGATTTCTCGTCGTTCGTTTATCACTGCCATGGCTGCTGTAAGTGCAGCCGGTGTTCTGGCCGCCTGCGGTTCTTCTTCCAGCAGCACGGCTTCTTCTGTGGCTTCTTCCGCTGTATCCAGCGAAGCAACTTCCTCTGCCGCATCTATGGATGAGACCGGTACCCATACCGTCGTAGACCACGGCGGCAATGAGGTCGAAGTCCCCAACAAGGTCACTCGTGTGGTCATCGACCAGATCCCTATTCTGTCCACCTACATGGCCTATTTTGAGGGCAGTGCTCCCTACATCGTGGGTTACTGCGGCTCTTTCAAGTCGGTCATTTCTGACACTGTGTTGAAAAACATCGCTCCGGAGCTTCTGGAGTCCAGCGATACGGTCTATGCTCAGAGCGACCTGAACATCGAGGAGATCATGAAGCTGAACCCTGATGTTATCCTGTACAATGCTGGCAACTCCTCTCATGCCGAAATTCTGAAGGCCAGCGGAATCCCCTCCATCGGTTTCGCTACCGTGGGCGCATCTACGGAAGCTGATCCCATTGAACGTTACGAAGAGTGGCTGAAGCTGCTGGAGCAGATCTTCAACGAACCGGGCAAGACCGACGCCTTTGTTGCTGCCGGTGATGAGATCGTGACCGATGTGGAAGCCCGCATTGCGGATATTCCTGAGAGCGACCGCCCCAGCGCCCTGATCCTGTGGAAGTACTCGGACGGTGTGCCGCAGGTCTCCGGAAACGGCACTTTCGGTACCTACTGGATGAATCATCTGGCGTGACCGACAAAGCGCTGGAAGCCACCGGTTTTGCCCAGACCAGCATGGAACAGGTCTACAGCTGGGATCCGGACATCCTCTTCCTCGATGGCCCCGGCCTGCAGCCCCTGCGCACGGAGAATGTGCTTTCCGGCAACGTGATGGCGCTGACTTCTCCACGCTGACCGCCGTGCAGAACGGCCGCGTGTACAACACCACCCTCGGTATGTGGAACTGGTTCACCCCGAACCCGGATGCCCCGCTGGTACTGGCATGGCTGGCCTGCAACACCTACCCGGAGCTTTCGCAGATTACCCGCTGGGCGATACCATCAAGGAATACTACAAGACCTGGTATGGCTATGATGTGACCGATGACGAGCTGGAGGAGATGCTGCTGTACTGATGAAGGACACCATCTGGATCAAAAAAGGCCGCTTTACCCCGCTGGCTATCCTGCTGATGCTGGCACTGCCGTTGACCACCTCAGTAATCTGCCTGTGCTTCGGACGCATGAATGTCCCGGTCGGGGAAGTGCTGACCGCCCTGCGCACAGCTCTGACCGGCGGCAGCGCGGCCAATGTGCAGAACTATTCCATCGTCATCAACCTGCGTCTGCCGCGCATCCTCATGGCCATCATCGTAGGTGCAGGACTGACCTGTGCGGGCAACACCTTTCAGTCCCTGTTTTCTAATCCGCTTGCCACGCCGGACATTTTGGGCGTGACCAGCGGCACCTGTGTGGGTGCAATTCTGGCCATCATTCTGTCGTGCAGTGTTCTGGAAACACAGCTCATTGCGCTGGTGTTCGGCCTTGCGTCTGTCTGCTTTACCCTGAAATTGCAGGCAAGAACGATGGCCGTTCCATGGTCTATCTGGTTCTGGCCGGCACGATTGCATCCGCTCTGTTCAACGCACTGGGTTCGCTGCTGAAATATACTGCCGATCCGCAGGACAAGCTGCCGGAGATCACCTACTGGCTGATGGGCAGTTTTACCAGTGCCAGCTACCAGAAGATCCTCATCGGCTGCCCGCTTATCGTTGCCGGAATTATCATCATCTATCTGCTGCGCTGGCGGCTGAACATCCTTTCACTGAGTGATGACGAGGCTCGTGCCAGCGGCATCAACATCAAGCAGACCCGAATGCTGTTCATTGTTGCATCTACGCTGGTCACGGCTTCAGCCGTTTCCATGTGCGGTCAGGTGGGCTGGATCGGTTTGCTGATCCCGCACGCATCCCGGATGCTGGTAGGAAGCAACAACCGTTATGTGGTGCCCCTCAGTCTCAGTCTGGGAGCCAGCTTTATGATCCTGATCGATACCCTGTCCCGCAGCATCAGCATTATCGAGCTGCCTCTTTCCATCCTCACCGCTATCATCGGTGCGCCGGCATTTATTTCTCTGCTGAATAAAACAAGGAGCAACCTGCAATGATCTTGGAAGTGCAGAACGGTTGCTTCGGCTACCCGAAGCAGCCTGTGATTCTCGAAAATATCAATTTGCGTCTGGAAGAAGGACACATCCTTGCAATTCTTGGACCAAACGGCATCGGCAAGACCACTTTGCTCAAATGCATGATCGGTCTGCTGCCATGGCACAGCGGCAAGACCCTGCTCTATGATAAGGATATCCACACCCTGAAGCCGAAGGAAGTGTGGAGCACCATTCCTACATCCCGCAGTCCCACGGGTTTGCCTTCTCCTATACCGGACTGGAAATGGTTCTGCTGGGGCGCAGTGCGCATCTCGGAGCTTTCAGCAACCCGGCAAAGAGGAAATCGAAATGGCGGAAGCCATGATGGAACGAGTGGGGATCACCCGTCTTGCCAACAAGGACTGCAACCGGATGAGCGGCGGCGAACTGCAAATGGTGCTCATCGCCCGTGCCCTCATCAACGAGCCGAAGCTCATCATTCTGGACGAGCCGGAAACCGGTCTGGATTTCCACAACCAGATCCTTGTCCTGAACATGGTGGAGCGGCTGGCGCATGAGGAAGGCATCAGCGCCATTATGAACACCCATTATCCCACCAACGCCATGAGCGTGGCAGACGAAGCACTGATGCTCAACCGCAAGGGTGAATTTTTCTACGGTCCGGCCGCTGCCATCCTGAACGAACAGAACATTTCCTATTCCTTTGATGTTCAGGTCATCGTGGACGAGTTGAATTATCAGGGACGCGCCGTACGCAGCATTGTGCCAGTGGCCTTGCGAGGGAATGCCGTATGAAGATGCCATTTACGCTTTCCCAGCTGCGTCCCATCCGGGAAGCCATGACAGTTTCCCGCCCAGCAAAACTGGGCGAGAGTGTACCTGTTACCTGGTTCTCGCTGGGCGGCGGCACCTCCATCACTCCGGAATATTACGATTGCACCACCCTGTATCTGGGCGGGGAAGGTTGCGGCGATTTCCTTCTAGGCGAAGAGAATCGCACAATCCCGCTGCATCCCGGCCAGCTGCTGGCCGTTCCGCCTAAAATGCTCTGCGGCTGTCTAACCGACAGCGGCATGATCTATACTGAAATCATTCTGAAAAAGGAGAACTTCACCATGAACAACATTCTCAAAGCAGGCCAGCCCACCGAACTGAAAGATCTCATTTCTTACGAGGACGGCAGCATTGCAAACCTCGACCTCGTCCACGCCGACAACATGAAATTCGTGCTGATGGCCTTTGACGAGGGCACCGGCCTGACCCCGCACCGTGCACCCGGCAACGCCATCCTGACCGCGCTGGAAGGCAAGGCCATCATCGGCTATGAGGGTCAGGACTATGAGCTGAACGCAGGCGAGAGCTTCCGCTTCGATAAGAACGGCCTGCACAGCGTTACCGCACAGGGCAAATTCAAAATGAGCCTGCTGCTGGTCATCGAATAAGCGATTTTCTGTTTCATAACTGACGCAAAGAACCCGTCCGGTACGTCCGGACGGGTTCTTTGCGTCTGCCAGATTCAGCAGTAGTAGAGGAACGAACGCAGGCGGCTCCATGCAGTTTCATCCCAGTCATTATCAAGGGAAATCTGGAACAGCGGAGCCCGACAGGCATCGTGCAGGCCGCGCATATCCAGAATCATCGCTGTATTTTCATACCGGGGTGCAAGGGTCAGCACTGCATTGGTACGGTTAGAAAGCTCCACGGCCTTGGCGTACCGATATCGACCGTTCCCGCCTGAAAAATTCGGCAAGGCAGAGTCCGCAATGAGGAACAGTGTTTCAGCGTCTTCCGCAAAGGCACTGTGCGCTCCAAGTTCATTCCCAAGGGTCTGCATCTGCCTCTGCATCTGGTCAAGCCAACCAGCCGATGGTTTGTTTTCATCCAAATTGTCTTTCCACAGAAACCAGAGTGCCTCGCTGAGTGGGGCGCGAAGCACCTGTTCGCCTTCGGCTTCCAGCGCGGCAAGTACGCCGCTGTCCAGTTCTGTCAGGCAGAGCGGCGTACCAACAGCGGCAATGCGGCGGCCTTTGGTGAGAAGTGCTCCGATCTCTCTCGCCGCTGTGTGCAGCTGCTCCCAGCCGGGCAGAGCATCCCACTGTGCCGAAATGTCTGCACGTTTATCTGCCGGAGCAGCATAGAGGATATCTCCCGCCAACAGTGCGCGGAAGAGTGCGTCACAGTTCTGCGCCATTTCGGGCAGTGTTTCCAGCATTGGGCTGATAAGTTGAGCATTCTGCTCTTTTCTGCGGTCCAACACAGCACGGATGACACGGGCGTACTGACCGTCTGCCTCCGCACCCTGCGTCTGCGGAATCAGGAACTGCGCATGTGCGTGGTCGTTTTTACGCTCAGCAAGGATACTGCCTAGCAGTGCCGGGAAAGGCAGGTATTCTTTTGCACTCGTCTCCGCTCGGCCAAGGCTCAGAATATCGTCCGTCAGGTGCGGCAGCTCGTAGGGGTCTGCCCCTTGCTGTTTGAAATATGCGGCCAGATAGGGCGTATAAGCACCCATCGCCGGAAGATAGAGTGGCACATTGGGGGATGGTGTCTGTGCCAGACGACAGGGGTGAATATCGACCTGCTCGATGTTGAAATCTGTCGGCAGAGCCACCGCCGGGCGGTGTTGCAAGCTGTTCAGGAACGCTTCAATGCGAGTGATGACACCCACATTGGAAAAATGCTCATCCACTTCGATTTGCAGGTAGGGTTTATCGCCCATCTCCTGCTTGAACAGGTGTGAGAGCATGGTGTCCGGGCCGCAGCCGTGGTTGGTCAGATAGACAGCGTAGAGGTTCGGGTGGTGAGCGATCAGCTTTGCTCCGGACAGGATATGCTGCCCGAACGGATAATAAAGATTATCGTATTCATCGGAGATGTCCAGCGCATGACCGGGCAGGTGGCTCAGCGTGATGACTTTATAGCCGCGTTCCAACAGCAGTTCCGGGATGCCCATGTTCAGGATGGGGTCGGAAACGCCGTAGTTGCGGGTGATGAGCACCAACACTTTATCGTCCGGTCTCAGGGTCGCCAGCAGAGCTTTGCCCTGTTTTTCCACGGCGGCGGTATGGCGGCGCACCGCCATGGCACCACTGAGCAGAGCTTTGGCACAAAACGGTTTCGGGATTCCTAAAATCTTGCTCAGTCCCAGCATTGCAGATGCCATAGCTTCCTGCCCAAAATCGAGATCGAATACCGGACTGAGCAGAGTGATGCCCTTGCTCTCAATGTCCAGAGCTTTGGCAATGGATGCGGCTGCCGTCTGCATATAGACACAGCCGTAGTTGTGTTTCACACGGCTCTTTTCGTGCTTCATCGTGTGGATGGTGGGCAGGAAGATATATCTACTTTTGGTTCGATGAGCTGCTGCATATGGCCGTAAATAAGTTTGACCGGGTAGCAGGTCTCCCCTTGTGCGGTCTGCTGAGCCAGCCGGATCGTTTCCTCACTGGTGGGGTCAGTCAGGACGACATTGAAGCCCAACGAGGTAAAGAAGCATTCGCCATCGGGAAGAATTTGTGGATCATCAACGCAAAAGGCACACCTACGGTCTTTTTACGCGGGTCGCGTTTGCCGGTATAGCCCTCCAAAAGCAGTTTGTCCGCCTGCCTGTAGAAGTCAATATTCTTCTGAATCTCCGCACTGCGGCTGTCGTCTGCGGCTTGTGCAGGGCTGTCAAATCCCACAAATCGGCTGGGTGCGTCGCCCACAGCTTCCTGTGCCAGCAAAGCCGCGCCATACGCACCGCTGATGGAGAACACCGGGCTGACCCGGACCCGGCTGCCATAGGCGCCTGAAAAGCCGCCACGATGCCGGGATTGTAATCCACACCGCCCTGTAAGACAATGTGCTGGCCCACCGGCTTGGAGCCGACTACCTTGTGCAGATAGTTCTGGACGATGGAGTGACACAGCCCGGCGGCAATATCCGCCCGTGAAATACCTTCAGCGGAAGCGGACGCAATGGCCGTTTCGATAAACACCGTGCACCGTTCTCCCAAGGATGCCGGATGTTCAGAGGATAAGGCTAATGGGCCAAATTCCGCCAGTGGGATGCCCATACGGGCAGCTTGTTCTTCCACAAAAGAACCGGTACCGGCAGCGCAGATCTTGTTCATCTGAAAATCCACAACTTCACCGTTCTGGATGCTGATGTATTTGCTATCCTGTCCGCCGATCTCAAACACGGTATCGACTTCCGGCACCCAATGAGCAGCTCCCTTGGCTTGCGCAGTGATCTCATCCCGGACAGCATCTGCGCCGATGCGTTTGCCGACACGCTCACGTCCGGAGCCGGTCACGCCGACAGCCGTAAACCGGATATCACCAAACCGCTGACGAATACTTGCAAGGCCTTTGCGGACAGCTCCTTCCGGGTCACCTGCGGTGCGCAGATACTGAAAGTCTACCAGTCACCGTCAGCACCGACCAGAACAAGATCGGTACTGGTAGAACCGATGTCGATGCCCAATGCGCAGCCACTTTCTGGAATGATCTTGGTAGCGTTTGGCTCCGCAAGGCTCGTGCCGGGGCGCAGTTCCAGTTTGGGCAATGTTCCGACCGTGTGGTGTGTTGTTCGTGTACGGTCCAGAGAATCATTCAGTTGACGTAACGTGAACGAGCCGGATGCTTTGAGTGCAGCACCAAGAGCCGCTTCATATCGGGCAAACTCCGGAACGATGAGTTCTTTCTCACTCAACCCGAATACATCCCGGATGGCTCGGATCACGCCTGCATTGCAGGTCACGCCGCCGCAGAATACCACCGGTTTGCAGACCGGCAGCCGCCGTACAATGGTCGCCTTGTAGTTGCGGATCATTGCATAGCACAATCCCAGCAGAATGTCCGGTGTGGAAACGCCTTCCTGCTGGCGGTGAATGATATCCGTTTTGGCAAAGACCGCACACCGACCGGAAAGGCGCGGAACACTCTGTGCCTGCTTTACCAGAGAAGAGTAATCCTCCAGCTTGCATCCCACACGGGACATCTGGTCTTCAAAGAATGAGCTGTGCCGCCTGCGCAATGTTCATTGACCGAAAACTGCGGGGCGCGGCTCTGCAAATCCGTGATGAATCGCGCGCCCTGACTGCCGATTTCAATGACCGAACCCACCTGCGGAATGATCCAGCGCACACCCTCGACGATAGCTGGGATATCGCCTAAAGAGGGAATGGCTGAATCTTGCTCCAGCAGAGCCTCCGTGTTGCTTCCGGTCACACAGAGTGAAAACGGAGTATCCATCGCCAGTTCCAACGTGGAAAGACCCTTTTTCAGGCAGACAAAAGGGTTGCCGTGATGCACCGCCATCCACTGCTTTTCAATTTCTTGATTTTTTAACAGCACCAACTTTACCGTTGATGTACCGATATCCATTCCCAACGAAAGCATTGTGTCACTCCTTCGATATCAACACTGAACGTTATAGGGTTTGACATTTCAAACTTTATACCGTATAATAATGATGCCTTTTAATTAGACATCTCTAACCAAGAGTTTAACACAACTACCTCGGAGTGTCCGTTGTTATGGCAACGGCAAAGTAAATTTTAAGATGGAGCAATATTATTCAATTTTACAGCAATGCGGCATGTTCAACGGCATTCAGCCACGAAAATATAGGGAAGTCCTTAGTTGCTTGAATGCGACTGTCCGTGAATATCCTCGTGGTGCGCACATCGTCGAGCTGGGTGAGCAGAGCCACAATACGGGTGTTCTGCTGGATGGCACGATAGAAGAATTTTTGTATGATGAAAATGGCAATCAAATCAGCATCTGCCGTTTTTGTCCCGGAGAAGTATTTGGTGCAGAACTGGCCTGTACTGGCTGGACGACAAGTCCGGTCTGTCTGCGTGCCAGTTTGGACTGTACCGTAATGCTGCTGGATTTCAGCGCATTGATGTCACAGAAGACGCTGACCTGTCCCTGCCGGATGCAAGTCACAGCAAATCTTATGCAGGATATGGCGCAGCAGCTTCTCTTTTTTAACACCAAAGTGCGTATTTTAGCACAAAAACGGCTTCGAGATCGTCTGAAGATTTATCTTCAAACCTTGACACCCGATGAAAAAGGCTGTTACAGTCTACCCTACACCCGGACAGAACTGGCAGATTTCCTCTGTGTGGACCGCAGTGCTCTTTCCCGTGAGCTGTGCCGGATGCGCGATGAGAGGATCCTTGATTTTTCCGGTGCAAAGATTCACCTGTTGAACCCAACGTTTTTGTATGGTTGGAACTGACAGTACTTCTAAATCTATGAAAAAAATTGTCTGCCTAACATTTTTGTTCGACAGACAATTACTTTTCAATCTTCCAGTGTACGACTACCGGACACATTCTTCAAATATTTCTCCGAGTCACCGTTCAGAATCAAATCCGCATAGCCCAGCGGATCGTTGTAGATGAGGTAGTCCAGTTCCGTCCTCTGCGCCATGGTCACGTCCAATTCATCCTCGCCCCCGGTGCAGTCGATGGAGATCATTCTCCCATCCCGGAGCAGCGGCTCCACGCAACCGGTGTCCATGTTGAATTTGCAAACTCTTGCATCGTACTTCATGTTTGTGTCCTTTCTGCCTTACGGCACTCTTACAGTGGTCTGTCGTGCTTTTTTGTGATAAGGTCTAGGACGTTTTTCGATGGAAGCAAGGGATTCGTTCTGTTTTCCGAAGAATACAAAAAATCCGAACCCTTCTCCTATTGGAAAAAAGTTCGGATTTTGTTGTTGTGGTGCACCTCCAGGGACTCGAACCCTGGGCCCACTGATTAAGAGAGCAAGCCGCAGATTCGTCTCAATTTCTGGATGTTTCGATTTATCGCATTTTTCAATCGAAATGACGTGATTTTTCGCTTTGAAATTTCTGCACTCTTTGTCGAATTTTGCAGTGAAAAGCACCCTTTGCACGTTTTGAAACCGTGCAAAATCCGTGCAGAAACCGTGCACTTACTCTCCGACAAATAAAAATCACCCTATCCACACCGACTTGACGGCATTGGTTTGAGTGGCCGCACATCAAAATCAAGTCTAGGAGGATACTACCATGATGAAACTGCTTTCCTGCCGCTTCAATATGGACACCAACCGGGTGGAAGCCCGGTTCGCCGATGGTTCCGCCGTTGCCATCGACTGCATCGCCATAGAGGACGAGTACGGCAACACCTCGGCACAGCGGGCGGAACTTGACTGGCTGCTCTACAACAAGCCCTTGGAGTACGCCCAGCTTGTGCTGGGTGGGGAAATAGAACATTATCTCTCGCTCGGCTGTGACCACAGCAGGCTGGAAGATTGATATACGCTGACCTTATAAAAAGCAGCCATTCGATGTATCAAGCGATACGCCGAATGGCTGCTTTTTGTATCAATTCCAAATGAAGAATCTCCGTGTTACGGTCCAGCAGATTTCCGCTGTCAGGATGCCGCCCACTACGTCCACAAGAACGTGCTGACGAGTGGTCAAGGTTGAAGCACAGACTGCAACCGCCACTGCAAGGGTGAGCCAGCGATATATCCCCTACCGACTTGACGGCATTGGTTTGAGTGACCGAACATCAAAATCAAGTCATGGAGGCTCGCATATTGAGCAATCCATTTTCTTTCCACTGCATCATAGGGATAACCGGGATTCCCCAGCATCTCTTTTATTCAGGATTTTTCTACTGAAATCCGGATTCC
>ENA-OQDD01000950-OQDD01000950.1-human-gut-metagenome-genome-assembly--contig:-NODE-950-length-10368-cov-3.253491_pt1 | contig 10368 bp, 13 predicted proteins | sample MGYA00242507_ERZ504598 | MGnify/ENA primary metagenome ERZ504598 (study PRJEB26092, sample SAMD00036318) | human gut metagenome | host: Homo sapiens | study: EMG produced TPA metagenomics assembly of... | reverse complement strand
TCCTTCATGGACTTCTGAATCTCGTCGAACATCATCGGTACGGCGCGCTTGCGGAATTCCTCGCGCACTTCGGTATCGGCTCGCCGAGCGGTTCACCGTCATCGTTCAGCCCTGATCCTGGTGGGCCAGTGCGGTCAGGTCCACGCCGTCGGACTCGGCTTCGGCCTGAACACGGGCGGCGATCTCGTTGATGTAGGCACCTTGTAGCCGTCGCACGGGGTTTCGGTCTGGTAGCCGGCCTCACCCAAGTTATTGGCCTCGGCCCAAGCGGCGACCAGCGACTTGGCGAAGCGGTTGATCTGCTCGCCGTGGTCGTTGAAGTAGTATTCGCGCACCACCTTGGCGCCGTTGGCTCGAGCACGCGGGCCATGGCATCGCCGACGGCAGCCCAACGGGTGCCGCCGATGTGAATCGGACCGGTGGGGTTGGCGGAGACGAACTCGAGATTCAGGGTCTGGCCGCCCAGATGGTCGTTGCGGCCGTATTCGTTGACCTTGTTGAGATGCTTGTCGCGTCGGTCACGGCACCGGCGGCGAGTACGGTGTCCACCACGGCGGCGGCCGAGGCGGAGTCAAGCGTGATGTTGATGAAGCCGGGGCCTGCCACCTCGACCTTGGCAATGCCGTCGGCTTCAGCGAGCGCGGCGGCGAACGGCTCGGCCAGATCGCGCGGCTTCATGCCGGCCTTCTTGGCCAGCTGCATGGCGATGTTGGAGGCCCAGTCGCCATGCGCACGGTCCTTCGGGCGCATCACGGCGAGCTTGTCGACGGGCGGAATCAGCTCGTCGGTCAACGCGCCGGCCTGGCCGGCGGCGACGAGGTTGTGGGCAATGCTGGAAATCAGTTCACTTAAGGCTTCAGGACTCATTCTTCTAAGGATACTGAGAACGGCGACACTTGCGCCTGGTATGCCTATATGCTGCCCCTGCTGGCGGGGCAAGCACACAGCCGAAAGATACCAAGCGAAAAAGGGTAGGCGACAATCGCCGGAATCGTTGGAGGCTCGCCGAAACCGCTATACATACCGTCGGTCGGTATCTATAGTGATCTGCAACATCAAGCACAGTAGGGAGGCCACCATGGCACGTAACGCTCACCCCGAGGTGACGCGCACCCGCATCCTCGACGCCGCACAACGGCTGTTCATGGCCCAGGGCTATGAGCACACCTCCATCCAGAACATCGTGGACGAGCTCGGCGACCTCTCCAAAGGCGCGATCTACCATCACTTCAAATCCAAGGAAGCCATCCTCGAAGAGCTCACCAACCGAGACAACAATATGCAGGACGACTTCAACGAATCCGTCATGAATCGCACTGACCTTACCGCCCTCGAAAAGTTCCGCGTGCTATGGCGGCATTCGATGACCGAGCAAGACCACGTGCAGATCATGCGAGCCGCCATGCCGATGCTGAGCGATCCGGTTTCGTTCGCCGCGAATATGCAGGTATGGAGCAAACATCTGCCCGAACGCTTCCTGCCGCTGATCGAGGCGGGCGTCAAGGATGGCTCCATCCCCACCGAGTATCCGCGCGAGGCCGCAGAGCTGCTTTCGTTGCTGCCGAATTATTGGCTGATGCCGTATTTCTACCCGGTGACCCTGCCCGAAATGGAGCATCGCATCCGCTGCTTGGCCACCATGCTCGACGCGATCGGCGTGCCGATTTTCGATGACGAGCTCATCACGGTCGCCGCGAAGGGCATGATGACGTTCGCAGGGGAGCCGGAGAAAGGCTCAGAATGAATAGCACAGTGAAACCCGAGAATGACATCGCCGGCACCGCCACCCAACGCCCGCTGCTGTCCCGCGACTTCGTGCTGCTGGTCGCCGGACAAGGCATCTCGCTGTTCGGCAATGTGATGCTGCGATTCGCGATGTCGATGTGGGTGCTGGACGAAACCGGCTCAGCCACCATCTTCGCCTCGGTGCTGGCCATCTCCATCGTGCCGACCATCCTGCTCTCCCCGTTCGGAGGCGTGCTGGCCGATCGCGTCAACCACCGCACCATCATGGTGGCGCTCGACGCCATCTCCGCCGTGCTCGTGCTGGCGAGCGCCATCGTCTTCGCCACCACGGGCTTCCATATCGTAGCCATCGCCACCATGCAGGTGCTGCTCGCCGTGCTCGGCGCCTTCGAAACCCCGACCGTGCAGGCCGCACTCCCCCAGATGTTCCGGCAGTACGGCCCGGCCACCATGCGCCAAGGCATGGCCGTGATCAATCAGGTCCAACAACTAAGCAGTCTGCTGCCGAGCTTCCTCGGCGGCGTGCTGTATGCGATGTTCGGCATCCGTCTCATGATGATCATCGCCATCGCAAGCTTCGCCGGCGCAGCCGCGCTCGAATGCTTCATCCGCCTCAGTGCCCCGGATCGCGGCGACGAGGAGCTGCCCACCCCACTTGAAGACCTCAAGGCAGGCGTGCGATTCCTCATCAAGGACCGGCCGAACGTGTTCAGACTGCTGTTGTTCGCGGCGGCGCTCAACTTTGTGCTTATCGGCTATTCCGGCGTCGGCTTCCCGTACACGATTCGTACAGTGCTCGGCTTCGACGCCACTGTCTACGGCATCGCCGACGGCCTGATCGGTGTTTCCGGCGTGGCGGGCGCATTCATCGCCGGCCTGTTCGCCGCCAGACTCACGATGCACTGGATGCCGGGGCTGATAGCGACGCTTACGCTGGCCATGGTCCCACAGGGTATTGTGTTCCTGCTGCCAGTCGACGCATGGACCAAACTCGTGGTGCTTATCGTCTTCGCCTGCGGCACAATGGTTGCCAGTTGCTTCACGAATCTCATCGCCGTGCCCGCCATCCAGCTCAGCACACCCGAGGCGATGACCGGCAAAGTGATGTCCATGCCGCGGCCGTGAGCATGTGTGCCCAGCCGCTCGGCCAGATGGTGTACGGCTGGGCCTACGACCAAATGCCGGTCGCCATCGTGCTGTTCATCACCACCGCCCTGTTCGCCGTGCTCACCGTGCTGATGGTTCCGCTCGCCAAGCAGTTCGAGGACTGACGATCGGCGCGCACGCCACATCCTGCCGCCCGGCCATAATTGAATCACCGCACGAAAAGGCACGAAAAGGCACGAAAGAGGTACCTATGGCCACGCTCAACCCCCAATCATTGGTCACGTTGTGGCAAATCGAACAGTATGGTTCGTTCTCCGCCACGGCCAAGGCCACGGGTTGGTCGCAGCCGGCCATCAGCCAGCAGATCAAAAAGCTGGAGGCACAGTGCGGTTCGACTCTGGTGCAACGCACCTCGCATGGCGTGGAACTCACCGCCACCGGTTCGATGCTCGCCCGCCACGGCGAGGCCATCGCCGATCGGCTGGAGCGGGCGGCCCGTGAAGTCGAGGATTATCGGCATCATCGGTTTGCTCACCTGCATTTGGTGGCCCCACCGTCAATCTGCTCTACTATCGCGGCCCGTACCGTGGTCAAGCTCAGTATGTTCACGGACATCGAGCTGAGCCTGATTCAGATGGAGCCGCCGGAGGCGATCGGTCTGATTTCCCAAGGCAAGGCCGATACCGCCGCCGTGTTCCGCTACAGCAGCATCCCGAACTTCCTGCACATCGGCGACGACCTGACCTTCCATTCGCTGGGTTACGATCCGATGCGACTGCTGGTGCGCCGCTCCAGCGGCATCGCCAAACGATTCGAGGAGACCGGCGAACCTGTGCCGCTGTCCGCCGCCAAAGACGAGCATTGGATCGCCGGCTGCCCCACCTGCCGCGCAAATTTGGTGAAACTGGCCACCCGTGCCGGATTCAAGCCGGATATCCGCCACTGCACGGATGATTACTGGGCCACGCAGAACCTGGTCGAGGTTGGTATGGGCGTCTCGCTGGTGCCGGCGCTCGATACGCATATCAACTTGCAGGGCGATCTGGTGGCCTGTCCCATTGCCGACGATTTTGCGGCGCGCGAGGTCGGCATCGTGACTCGTGCCGGCGACCATCGCCCCGCGCTTGGTTCATTGCTCGAGGAGCTCGAGCGCACGTCACTCAAATATTTGAGTGCCAAGTAGTCGCACAGCGATAAGCAAGCTTGCGAGCGCCATCACGATTTCGGGGAGCCAGACCGTTGAGCAGCCCTTCTGCACCGGGAACAATGACATGTTATGAGCATGAACAACATTCCCCAGTCAACGACTTTGAGCAACACAACCGCCGGCACCTCTTGCTTTGATGCCAATCACATCGACGTGACGACCATCGAGGATCTGGAGCAGGTCGGTTCGGATAAATGGACCGTTACCCCGGCTGCATCGGCGCATTCATCGCCGAGATGGATTACGGTCTGGCACCGTGCGTGGCCGAAGCCATCGAAGAGGCTACTGAACGTGGCGCGCTCGGCTACATTCCCGACCCGTGGAAGAAGGAGGTCGCCCGCTCGTGCGCCGCATGGCAGCGCCGCTACGGCTGGGAGGTGGATCCAACGTGCATCCGCCCGGTGCCGGACGTGCTGGAGGCGTTCGAAGTGTTCCTGCGCGAGATCGTGCGCGCCGGTAACTCCATCGTGGTACCGACTCCGGCCTATATGCCGTTCCTAAGTGTGCCGCGTCTGTATGGCGTGGAGGTCCTTGAGATTCCGATGCTGTGCGCGGGCGCCGGCGAGAGCAGCGGGCGCAATGATGAATGGCTGTTCGATTTCGACGCCATTGAGCAGGCGTTCGCGAACGGCTGCCATGCCTTCGTGCTGTGCAACCCGCACAACCCGATCGGCAAGGTATTGACGCGCGAAGAAATGCTGCGATTGTCCGATCTGGCCGCCAAGTACGACGTGCGTATATTCTCCGATGAGATTCACGCGCCGTTCGTCTACCAAGGCCACACGCATGTGCCATTCGCCTCAATCAACCGGCAGACGGCCATGCAGGCTTTCACCTCCACTTCAGCCTCGAAGTCGTTCAACATTCCCGGCACCAAGTGCGCGCAGGTGATTCTCACCAATCCGGACGATCTGGAACTATGGATGAGGAACGCGGAATGGTCCGAGCACCAGACGGCCACCATCGGTGCCATAGCCACCACTGCGGCCTATGACGGCGGCGCGGCATGGTTCGAGGGCGTGATGGCATATATCGAGCGCAATATCGCGCTGGTCAACGAGCAGATGCGCACGAGATTCGCAAGGTGCGCTATGTGGAGCCGCAGGCACGTATATCGCGTGGCTGGATTTCTCGCCACTGGGCATCGGCGACCCGGCCAACTATTTCTTTAAGAAGGCCAACGTGGCGTTGACAGACGGCCGTGAATGCGGCGAGGTCGGGCGCGGTTGCGTGCGTATGAACTTCGCCATGCCCTACCCGCTACTGGAGGAATGCTTCGACCGCATGGCCGCCGCACTTGAGGCGGACGGGTTGTTGTAGAACAGAATTGCGGCTCCCCTCAAAGAGGGGAGCGAGGAACGGCCGAATTAGTCGAAGTCGGCACCGAGGGCTTCGAGTTTGCCGCGGAAGTCGGCATAGCCTCGGTCGATCAGGCTGATGCCGTGCACGTCCGAGGGGCCTGACGCGGCCAAGGCCGCGATCAGATGGCTGAACCCACCACGCAGGTCCGGCACGTCGATGTCGCGTCCGGTCAGCGGGGTCGGTCCGAAGATCACGGCGGAATGCTTGTAGTTGCGCTGCCGGAAACGGCAGGGCAGCGAGCCCAAGCACTCGCGGTACAACTGGATGGTGGCACCCATCTCGACCAGCGGCTTGGTAAAGCCAAAGCGGTTCTCGTACACGGTCTCGTGCACAATCGACAGGCCATTGGCTTGCGTCAGAGCCACCACGAGCGGCTGCTGCCAGTCCGTCATGAACCCGGGATGCACGTCGGTCTCGATAGCCACGGGCTTTAGGTCGCCGCCCGGATGCCAGAAACGAATGCCCTTATCGGTCACTTCGAACTTGCCGCCCACCTTGCGGAACACGTTGAGGAACGTAATCATCTCCGGCTGGGTGGCACCCTTGACGAAAATGTCACCGTGCGTGGCGAGCGCGGCGGACGCCCAGGACGCCGCCTCGATGCGATCCGTCAGCGACGTGTGCGTGTACCCCTGCAGTTCCTTGACACCCTCGATGCGGAAGGTGCGATCAACGTCCACAGAAATGATTGCACCCATCTTCTGCAGCACGCACACCAGATCCATGATCTCCGGCTCAGTGGCCGCGCCCGACAGTTCGGTCTTGCCCTCGGCCAGCACGGCCGCCAGTAAAGTCTGCTCGGTGGCGCCCACCGACGGGTAGGGCAGGTGGATCTTCGCGCCGTGCAGGCCGTTGGGCGCGGTGATGTGGATGCCGTCCTTGTGTTCCTTGTCCACCGTGGCGCCCAGCTTGCGCAGCGTCTCCAGATGGAAGTCAATCGGACGTCCGCCAATCGCGCAGCCGCCCAACGCGGGAATGAACGCTTCACCCAAACGGTGCACGAGCGGGCCGGAGAACAGGATCGGGATGCGCGACGAACCGGACAGTGTATCCACGTCGGCCACATCGGCCAGCTGCACACGCGAGGCGTCGATGGTCACAATGCCGTTCGCACCGTCCACATCCACGTCCACGCCGTGCAGACGTAGCAAATCGGACACCACATGCACGTCACGAATCTCCGGCACGTTCTTCAGCACCGACTTGCCCGGTGCCAGCAACGCGGCGACCATCGCCTTGCTCACGAAGTTCTTCGCGCCACGCACCTTGATCGTGCCATTCAAAGGCTTGCCGCCCTCGACATGCAACACGTCATCCGGATTCTCAGCCACGCCACTCTCCTCAATCAATCAAGATTCAAAAAATGCTACCGTCCAGTTTGCCATAAGCCATGTGCCGACTCCGTGAAATGCACCCCAGCCGAACTTTGATCACCGTGCACAACGGATCCCATACCCCCCGTCGAATCAAACCGATAACGTGATCTTCCTCACATTTGCCGCCACGGCGTTCTCCATACTTCTACGCTACGATTCAGGCAATGGCATCAGACGCCATGGCCACAAGCAAAGGAGCATTCATGACCACAGTCGCCGTCATCGGCTGCACGCACGCCGGCACGTTCGCCACCACCTCGATTCTCGCCGAGCACCCCGATTGGACCGTCCATGTTTTCGAGCGCAACGGTACGCTGTCCTTCCTCTCCTGCGGCATCGCCCTGTGGGTGGGCGACCACGTATCCGACCCGAAGAAAATGTTCTACTCCTCCCCTGCCGCTCTGGCCGAAGCCGGCGCGACCATGCATATGCGCACCGACGTGACGTCCGTGGACCTCGACGCCAGAACCCTCACCTACCGCGCGCTGGACGAGGCCGGAGACCCCGCCGAACAGACCCTCGCTTTCGACAAACTGGTCGTGACCACCGGCTCGCGCCCGGTCATCCCGCCGATCCCCGGCATCGACAGCCCGCATGTGCTGCTGTGCAAGAACTGGGATCACGCCATCGCCATCAAGGAAAAGGCGAAAACCGCCAAGTCGGCAGTGGTGATCGGGTCGGGCTATATCGGCGCGGAAATCGCCGAGCAGTTCAGCGTCACCGGCGTCAAGACCACGCTGGTCGACGGCTTGATCGCCCGCTGGCCAATAATTTCGATAAGACCATCACCGATCAGGTGGCGGCCGCGTTCGAGGAGCACGGCGTCACGCTCGCGCTCGGCCAGAAGGTGGTCGAGTTCCGCGACAATGACGACGACACCGTCACTGTGGTCACCGAAAAGGGCGAGTACACGGCCGAAATGGCGATTCTGGCCGTCGGCTTCCTGCCGAACACCGACCTGCTCAAGGGCAAGGTGGACATGCTGCCGAACGGCGCGATCGTGGTCGACGACTACATGCAGCGTCCGCGCCGGGCGTGTACGCCGCCGGCGACTCCGCACCGTGTTCTACAACCCCACCGGCCAGCACGATTACATTCCGCTGGCCACCAACGCGGTGCGCCAGGGCCTGCTGGTGGGCCGCAACATCGAGACGCCGACCGTGAAGTACATGGGCACGCAGGCCACGTCCGCCGTGCAGCTGTACGATCTCTCGCTCGCCGCCTCCGGCCTGACCCGCGCCGGTGCCGAACGCCGCGGGCTCACGGTCCGCGAGACCTCGCTCACCGAGGATTATCGCCCGGACTTCATGCTCACCACCACCCCAGTCACGTCGATTCTGACCTGGGACCCGGAAACCCGCAAGGTCAAGGGCGGCCAGTTCTGTTCCAAGGCCGATATCTCCGGCGCGGCAAACGTGATTTCCATGGCGATTCAGGCCGGCTTCACCATCGACCAGCTCGCCAACGTGGACTTCCTGTTCCAGCCGAACTTCGACAAGCCGGTCTACTACGTCGCGCCGTGGCCATGAAGGCGGCGGCCGAGTAAGACGGCTGTACCCACCGCAAAAAAGAAACCCCGGCGTGATGGGCGCCGGGGAGAGAAAGGAGAGAAGAAGAAAGAGGTTAAGTTATGCAGCTTGTTCGGCCGTGATTACATATAACAGCAACAGGTTCAATGCAACATGGGCACTGTCTGGGAATCGTCTGGGAATCACGGCCCGTACAGGCTGTTGCTTGTTTTTGGAGCCGATTTACCGGCTGGCTTGATCTTGTGGGCCAGTTCGGCGTCCCACATCGCGCCGGTGGCGGACATCACCGAGTCCGCGCCGGCGTCACGGTACGCCTGGTAGTCGGCGGGCGAGACCACGCCGCCGACGCGTTGATCGCGAAATCGAGCCCGAGCTTTTCACGAATCGCGGCCAGACGGGCGACCATGTCGAGGCCGGCGCCACGAATCGCATTGCCGCACACGCCTGAGCGATCGCGGCCCGCGCCGGGCAGGGCCTGATTGCCATTGGCATCGACCAGTTTGGCGGAAATCGTATTGATGGTGCTGAAGCCCTGCACGGTGCCGTGGCCCACGGTGGAACGCACCATAAGCTCCAGAGCGTCGTCGCTGGGGATGTAGGCGAGCTTGACCATCAGCGGGATGTCGCCGATCTCCTGCTTCACGGCCTCGGTGATGCGGCCCACGAGCAGCGGATTGTGGCATAGCAGGCGGTTGTGGCCCTCGTTGGGGCAGCTGGTGTTCATCACCATGAGCTTGGCACCGGTCTCCTTGACCAGGCGGGCGGTAGTGGCATGGTCGGCGATGTATTCCTCCTCGCTCATGCCCTCCACACGCGAGCTTGGAAGCTCGGGACCAGCACTTGACCGGGACCGACGGCTCGATGGCGGCGCGCATGTCCGGCTGCCAGACGTCAGGGCTCTGCGAGGGCACACCGAAGCTGTTGGAGATGGAAATCGGCTGTTCATAGTTGGTGTCGGCCAGCACGCCTTCGTCCAGTTCGGCGCTGCCCGGCGTCAGTGAACCGTCCGCCGACTTGGGGTGTACGGCGAGCACGTTCGGGAACGGGTTGCAGCCCCAGGCGCGCGAACGCACGGTTTTGTAGGTCGCCAGATCGAAACCCATGTGGAAAGCGGCCGTGGTGAAACGGCTGTTGAGCAGCGGGCCTGCGGGAATGCCGAAAGGCAGGTTGACCGGCTGGCCCAAAAAGGTGGCCAAGGCACCCTCGCTGGTGGTTCCGGCGGCATCGGCACCGTTGCCATCCTTCAGCGCCTCGGCGAACGCGCCGAACGGCCCTTGCTCATAGTTGTCTTCGTAACTGCGGCTGACATCGTAAAACGGCTCAAAATCACTCATGCTTCAACGATAAGCCAACCTGCATGCGCACACGCACACTCAACCCATCATCGCGCCGACAAACGAAATAATGGCGAAAGCGGCATTGGCTACCACAAAGATGATGAACGTCGGAGCTGCCCAGCCAAAGTACGTGTCTGGAATACTACGATTCGTACGGTGATATTGGCGCATCTCTTTGCCGTATATCACGAATATGATAATCGATCCGATCACGCCGATCACAGATAGCGACAATGAGAATATCAAATATGCGTTGTCATCAAGATAGTTGCCGGCAAGGGTATCGATGGCGCCGGAAAGAATCGCATTGTTGAAGATGTGCAGTGCAATCGACCAAACCAACGAGTATTCCATGGCCACGAATCCCAGAATCAGGCCAAAGAGGAACGCGAATGTGCCTTGCACGCCCATGCCCAGCACGATGAACATCAACGCCCAGAGAGGCTGCATGCGCCCGCCGCCATATTGGCTGATGTGGCCAAGCTGATTGGGCTCCCCGTACGAGTCGCGATGCTGGCCACCAAGCCAGAATTCGCAGGTGAAGATGTCACGGTGGCGCATGAGCAGCAGAAATCCGAACGCGACGAACACCGATATCAGCTGATGATGCCATCCCACTGCACGCCGGACAAATCGCTCGCGGTTATTACGCCGACGATAATGGTGGCGACCATTGCGCCAAGACGCATCATGCCTCATAGCGA
>ENA-OQDD01000948-OQDD01000948.1-human-gut-metagenome-genome-assembly--contig:-NODE-948-length-10373-cov-1.377416_pt1 | contig 10373 bp, 14 predicted proteins | sample MGYA00242507_ERZ504598 | MGnify/ENA primary metagenome ERZ504598 (study PRJEB26092, sample SAMD00036318) | human gut metagenome | host: Homo sapiens | study: EMG produced TPA metagenomics assembly of... | reverse complement strand
GAGCGCCCGAAGATGCGTATTTCAACATGGAGAGGTCGGAATCATTGGGACGCGTCAGCCGAATCCTTACGCAATCCCCGTATACCGAAATCAGACAAACCGAAACCTTCGCACTCCGGAATATCCACTGTGGCATAAAGGTCTATCAGATTTCCCGGCGAGCCATGAGCCTGATTTCTGGTTTTAGCCCCGTGCCGATGTGCCCACTCCGTCCACTGACGGGTGAAATTCTCCTGCAACAGTTCACCGAGAGTTTCACGATAATCGGAGATGATGCGCCGGGTCTTGTCCGAACGCTCCCCTGCCGCCAGAAACTCCGCAGGTGCTCTTCCAGTTTATAACCGCGACGCGCCAGGAACTCATCAAAAAGTCCTTCCGACCAGTCTGCTCCGTAAACCTCATAGGAGTCGTTAAAGAAATTATGGGGATAAGCTGTAGCACCACCTGCCGTATCCTTGAACTTTCCGTCAAAAGCGCGTTCAAAGCGTCCGAGATAGTTTTTCACGGCACGGGCCGAGAAATGATTCATCACATACCCCTCACCGCCGGGTGCCGCACGCTTCACCTTCTGCAAAGTCTTGCCGCAAAAGGCGGCAATCAAACGCCAGCTCCCTTTCGGAGCTTTCCAGCATAACATTCCGTCTTTTACCTTATCCGTCAAATCCAGACACTTCCCCATATCGGAAAAGGCCATCAGACGCTCCAGTTTGGCATAAGGCTTTTGTTTTTTATCGGCAACCTCTATTCTCTGATCAAGCGTATTCCCGCCTTCTAACCGATATTCCGTAACAAACAGTTTGCAGGCGGCATCCTCTATCCCACTTCAGGGCCTCCGAAAGGCCAGCCGGTACCGGTGTTCATATCAATCTGCATGCCCAGACGGGACGCTTCACTTTCCGTATATTGCAGCATCTGCATCCATCGGGGGGAGAGAAACGGAATATCCTTCGCATCATTTCCCTGTACGCCATAAATCGGAGTAATCTCCATCGTACCCATTCCCGCCGCAGCATATGCTTCCAGATTACGGGTCAGGTTTTCCTTATCCACCGCACTTCCCATCCACCACCAGCGTGCAGCCGGTTTGGCATCCAAACCAATCTCCGGCCACGAAACATCTTGTGCAGACAAAAACCTGCACAAAATGCAAACATGGCAATACAAAACAATCGATTCATACCTATTTTATTTTCTCCAGTTCCAGACATCCCATAATGAACGGTCCCGTTGCTTTGGCGTCATTATCCCTCATCTTTTCACCTATGTAATATTCAAAACTTCCGTCGCGATACGGATGACCACCCAAACCGCCAACCTGGCAACAACGGGTCAGAGTCAGCGTTCCGTCCTGTTTCTCCACCAGCAATTTATCTTTCAAGCCCTGCAGAGCCTTTTCCGCTACAGCGCGGTATCTGGCATCGATATATCCTTTATTCACTGCTTTTGCATAAGCATACATACATTGGGTAGTCACGGATGCCTCAGGGAAATTACCCTTGCGTTTAGGTTGGTCGATAACCTGATACCAAAGTCCCGCCTTATCCTGATATTTCGGCAATGTCTCCGCCAATCCGCGGATATAGCCAATCATGTCGGCACGTCCCGGATGATTTTCGGTATATAGTCCAAAGCATCTACCAGCGCCATAAACCACCAGCCTATACTGCGTCCCCAGAAGTTGGGAGAATGTCCGGTTTCCGGATTCGCCCAACGCTGGCTCTTGCTTTCGTCCCACGCATGATGATACAGTCCTGTCTTGGCATCATAGGTATGTTTATGGCAGAGACGGAACTGTTTCACCGCCTCATCAATCCATTCCGGTTTATTGAATTCCGCACCATACTGCGCCATAAACGGAGAAGCCATATACAGTCCGTCCAGCCACATCTGATGCTGATAAATCAGTTTATGCCAGAATCCGCCTTCCAAAGTACGGGGCTGGTTCTTCAACTGTTTGATAAGGATATCCATTGCCGCTTTATATCGTTGGTCGCCGGTTTCACGGTAAAGGTCAAACAGCACCTTTCCGGAGTTAATGAAATCCAGGTTATAAGTGGACTTATCATACAGATGGATTTCCCCCTTTTCATTAATCAGAGAGTCGGCCCATTGCTTCACATAATCATAATAACGACGTTCGCCCGTTGTCTTCCACATCTGCAACATGGCGCAGCAACCCACTCCCTGGGCATAACCGAAGAACAGACGCTTGCCGTGATCCAACCGGTAGCCTGCGGGAAACGCATCATCTCGGAGCGCACACGCGCATACGAGCTTGTTCCCATGTACCGTACGGAAAGGCACTGCGGGCAAACCCGACTTATTATAAAGATTTACACGGAAGAAGTTACAAAAGCCGTAACGTACGGCAACCGGCTCCGCTACCTGCGGAGCGGAAACTTCCAGCCGGCTGCCTTTTATCACAGCCACCGCCGGATAGAAACGCCGGTCGGCTCCCGCAACCAGAAAGCCTTGACCGGAGCATTCTCAGGTGTCATCAAACCGTCTTCGGCATATTCAAAACTCAATACAGCCTTATTGCCGCTGACTTTCATCGTTTTGAAGAGCGGGCCGGAGTATGCCACATCCTTCCCATATTGTTTGGCAAGCGCCCACAAAGCCATGCGTTCACCCGCCACGCGCTTATTACGCGGATGAATATCCGTAGAATCCGCCGCATCCGTAACAACCGCCATGCCCACATTCTTCAGCCGCTTTGCCATGTCTTGAGCTGAGCTTCACGAATACCGGCCGGCTGTCCTTTATGCGGAGCAATCTGCATGAAATAGAACGCATGTCGGGTTGCTTCCATTCTTTCCGCCAACTGTTAATCATATTGGTGAATACCTGCTGATATTTTTCATGACGAATGGCATTCGATTCTCCCTGATACCAGATATTTCCTTTCACCGTATATCCCAGAATAGGATGAATCATACCGTTCCAAAGCGTAGCGGGGACCTTGCAATATCCCTTCTCCTGCTTCACATTCTTCAAAGCAAAATCTTCAAGTACATCTGCATAGAGCGGATTGTTCTTCATAACACTCATTTTCGTCCACGATTCCGCATGCGTGCCTCCCCATGTAGACTGTATCATACCTACCGGCACATTCAATTCCTTATGCAACCGGCGTCCGAAAACGAATCCCACAGCGAGAAGTCATACAGGTTTTTCGGCGTGCACACCAGCCACCGGCCTTGACAGTCATCCTTTTCACCGTCGGGAGCCAACTGATGTTCCACCCGGAACAGACGAAGTTCCGGATAATCCGCGTCCTTCATCTCCTCGGCTTCCGTTGTCATACCGGTCATCCATTTTTTATCGGGATGCTTACAAACCGGATATTCCATATTGGATTGTCCGGTACAGAGCCATACTTCACCTACCAATACATTATTAATAGTAATCGTATTCTCACCGCTCACCGTAACAGACTGCCCTTTTGCAGCCGCAGGCGTTTTCAGCTTCACAGTCCATTTGCCGTCAGCCGCAGCCTTGGTTGTCACGGTTTTATCCGTCCATGACGCTTTTACCGAAACCCGTTCACCGGGCGTTGCCTTTCCCCACAGATTGACTTGCGCGTTTTGCTGCAATACCATATTATCGGAAAAGATAGCCGGAAGTACCACTTTGGCAGAAACGGAACCTGCCAATACTAAAAGAAAGGAAATTAATCCAAGTAGTTTTTTCATGTGCCTTTGATAGTTTTAATAGAATTAAGAAATGAACTTTATTCTGTATTGCAAAAATAAGAGCTTCACGGCAAACGGACTCTGAGCCTTTTGGCAGTTCTCTTATTGTTTTTGTCGTTTATCACCTACTCCACCCCGCCCAAGACACGGTTATACTTGCCGTTTCTCTTACGGCAGCCAGAGATAAACCGCACGCAGACAGCTTGCACTTACCCCACACTGAGTTTTTCAGGCTACCTGTCTGAAGTTGTCGCAAAGATATAATTAAAAGATTTCCGATAAAAGGCTTTTAATTACATTCCAAACCTGCATACATATACCGTCTTTTTTACATTTTTTGCATATTAAAGAATAAAAAAATCCCATTTCTGTATATTCTTTCCAAAATATTCCCTACTTTTGCACCAACTTAAGAATAATTATACAGAAACATGAAAAAGAAAGCCAATCGGTTAGATGCCATCAAGATGATTATCTCAAGCAAAGACATCAGTTCTCAGGAAGAGCTGTTGCAGGCTTTGGACAAAGAGGGCTTTGAGCTGACACAAGCCACCTTGTCACGCGACTTGAAACAGTTGAAAGTAGCCAAAGCGGCCAACATGAACGGGAAATATGTATATGTTCTTCCCAACAACATCATGTACAAGCGCAGCAACGACCAGAGCGCAAGCGAAATGCTGATGACCAGCGGCTTCATTTCCCTCCATTTCTCCAAGAACATTGCCGTCATCCGCACCCGGCCCGGCTATGCCAGCAGCATGCTTATGACATCGACAACCGCGAATGTCCCGCCGTACTGGGCACCATTGCCGGCGACGACACGATCATGATGGTTCTGCACGAGACTGCATCCCACGAAGAGGTGCGTATGTTTCTGTCACAAATCATTCCTAACATAAAGTAAACCTGTACAACTATATTACAACGAATATATAACGAAATAAAAGAAATGGATTCGAAACAGATTGATGTGATGGTGGCCGACGCCTCACATGAAGTTTACGTGGATAAGATTTTGGATACCATCCGAGAAGCTGCCAAGGTGCGCGGAACGGGCATCGCAGAACGCACACACGAATATGTGGCGACTAAAATGAAAGAAGGAAAAGCTATCATAGCTTTATGTGGAGACGAATTTGCAGGTTTCACCTACATAGAAAGCTGGGGAAACAAGCAGTATGTGGCAACATCGGGCCTCATCGTACATCCCGATTACCGCGGCTTGGGACTGGCAAAACGTATCAAGACGGCTTCTTTCCGCCTGGCACGCCTGCGGTGGCCCAAAGCAAGATATTCAGTCTGACCAGCGGAGCGGCCGTTATGAAAATGAATACCGAACTGGGCTACGTACCGGTTACTTTCAATGAACTGACAGACGACGAGGCTTTCTGGAAAGGCTGCGAGGGCTGTATCAACCATGACATACTGGTAGCCAAAAACCGGAAGTTCTGCATTTGCACGGCAATGCTTTACGACCCGAAGTTACACGAGGAAGATAAAATATAATTAATTATAGATTTTGAATTATGAATGGGAACACACAGACTCGTTTACAAGCCTGATTCCCAATTTATAATTCAACATTCAAAATTCATAAGTATTATGGAAAAGAAGAAAAAAGTAGTAGTTGCATTCAGCGGTGGTCTGGACACCTCATTCACAGTTATGTATCTGGCCAAAGAGAAAGGATACGAGGTATATGCGGCTTGTGCCAATACCGGCGGTTTCAGCCCCGAACAGCTGAAGACAAACGAAGAGAACGCCTACAAACTGGGTGCTGTAAAATATATTACTTTGGACGTAACGCAGGAATATTACGAAAAGAGCTTGAAATACATGGTATTCGGCAACGTATTGCGTAACGGTACTTATCCTATTTCCGTAAGCTCCGAACGTATATTCCAGGCGCTGGCCATTGCACGCTACGCCAACGAAATCGGCGCAGATGCCATTGCACATGGTTCGACCGGTGCGGGTAACGACCAGATTCGTTTCGACATGACTTTCCTTGTCATGGCTCCGGGCGTGGAAATCATCACGCTGACACGCGACATGGCTTTGAGCCGCCAGGAAGAGATAGATTATCTGAACAAGCACGGCTTTGCAGCCGACTTCGCCAAACTGAAATATTCCTATAACGTAGGTCTGTGGGGTACTTCCATTTGCGGCGGTGAAATTCTGGATTCCGCACAGGGACTTCCCGAAAGCGCCTATCTGAAACATTGCACGAAAGAAGGCAGCGAACAGTTGCGCCTGACCTTCGAGAAGGGTGAGCTTAAAGCGGTCAACGATGAAAAATTCGACGACCCCATCAAGGCTATCCAGAAGGTAGAGGAAATCGGTGCGGCTTACGGCATCGGCCGCGATATGCACGTAGGCGACACGATTATCGGTATCAAGGGCCGCGTAGGTTTCGAAGCAGCCGCTCCCATGCTGATTATCGGCGCACACAAGTTCCTTGAGAAATACACATTAAGCAAATGGCAGCAATACTGGAAAGACCAGGTAGCCAACTGGTACGGTATGTTCCTGCACGAAAGCCAGTATCTGGAACCGGTAATGCGCGACATCGAAGCCATGCTGGAGTCTTCGCAACGCAATGTAAACGGTACTGCGATTCTCGAACTTCATCCGCTCTGTTTCTCTACCGTAGGCGTGGAAAGCGACGACGACCTTGTAAAGAATAAATTCGGCGAATACGGTGAAATGCAGAAAGGCTGGACTGCGGAAGACGCCAAAGGCTTCATCAAGGTGACTTCTACCGCACTGCGTGCCTATTACTCAAACCACAAAGACGAAGAAATCTAAATGATGAACCGGAAGCAAAAATTAACGCGCCCCCGAAACGGAAGAATGCTTTCCGGCGTATGTGCAGGACTGGCAAACTTTTTCGGACTCGACGTGTCACTGGTACGCATCATCTACGTTTTTGCTACGATCTTCACTGCGTTTGCAGGTACGCTTATATATATCATACTATTAGTTATAATACCAGAAGAACCCAATAGATATTATCAACATGATTAAAGTAGGAATCATCGGCGGAGCCGGATACACGGCAGGCGAACTGATACGCCTGTTACTGAACCATCCCGAAGCGGAAATCGTATTCGTAAACAGCTCGAGCAATGCCGGCAACAAAATAACCGACGTACACGAAGGGTTGTACGGAGAGACGGATTTAACGTTTACCGACGAACTTCCGTTGGACGAAATCGATGTGCTTTTCTTCTGCACGGCGCATGGCGACACCAGAAAATTCATGGAAAGCCACAACGTACCGGAAGACCTGAAGATAATCGACCTCTCCATGGACTATCGCATCAAGAGCGACGACCATGACTTCATCTACGGCCTTCCCGAGCTGAACCGCCGTGCCACCTGCACGGCAAAGCATGTTGCCAACCCCGGCTGCTTCGCCACCTGCATCCAGTTGGGCCTGCTTCCGCTTGCCAAGCATCTGATGCTGAACGGCGATATTATGGTGAATGCCATCACCGGCAGCACCGGTGCGGGCGTCAAGCCGGGAGCTACGAGCCACTTCAGCTGGCGCAACAACAACCTGAGTGTGTACAAGGCTTTCGAGCACCAGCACGTGCCCGAAATCAAGCAATCGCTCAAACAGCTCCAGAACAGTTTCGATTCGGACATCGATTTCATCCCCTATCGCGGTGATTTTCCCCGCGGCATCTTTACCACTATCGTGATAAAGACCAAAGTGGCGTTGGAAGAGATTGTCCGCATGTATGAAGAGTATTATGCCAAAGACTCCTTCACGCATATCGTCGGCAAGAACATCGATTTGAAGCAGGTTGTCAACACCAACAAATGCCTTATCCATTTGGAAAAGCATGGCGACAAGCTCCTTATCATCTCCTGCATAGACAACCTGCTGAAAGGAGCCAGCGGACAGGCCGTACACAACATGAACCTGATGTTCAATCTGGAAGAGACTGTCGGTTTGAGACTGAAACCCAGTGCTTTCTAAAGTATCTTTAATTTGTAATCAGTTACTGAAAGAATGAAACTATTCGATGTATATCCCCTTTTTGACATCAATATTGTCAAAGGAAAAGGCTGCCATGTATGGGACGATAAAGGTACGGAGTACCTCGACCTCTATGGCGGTCATGCAGTAATCTCTATCGGACATGCACATCCGCACTATGTAGAGATGCTCGGCAAGCAAGTAGCCACGCTTGGATTCTATTCCAACTCCGTTATCAACGAACTGCAACAGCAACTGGCAGAACGGTTGGGAAAGGTCTGCGGATACGATGATTATTCCCTTTCCTTATCAACAGCGGAGCCGAAGCCAACGAAAACGCGTTGAAGCTCGCTTCGTTCCATAACGGACGGACCCGCGTGGTATCCTTCTCGAAAGCTTTCCACGGACGTACTTCATTGGCGGTAGAGGCAACCGACAATCCCAAAATCATTGCTCCCATCAACAACTGCGGACACGTTACCTATCTCCCGCTGAATGATACAGAGGCAATGAAAGCCGAACTGGCGAAAGGCGATGTATGCGCTGTAATCATCGAAGGCATTCAGGGAGTAGGCGGCATACAGTTGCCCACCGACGAGTTTATGCAAGCCTTGCGCAAGGCCTGTACAGAGCACAATACGGTACTGATTCTGGACGAAATCCAAAGCGGTTACGGACGTAGCGGCAAGTTCTTCGCCCATCAGTACAACGGTATCAAGGCCGACATCATCACCGTGGCCAAAGGCATAGGCAACGGATTCCCGATGGCGGGCGTACTTATCAGTCCGATGTTTACTCCTGTTTACGGCCAGCTCGGAACCACTTTCGGCGGAAATCATCTGGCTTGCAGCGCTGCGCTTGCCGTACTGGATGTCATAGAGCAGGAAGCTCTTGTAGAGAATGCCGCCCAAGTAGGCGCATACCTGATGGAAGAGCTGAAGAAATTCCCGCAAATCAAGGAAGTGCGCGGACGCGGACTGATGATTGGCCTCGAATTTGAAGAGCCTGTCAAAGAACTGCGTTTGAGGTTACTGAAAGAACAGCATGTGTTTACCGGTGTCAGCGGCACGAACGTACTCCGCCTGTTGCCGCCCCTGTGTCTCGGCATGGACGAAGCGAACCTCTTCCTGGAACGTTTTAAGAAAGCACTTTGACAATTTACGGATAATCAGCCGGCAAAAGATACGACCGAAAGAAGAATACCTTCCTGTTTCGGTCGTTTTTTCATTAAAATCTTTACCTTTGCCCGAAGACAACTTTTTAAATGACAAGATGATATGAAAACAGCAATTATCGGTGCAGGAAATATGGGCGGCTCCATCGCCCGCGGTCTGGCAAAAGGAACCATCATCCCGCCAGCGACATCATTGTTTCTAATCCCACGCAAGGCAAACTGGATGCGTTAAAGGCTGAATTCCCCGCTTTGCAAACCACACGCGACAATCAGGAAGCCGTTACCGGCGCCGAGCTCATCATACTCGCCGTCAAACCGTGGCTGATAAAACCGGTGGTAAGCGAACTCAAGCTGAAAAGCAAGCAGATACTTATCTCCGTAGCTGCCGGCATCCCTTTCGAAGACTGGCACACTACGTGCAGACAAGGAGATGACCATGTTCCGCCTCATCCCCAACACCGCCATCAGCGAGATGGAAAGCATGACGCTCATTGCAAGCCGTAACGCCAGCAAGGAACAGGAACAGCTTTTGCTCGACATCTTCAACCAGATGGGACTTGCCATGCTGATTCCCGAAGATAAGATAGCGGCAACCACCGCCATGACTTCCTGCGGCATCGCTTATGTACTGAAGTATATCCAGGCAGCCATGCAGGCCGGAATAGAACTGGGCGTTTACCCCAAGGACGGCATGCGCATGATAGCCCAGTCGGTAAAAGGCGCCGCCGAACTGATTCTGAACAACGACACGCATCCCGCCATAGAGATTGACAAGGTATGCACTCCCGGCGGAATTACAATCAAGGTATCAACGAGCTGGAACATCAGGGATTCTCTTCCGCCATTATCAATGCCATAAAAGCAAGTAAATAACCGTACTAATCCACTTAATAAAAACCACATGGACGAACAGATTAAACAAATAGCCGAACGCCTGCGCGGACTGCGCGACGTATTGGAATTGAATGCCGAAGACATCGCCCGCGATTGCGACATCCCGGCAGAAGAGTACCGTCTTGCCGAAACGGGAGAATTCGACATCTCCGTAAGCATGCTGCAAAAGATAGCCCGCCATTACGGCATCGCACTGGATGCCTGATGTTCGGCGAAGAGCCGAAGATGAGCAGCTACTTCCTTACCCGTGCCGGCAAGGGAACCAGCATCGAGCGTACAAAAGCCTATAAATACCAGTCACTGGCTGCCGGTTTCATGAACCGCAACGCCGACCCGTTCATCGTCACCGTCGAACCCAAGCCGGATAACGAGCCGATACACTACAACAGTCACTCCGGACAGGAATTCAACCTTGTACTGGAAGGCCGCATGATGCTGAGCATCGACGGCAAAGACTTGATTTTAAACGAAGGAGACAGTTTGTATTTCAACTCCAAACTGCCTCACGGCATGAAAGCGCTGGACGGAAAGAAAGTACGTTTCCTTGCTGTAATCATGTAACAACACATAAATGAAGAACGGTGAATGAAGGAAATTCCAAAAGTATGGTAGAAAGATTTTT
>ENA-OQDD01000945-OQDD01000945.1-human-gut-metagenome-genome-assembly--contig:-NODE-945-length-10391-cov-1.588367_pt1 | contig 10391 bp, 13 predicted proteins | sample MGYA00242507_ERZ504598 | MGnify/ENA primary metagenome ERZ504598 (study PRJEB26092, sample SAMD00036318) | human gut metagenome | host: Homo sapiens | study: EMG produced TPA metagenomics assembly of... | reverse complement strand
TTTCTTCATAAGTGGTAGGTTTTAGCTCTTTTCTGTTTAAAACTTATTTTGCATTCAGAAAATGCGGTGAAAAGCTAAATACTGCGTAGTATACTGTTAAAGAAATAAAAGTGTGATTTTCTTCTCTGCCTGATGCAGTATTTTTGCGCCAGTTGCATTTTTAAGGTAAACACGTGTTAAAAGAGAGAATGGAAGAACAGGAATTGGCAGAACGCTGTAGGCAAGGGGACAACCTTGCCCGCAAAGAACTGTATGAGCGCTATGCGGGACGCATGCTCAGCGTATGCTCCGTTATGCAGGTGACCGGGAGACTGCCCAAGACCTGATGCATGACGGTTTTCTGAAACTTTTTGATTCTTTCGATAAGTTCACTTGGCGGGGAGAGGGCTCTCTGCGGGCATGGATGGAACGCGTAATGGTGAATACGGTATTGCAGTATTTGCGGAAAAATGATGTGATGAATCAGTCATCGGCCTTGGAGAATGCACCCGAAGCTTATGAGGAACCGGAAGGTTCGTCAATAGATGTCATTCCTCAAAAGGTACTAATGCAGTTTATCAGTGAATTGCCTGCCGGCTATCGTACCGTATTCAACTTATATATTTTTGAAGAGAAATCCCATAAGGAGATTGCTCGACTATTGGGAATTAATGAAAAATCCTCTGCCTCGCAGTTGACGCGTGCTAAAGCGACTTTAGCGGCAAAAGTACGTGAGTGGATGAAAAGAAATGATTAAATGAAGGAACGTATGGAAGATGAATTGTGGTTGAAAAAGATAAAGGACAAGCTGGAAGACTATTCCGAACCGCTGCCGGTTGCCGGATGGGAGCGGTTGGAGAAGGAATTGTCCGTTTCCGGAGCTCCGATAACCGGACCGCATAGGATGATACCTTTCCGTCGCTGGGCGGTGGCCGCGGCAGCTGTGTTGCTGGTGGCGGTTTCGTCCGTCAGTCTGTGGCTGTTGCAGAGTCCGGTAGGGAATGAAATGCGGCATACGTCAGTGCCCGCTTTGGCTGTGGCTCCGGACGTCTTGCCGGAACAGACAGTACCTGCCATACGGACTAATTCCATAGACCTGCTTATCGGGCACATGGAAATGCATCGGCGCCCAATAAGGAGGCAAGTCACCCTTTGGTTGCACAACATATCAGAATATCGGTTGGCGAAGAACAGCAGGAGGAAATGCTGCCGGTTGAAACTGCAGATGAGGTTGTCGGTATTGGACAGCAGGCGGAAGAACCGGTAGTGGAAGATACGGACCATGAAACTACAATGCAGGCCGAGGAACCGGAGACAAGGGAAGACCGCTATCGTCCGTCAGGCCGGGACAAACTGCATCTTCCGGAAAAAAACAGTTCTGGTTAGATGCTAAAGGATGGGCGGTTGGCTTGTCCGTAGGAAATACGGGAGGTTTTTCATTGGCGAATGAAGGGGAAGCGAATGTGATGTCGGACTACATGCCTGGAAGTCCTATTTATGGCGGTAACGTAGATTTATCCTCTACGGCCAATGGCATTGTTACTATTCCCGACGGGCAGGAACTGGTTTTTAAGGATGGTATGCCCTATCTGCAAAGACGCGAAAAGAAAATTGCGGATATAAACCATAAACAACCGCTCAGTTCGGTGTTTCGGTGCGGAAAAACTTGGCGAAGGGTTTCTCTGTGGAAAGCGGGCTGACGTATACCTATCTTGCTTCTGACGTAAGGTATGAGGGCAGCTCGGAAAAGATAAGCCAGAAGCTGCATTATATTGGCATTCCGGTACGGGCAACTGGAACTTTGTGGATGCAAAGAACTTTACGATGTACGTTTCGGCGGGGGGTGCCATTGAAAAATGTGTGTATGGCAAGATTGGTACTGAGAGTGAGACTGTGAAACCGGTACAGCTTTCTGTCATGAGTGCTGTCGGTGCCCAGTATAACATAAGCAATAGGGTGGGCCTGTATGTGGAACCGGGAGTATCTTATTTCTTTGATGACGGTTCGTCGATACAGACTATACGCAAGGAGAACCCGTGTAACTTTACGTTGCAGGCCGGTATACGTCTTACTTATTGATAGCAGGACAGACATGTTTTTGTCCACTTTCTTGTAGATTCAGAATTTTCTTAATAACTTTCGGCCGTGTTTCTTCGTTGGTGGATGAAGGGACACGGTTTTTATTGATTGAGAAGAAAGAAGTAGGTCGGGACATGCCCGGCAATATAACAAACACGTAGTAAAATAGACAAAATGAAGATTAAAAAGAAGTAGCCTTAAGCGGGCTATTGCTTTGTTGTGCAATCACGGCAAAAGCACAAGTGTGTATTACTCCCCAGGTGGAGCAGCGTGCCAGGGAGTTGGTTTCTCAAATGACGCTGGAAGAAAAAATCGATTACATTTCCGGTCCCAAATCTTTTTATATCCGGGCTGTACCCCGGCTTGGCATACCCGAAATCAGGATGGCCGATGGTCCGCAAGGCATACGTAACAATACTCAAAGTACCTTGTATCCTTGTGGCATCTTGTCGGCTTCGACATGGAACCGTAAGTTGGCTAGAGAGCTGGGACATGGTTTGGCCCGGGATGCAAAGGCCCGTGGGTAAGTATTCTGTTGGGGCCTGGAGTCAATATCTACCGCTCTCCTCTATGCGGGCGAAACTATGAGTATTTTGGTGAAGACCCTTATTTGACGGGCGAAACTGCTAAAGAATATATCTTGGGAGTGCAGGAAGAGGGAGTTATGGCTACGGTGAAGCATTTTGCGGCCAATAACCAGGAGTGGAGCAGACATCATGCCAGCTCAGATGTGGATGAGCGCACGCTGCAGGAAATTTATTTTCCCGCGTTCCGAAAAGCTGTGCAGGAAGCAGGAGTAGGGGCGGTTATGGATAGCTATAATCCGCTGAACGGGGTACATGCCACCGAAAATAGCTGGCTGAACATTGATGTACTGCGCAAACAGTGGGGATTTAAAGGTATCCTGATGTCTGACTGGACATCTGTATATTCCGGTGTGGGAGCCGCTAATGGAGGGTTGGATTTGGAAATGCCCGTCGGTAAATTTATGACCAGGGAAATTCTTATTCCGGCAATAGAGAATGGTATCGTGAAGGAAGAGACCATTGACGCCAAAGTCCGGCATATACTCCAGACATTGATTGCTTTTGGAGCACTTGATACTCCGAGAGAAGATAAATCTATCGATAAAGACAATGCACAGTCTAAGGAAATTGCACTTGACTTGGCGAGAGAAGGAGTAGTCTTATTTGAAAAATGACAACGGTACGTTGCCTTACCGGAACGGTAGAACATTGGTAATCGGGCCTAATGCCGATATTATTCCCACAGGAGGAGGAAGCGGATTTGTCACCCCTTATTCGGTAGTGTCACTCTATGAAGGTATGGTTCAGTTGAAGGGCGGCAGACAGATAGAGCTGCTGTCTGACAGCATTCTTTATAAGGATATGTCCCAACAGATTTATACGGATGGCAGTTTTACGCAAAACGGTTTTAAGGGCGAATATTATAATACTCGTAATCTTACCGGAGAACTCTTTCAAGCTGCCATAGAGCCTGCCATAGACCATGCCTGGAAATACGGTGCACCGTTCGACGGCATGCCGGTAGATCAGTTTTCTGCCCGTTGGACGGGAGTTTACAAGGCTGACAAGGATGGAACTGTCAAGTTCCAGCTGGCTGGCGATGACGGATACCGTCTGTTTGTAAACGATAAGCTGATTACCGGAGATTGGGGGAACCATTCATTCAGTACCCGCAGTGCATTTATGCAGGTCAGTGCAGGGAGATATACCGGTTGCGTATTGAATATTTTGATAATGTGGGTGAGGCGACTGTCAGTTTCCAGGCAGGAATGATGGATGAGGAGCGTTTGGCCTCTTCACTGAAGCATGCCAGGAATGTTATTGTATGTGTCCGGGTTCAACAGCAGTACAGAAGGTGAAGGGTTCGACCGTCCGTTTGCATTGTCATACGGGCAGGAATATCTCATTAATAAAGTGGCTTCACTTCATGATAATGTGGCTGTGGTGGTGAATGCCGGAGGTGGAATAGATTTCCGCAATTGGGGGCAGAGTGTACAAGCTATTTTGATGGCATGGTATCCGGGGCAGGAGGTGGAAAGGCCCTTGCCGAAATCATTACGGGCAAGCTTTCGCCAAGTGGCAAACTACCAGTCAGCATCGAGGAAAAATGGGAAGATAATCCGGTATATGGTAATTATTATGACAATCGCAATGTACCTCATAAACGGGTGCAGTATGCCGAAGGTGTTTTCGTAGGTTATAGGGGATATGACCGGAACGGAAAGCAACCGCTCTATCCTTCGGGTATGGACTGTCATACAGTAGTTTTGAATATAGTAATCTGAGTGTTGAGAAGACGGGGGGAAGCCGGGTTACGGTAAGCTTTGACATCAAGAATACCGGAAAGATGGATGCTGCGGAAGCGGCTCAGGTATATGTGCGGGGATGTGGAATGTTCTGTTCCGCGTCCATTGAAGGAGTTGAAAGGCTACGATAAGGTTTACTTGAAGAAGGGTGAAACCAAGCGCGTTCGGATATTGCTGGATGAGGAAGCCTTTGCCTACTATGATGTGGAATCACATCGGTTTGTAGTGGAAAAGGGGACTTTTGAGATTCTGGCAGGTCCTTCTTCAGCTGATTTACCATTGAAGGCAACTGTTGTTTTATGATAAAATAAATATCAAAACAAGAATGGCAGTATGAAAAAGATAATAATACTGATGGTTTGTCTGTGGGGACTTGGTAACACCTTTACCTCGGCACAAACTACGGAGAAGGAGAAATTCATCTCAAGCTTGATGAAGCAGATGACGCTGGATGAAAAGATAGGCCAGCTTGCACAATGCACCTACCGAGGGAATTTTACCGGACCCGACGGTGGAAATATTCCTAAAGAAGAGTATGTCCGGCAAGGCAGAATAGGCTCTATGCTGAATGTGATAGGAGTAAAGGATATACGCTGTTATCAAGAGCTTGCTTTGCAATCGCGTTTGCGCATTCCTTTAATTTTCGGACTGGATGTTATCCACGGCTATCGTACCGGATTTCCGCTTCCGCTTGCCGAGCTGCAAGTTTCGATTTGGCCATGATTGAGGAGCTGCACGCTACAATGCTTTGGAAAGTGCCGCTGATGGTTTGAACTGGGTTTTTGCCCGATGGTGGATATTTCGTGGGACGCACGTTGGGGACGCGTCATGGAAGGGGCCGGTGAGGACCCTTATTATGGTTCTCGGGTAGCGGAGGCGCGTGTCAGAGGCTTGCAAGGAGACGATTTGGCAGACACGACGACTGTCATGGCATGTATGAAACATTTTGCCGGATATGGTGCACCGATAGCAGGAAAGGAGTATAATAGTGTGGATATGTCAATGGGCCACTTTGCCAATTTTTATATGCCTCCCTATAAGGCGGCCATAAAGGTAGGAGCAGCTACCGTGATGAGTGCTTTCAATGATTTTAATAATATTCCTTGTACTGCCAATGATTTCTTGCTCAACCGGCTATTGAGAGAGCAGTGGGGATTTAAGGGATTTGTTGTGTCCGATTATAATTCGGTAGAGGAATTGGTGAACCACCGTTATGCTGCTGACAAGAAAGATGCCGCAGCCAAAGCGCTGAATGCTGGTCTGGACATGGAGATGGTAAGTACCTGCTACTTGACTTATCTGAAGGAGCTTGTTCAAGAAGGGAAAGTAAAGGAGAGTGTGCTTGATGATGCAGTACGGCGTATTTGGAGAAGAAATATGAGTTGGGATTGTTTGAGGACCCTTTTCGCTACTGTAATCCGGAAAGAGCGGCCAGAATACTCAATGCGCCCGAAGTCCGTAATGCTTCGCTCCGTATGGCCGAGCGTTCCGTTGTATTGCTGGAGAATAGGGAATCTGTGCTTCCGTTGACGGCACAGACGAGGAAGATAGCCTTGATAGGAGGACTCTCAAAATCCCAGTACGATATGGCAGGTGCTTGGGCTGCCACTACGGACCGGAACAAAGTGGTGACCTTATATGATGCATTGGTCCGGAAAGGACTGGAGGTGAGCTATGCTGAAGGCTATGATATGAAGAGCAATCAGTTGACCGGATTGCAGGAAGCATTACAGGCTGCTGAGGCTTCGGATGTCATTGTTGTGGCGGTAGGCGAGAGATTCGGTCAGAGTGGCGAGAAGGCTTCCAAAGTGAATATAGCCATACCCGAGGGGCAGCAGAAGCTGGTGTCGGAACTGGCAAAGACTGGAAAACCTGTCATTGCTCTTGTCATGTGTGGGCGTCCGGTAATCTTCAATGAGATAAGGAACATGCTGATGCGGTACTGTGTACTTGGTGGCTGGGAAGTGAGGCCGGCAATGCCATATGCAATGTGTTGTGGGGAGAGTATAATCCTTCGGCTAAATTGCCCATGACATTTCCTGCACACGTAGGACAGATTCCCATTTATTATCAGAATAAGAGCACCGGCCGCCCTACCGCATTGAAACAGACCTATAAGGCATCTTATATCGATGCTTCCACTGAGCCTGCCTATCCTTTCGGATATGGGCTTTCGTACACGGATTTTGGATATTCTGATTTGAAACTGCTGCCGGGCAAGGCTGCAGGCGTCCATACGGAGGTGTCGGTAAAAGTGACTAATACCGGTAAGTGTGCAGGAGAGGAAGTAGTTCAATTGTATGTGCAGGATAAGGTAGCCTCTGTTACGCGTCCGATAAAGGAATTGAAGGGCTTCAGGAAAATTCATCTGAATGTGGGTGAAAGCAAAACTGTAGCTTTTCAGATAACTGACGATGCACTGGGATTCTATGACAATGAGATGAATTATATGGTAGAACCTGGTGATTTCGTCTTTATGGTGGGTGGCAGTAGTGATGATGTACAGCAGATTACCTTATAACTTGAAAGAATAGGATTCTTACCCTATAAATGAAAAGCAAGGCTGTCTGGAATCATATCCGGACAGCCTTGCTTTTCTGTTTTAGTTGGTTATCACATTCGTGAAATACTCTTTGAACAGTTTTTCTGCCCGTTCCAGTTGTTCCGGAGTATTTTCCTTCACTTCTTTCAATTTGTAATCCCATCCCATGGCTTCGTATTTGTGAACACCCAGACGGTGATAAGGAAGTATTTCCACCCGTTGTATCTGCTGGTATTTGCCAAGACTTTCACCCAGCAGGCGGGTGTCTTCTTCCGAATCGCTGTAACCGGGGACCAGTACATAGCGCAGCCAGAAGGGGTGTTCATGTTCTTCGAGCCAGGCAGCGGTGCGGAGTGTCTGTTCGTTGCTTCGTCCCGTCAGCGTACGGTGGCGTTCGGGATTGAATTGCTTGATGTCCAGCAGCACGAGGTCAGTCAGACTAAAGAGCTCTTCCACCTTTTCATTCCAGATGCCTCCGTTACTGTCCAGACAGATATGGATGCCGTTCGCCTTCAGCTCCTTGAAAAGAGGAATCAGCGCTTCTGCTTGCAGGGTAGCTCACCGCCGGAGAAAGTAATACCTCCTTTCTTCCGAAGAATGCCTTTTGGCTGATAGCCATTTGCAGAATCTCTTCCGGAGTGGTGGGAGTGCCTCCTTTTACATCAATCGTATCCGGATTGGCACAATACAGACAACGGAACGGACATCCTTGCAGGAAAACGACGAGCCGGAGACCCGGCCCGTCGAATGTTCCCATACTTTCGTAGGAGTGTACATTTATCATATTACATTCTTTCGTGGAATGAACGGCTGATGACTTCCAACTGATGCTCGCGGCTCAACTTCACGAAGTTCACGCATAGCCGGAAACGCGGATGGTGAGTTGCGGATACTTTTCAGGATGTTCCATGGCATCTTCCAGCATTTCGCGGTTCAGTACGTTTACGTTCAATGTGGGCACCTTTGGTGAAGTAGCCGTCCATCATGGTTACCAGGTTCTCTACACGTTCTTCCGGTGTCGGGCCCAGTGATTTGGGAACAATGGAGAACGTATTGCTGATGCCGTCCTGCGAGTCGCGGTAGCGCAATTTGGCTACGGAGCTCAAGGAAGCGATGGCACCGTTCTTGTCACGTCCGTGCATTGGGTTGGCACCCGGAGCAAAGGCAACACCTTTGGCGCGTCCGTCCGGAGTGGCACCGGTCTTCTTGCCGTACATCACGTTGGAGGTGATAGTCAGCAAGGAAAGGGTGGGACGGGCATTCTTGTAGACAGGCAGCTTTTTCAGTTCTTCGCTGAAATAGTAAACGAGGTCTACTCCCAGGTGGTCCACACGGTCGTCATTATTGCCGAAGCAGGGGAATGAGCCTTCGGTGTCGAAACCTTCGGTCAGGCCGATTTCGTTGCGGCGTGCAGTGACTTTGGCATATTTGATGGCGGACAGTGAGTCTATGGCGATGGAAAGGCCGGCAACACCGTATGCCAGATTGATGCGTGGGTCGGTATCGATGAATGCCATCTGGGCTTTCTCATAATAATACTTATCATGCATGTAGTGGATGATATTCATGGCCTCGTTGTAGACACGGGCTATTTCAGTCAGTACCTTCTTGTAGTTGGCCATAACTTCCTCAAACTTCAGTGTCTCGCCGGTCAATACGGGAATACCTTTCACCATGACAGTTCCGGTGTTTTCGCAACGGCCACCGTTGATGGCAAGCAGCAGGGCCTTGGCAAGGTTGGCACGTGCGCCGAAGAACTGGATTTGCTTGCCGATGGCTTGGTAGGATACACAGCAGGCAATGCCGTAATCGTCGCAGTTGCGCACTTCGCGCATCAGGTTGTCGTTTTCGTACTGGATGGAGCTGGTATCTACAGAAACTTTGGCGCAGAAATCCTTGAAGCTTCCGGCAGTTCGGGACTCCACAATACGGTCAAGTTCGGTTCCGGAGAAGGACCGAGGTTGTATAGCGTCTGCAAAAAGCGGAAAGAAGTCTTGGTGACCTTCACGCGTCCGTCGTTGAAGCGTCCGCCGATGGCTTCGGTCACCCAAGTCGGGTCGCCGGCAAAGATATCATTGTACGACTGCATGCGCAGAGATGGCGTACCATACGTAGTTTGATGACGAACTGGTCTATCAGTCCTGTGCAAACGTCTCGTCAATCTTGCCGTGAGCCAAATCGTATTCGATGAAAATGTCGAGGAACGAAGATACGTTACCCAGTGACATGGCTGCTCCGTCCTGCTCTTTGATGGCAGCAAGATATGCCATGTATACCCATTGCACGGCCTCTTGAGCTGATGTAGCCGGATGGCTGAGGTCGAGTCCGTAATATTCGCCCATAACCTTGATGTCCTTCAAAGCTTTGATTTGTTCTGCCACTTCTTCGCGTAGACGGATGCGTGCTTCGGTCATCGGGCCGGTGAGGTTGCGCAAGTCCTCCTGCTTGGCTTCAATCAGACGGTCGATGCCGTAGAGAGCCAATCGGCGGTAGTCGCCGATGATACGTCCGCGGGCATAGTTGTCGGGCAATCCGGTAAGGAATCCCAGTGAGCGGAAGGAACGGATTTCTTCGGTATATACATCGAATACGCCGTCGTTATGTGTTTTGCGGTAATGGGTGAAGATGTCTTTTACTTTATCGTCCACTTCCACTCCGTTTTCACGGCATGCTTTTGCTACCACGTTGATGCCTCCGAAAGGTTTGATGGATCGTTTCAACAGTTCATCAGTCTGCAAACCGACAATAAGTTCATTGTCCTTATCAATATACCCGGCTTTATGAGAAGTGATGGTAGATACGGTGGTATTGTCCAGTGAACGGACGCCATTGTTGTTCCTTTCTTCTTCGAGAGCTTCAGACAGATGTCCCAGATACGTTTGGTACGTTCGGTAGGTCCCTGCAAGAAAGATGCATCCCCGGTATAGGGTGCGATGTTTTTACTGACGAAATCACTGACATTGATTTCTTTATTCCAAAGCCCATTGGTAAAGGTTTTGTTCAATTCCATAAAATTTGTTTTTGTTAGTAGGTTAGATAATGTTATCCTTTAGAGCGCGCAAAAATACTGAATAAATTCCGTAATTTTATAAGAGATACTTCTCTTTTTATGTTGAACAGCATAAAATAACTATTATTAGGTAGTGAATGTCCGGGGGAGTAGAGATGTTAATACTTTCTTTATATGTGGTTTATGAATTGAAACAAGAACCGAATAATAATCTGCATTATTTACAAATGATGTAGGTTTAAGGAACAGTCGTATTCTGAACCTAATTCAGTCGTATAGTGAATGCCATTCAGTCGTATACTGAATAGGGTTCAATCGTATACTGAATGTGGCTCTTTGTAAATATACTGATAGCCAGTAAGTTATAAAACTCTGTCTTGACCCTTAGATAAATTTCAATCAATACGCCTTAAATGCCGATTTATGATTCGTTACCGTTAGTCGGGTAA
>ENA-OQDD01000944-OQDD01000944.1-human-gut-metagenome-genome-assembly--contig:-NODE-944-length-10407-cov-2.030739_pt1 | contig 10407 bp, 11 predicted proteins | sample MGYA00242507_ERZ504598 | MGnify/ENA primary metagenome ERZ504598 (study PRJEB26092, sample SAMD00036318) | human gut metagenome | host: Homo sapiens | study: EMG produced TPA metagenomics assembly of... | reverse complement strand
CGCTGATGAACCAGTAGCTCCCATAGAAGAATGGGAAAAGCTGGCGGCTATAGTCCGGAATAGCTCGCTTCCTTGCATTAGCGGTTGTATGACTGTCGGGTATTTATAGAATATTCCAATGATTAAAAGTGTTATAAAAAAACCGCTTGAGTAACAAAACATCTGAAACCATGTTTTGAAAATACGTCTTCTTTTAAAAGTCTTATCTATCAGGAAATAGCCAGAGATTATAAAGAAGATAGATACGCCAACTTGTCCATATTGCACAATCAAGAACTTGAGAGCGTTTGTCCATCCTGGTTCCTGGATGAGCATTAAATCATAATGATGTGTATTCCAGTTGAAATGAATGATGAAATGGCATGCGACAATCAGCAGCATGGCGATTATCCGAAGAAGCTCAATTGATACATTTCTCTTATTGGATGATGTGTTCACTTTTTATCAGGTCCTGTGTCTTGTGTGGTGTATTTATCGTAGCAAGACAAGCGGATGGTTGGTTGTGTGCTGAGGATTTTGCGAAGAAAACGGTAGGGGCATTATCTTGGGGTCGTAAGTCGATAGACTTGTCAGTCGTGAATACATTTGTGAAGAGGATTCAAGAGCGCTACCACTATTCGCTGGTAGTGTTGAAAGAGCTTGTCAAGACGGATTTTAAGCTCCGCTATCAGGGGTCGTTTCTTGGAGTTGCATGGTCCGTTCTGCGTCCATTGATGCTTTTTTGCGTGATGTACGTAGTGTTTGCGAAGTTCTTACGCATGTCGGACGGAACACCGACGTATCCAGTTGTTCTGCTGCTTGGAATTAGTACGTGGCAGTTTTTCGGAGAAGCCACAGCAACTGGTTTGAGAGCGGTTGTGGATCGTGGTGACTTGCTTCGGAAGATACATTTCCCGAACTATATCGTGGTTGTCTCTGCCACTATTGGTGCATTGATCAGTTTGGGTATCAATCTTTTAGTGGTTGTGATTTTTGCTATCTTCTCCAAGATCCAGTTCACTTGGAGAGTTTTGCTGCTGCCCTTAAATTTCATTGAATTGTATGTGTTGGCACTGGGCGCAGCTCTCTTGATGGCAACGATGTATGTCTATTTCCGTGACATCGCTCACCTATGGGAAGTTCTGCAGCAGGTACTGTTCTATTCGATTCCGGTTATTTATCCGCTTTCCATGGTGATGGATAACGATTCTTTGGGCAAATGGGGCTTGATTATTGCGAAAATACAGCTCCTCAATCCGATTGCGCAGACGATTCAAGATATTCGGCACAATCTGATTGCCCCAGAAACACAACCTACCGTGTGGACACTTGTAGGGAATCCTTTGATTGCGGTCATTCCTGTTATTCTCGCGTTCCTGTTGCTTGCGCTGGGCGTGCATGTGTTCCGGAAGCATAATCGTAAATTCGCGGAGGTCATGTGATGCTTAATACTCAGTCTCAATCTGCTTCCATCAAGGAAGTGGATCGTCCGGTTGTCCTTTCAGTTGAGCATGTTGGCAAATACTTCAAACTTCCAACAGAGCAAGCGAGCGGTTTGAAGCAGGCTTTTATTAATTGGACTAGAGGCATCAAAGGCTACAAAGAACAGCATGTGCTTCGAGACATCAATTTTGAAGTCCACCAAGGTGACTTCTTTGGAATTGTAGGCCGTAACGGCAGTGGCAAGTCAACGTTGTTGAAACTGATTTCCGGCATATATGTTCCGGATTCCGGAAGGATTGAGGTAAAGGGTAAGCTCGTTCCTTTCATCGAGCTTGGTGTCGGCTTTAATCCTGAACTGACCGGTCGAGAGAATGTTTTCCTCAACGGAGCTTTGCTTGGTTTTACCCGTGAAGAAATCGAGGATATGTACGACGACATCGTCGAGTTTGCTGAGCTTGAAGAATTCATGGATCAGAAGCTAAAGAACTATTCATCTGGTATGCAAGTTCGTTTAGCGTTTTCTGTGGCTATCCAAGCTAAGGGTGACATTCTGGTTCTGGATGAGGTTCTTGCTGTCGGTGATGAAGCATTCCAGCGTAAGTGCGATAACTATTTCGCGAAGGTGAAAAAAGATCCGACGAAGACCGTTATTTTAGTGACGCATGACATGGGTGCCGTGAAAAAGTACTGCAATAAGGCGGTTCTTATTAAAGATGGCGAAGTCATCGTTAACGGGAATAAAGATGATGTTGCTAACCGCTATACCTTGGAAAATATGCGTGCTGATAAACGTGACACGGATAATGATAAAGCGGATGAATATCCAACAGGTTTGAACGCCAGAGTCCCAATGCTGCGGATTAATGCGCTTAGTAAGCAGATTCTGACATGCATGATACGTTCCAGTTTGAAGTGGAATACCAGTATGACGAGCCAAATTCGTATTATCTTGCAATTGCTATGCACGACATAAGGCGTGGCGGAGTCACTTACGATACTGGAGCCAATGTGATTAAGCTGAACCAGCATGGTCATTGCAAGGTGAAGTTTGAAGTGCCGTTGAAACTATTTAACAATGGGGAATTCAAGCTTGTTGTGTCGCTACGCACCCAGAATGCAGAGAATCCAAACCTTACCGACATGGTTGCGTTCACGAATGATGACAACTGCTGTATCTTTGCGGTTCGTGATGAGCATACTCGTGATTATGCATTACTGAATGATAATGCGTTGCAGATCAAACAAATTAGATGAGCTGATAGGGACGTGATCGAATGTATGTTCGATCACGTCCCTATTTTATTTGTCGAGATAGCGATGCATGGAGTTCTATACTGCTTCAGAGTTCAAATAATCATTGGCAACGTGCTCATGGGAGTTATTATTTTTTTGGAATTCTAAAATAGTTTCCGTAGTAACGGGTAAGATAGGTATTCCATGCGGGATGCGCCATCATAGAGAAATCTCGGTATCTCATATTTTGCGTTGGAACTCAATCGCCGATGGGGTAGAGCCGGTAGAATGTGACTCATCTATATTTTCAATACTACGAGTCATTCCTGTGGCTTCCTCAAAGGATAAAACATAGCTGATAGCATCTTTAAACAAGATTATATGCTCAAGATAAAGTTCTTCTATTGTAAGAGGATGCGTTGCGGGAAGGTAAGGAGTGTTTCCCGTTCTGTGCCTTGAAATCTTTCTCGAGTATTTTTAACGAAAGATGCACGTTTGACTGAAGTTCGATTCCATGCACATTCTGGGGCGGACGTTATCCTTTGGAATCTGAGGCACGTGGCTTTTTGATGTAGTTATAGTAACCGGACATTATGTGTGAGAATAAAAAAGATGGCATCAGTGGAGATGAAAGTGGGTTACGCTGTTACTTATGCGACATTTTTCCAGGTTGATGAGAAGGACGCTGCGCAGATAGAAAATCTTAGCAAGCGTATGCAAAGGCTGGTTTATGGTGCGGTGGATTATAATTCACTGATCCAACCGGGGAGAACTCTGACATATAAGCTGTATATGGGTGAAAAATGGCAGTATCCGCGTTTAACGGATACCTCTACTCTTAGTGGGGACATTACCGAACAAATGGGGCTTGTTCCGTTTATGGTTTTTAAGGCTACTTCTGTCAGCAGAAGTCAAACTGATTTCTCTCCCCACTATTTTGCAGGTGATGACCAGATTCTTGATCATAATGTCCGTCATATCTTGTTAACGCCGGATGAGGCAACAGATAAAGATGTCGAGCTGAATCACCCGATTGACAGTAAAGCTGTCAAGCTCTATAACGCACTAGAGGCATCCGTTCCTGCCGCATTCGATGTATTTCGCGACATGAAGAGGGCGCTACGTGAAAATATCGGGAAAAAGCCGATTCCGCAGATCATGGCTAGAAGTGCGGACAACGTCAACAACGCTGGTGAAGTCCAACATCCATGGGTTGAAATTACGCCGGGGAAGGCCCCTAAGGGGAGCCCGCGAGCTGTGATTGTTGCTATGCATTGGTTCCAGGCTGGAGGAGCTGAACGTTGGGCGTTGGAAACAGTGAAACTTGTCCGTGCTGCGGGATTTATCCCGATTGTCATTACTGATCGTGATGGGCATCAGCCATGGATTGCTAATCCAGCGTTTGATGACGCTATCCTATTGCCTATGACCATGCCGGTACAAGAGCGTCCGGGGGATTCTCCAGTATTGCGTGCTTTGTTTGAACAGTTTGATATTGCTGGTATTTTGATTCACCACTGCCAGTGGATGTATGACAACGCGTGGTGGGTTAAGACGCATTTCCCTCAGACTAGAATCGTCGATTCATTGCATATTGTGGAGTATTACTTCCACGGTGGGTTCCCCAAGGAATCCGTAGCTCATGATGAGTGGATTGACCTGCACCATGTCATTTCCCCCCAACTCGAACATTGGTTAATTAACGATCATCAGATTGCTCCAGAGAAAGTCGTAGATGCTCCTTTGGTTGGTCTGACTGCTGATGCTAAGACTCCAAGTTTTAAAGAGCGAGATGCGGACAAGCCTTTTACGGTGGTTTATATTGGACGCATGGTTCGGCAAAAACGGCCCGAGGCCTTTATCCTTACAGCTAAGGCTATGCAATCTGCTATCCGGGGAAGTTCCATTTTATTATGCAAGGGAATGGTGATATGGATGCCTTCGCTGACATGATGATTAAGAGGTATGGATTGAAGGACGTTATAGAACGTCGAGCATTAGACTTCCCCGTCAGGGAAACGTATCACGATGCGGATGCGTTGCTTGTATCATCTATCAATGAGGGTATTACTCTGACAAGTATTGAAGCCATTAGTGCTGGCGTGCCCGTCATTTCAGCGAACGTAGGGTCTCAGGAAACTCTGATTCCTCCTAAAGGATTGTGCCGTCGTATGACTTCAAACTTTGTACATGACGCAAAATCCGTGCTGTCTCATATCTTGAATAGTGAAGAAGATCGCAGGAAGCTTTGGGAGAGTGAACTTGCTCGTCTTCAGAAGTTCTCTGAGCTTGAATCTGCTGAGGCATATTTCAAGAAGATGTTGAAGGAGTGGCACGACTGATGTCAACAGACGTGAGAAAAGTAGCGGCCGTTGTCGTAACATATAACCGTCTTGAGAAGTTGAAAAAAGTTTTGGCTTCGCTTGAATCGCAGACGAGACTTCCGCAGATGTTGGTCATTGTTAACAATGCTGCAACGGATGGAACTGCGGAGTATTTGCAGGAGTATGCTCAGCGATTCGCCTTGTCAGATTCCATACAGTTGGATATTGTCACGCTTGAGAAAAATGAGGGTGGTGCAGGCGGCTTTTCTGCTGGCATGCGTCGCTCTTATGAGCTGGGCGCTGATTACGCTTGGATTTTTGATGATGACGGTTATCCGGAACCTGATGCTCTAGATAAGTTGGTGCTCGGGTACGATAACGCAGTGGCGGAGCTGGGGCCTGACGTACCTTTTGCCTGTTCCATGGTGAAGTATATTGACGGAACTATTTCGGAAATGAATAATCCGATTCCGACATGGGATTGGGGAAGGCTGAAAGCTAAAGGGCTTGACATTGTCATGGTTTCCCGATGCTCCTTCGTTTCTGTCTTAATCCCACGTTGGGTGATGGAGCTTTTGGCTTGCCGTATAAGGAATACTTCATTTGGTTCGATGATGCTGAGTACACGCTTCGTATAACGAAGTCTTGCCCTGGCGTGCAGGTACTTGACAGTGTCGTTCTCCATGATATGGGTGTTAACCGGGGAGTTAACTTCTCCATGATTGATGAGAAAAACGCTTGGAAGTTCTCTTACGGAGTTCGTAATGAGGCTTCCTATCACTTGCATCATGAAGGTTTTTATCAGTATTTGCGTTTTTGCGTGCTGGTCTGGAATGGTATGCGACATGGAAATGTTGCAAAGCCGTTGAGAAAGAAGATGTACAAAAAGATGATTGAAGCGTGGAAGTTCAATCCGAGAGTTGATTATCCACAAGTAGCTGCAAAGTAAAACAGTGAGTGGCGGTACACGTCGAGAACCGACTCTGATGTACCGCCACTCACTGCTTTTATTTACTTGATTGATTGAAAATTCGTTGCCAAGTATTTATGCTGCAGAAATCGCTCTCTCGATAAAGGCGAGAAAGCTTGTTCCACTGCTTCAAGATATTGGCCGCTAGATGTACACAGCGGAAAAGCTCCTTGCGGTACAACTTGCTATCTCGCTTGAACCAGGCCGCTCCGTTTCCGTCAGCAGTAGTTACAAGTGCCGACGATACTTTGTTAAAAGCCGGCCAGATTGCATCCTTGGACATGATGGACACTTGAGGGTGAGTGTCTTTTATTCCGCTCGATTGAGAAAAGAATGCAGAAATAACGGATTTGAGTCCTATCTTTGTGACGGTTTTGGGATCCGACGGAATGAATGTCGGTTCATAGTCTGCAAGTGCCGTTGGAAAATCGTCGAGATTATGCAGAACAAGACTATCTGTGAAACCTTCTCTTGCTTTACGAACTTCTGCTAGTTTCTGCGGGAGGCATCTGACGATGTATTCCGGCCCCTCGGTCAAATCGCGAAGCGCCATATGGTTTAACTTCATGGCAGAATAAAGAAGCTTTGTTCCTAGATGAGCATCTTCATAAAGCATTCGGAAAGCAAACTTTTTGCTTGGTACGGGGAAATGCATAAGAGTGCAGAGCCAACGATTCCTTTGAGCGAAATACTCCTCCCAAGTTCTGGAAATATCCTTATCATGCCATGCTTGGTGCCACACGGCGACACCGGGAAGACATATAGTCGGAATGTTGTTTTCTTTGGCACGCAAGCCGAATTCCACATCGTCATATTTAATGAAAACTGGCATGGAAAGACCAATTTTCTTCAAGACTTCCGTGGGAATGAGGCATAGCCACCAGCCGTTGAAGTCAGGATTGATCCTCTTATGCAGTTCAGGAGTATCCCTTAGCGGGTTTACAGCAAAATCATGATTGTAATGTGTGCCGGTGGCTGGTGCTGGCATTGCAGAGCTTGCGTCAAAGCGCTCGCCGGAAGAGTACAGTACAGTTCTATTGTCCAGATGCAGCATTCCACCACCAACGAGAACTGGTCTGGTAGCGTAATCGGAAAACTGAAGGGCTCTTAATATGGCTTCAGGTTCGGTGATTGCGTCATCATCAAGAAGTAAAACGTATGCACTTTTCTGGGCCTTGACTGTTTCATACATCCCTCGTGAGAAACCGCCAGATCCGCCTAAATTGTCTTGCAGGATATATGTTAGCTGTTGCCCTAGGAGTTCTCTCGTTTGCTGAAAATCGGTTGATCTTGTACTCGATCTGTTCCTTGATCGACGCAATAAATTGTATCTAAATGATCTCGTAAGTTTTTTTCGGCGGCAATGGTTTGAAGTTGATTCAAACAGTATGACGGTCTATTGAATGTGGTGATCGCAATTGAAAGAGACGAGTTGTGAGGGGCGCGCCTTTCTTGGGTGGGGACCTGCCATTGGGCGTCGGTAACGGTCAAAGAGTCATTCGAAGCGGATTCCATATCAGTCCAAATGAATCCGCCATCCATGAAGCCAGATAAGCTAATGTCGGCTTCGACGAATTCATCTTCTTGTGTCACAGGAATTGTGGTCAGGAGAGGGGATTCCTCGGGCTGATGATTTCATGACGACGATACGTCCGACGCCGCCAACTTTCGCAATAAAACGTACGTTGGTAACTTTGGTCCAGCGTTGCCAGTAACTTGCCGGAAATGCGTTGAAGAAAGTGCACAATGAGACGTGCTGACCTGCTGCCAACTCAATTGAAGTTCGAGACTTAATTAAAACTGATCCCGCGGGAAGCTCTGTTTTACTTGCTTCTTGTGCTGAAAAGATCCCATTCCTGAGAGTCCCCGAGAGCTGGTGGTTTACTTAAACTTGAGAAGGTGACTTTTTCCAGAGATTCTCGGGCATCAAATAGAGCTGGATCTGGGTGCGACGGTGTCCAATTGACAACGTAGAGAGGAAGCGTGCTTTCCGCGTCTGTAGTAGGGAAAACAATTCTATTAACTGCTTCCCATTCTTGGTTTTCTTCTAGTGCAGACATAACACCAGTATACGTTCTTGTTTTTTCCCCTCCAGAGCATCCTGCTGCCGTTTCCTTTTTATGGCACTCGATTAAACCAGTTTTCGCTGAGATATCCTTTTCCTGCGGTCTGGTCATACTGGATCAGACGATAATCCTCCAGTAGCTGTTTTGCTTCTGATGATAGATTCTTCTTTTTTATTAACTGTCCAGAAGAATCCAGATAGCTAGTTGACCCAGTACCCCAATCGGCATCAGTCGAGGCGAATCTGCCGGCTGCCGGTACAGATTGATGTACTTCTGTAAGCAGAGCTAGGAAAGGCGTGACTTTCGCATCCATGTGTTCTGCGGCGCTAGCATAAAGAAGTTCGAAGACGAGTAATCGCTTTCTTCGGGCGATAGCTTTGAACCAGCGCTCGAAGAAGAAGAGTTAGACCATATGAAATAATCGCTTTCGTGTAAAGTGAGTTGATTTTCTTTGTACTTTGCTGCTGATGCGTAGATGCCAGGAAGATGGTCTCCGTAGAAAATGACAGTAATTGGCTGTTCTATCATATTTAGTTGATCGAGGAATGCGGCCGTGGCCTGATCGGTATAACTGATGCCTTTTGCATAGGTATCAATCTGAACTTCTTCGTTTCATCGAGACCTGTTGAAGTATCTGCCTCTTTAAATTCATTGTTGGTGTAGTAGTCCCCGTATGGCAAATGGTTTTGCATGGTTACCAACTGAATAAACTGGGATTCTCCGTCAGATTGATTAAGCTGGTCGATCACATTTTGATATGCCGATGCGTCGCTAACATAGCCAGCGTCAATGTGATCCTGATATTTCAACGCCGGTTTGCTGTCGATTGTACGGAAGTATTTGAAACCGAATTTTTTATAATTCGAATCTCGAAGATAAAAAATTCTTCAAATAGGGATGAAAAGCGTATGAGCATTGCGCCTGGCATGCATCATTCCAAATTTGATTGAAGGTGTATACGTTTTTTTGACTGGGCACAAGTTGTTGATAAGGAGAAATAAGCTGATCGTTAAAATTAGCGAGATTCATTCCAGTTAGAGACTGGTACTCGATGTTAGCTGTGCCGCCACCATAGCCTGGCGATAGCATAAGTCCTGAGGTGGTGACATCTTTCAAAGCTCGAATGTTAGGCATCGGATCGATATCAAAGGAGATGCCAGGAACACGCAGGGGATCAGAAAAAGACTCGGATAAAATGAGAATCACAGTGCTATCCGTGAGGATGTTTGCCCGTGATGTATTAATTTTATTTGCTTCTTTAGTATAGCGAGTGGCTATCTTTTCCATAGTTTTTTTACTGTACTCGCTCGGCTTATCCATTGCCTTAACTCTTACGAGACTTTGAAATGTAGTGGCTGGGCCGTTTGATTTGGCATCTTCATAGGTGTTCCACGGGACAGGCTTGTATCCTAAGTTGGTTGCCAGAGTATAGGACCAAGCTCCAGGAATATTGAGATTCCATGTGTAGGAAACCAGAAGAACGATGCTGAGAATTGCAGCAAGTGCGCGAGATGATGTCCCAATTATATTTTTGGCATTCGAAGAGGGGTGTTTCCAAGAGCAGTGAATAAAGCGGCGTCTTCCATCAAGAACGAAAAGAAGAAGACAGGCACAAGAGAACCAGATTAATACGGTGATTGCTCCATTAACGAGAGCTTGCTGGTCTTTCGGTATGAAAGAGAGGAGCTCCCGCCATTGCCATTTGATACAAAGCTAAGATCTGAAGGGAGAATAGGTTCGTTACGAAGTCCCATCTTGATGCTGTTCGCTACGCCGTAGGCAGTCATAGCGGCACCGAAAATAACGGTCGCTATCCAAAAGCGATTTAATACAAAAACTAATGCAAGGTAAATAAGCCCTATGCCAATGAAATTAAGGAGAAATTGATACTTTTGTTCAAGCCAAATCTGGCTGACGAATCTAGTGGTTTGCCCAGCAACGCTTTGCAAAATCTGAGTCGTATAATCAACCTCTGAATCTTCTGCATATTCGGGTTCGCTATACACTCCCCACTGAAGGAAGATGACTTCGGCAGAAGTCAATAGGGTGAACACGATGGCGTAGAACGCATAGGAGAACCTCATGCGTTTCTTCCACAGGTCGTGCGCCTTTTTGAAGAATTTGATGATGAGTTGAACGGCTTTGAAATTAATAAAAGTATGCCATGCGTTTTTTACTGCTGTGGCAGCGGTGTGGATGGCGTGACCGGTAACTTTGGTTGCTTTTACAGCCGTGTGCCCTGCGGTGGAAAGCGTTTTTGCCGTGGTATGTGCGGCTCGTTTGCAAACCGAGACGACCTGATTCAAAGGCTGCTCAGCGGGTTGATGGGGCTGGAGCTCAGAAGAAGCGATTTGTTCGTTATTGTCTATTTCGGCTTTACTGACGGATCCAC
>ENA-OQDD01000943-OQDD01000943.1-human-gut-metagenome-genome-assembly--contig:-NODE-943-length-10411-cov-2.871256_pt1 | contig 10411 bp, 15 predicted proteins | sample MGYA00242507_ERZ504598 | MGnify/ENA primary metagenome ERZ504598 (study PRJEB26092, sample SAMD00036318) | human gut metagenome | host: Homo sapiens | study: EMG produced TPA metagenomics assembly of... | reverse complement strand
ATTCGATGAAATCCGTGCGCCCCGGCGGCACCATCGCCATCTGCGGCGCCACCACCGGCGACCAGCCTGGTGCGGAGCTCACGCGACTGTTCTTCCAGGACATTCGCGTGCAGGCTGCACCATGTTCGCGCGAGGATTTCGCCCGGCTGCTGCGCTTCGTGGAGCACGCCGACCTGCATCCGGTGATCGATTCCGTGGTCAGCGGGTTGGACGCCGCCCCCGAGGCGTTCGCCAGAATGATCGCCGGCGACATGTTCGGCAAGATCGTTATTGAGCTGTAAGCCTCACAGAATTATGTATTGAGAACGATTCGCTGCGTGGCTTAACTCCGCTATCAGGAGTACAGTGGGCCTTATTCTCAATAACTAGGGAGTAAATGATAATGGCAAATGAATCCAAGCCCGAAGTCGCGGTGGTCATGGGATCCTCCAGCGACTGGGAGACCATGAAGCGTGCCTGCGATATTCTCGACCAGTTCGGTGTCGTCTACCACAAGCAGGTCATTTCCGCGCACCGCACGCCCGAGCTCATGGCCGAGTTCGCGCACAATGCCCGCGCCAATGGCCTGAAGGCCATTATCGCCGGTGCCGGCGGTGCCGCCCACCTGCCGGGCATGATCGCCGCGCAGACCACGCTGCCCGTAATCGGCGTGCCCGTGCGCTCCCACGCCCTGTCCGGCTGGGATTCGCTGCTGTCCATCGTGCAGATGCCTGGCGGCATCCCGGTGGCCACCACCGCCGTCGGCAACTCCGGTGCCACCAACGCCGGCCTGCTCGCCGTGCAGATGCTCTCCGCCTTCGAGCCCGAACTGGCCGACAAGCTTGAGGATTACCGTAACGAACTGAAGGAAAAGGTGGCCGAATCCAATGCCCAGCTTGTCTGAAGAAACGGGCGGCCGCGTCTCCATGCTGATGCCGGGCTCGACCATCGGCATCATCGGCGGCGGCCAGCTCGGCCGCATGATGGCTCTGTCCGCCCGCTACATGGCTTCCGCGTCGGCGTGCTTGACCCAACGCCGAACTGCCCGACCGGTCAGGTGGCCGACTTCCAGATCACCGCCGAGTACGATGACAAAACCGCCATCCATGATCTGGCCGTGCAGTCTGACGTGCTCACCTACGAGTTCGAGAACGTGGACGCCGGCGCCATCGACGAGGTGCGCGGCATCACCGCCACCCCGCAGGGCACCGACTTGCTGCGCGTGACCCAGCACCGCGTGCGCGAGAAGCAGTTCATCAACGACCACGGCACCGCCACCGCACCGTGGCGCGCTGTCAACAACTTCGATGAGCTTGACGCCGCATTGGGTGATATTCATTATCCGGCCGTGCTGAAGACCGTGTCCGGCGGCTACGACGGCCACGGTCAGCTCGTGCTGCGTTCCGACGCGACTTGGAGAAGATCCGCTCCCGCTCCGACCGTGGTGGTGGCTTCCCGCCGAGCATCCTGGAAGGCTTCGTCGACTTCGCATTCGAGGCTTCGATTCTGGTCTCCGGCAACGGCAAGGACTTCGTCACCTTCCCGATTGTGCGTAACGAGCACCGCAACAACATCCTGCATATGACCATCGCCCCCGCCGAGGTGTCCGAACATGTGGCTCGCGAAGCGCATGAACTGGCGATTCGCCTGGCCAAGGGCTTCGAACTGGCTGGCACGCTGGCCATCGAACTGTTCATCACCAAGGACGATCAGGTCATCGTCAACGAGCTCGCCCCGCGCCCGCACAACTCCGGCCACTACACCATCGAGGCCTGCTCGATGGACCAGTTCGACGCCCACATCCGCGGCATCGCCGGCTGGCCTCTGCCCAAGCCCAAGCTGCTCTCGCCGGCCGTGATGGTCAACGTACTTGGCCAGCATGTGGAACCGACGCGCGCGCTGATCGCCACCCACCCGGAGTGGAATGTGCACGACTACGGCAAGGCCGAAGTGCGCCACGACCGCAAGATGGGCCACATCACCGTGCTCACCGGCGACCCGGCCAAGACGGTCGCTGACCTTGAGGCCACCGGCTGCTGGGACGACCTGAAAAAGAAGGCGTGACCTTACCGATGGTTGAACATATCGAACGCCAGACCAAGCAGAAGGACGCGATTCGCGCCGCCTTGGCCGACTGCGAGGAGTTCATCTCCGCTCAGGACCTGCACCGCAGGCTGGAGGACGAAGGCTCGAAAATCGGCTTGGCCACCGTATACCGCCAGCTCAACGCCTTGGCCGATGCCGGTGCCGCCGACACGATCCGCCTGGACGGCCAGCAGCTGTTCCGCCTATGCGGCGACGACGGACATCACCACCACTTGGTGTGCAGGCGGTGCGGCAAAACCGTGGAAATCGACCCGCCCAGCGAGGCTTGGCTGCGCAAAGTGGCCGACGGCCACGGCTTCACCGTTGAATCCCACACCTTGGAGGTCTTCGGACTGTGCTCTGATTGCCAAAAGGAGCAGAAAGCGCAGAAGGCTCAGAAAGCAGTGAGCGAATAACAAATGGGATCGGCTTCAAAGCCGATCCCATTTGTTATTCCGCTGCTATTCCACTGACTTCAGCGCGCCGAGCATGCTGTTTCTTTGAGGTCGTGTTCTGCACGATGCCTTTCACGCCGTCCAGCTTCATGAGCTTGGCGCTGCGCGACTCCACATTGGAGGTCTCGTGGTTCTTGAGCCGCACCATATAGGCGTTCGACTGGTGCTGCTCGCCGAACACGTGCTTATAGCCACCCGAAGTCATGAACATGAAATGCCCGAAGTAGGGAAGCCGCTTGTCACGCAGCTTGCGTTTGGCCGCTACCCAGGCCGGTACACGGTGCTCGCCCAGGCCAGCAGGAACGCCGCCAGGGTGATGGCAGGGTGGAACGCCAGCATGACACGCCGATGTAAATGCAAATGATAATAATTCTCAATACATGTTATTCTGTCGTGTTGGTGGCTGGGCGATGATGCAGCAACAGCAGCATCGCCCAGCCGTTCGGCTAATTAGAGAGGAAAACCCAATCATGTCCATCATGTCCAACGCCAAGCGCGCGCTCGCCATCGCGGCCGCCGCGGCGACCTGCTCTCGATGGCCGCCTGCGGTTCCAGCAACGCCGCCAGCGGCAAGTCCGATTCCAGCGGCGCCGCGTCTTCCGGCAAGATCGAGGTCGTCGCCTCCATCAACCAGTGGGGTTCCGTGGCCGAAGACCTCGGCGGCAGCAACGTCGAAGTCACCAACATCATGACCAAGACCAACGTCGAGGCGCACGATTACGAGCCCACCAGCCAGGATGTCGCCAAGTTCGGCACCGCCAAGGTAGCCGTAGTCAACGGCGCCGATTACGACCCGTGGGCCACCAAGCCGCCCAGCCGACCAAGGCCACGCTGGTCACCGCCGCCGAAACCGCCGGCATCAAGGAAGGCGACAACCCGCACGTCTGGTTCTCCGCCAAGGTGCGTTCCAACACCGCCGACGCCATCACCGCCGCTACCAGAAGGCCGACCCGAGCCACAAGGACGACTACGCCAAGCTCAACAAAGAATGGCACGCCAAGGAAGACCAGCTTGAGTCCAAGATCAAGGAGACTTCCGCCAAGACCGAGGGCCTGCCGTACGCCGCCACCGAATCCGTGGCTGGTACCTGGCCGACGACCTCAAGATGACCGACGCCACTCCGAAGGGCTACGCCCAGGCCTCCGCCAACGAGAGCGAGCCGACCCCGGCCGACATCAAGGACTTCCAGGACACCCTGAAGGCCGGCTTCATCAAGATGTTCGTCTTCAACAGCCAGGAAGCAAACTCCACTACTGACCAGATCACCGGTGCCGCCAAGGACGCCAACGTGCCGATCGTGGAGCTCGCCGAGCAGATGCCGAAGCAGTACACCAACCTGCTCGACTGGATGAGCGCACTGGTCGACCAGTTCGCCGCCGCCGTGAAGTAATGCGGCAGTAGCCGTCAATCCGCAACAGCGATAAGGGGAATAATCAAGTCAGATAGCGAGGCGTTGTCTAGGGGAGAACAGAACACTTCGCTATCAGGGATAGGCTCCTTATATATCAGGGTGCTTCGGGGATGTCCCGAGGCACCCTTTGCGTTAGGGTGAATAGTTAGGAAACGGTAAGAAAAATAGTGGAACTATGGATTTTCCAAGGTTCAGCGGCAACAATATGCCCTTGAAAAGTCACATACGGAAACAGGCGAATGAGCGAGAACACTAGTAATACCACCACAGTGAAACCCATTTCAAGCTTTGGGCCAAAAAGGTCGAAGCTAATGAAGTCACGCCCCAACACCCCCACAAGCCCTTCCCCGGCTGGGTGTACGGCGTGCTCTTCGTTATCTTCGACATCATTGTCGTGACGGCGCTCGAAGTGGGCGTTTCGTCCAGCTCCACCCGTGTGCAGCTGTCCAGTCCGACCGTCGGATTCGGCTTCGTGAGCAAGATGTGGACCGACGGCAATTTCGTATTCGTGCTCAACGTGATACTTGTCGCGTTGCTGTACCTCATGTTGCTGATGCTGTTCAACCGGTTCTGGACGCAAGCATCGTGATTCTCGCGGTCGGAATCATCGTGGCCGCCATCGAACATTTCAAGGTCGAGATCCGTTACGAGGCCATTCTGCCCGCCGACCTCGGCTTCCTTGGCTCGAACACCGGCAATATGCTCACCTTCATTCCGGCCGCGCGCACGTGACCATCCTCGTGGCACTTGGCGCGTTCGCCGCGCTGCTCGCCCTGATTCTGGTGCTGCGCCACTTCGACGGGCGCAAAGGTCGCATGATCCGTACGGACAACCTGAGCCTGAACCTCACCTCCCGTCTGATTCTGCTGCTGCTGCCGATTCTGGTGTTCGCGTTGTACTGCATTCATGTGAGCACCACCGATTCGCTGGCCAACAAGTTCTCCCGCGCCTTGGGAGACACGCCATCCATGTGGGATTCCGTGTATGACGCGCAGCGCAATGGTCCGCTCGTGGCCTTCACCCGCCAGCTCAACCCGAAGATCATGGACAAGCCGAGCAACTACTCCGAGGAGACCATGAAGAAGGTCGCCGCTCGCTATCAGAAGGAAGCGGAGACAATCAACGCCTCCCGCACCAACAACCTCACTGATTCGACAGTGGTGTACGTGCTGTCCGAATCCTTCTCCGACCCGAGCCGCGTGCCGGGACTGAAGACCAATAAGGATTCGATGCCCAACATCCGCAAGATCAAGGCGGGCACCACCTCCGGCCTGATGCTCTCCTCCGGCTACGGCGGCGGTACGGCCAACCTCGAATACATGGGACTTTCCGGTCTGAGCATGGCCAATTTCGATTCCTCCCTGTCCAGCCCGTATCAGCAGCTGGTCCCGAGCCAGCATTGGACCCCCACCATCAACCAGATGTGGGGCGCGCCCGTCAACTCGCTCGGCTACCATCCGTACGAGTCCAGCATGTACTCGCGCGCTACGAACTACAAGAAGTTCGGGTTCTCGCACTTCTACACGCTGACCGGTCCGGACGTGATCAAGTATCAGGACAAGATCGACGAGTCGCCGTACGTCTCTGATAAGTCTTCCTATGATTCTGCGCTGGAAGGCATCAGGTCCGGCAAGACGAACAAGTTCATTCAGATCATCACCATGCAGAACCACATGCCCTACCACGAGTGGTATGAGAACAACGACTACACCGCTGAATCCACCACGGGTACGCCGCTGGGTGATGATGAACAGCAGTCGATTGAGACCTATCAAAAGGGTGTGGAGATTACCGATCAGGCCACTCAGGAGTTCCTGAACGAACTGGATGCGCTGGATAAGCCCGTCACCGTAGTGTTCTACGGCGATCACTTGCCGGGCATCTACTCGTCCGCCAGCGAGGATGGCAACAACTCCTTGGCCCTGCACCTGACCGATTACTTCATCTGGTCGAATAAGGCTTCCAGCTCCCAAGGCAATAAGGCAAGCGATGCAGACTACTCTTCGCCGAACTTCTTCGTGGCACAGGCCGCCGATCACATGAACGCCAAGGTCAGCCCGTATCTGGCGTTCCTGACCGAAATGCATTCCAAGATCGCCGCTATGGAACCGCCTGTGGTCAACAAGATCCAAGCTGGGATCGTATCCCCGAAGGCCAGAACATCTATCTTGATCAGAACGGCAACCCGATGTCCACCGATGACTTCGACAAGGAAACCAAGCAGTTGCTTGCCGACTACAAGCTCATCCAATACGACATCACCGCCGGCAAAAACTACCTCAAAGACACGGACTTTATGACGCTGCCGTAAAGCAGACAGCCTAGTAGCTGTCTGTAGGCAGCGTGCGAGCCGACAGACGAGCCAGCAAGGCGCGGGGCGTAGCCCGTCCAAAATTGCAGTAGCGCTGCCGTAAAGCAGGGGGTGCTTTCATGACGAACCAGACTTTCGAACAACTGAAGAAGACTTACGAATCCGGTCGTACCCGGCCGCTGGCATGGCGCCGCGCGCAGCTGAACGCACTACGCCGTCTGGTTACGGAGAACCGTGATGCCTTTGTCTCCTCGGCTATGGCTGACTTGGGCAAGCCCGCGGCTGAAACCGTGCTCATGGAACTGAACCTGGTGGCTGGTGAAGCACAGTTCGTGCGCAATCGTCTGAGCCTTTGGACCGCCCGGCATCCCAAAGCGATGCATTGGATGTTGCAGCCGGCTGCCGGATGGACGATTGCCGAGCCCAAAGGCGTGGTGCTCATCATTTCACCGTGGAATTATCCGGTGCTGCTGGCCTTGGAACCAATGCTGATGCGCTCGCTGCCGGTAACGCCGTCTGCTTGAAACCGTCCGAGCTTTCACCGAATACGTCCAAGCTCCTTGCTGAGTTGGTGCCGCAATACCTTGACTCCGAGGCCGTGCGCGTGTCGAAGGCGGGCCCAAGGAAACCGGCGAACTGCTGAAATGCCCGTTCAACCACATCTTCTATACCGGTGGCGGCCACGTCGGCAAAATCGTCATGCGCGCGGCGGCCGAGCATCTGACGCCGGTCACGCTGGAACTCGGCGGCAAGTCGCCATGCTTTGTGGATCGCACTGCGGACATCAATGTGGCTGCACGCCGCATTGCGTGGGGCAAATTCACCAATGCCGGGCAGACTTGCGTGGCACCCGACTATGTGCTCGCCACGCCGGATGTGGCCGAGGCTCTGGCCGAGCGCATCGCCGTAGCCATCACCGAATTCTATGGCGAAGATCCGAAGGCCTCGCCTGATTTTGGTCGTATTATCAACGATCGTCATTTTGAACGACTGTGCAAGCTATTGCCGGTCGGCACCGTGCCGCCTGAGGAGCCGAGCTCGCCGCTGGTGCAGGTGGCATCGGCGGTAGGCGCGGCCATGGATATGGTTGGGCGGCGCTTCAATGCCGTGACTACTGGGCGCGGTGGCGCGGGGGAGATGGCCGGCAGCGCGAACAATGCGGCGAAGCGACGGCCGGTTCGAATATGGCAGCCGCTGATGATGGTGCGACTGCCTCGGCCGCTGTTGAGCCGAGCGAGATTCACAAGGTGCCCGGCGTGTTCGACCTGGCCGGTCGAATCGTTTGCGGCGGCAAGGTCGATCGTGCCGCCCGGTATATCGCGCCTACCGTGCTGTACGGTACGTCGCCAGATGCGCCAGTAATGAAGGAGGAGATTTTCGGGCCGATTCTGCCGATTCTGGTGGTCGAGGATGCCGAGTCCGCAATCCGATTCATCAACAAGCGGTCCCGGCCGTTGGCTGCATATGTGTTCTCGCGCGATCACGAGGTTCGGCTGACTTTCGAACGTCAGACCAGCTCCGGAGCCTTGGGATATTCGCTGCCGTTGGGCCATCTGCTGTCCAGCCGGTTGCCGTTCGGTGGCGTGGGCGCGTCCGGCATCGGCACCTACCACGGCAAAGCAGGCTTCCTCACCTTCAGCCACGTCAAAACCGTGGTTACCAAGCCGCAGTTCCCCGACACTCTGCGCCTCGTGTACCCGCCCTTCAATGAAGCCAAGGCCAAACTGTTCGACATCATCGCCAAATTCAGCTAGCGTGATATCGCTCGCTGATATTGGGTGATGGCGTTGTCATAGTGACGTTCGCTGTCCCGGTAATTACGTCAATCGATTGATTCGTGTACCGGGCCAGATTTTTCTGTCCTAGTATTTGATTTCGGGTCATTTTTGCTTACCGGGACAAAACTGACGCCGGAAGTATCGTCCGCGTATTACGAAAATGGCGGAATAGTGCGGTTTCGTATGGAAGGGAATTTCAAATATTCCTATATTCGAGGGGTTCAGCTGTCCTGGTTTGCGAAAAAGAGCCGAAATCGGCTACCGGGACAGAAAAATCTGGCCCGGTAGCCACGTCAATCGATTGACATGTCTGCCAGGCCAAAAATATGCAGCAGATGCGCCGCTTCTGTTACTTCAGGCTTTGAAGCCGATGTCGTGGCGGTAAAACAGTCCGCGCAGCTCGAGCTTGTCGATGATTGCGTAGACCTTGTCCTGGGCGGACTTGATGTCCGGAGCGGAGGTTTCGACGAGCAGCACGCGGCCAGAGTTGGCCACAAGGTTACCGTGCTCGTCAGAGGCGACGCCGGCGTAGTAGACGTGCGAATCCTCGTCGACTTCGATTTCGGGCACACGGGCACCCTTGATGACGTTCTCCGGGTAGCCGTTGGAGGCGATGACCACGCCGAGGGTGGCGTTGGACTCATCCCAGGTGAATTCGGGGGTTTCGCCGTCGAGAATGGCGGAGATGCCGGCACCGAGGTCGGAGGTGAGCTTCGGGAGCACGACTTCGGTTTCCGGGTCGCCGAAGCGGGCGTTGAATTCGATGACCTTCGGGCCGTCGGCGGTGGCGATCAGACCGGCGTACAGGATACCGGTGAATGGCGTACCTTCCTCGGCCATGCCTTCGACGGTGGGGCGCACGATTTTCTCGATGGCCTCGTCGACCACGGACTGCGGAATCTGCGGCACCGGGCTGTAGGCACCCATGCCACCGGTGTTCGGACCCTCGTCGCCATCGTGGGCGCGCTTGTGATCCTGGGAGATGGGCATCGGCCAGAAATCGGTGCCGTTGACAAAGCTCATCAGGGAGAATTCCTGGCCGTCCAGGAAGTCCTCGATAACGACCTTGGCACCGGCGGAGCCGAAGCGATGATCGATGAAGATGTCTTCAAGCGCACGCTGGGCGGTGTGCTCGTCCATGGCCACGGTCACGCCCTTGCCGGCGGCCAGACCATCGGCCTTGATGACGATCGGCGCGCCATGCTCGTGTACGTAAGCCTGAGCCATGTCCAAGTCTCCGAACGTCTTATATTTGGCGGTCGGAATGTTGTGACGGTCCATGAGCTGCTTGGCGAAGTCCTTGGAACCCTCGATCTGGGCGGCGGCCTTGGACGGGCCGAACGCTTGATGCCGGCGGCGGCGAAATCGTCCACGATGCCTTCGATCAGCGGGACTTCCGGGCCCACGAACACCCAGTCATAGCCATTGTTCTTCACGAATTCGATAAGTGCGGCGTGGTTCGACTGGCTCAGCTGCGTGGTGTGGATGCCGTCCTTGAGCATGCCCGGGTTGCCGGGAGCCACGGTGACTTCGTCGATGCTCGGTGCCTTGAGCAGCGTGTAGGCAATGGTGTGCTCGCGCGCGCCGGAGCCGATAACCAATACTTTCTGACCCATGTTGTTCCTTTCCTGCGGAAAGCGAGTTACTTCAGTACGATTTGCGTGCCGGTGGTGTCGGCGGTGATGGAGCCGAGCACGTAGCGGGCTCGTTGTTGTCGGCGAGCAGCTTCAGCGCCTCGTCCTTACGAGCGGGGTCGATGGCCAGCACCATGCCGATGCCCATGTTGAAGATGTTGTACATCTCCTTATGATCGATGTTGCCGGCCTTCTCCAGCACGTCGAAGATCGGGAGCACGGGCCAGGTGCCGAGCTCGATTTCGGCGGCCAAGCCGTCCGGAATCATGCGCGGGATGTTCTCGATGAAGCCGCCGCCGGTGATGTGGGCCACGCCCTTGACTACGCCCGCCTTGAACAGGGAGAGAGGGCCTTGACGTAGATCTTGGTGGGGGTGAGCAGCACGTCGCCGAGCTTTTCGCCGCCCAGCTCGTCGAGTTCGGTGTCCACGGTGTAGCCGGCCTGCTCGAACAGGGCCTTGCGCACCAGGGAGAAGCCATTGGAGTGTACGCCGGTGGAGGGCAGGCCGATGAGCACGTCGCCTTCAGCGATGGTGGAACCGTCCACGATGGCGGACTTTCGGCAACGCCGACCGAGAATCCGGCGAGATCGTATTCGTCTTCGTCGTACATGCCCGGCATTTCGGCGGTTTCGCCGCCGACCAGCGCGGAACCGGCCTGTACACAGCCGTCGGCCACACCGGCCACGACCTGCTCAAGCAGGGCCGGGTCGTTCTTGCCGCAAGCGATGTAGTCAAGGAAGAACAGCGGCTCGGCACC
>ENA-OQDD01000942-OQDD01000942.1-human-gut-metagenome-genome-assembly--contig:-NODE-942-length-10412-cov-2.886437_pt1 | contig 10412 bp, 11 predicted proteins | sample MGYA00242507_ERZ504598 | MGnify/ENA primary metagenome ERZ504598 (study PRJEB26092, sample SAMD00036318) | human gut metagenome | host: Homo sapiens | study: EMG produced TPA metagenomics assembly of... | reverse complement strand
AGTTTAATTTTTAATTTTAAAAGTATGGGAAGAACAGTTTCTTATTCGGTGGTAAAGCGTAATAATCCGCTTGATCAGGATGCAGTGCCTAAGTTTTATGCACAAGCTCAGGCCAATGGCCATGTAGAGATTCGCGAATGGCGGATCGTATTCAGAAAACCTGTACGGTGACGCGTGCGGATGTTATGGCTGTGCTTGTTGCCTTGGAGGATGTGATTATGGAGGCTCTGGAAGGGGGTGAGATTGTAAGGCTTGCCGATCTGGGCACTTTCCAGATAGGTCTGAGCGGAAGAGGTGCGGAAACGGAGGATACGTATGATGTGTCGATGATTAGAAAAGCGCGTATCAATTTCCGTCCGGGTATTGCGCTAAGCGGTATTCTGGCAGCACTGAAATATACGAAAGTGGATAAATTGCCGGTGAAAACGAAGGGGGAGCAAAAGCCTGCTTAAGTAGATGGCGGACAAGTGTTTAATTAAAAAAACTGTAGAATGAAAGGTAAATCTGTCTGGAGCACTATTTTGAAAGTGGTGATTGCAGTAGCTACGGCTATTGCGGGTGTAGTAGGAATCAGCTCGTGCATAGGGGGATGAGAGTGATTAATCTGATTGTTGTCCACTGTTCCGCTACAAAGGCGGACAGGGACTTTACCGAACAGGATTTGGAGGTGTGCCACCGCAGGCGTGGAATGAACGGACCCGGATATCATTTTATATCCGCAAGAACGGGGATATAAAACAACCCGTCCCATAGAGAAAATCGGGGCGCATGCGCGTGGGTATAATGCGCAGAGTATCGGGATATGCTATGAGGGGGGAATCAGTGAGCGGGGCAGGCCGGAGGATACGCGGACGGTGTGGCAGAAACATTCGTTGCGTGTACTGGTCAGGACGTTGCTGGTGGATTATCCCGGTTGCAAGGTTTGCGGTCATCGGGATTTAAGTCCGGATTTGAACGGAAATGGCGAGATAGAGCCTGAGGAATGGGTGAAACAGTGTCCCTGTTTTGATGTTTCGAAAGAAAAATATAGTAAATAATATTTATATATTAAAACGTAATAAGACTAATTCTCTTCTGAATTTGTTAAAATATTAACACATTGGAAAGAGAATTAGTCTTATGTTATTATGTAATTACTTTTGAAATTACTTTTTATTTACATTTTCAGTGCCATATCCATAGCCGTAACCGTATTTTTTACCGTATCCGTAATACTTGCCATACTTGCCGTATCCATAGTAATATCCGTACTTCTTTTTTTTCATGTCCAGTCCGTTGATAAGGGTACATAGGTTGGGCAGTTTTTTCTGTTCGCTCAGTTCGTTGATTAAAGTATAATCTGCCTTGTGGGTGTAGTCTGCCCGGCACACATAGATGCTGGCGTTGGCTACGCGCGAAATCAGCAGGGTATCGGTCACCATGCCGATGGGGGCGGTATCCAGAATGATATAGTCAAAATGCTTTTTCAGTATGTCGATAGCCTGAGACAAAGATTCACGTGCCACCAGCTCGGTCGGTTGGGAGGAATAGGACCTCCGGGCAGAATGGACAAGTTGGCATTGATGCGTGAAACTTGTACCAGCGACATCAGGTCGGTATGTTCCGGATTGGCGAGGAACTGGCTGATGCCTTGTTCCCTGTGTGATAAGTTGAAAGCTTTGTTCAGACTCGGCTTGCGGATGTCAAGCCCCACGATCACGATTTTCTTTCCTAATAAAGCCAGACTGACAGCCAGATTGGAAGCGATAAAGGTTTTGCCTTCTCCTGTGGTGGTGGAGGTAACCAATATGACTTTCTCGTCGCTCCTCATCATATAAAGTACATTGGTGCGTACATTACGGAAGGTTTCGGCCATCAGGTCGTTTTGGTTTTCGTGTACTACAATGCTTTCTTCTTTTCCTTTATCTTCCGACAGGGTACATCGCCCACAATGGGAAGGGAGGTGATTTTTCCACATCGGCGCGGCCCTCTATCTTGTATTTTAAGAGTTCGATGATATAGATGACAACTACCGGCAGGGCGATTCCCAGAATCAGTGCTACCAGATAAATCATCTTCCCTTTGGGAGATACGGGGATGGCGTCTGCCAGTGCTTCGTCCACCATGCGGGCGTTGTTGGCGGTAGATGCCAGAGTGATGGCGTTTTCTTCACGCTTTTGCAGCAGCATCAGGTAAAGGCCGGCTTTGATTTCCTGCTGGCGCGAGATGCTGACCAGCTGGCGTTCCTGTCCCGGAGCATTGGTGATGCGTCCGGCATATTTGCCTGCCTGACGTTCCAGATCCGCCTGGGTGATGGCCAAGCCTCTTTGTACGCTGTTGATGGTGGTCAGCACATTGCTGCGCATGGCGCGGATGCTGGCATCCAGATTGACTACCACCGGGTTGTTTTCCTGAGAGGAACGGAGCAGGCGCTTGCGTTCCAGCAGCATCTCGTTGTAGCGGTTGATCAGCTCGGCAAGACCGGTATCTGTCAGGCCCACATTGACCGGAAGTACTTCGTAGGCATGATCCGGATTGTTGGCATAGCCGGCCAGGAATTGTACCAGCCGGAGCTGGGTGCTGTTTTCGGCACGTTTCTTTTCGTATTCCGAGTTTTCACTCAATGCCAGTTGGGCGTCGCTTTTCAAGTCGGTGAGTCCGGCATCGCGCTTGAAGGTTTCCAGTTCCTGTTCCGTGGTTCCCAGTTCGCCGTTGATGATTTTGATACGTTCATCAATAAATTCCGCGGTCTTGGTAGCCACTTCGTTTTTGTCATCGTTGGCATCCCGGTTGTAGACTTCCACCAGCTTGTTGATGAATCCATGCCGCGCTGCGTATGCGTGCTCTTGACAGAGATCTGTGCGATAGTGGTGGATTTGGAAGTAGGCTCTATGCTTAATGCTCCCCGGTAGGCGTTTGCCACACTGCGGGGGAAGAAACCGTAGCATGATTTCCTGCGTGCTTTGGACGGTTGTGGAATCTTTAGGGGTAAAGCTGAACGTGCCCGACGGGGTGGTCAGCAAGGCGGGTAGCTTGTCGAACTGCTTGTTGTATTCCTCTTCTCCTATCCGGAGTTTCACATTCAGTTTGTTGCCCGGCTGCAAGGTCAGGTGAAGACGCGCGGGGGCGGGCAGTTTCTGGGCTTCTTCGGGGGTAATCCATACTTTCACAGGGGAACTTTTGTAAAGTTCGATGTCATGGAAACTGCTCTTCGTGGCATAGCTGATGTAAAGATCCAGTTCTTCCACCACTTTTTTGATAAGCGTGCGCGATTGCAGGATTTCCACTTCATTGTCAAAGTTGTTGATGGAGGAATAGAAGCCCAGGTCTTCCAGATCAGCCATGCCGCTGCTTGCTTTGCTGTTCTTGTCATTGTCCTTGATGATGACGGATGCCGAGATGTTGTACACCGATGGAGTGTAACACAAATAGATCCAGGCTCCCGCCATGCACAGCAGTACATGCCAGAAACCAGGGCCAGTGGATGGCGTATTTGAAAAGAATCGCTTTGAAATCGGTCTTTTCTTCCTTTTCTTCCACATAGAGGTCGTCGTATAAGTCTTCTTTCATAGTTCTGTTTATTTGGTTATGGTTACGATCAGGCTGGCCAGTGCGACCAGAGTTCCTACTACCGAGAACCAGATGGTGGTGCTGTTGCTGATACTTGCATTCTTGGCTTTGGTCTTATTGGGGGTGACATACACCACATCGTTCTGCTGGAGATAGTAGTAAGGAGATACGATGATGTCGGCATCGTTCAGGTTCAGCGGAATCACCTGGCGGTTGCCTTGTGCGTCTTCACGGATCAGTTTTACTTTGTTGCGTTGTCCGTATACGGTCATGTCTCCCGCCATGGCGAGCGCTTCCATGATATTTACTTTTTCATTGGTGATGGTGAATGTGCCGGGTTTGGCAACTTCTCCCATCACGGAGATTTTGTAGTTTGCCATGCGTACATTCACAATGGGGTTTTCCTTGATATAGGTTTTCAGTTTTTCCTTTATCATGTTTTCCGCCTGGCTTTTGGTGAGGCCGCCGATGTGCAGTGTGCCCAAGACCGGGAAATCAATGTTCCCGTTATTGTCTACCAGATACTGTTGCAGGGATGGTTGGCTGGTAAGGTTTTTATTGTTTGCCGTGATGGGGGTGGCTACCGTCAGGTTAAAAGGAATGGCGGCATCGGGATCACTGGTGTTTACCGTGATGGTCAGCAAATCTTTGGGCATGATGTGTGCATCATACAGGGGTGTTTGGACATTTGCCATGTTCAGGTACTCGGAACCTTGCAGGTAGGGTACCTTTTTGTAGGCGCTGCAACTGCATAGCAGCAGGGAAACCAGCGCGAATAGGGTCAACTTTAATCTTCTCATTTTTTTTGGCTCTCTGTTATTTAAAATTTTTCAGTTTTCAGGTCTTGTTTTAATAAGCTTGCTTGTCTTTGTGCAGCGCGTTTGCCACGGTTTTGTACATAATATAAAGGTCGAGCAGGAAAGACCAGTGCTCCATGTACCATATATCGGCTTTCACACGTCCTTCCATGTCTTCCAGTTCGCGGGTTTCGCCACGGAAACCGGTCACCTGCGCCCATCCCGTGATACCGGGCTTGATGAAATGGCGGACCATGTATTTATTGATTATCTTGGAATATTCTTCCGTGTGTTTCAACATGTGGGGGCGTGGCCCTACAATGGACATATCTCCCAGCAATACATTGATGAATTGCGGAAGTTCGTCAATATTGGTCCGGCGCATGAAATCGCCGAATTTGGTTTTCCTGGGATCGTTGAGGGTGGCCTGTAAGGTGTCCGATTCCTTGTTGACTTTCATGGAACGGAATTTATAGCACCAGAATTCTTTGTTGTTCAATCCGTTACGTTTCTGACGGAAGAATATGGGACCCGGAGAAGTGATTTTGATGGTCACTCCTACAATAAGGAATATAATGGGGAATAATGTGCATAAAAAGAGCAGTGAGAAGATTACATCGAATATGCGTTTCAACATTCTGTTCTCTATTTTCCCCAAGGGCTCCTTGCGGATGCTGAGGATGGGCACGCTGCCTATCATTTCAAAGTGCATGCGGTGGCGCAGGTAGTTGCGTACATTGGGCACGCTGTAGAAATGTATCAGGTTGTTCTCGCAATAGTTGATGACCGGCACGATCTGTTCGCTCAATGCCGAGGGCAGGCAGCAGTAAAGCTGGTTCACCTTGTGCTGTGCCAGGTAACTGATAACTTGCTCCGGTTTTCCCAGATAGGTACAACTGGCGGGGAATTTGGCATTGGGGGTGGTGTCGAAATAGCCTAGTACCCGGTAGCCGGTGGTGGCATCGGAGCTCATTTCATGGTATAGCTCGGCTATATTTTCGGTGCTTCCCAAATAGAGGACGGTACGGAAATTTCCTCCATGGCTTCTGTATAGCTGTATACCATAACGGAAAATCAGGCGATAGACAGTGATACAGAGGATGAGCAGAATGAAATAATAGATAAAAAAGCGTTTGGAATATATTTCAAGCTCGGATAATACCATCAGTCCGGTCGATAAAAAAGAGAAATAGAACACGTTGCGGAGTACCCGGAATACAATTTGGTCGGCACGGGCTCCCCGACGATGCAGTATGACACCTCCTGAAATAGTGCATGCAAAATAGCATACGCTGAACAGAGTCAGGATTTGGGGTAAAGTGCCGCTACAGGTTCTTTCCCCAAACAACTCGTTCCATATTGAATTAAATGAGATGAAAAGTACATTCAGAATGACTAAATCTCCTAGAATGACTGCTAATTTTAGTACTTTGTTGAATCTCTGGACTTGTATCATAGGTAAAAGTTTTTATATGTCAGATCTATATGATGTTTTTTTCAATAGGTTTCAACTATGTCGCTTTTTTCTTTCTTCTGCTCTTCTGTTACTTTGTAAGTAACAGAAAATTCATCAATAAACATATTATATAATTCACATCTCGCTATTTTACAACGAATAAGATATAAATATCTGAAATATAACATTTTAATGCATTGCGCTGATTGTGTGAAGCGTGATGTCTATCATCATTTTATCTAATTTAAGAAATGTTCATTTCATTATTACTTTTTATCTATTAGACAATCTTTTTTATTAATTTTTAGAAAAGAAGCGGGGCATTTCTTGTTTGTTATCAATTTATTGTCTATTTTTGTCCCCGAATAAATTCTGTTACTTACAAAGTAACAGAATTAAAATGCCATGATATTCAACGTTTTATCTATTTATGCTCTTTTCTTTCCATTTTTTGAAACGTATAGAATTATTGCATCATTAGCTTTCTTTATCTCTTCATATTTGAAGTTTTTCAAATATGTTTCTGTAACTTTCACTGACGAATGTCCAAAAGCCTCACAGATTAGTTGTTCAGAGAAATTACAATATTTGGCAAGGGTGGCCCAGGTATGGCGGGTGGTGTATGAACTGACCTTGGTTATCACTCCACATCGTCTTGCCAGTCTGCCCAGGTTATAGTTCATGATCCGTAGCGCCTGCTGATACTCTATGTACAGCTCCTCTCCGGTTTTGGTTCCGCTCAGGATGGGGAAAAGATAGGGAGAGTTGCAGTCGGTATTCTGATATTGTCTGATCAGTTCCATTGCTGTTGGCGGAATATCCACTATCATTGGCCGCCCGTTTTATGCCGGCGGTAAGAAAGCGTGTTACCTTTCAAGTCACTTTTGTGAAGAAAGGCCAGATCAACAAAAGGCATCCCGCGCAGCTGGAACATCAGGTTTGCCCAAACCCTGCACCGCACCAGGTCTTCCGGTAGTCTCTTCAGAGGAACTTCGTTCAGCAGTTTGTTTATCTCCTCCACTTCTAGCGCACGCTTGACATCGTTTTTCACTCCGGTATAGACGTGATTGAACAGGCGGGAGTTGCCGGTGGTTATTTTCTGGTCCACCGCTTTGTTGTAGGCGCCGCGCAGTGTCCGCATATAGGTGGAAACGGTGTTCCAGCTCAGCTGCTTGTCGCGCAGGTGGGTCTCAAATTCTTTCAGTGTGGCCCTGTTGAGCTGGTGGAAGTAAATAATCTTGCATCCGCAGAATTCGCAGAAAGCGTTCAAGTACTTTGATAGACGTGTGCCGTGCCATAACGTTTCTCGTCTTTCAGCTCTTCAATCGTTTTGTTCATAAACTCGTTGAATTTTTTTTTATTTCTCATAAGGTTCCGTATTATAGATTTTACATAATAAGTAATTTTCATTACGGAATCGAATATAGACTGAAATGTTCAAAACAGAAAGATTATTTATCTAATTCTGCATCATTTATACGTATTATCCAGCCGTTTACTTGCATTTGTAAACATATGTAAGGTTTCTGCGGATCATTTGTCGGGCTCAGGAAAAATATCAGGTTATAGCGGTCTTGCCTGTCAAGATATTCTTGTGGAGGCATGTAGGTTGTTTCGACATTACGTGACAGAAGCAGGTAGGGTGTCAGCGGAATATCGAAAATCTCTTTTCCATCCGGTTGATGGATTAACCGTAGGCGGGTGTCGTCATTCTCCATCAGTCTCAATGTATTCATTCCGGCATGTACTACCTGTATGTCTTCCAAGTTGGCGCTTTCCTGCATGAAGGGAAGATAGCAGGTGGAAACGGAGTCTGTCGGAGTATTCCGGTGATCCATGCATCCGTTGCGGGCTGTCAGCTCCAGACGGAAATCATCTGTATCCAGAGGGGCGGCCGACTGACTTTGCAATATGCAGCTCAGAATATTCGTGTTTTTAGTAAGAGAGAGAGCCAAAACCTGATATTCGCCGCTGATATGCACATTGTCCAGCCGCCCGTGGAATAGAGATGAAAGTTTTTCGGATTGTTCTCCCGCCTCATTGCGTAACAGTGTCAGTGAAGTGGGAGTGTGCCGGTAAAGTGAATCCGCCAATCCTGCCCAGACCAGAAAGGTGTAATCTCCCTGAGGCAGGGAGGGGACTTGGATTGTACATTCATTTTGATGGAATGTAAGACTGTCTACTTCCTCCCGGACTATATAGTTGCCTTCCTGATCGAGAATAAATAGCGTGACATCTTTTACCTGAGTGGTCACGGCATCTACATTCAGCATATTGTAGGTATAGGATAACTTTAGCCAACAGCCTGTGGGGCAATCGGATCGGTCATCGTCTACCCAGGAACATGCACCACAGAAAAGAGTACATAGGGCGAAGAGGATAGTAGCAGTTTTACTCATTGTTTTTCTATTTTGAGACTGTTTTATTCAAGGTCGGCATCTTGGTCACGGACAATCCACGGATATACTCCGAATTCTACGTCCAGGAATGCTTTGTTTTCATCCGGGTCGGGTTTGGTGTCCGGAGTGCCGGGACCCAGGTTCTTGATGCTGGTAATGTTGACAGAGTAGATGTTGTTACGTACAATGCCGAACTCCATGACGCCCATGACGGTGGGGTTGTTGTTGTCAAGATGTTTGATCCAGTAATTGTAGAAAGTGGAGAAATTACCTCCGTTCTTGGTGAAACGGGTAATCTGCTTGGCAGCCAGTTCTGCATCACTGGATTCTTCTGTCAAACCATCAATATTGCATCGCCATATTTGCCTACAGCTGCCAGTGTGGTGTAGAACTTATAGTTGAAATAATACAGTGTGTTGAATACAAGCGGGTCTTCTACCGGATTACCGTTGTTACCGATGGTCTGTGAAGCTTCGGGGGTAAATGTACCTTTCAGCATGATGCCGGTGGTGTACACCGTGTTCTGTGCCGGACGGAACATACAGTTTTCAAGACAGTACATGGAAACGTACTTTCCTGCATCGGCCAGGCCCGACCAGTTGCTGTCTGTCTGTTTTGACAGGTGGTTGGTGTAGAATGAACCGCCTGTGAAATTGGTAGTGGCTCCTGCTACGGTCTTGTCGAAGAAATAGGGGTCGATAAGGTAACCGTTGTTGTCGGCGATGTTGCCGAAGTTTCCTGCTTCCACGCTGTAAGACGACGGAGCCGACGGAGTTTCAGGAGCGTTATCCAGTGTAGCGACATGGCGGAAGGTGTAGAACTTGTTTGCCAGGTTGATGAATTTGTAGTTGTTCAGACGGATTGTGGCGTAAGTCACTCCGGCAGGGTTCTTCAGCGTGTAGATTTCCTTGCTGTCATTTCTGACCATCAGTTTGGCAACGGCACGTTCCAGATTGATTCTGACCTGTGTTTTGGTGTCGCTTTCTTCGGGAGACTCCACGGTGATGTTCATATTGGCCGAGCCGCGGTTGGACATGATGAAACCGCTTCCGGGTACGCTGGTTATCATGCCGTTTCCATAGGTGGAGGCGTCAATCTGTCCCAATAATGTGGATTCCTGACCTATTTCGAAGGTCTGTGAACCGTTGGCTACGGCAAGGATGTCATAGTTGCCCGGTTTTACTGTGATTTCCTTGTTGCAAGGATAGACAATGGTTTGTCCTTCTTTGCTGCTCTCTCCGCTGGAAGTGCCTGCACCCAGATCGCTTTGAGTTACATTGATGGTAGTAACCAGATTCTTGCTGGAAGAGTCAAACAGATAGAGGGTCACATTGCTCACCTTGTATTCTTCGGCGGTTCCGTCTTCGTAAACTCCGGAGTCTTCGGCGGAAGCGGCACGGCTGCCGTTGGAAGAGTTGGGAACTACAAATGAAATCTCCATGTTCCCTCCTCTGGCTCCGGGAGCCGGATTGTCTCCGTTTCCTGAGGGAACATCTGCATCATTGATACATCCTGTCATTGCGGCTGCAAGAGCGAAGGATAATAATAATTTTTTGTTCATAATGTAAAATAGTTTTAGTTAAAAATGTGATTAGTAAATCTCATGTAATATCTTCAGGTTTTCACCTGCTTGGGGCAGTCCTGCTTCTTCCGCTTTGCGCAGCAGGTTCTCCGCTTCGGTATAGTTCCCGTTCAGCATTTGCATGATGCCTTGCAAAAGGGTCTTTTCGGGAGTCTCACCGGCTTTGTCCAGATAGAGTGAGGCGCCTTTGGTATCTCCCTGCGAGAGCAGGATGCAGGCTGCATTGAGATTGGCAACGGGGTGTTCCGGATTTAGCAGAACCGCCGTCATGAAAATCTTATTGTATTCCGGACTGCCGGCAGGGTAGGTCCGGGCTATGCGGAACATCTCTTCAATACTCAGATTCTTGGGGTTGCTTTGGAATACCTGCTTGGCCTGCTCTACCGTAAACGGACGTACCACATAGTGGATGGTGTAGTCTGAATGGCGGAGGCCGGGGAACCAATGTTGCAGGATGAAACGGAACTCTTCGGGATAACGTTTCCGTATTTTCCGTTCTTTCCCGTCGGGGCTGCTTTTGCTTTCTGTATTTATAACCATAGAACAACCAAAACTAATCAGAAATATCCGAGTGTAAATCTTTAATTACCAGCATATTCTAAAATTTAACACTTTTCGGTTGCCATTTG
>ENA-OQDD01000941-OQDD01000941.1-human-gut-metagenome-genome-assembly--contig:-NODE-941-length-10420-cov-6.583406_pt1 | contig 10420 bp, 10 predicted proteins | sample MGYA00242507_ERZ504598 | MGnify/ENA primary metagenome ERZ504598 (study PRJEB26092, sample SAMD00036318) | human gut metagenome | host: Homo sapiens | study: EMG produced TPA metagenomics assembly of... | reverse complement strand
TCCTCGTTGACTGATCGTATGGTCTTTTCCTCATTCTTGCGCCATAGTTGGTTGTAACTCCTTTGAGCGGGGTTTCTATTACTAAAGTCTTATTGTGTAAAGTCTAATTCCTGTTTACCACGTCGACAATAAACGCTGATAAAAGTGGTGTGTCCCGCGTTCACGTGAAACACGGGACACACTTTTACTCACTTCTTTTTCTTTTTACGGCTCGGCTGCTGACGCTGATAGCCGCTCTTTTCGCGATTTTCCGCGGCCTTGCGGGCCTTCTCCAGCTCCTCCTCCTCGAGGGATGGAAGACCGGCCTTGGCACGACGCTCGTTCTCGCGCTTGTGATCGCGCTTTTCCTTCTCCTCGGCTGCCGGAGATCCCGGAGTCGGGAAGAAGCGGATCTGCCAGATGGAACGCAGCAGGTTGCAGATGTTGTTGGTAAGCCAGTACACGAGCACTGCGAACGGCATGGCAATACCGGAGAAAATGTACATGATCGGGAACATCCACAACATCATCTTCTGCATCATTTCGGTCTGCTTGTTTGCCGCAGACTGAGCCATGTTACGCTTCATGCTGTTGTACTGCATGAACCACAGGCAGAAGCACATCAATGCAACGAAGATGGCGATAACTACTTTGCCATGCACGGCGGCGGTCGTGAAGTTATCAGCCACGTTCACACCGAACACTGTGGTGGACGTGAACTGCTTGGCTGTGGCGATGTCGAAAGCGCCAAGACCCTGTCCGTCCCTGAATTTGCCGCGTGCGATGTACGGAATGGCTGACAGCGTATAGAACATGCACATGAATACGGGACCCTGAACGAACATAGGGAGCATGGAAGTGCAGCCACCCATCGGGTTCGCATCATTGTCCTGGTAGAGCTTCATCATCTCGCGCTGCATGGCTTCCTTGCTGGCGGGATCGTTCTTGCCCTTGTATTTGTTTTGGATACGCTGCATCTTTGGCTGCAGGACGGTCATCTGGGCCTGCATCTTGCGCATACCCTTCATGGACTTGTAGAACAGCGGAAAAACGCATGCCTGGACCACAAGTACTAGGAATACGATGGACATGACCCACGAGAAACCGATCTCGTTCATGCCCAGCATCACCAGGAACTTATGGAATACGGCCATGATCTGCGTCATGAGCCACTCGACGGGATACAGGAGCTTATACAGCCAGCCCCAGAAACCGCTGTCGAGGAGGAATTGATTTTGATTCATTACAGGCCAGTCTCCTTATCGCCTATAGGTTTTTCTACGTTCAGAGGCGTGAGTCGAGGTTCCTTGTGTGCCTTCGACCACGAACATCTGTAAAACAAGGAATAAAGCTGCGGAACGTCGTCAATTCCCCCACGGTTCCACTGATTGCAGCGAAGAAGACGTAATAACGCAAGAAGGCCACCCTTAAGGCGGCCAAATCGTTCAATCGCCTGAATCGCGTAATTGGAACAACTTGGATAATATCTGCAGCAGGGTGCGGTATTCGCGGAAATATGACGTTGGTACCAGCGAATGGCACGAATCATCCAGTTTCCGTTACGACCGGCGTTCATTACCGACGCACGGCCTTACGATTCACCGCTTCAAAACATGCTGCGATCTGCTGTTCCAACGATAGAAAATCGGCATGCGCAGCACTTGGCTTGGCACGCAACACGATATCGCAGGATTCAGGTAAGGCAGATTCGTACTTTCGTGCAAGCACGCGGAAACGACGCTTGACGGCATTACGCGTCACAGCGTTGCCGACAGCCTTGGAAACGGCCAAACCGACACGTCGGCCCCGCATCGCCGCAGAATCGTCAATAATGGCATCGTCGTGCACCAAATAATGCACGACGATGTCTTCTCGCGATACCCTACGACGGCGTTTGAGCACCGCGACGAAATCGCGATGGCTTTTCAGCCGTTCCACCGCTCTATGCCGTTAAATCAGGCAGCGAGGGACTTGCGGCCCTTGGCGCGGCGACGGTTGATCAGAGCGCGGCCTGCGCGGGTGCGCATGCGCTGACGGAAACCGTGCTTCATGTGACGACGACGGTTGTTCGGCTGGAATGTCCTCTTCATAATTAATGCTCCCGGTGTTTTTTGCCATGCCAAGGCACGGCTCCTCATGAGTCAAGCTCTACTAAGTTACTCTGACCCCTGAACAGAGATGAATACGCATATCAAATCCTTCACATTTTCATGGGGATTCTCCCCATGAAACAATCCACAGAAACGTTGATATGTCGCCAAACTCCCCACAAAAGTTATCCACAAACTACAATGATGTTATTCACAATTCAGTCTTTTCAACACGCTTACCGGTGGATAACTTGGGGAAAAGAGAGTACAAATAAACAGTTGCACACTTGGAAAAAGTCTGTCGAGAAAGGGGAATCCGTGGCCGACACGACAACTGACCCTCTCGAGCAGGCTCGGGGAGTCTGGTCCGACGCGCTGGCGTTGTTGCACCAGAATCCGGCGCTGTCCATCCGAGATAAAAGCTGGCTGGAAAACGTTTTCCCGAAGGCATGTGGTCCTACCATTGTCTTATGCGTGCCAAGCGCGGCCGCACAGCAGACGTTGCAGAACGAATTGAACCAGCCCCTGCTGGAAGCCTTGCGGGAAGCCGCCGAACAGGATATTTTCCCCGCATTCAAGATTGTGGAAAAGAAGGAACCGGCCCAACCTGCCGTCGAGGAATACCCCCACTTCTCCCCCGCGCCACATGCGGAGGAAACCACGCAGGGGCAGCTGCCGATTCCGGTTGTCATGCCGCCGGAGCGCCACAACAACTTCCAACGCGGCCAAAACAGGCCTTTGCTGGATCCTAAGACCCATTTGAATAAGAACGCCACGTTCGACACCTTCGTTCCTGGCGATTCCAATCGTTTCGCACGTACCGTCGCGTTGGCCGTCGCGGAAGGTTCCGGTCACGATTTCAACCCGCTTTGTATTTACGGCGGATCAGGATTGGGTAAAACCCACTTGCTGAACGCCATCGGCAATTACGCACTGGTCAAGGATCCCACGCTGAAAGTCCGTTATGTGACCAGTGAGGAATTCACCAACGAATTCATCGAAGCGTTGGGTGACACCAACCAGAATTCCGGTCAAATCAAGGAATTCAACCGTCGCTACCGCGAAGTCGACGTGCTGCTCATCGACGATATTCAATTTCTGAGCGGCAAGGACGCGACGCTTGAACAGTTCTTCCATACATTCAATACCCTGCATCAGGCGAACAAGCGCATTGTGATCGCATCCGATGTGCCTCCGAAGGATCTGCAGGGATTCAACGAACGTCTGATCTCCCGTTTCGAATCCGGCCTGACCGTTGACGTCAAGCCGCCGGATCTGGAGACGCGCATCGCCATTCTGCGCATGATCGCCCACGGCACCAACGTTCAGGACGATGTGCTCAACCTCATCGCGGAGCGGTTCACCGAGAATATTCGCGAGCTGGAAGGCGCGCTGAACCGCGTGACCGCCATGGCATCGCTGAGCGGCCAGCCGGTGACCCGCGCGTTGGCGGAACAGACGTTGCAGGACTTTTTCTCGACCGATGTGGAGATCAAGCCCACCGACATCATCACCCAGGTGGCCAAGTACTTCTACATTACGTTCGATGACATTGTCGGACGTTCGCGTACGAAGAAGATCGCGCTGGCGCGTCAGATCGCCATGTATTTGGTGCGTGAGCTCACCAGCATGAGCCTGAACGACATCGGCCAGGTGTTTGGCGGCAAGGACCACACCACGGTGATGCATGCATACACCCGCATCAGCGACGAGATGCAGGAAAAGCAGGAGATCTACAACTACGTGACGGAACTGACCCTGCAGCTCAAGCAGCGTTCCGGCGAAAAATAACGTTTTCTACGCGACTTTGCGCGTTTGCATGTGTTTTCGTGCGTCTCCAAAAAACGATTTTAGGCGTTTTCTGCCTTTCTCAGGCGATTTTCACAAGCCAAGTATGAGTATCAGTAAATTCTTTATCAGCTGTTTTACCGACCATCCTGACACGCCGGCCTGTGGAAGTTTTTTATTGAAGTTATCCACATGGTTATACACAAATCAATGATTTCTCGGTGGAAAACCCGTTGGAAACGCCAGAATCGCCGGTGGATGAATTGTGGACTATCCACATGGTTTTGTGGATAACTTTTTCAAAGCGACGAGGCTGTGGATAACCCGATGATTTGTCCACACTTCGTCCAAAAGTTATCCACAAGCAATGAGAGGTTGCGAGCCATTGCAAAACGTGGGGTCTGAGCACTTACCCACATTATCCACAGGCCTTATTATGACGAATGTAGGTTGTTATAAGAAATTCATCATCGTCGTCATAAGTGGGGAATTCCCCACGCTTCGTCAAACGCCGACAGTCTCGCTAGAATGACTTATGGACCGAACGAAACGAGGAAACTAGCCATGAAAGTTGAAGTCAATTCCCAAGCGCTGGCAGACGCAGTAGCCTGGACCACTCGCGTGATCGACGCTCGTCCTGCATCCCCCATTTTGGCAGGCATTCGCTTGGAGGCCATCGACGGCACCCTCCAGCTTTCCGCCTTCAATTACGCCATTTCCGCACGCCACCATATCGAAGCAGGCGTCGATGAAAGCGGATCCATCCTGGTGCTCGGCAAGCTGCTGGCAGATATCACCAAGTCGCTTCCTGCCGCGAAAACCTACCTGTCCACTGACGGATCCACACTGACCATCACGTCGGGCAAGTCCACCTTCACCATGCAACTCATGCCGGATAACGAATATCCGGATCTGCCGGTGATTCCCGCCAAACTGGGGCAGGCGGACGCCCAAACCTTCGCACAGGCCGTCGCCCAGGCGTCCGTCGCCGTTTCCCGCGAGGAGAACCGTCCGGTACTGACCGGCATTCGCGTGCAGTTCCAAGGCGACAAGGTGATCATGAGCTCCACCGACCGATTCCGCTTGTCGCGTTCGAGCTTCACCTGGACGCCGGAAAACCCAGACATCAACACCACCGCACTCGTGCGCGGCGCACTGTTGCGCGATGTGGCCCGTTCCTTGGACGAGCATCAAAACATCGTCGTGGATTTCGATCCGGAAAATCCGTCGCTGCTGGGCTTTGAGAACGCCGGACGCGTATCCACCTCGCAGCTGATCGACGGCGAATTCCCCGCGGTGGACCGCCTGTACGCTGACGAATACCCGATTCATGCGGTCATCAACAAGCAGGATCTCATCAGCGCCATCAAGCGCGTGTCCCTCGTGGCCGAACGCAACGCTCCGATCCGCATGGCCTTCACCAGCCAGGAACTCACGCTGACCGCAGGCTCGGTGGATGAAGCCCAAGCCAAGGAGATCCTCGACATCGACATGGATGGCGAAGACATCACCGTGGCCTTCAATCCCGCCTATCTGATCGAAGGCCTGAGCGCCATCAGCGAGCCGTTCGTACGCATGAAGATGACCACCGCGGTCAAGCCGGTGGAATTCAACGGCCAGCAGGAATCGGATTCCGAAGAATCCATGGACTACCGCTACCTGCTCGTGCCGATGCGCTTCAACAGCTGAACTAAGCTGACCTACACGAAAACGCGGATACATCGCAAAAAATAGGGCTGAACATGGCTGTTATTGCCAGTTCAGCCCATTTGCATGATTAATTGCGATTATTTACGTAAGAAATTCGCACTATCTCAAGGATCTTGCATGTATATTTCCCGACTGGCACTCGACCACTACCGATCGTGGGAACATTGCGTGCTCGATTTCAAACCGGGAATCAACATTCTGCAAGGTGCCAACGGACTCGGCAAAACCAATATCGTGGAAGCCATCGAAGTGCTTTCCACAGGATCCAGCCATCGCGCGTCATCATCACTGCCATTAATCGAAAAAGGGTGCACGTCGGCCACCATCCGAGCCAACGTGGAAGACGGTGAAACGCAGCACACCTACGAGGCGACCATCGTGGCACGGGGTGCTAACCGAGCGCGCATCGACGGCGGAAAATCTCAATATATGAGGGATCTCATCGGGCGCACGCCCTCCGTCTCCTTTACCCCCGAAGATCAACGTCTGGTAGCAGGGGATCCCGCAACCCGACGCAACTTCATCAACCAGGCCGCGTCTCTGCTGCTCCCCCACTATGCGCAGACCCTGCAACAGTTCACGCACGTGGCGAAACAGCGCACGGCACTGCTCAAACAACTCGGCGACGGCACGAATCTCGACCCGCAATACGGCCAGCAGGCGGTCTTAAGCGGGCTGGAAATCTGGACGGGGCAATTCATCGACCTCGGCATGCAGCTGACGCGGGACCGCAACAACGTGATCTCACGCTTGGAAGAGCCTTTTGCGCGGATCTACGCGTCTTTGGCGGGAGATGACGAACGGGCGGCGCTCGCCTACGAGCCGTCCTTCGACGAAGTGATGCTGTTCGACGATCCGGCCGCGGAGATCAGCCGCCATTTCCAACGCATCTACCCCGGCGAAGTGGCGCGCGGCAGAATCTGATCGGTCCGCATCGCGACGACCTGACTTTGCTGCTCAACGATATGAACGCACGCGAATTCGCGTCCAACGGTGAGATGTGGACCATGGCTTTGGCATTGAAAATGGCGCTATATGAGGCGGTTTCCGCACATTTTGAAAGCAAGCCAATCGTGATTCTCGATGATGTGTTCGCACAGCTTGACGAGGCCCGTCGTGGGCAGATCCTCGATTTTGCGATGCGGCAGGACCAGGTGCTGATCACCGTCGCCGCGGCAAGCGATATTCCGCGCATGGATGCTGGGCGCTTTCACGCGGACGCGCATGTGATCGACGTGGCCGCGTTGCGCAGGCAATCGCAAGATGGACAGCATGACGATTTGACGGCGATGATGGCGCAACTTGTCGCGGGACGGGAATCTGCAACGCAATCGTCTGCAGCGCAACAGTCGGTGAATCGACAGGAGCAGCGCTGATGCCGAATCCTCCAATCTGCGAAACATTGCATCTCGACCAACGCAAGTTGCCCGCCGAAGTATTCGAACGTATCAGCCGACGTGCCGGCCGATATAAGGAACGTGAGGAACGTGCGCGGCAGGCGTGGGAGAATTTCGGCAAACCCGGACGCGACCCGCAGACGGTCGGCAATATTTTCAACGTGATCGCAACGCAAGGTTCTTGGACGCCGCATCTGAAAATCGCGCAGATGCAGAATCATTGGGATCAGGTGTCGGCGTCGAAAACGCGCGCCACTCCTACCCCGTCGACCTGCGCGACGGCATTCTGACGATCCGATGCGACAGCCCCGCATGGACCACCACCTTGACGTACATGATTCCGCTGCTGACCGACACCATTCGCCGTAGGCTCGAGGGGCTGACCATCAACGAGGTGCGCGTCACCGGCCCGCAACAACAGGGATTCAGCCGAGGACGAATGACACGAAGGCCGCGATATTAGCGCGACACCACGTGCTATCAGACGTTCGTTGAAGGCGCTTCGTCGAAGAATTCCCCCTGCAACGCTTCCAAGCGGGCCGTTCGCAACGGTCGAATGTTGTTTCCGAGAGCGAAAAAACAGGGGTAAACGGCTAGATTTCAAGGATAAATGCCTCTGGCGCCCTGTCCCCCTCCATGAGTAGAATATCAAGCAGTGTATGTAAACGCCTAGAAGGGGCCTTTATTTGCGTTCTAGGTGGTATCACCTGCGTGAATGACCCTCATTGGCGGGAAAAATGCAGGAAGGAATCTCTGTGGCAGACCTTGATGCGGATTCGCTGAACGAATCAGCTGAAAACACGCAGGAAGATCAGATCCAGAACGATCAGTCGAAGATGCGCAGCTCGATGACACCTTGGCTCCGGAGCATTACGACGCTTCCGATCTGAGGGTTCTGGAAGGCCTTGAGGCGGTGCGAATCCGCCCGGGCATGTACATCGGCTCCACCGGCCCCCGAGGCTTGCACCACCTGGTGTACGAGATCGTCGACAACTCCGTCGATGAGCGCTGGCAGGCTACGCTTCGCACATCGAAGTGACGATTCTGCCGGACGGCGGCGTGCGCGTGGTGGATGACGGCCGAGGCATTCCGGTCGACGAAGTGCCGGGCGAAGGCGTTTCCGGCGTGGAAACCGTGATGACCAAGCTGCATGCCGGCGGCAAGTTCGGTGGCGGCGGCTATGCGGTTTCCGGCGGTCTGCACGGCGTGGGCATCTCCGTGGTGAACGCGCTGTCGACCCGCGTCGACATCGAAGTGCGCCGACAGGGCTTCCACTGGACCCAGACCTACATCGACCAGAAGCCGACCGCACGTCTTGCCAAGGGCGAGCCGATGGGCGAAGACGAGTCCACCGGCACTTCCGTGACCTTCTGGGCAGACGGCGCGATCTTCGAAACCACCACCTACGATTTCGAGACCCTGCGCAACCGCTTCCAGCAGATGGCGTTCCTCAACAAGGGGCTGAAACTGTCCCTGACCGATTTGCGCGAACCGGATCAGGCCGGAGACGAAGTCGCGGGCGAAAGCGACGACAATGCCGAACCGAAGCATCAGACGGTCACCTACCAATACAACGACGGCATCAAGGATTATGTCGATTACTTGGTGAAGTCCCGCAAGGCAACCCCCGTCGAACCGGACGTGATCGATTTCGAAGCGGAAGACCTGAAATCGGCATTCCGCGGAAATCGCCATGCAATGGACCACCGCATACTCCGAAGCGGTGCACACCTTCGCCAACACCATCTCCACCACCGAAGGCGGCACCCACGAAGAAGGCTTCCGCGCCGCGCTGACCTCGCTCGTCAACCGTTACGCACGTGAAAAGAACATCCTCAAAGACAAGGATGAGAACCTCTCCGGCGACGACGTGCGTGAAGGCCTGACCGCAGTGGTGTCGGTGAAACTCACCACCCCGCAGTTCGAAGGCCAGACCAAGACCAAGCTCGGCAATTCCGAAGCGAAAACCTTCGTACAGCGTGTGATGACCGACAAGCTCGGCGACTGGTTCGATTCGCATCCTAGCGAGGCCAAGAACATCATCCAGAAGGCCATTGAAGCCTCCCGTGCGCGTCTTGCAGCCAAGAAGGCACGTGAGAATACCCGCCGTAAGTCAATCTTCGAATCTGCGGGCATGCCAGACAAACTGAAGGATTGCCAGTCCAACAATCCCGAAGAATGCGAACTGTTCATCGTGGAGGGCGACTCCGCAGGCGGCTCCGCAATTCAGGGACGCAACCCGATCACGCAGGCCATCCTGCCGTTGCGAGGCAAAATCCTTAACACCGAGCGTGCAAGCCTCGACCGCATGATGAAGTCCGAAACCATCGAATCGCTGATCACCGCGGTCGGCGGCGGCTATGGCGAGGATTTCGACCTGAACAAAGTCCGCTACCACAAGGTCATCATCATGCCGATGCCGATGTGGACGGCGCGCATATCGCAACCCTGAATCTGACGCTGTTCTTCCGCTACATGCGCCCGATGATCACCGCTGGTTACGTGTATGTGGCCATGCCGCCGCTGTACCGACTCAAGTGGACCAAAGGCGCGCACGACTTCGTGTACACCGACGCCGAACGCGACCGCGTGCTCGCCGAAGGCAAGTCCGCCGGCCGTCAGCTGCCGAAGGGCGAAGGCATCCAGCGTTACAAGGGTCTGGGTGAAATGAGCTACCAGGAACTGTGGGAAACCACCATGGATCCTGACCACCGCATTCTGAAGCAGGTGCAGATCGAAGACGCGGCCGCAGCCGACGAAACCTTCTCCATGCTCATGGGAGACGAAGTCGAACCTCGCCGTCTGTTCATCCAGCGCAACGCCCGCAACGTCAGCTGGATCGACGCGTAGGGATTTCAAGGACTTCAGGCAAGGTTTCATAAGGATTTAGAAGGACTTAGAAGTTGGCAGACGAAAACAACAGCAACGAAGACGGCCAGTTCGTGCCTGACGGCTCCATGGAGCCGTTGAGCCCGCAGGAGGCCGACAACACCGATTACGGCCTGATGGTGGGCGAACGCATCCAGAAGAAGGATCTGCAGCAGGAAATGCGCGATTCCTACCTGGCGTACGCCATGTCCGTGATCGTGGACCGTGCGCTCCCGGACGTGCGCGACGGCATGAAGCCGGTGCATCGCCGTGTGATCTACGCGATGTACGACGGCGGCTACCGCCCCGACCGCGGCTACTCCAAGTGCGCCCGCGTGGTCGGCGAAGTGATGGGTAAGTACCATCCGCACGGCGATTCCGCGATCTACGACACGTTGGTGCGTATGGCACAGTCGTGGTCTATGCGCTACACGCTGGTCGACGGCCAGGGCAACTTCGGCTCCCCCGGCGACGATCCGGCCGCGGCAATGCGTTACACCGAATGCCGTATGGCTCCGCTCGCCATGGAAATGGTTCGCGACATCGACAAAGACACCGTCGATTTCCTGCCGAACTACGATGGCAAGA
>ENA-OQDD01000940-OQDD01000940.1-human-gut-metagenome-genome-assembly--contig:-NODE-940-length-10426-cov-3.795223_pt1 | contig 10426 bp, 12 predicted proteins | sample MGYA00242507_ERZ504598 | MGnify/ENA primary metagenome ERZ504598 (study PRJEB26092, sample SAMD00036318) | human gut metagenome | host: Homo sapiens | study: EMG produced TPA metagenomics assembly of... | reverse complement strand
CGCACAAGGCCGCTTGCGCTGCTGGGTCCGGAGGGCCTGCCGGATATCTGGGCGGCGGTGCGGGCACTGACCGGCCCGCTGCCCTATCCGGTGAAGCCGCAGGTGCTTATGCCGGGCCAGCCGCTGGCGCTGGATGCGCTGAGCGAGGGCTGGCTACCGGTGCGCGGCTGGTGCCGTTTGCCACAAAGCACCGGGTAAAAAGCCTTGGCTACCGGCTGGAGCTGCCCCGTGCAGGCAAATTCTCGCCGGAGCAGGCCCGGGCGCTGGGGGTGCCGGTGCAGCAATGGAAGCTGCTGCAGAAAGGGCAGAGCGTTGCCGTGGAGGGCAGAACGGTGCAGCCTGCGCAGGTGCTGGGCGCCCCGCGCAAGGGGTTGAGCGTGGTATTTTCCGGCGATACGGCCCCCTGCACGTATTATTTGCAGGCGGCGCATGACGCAGACCTGCTGATATGCGATGCCACCTATGCCCTTCCGGAGCAGGAAGACCAGGCCCGTCAGTGGGGGCACAGCACCTTTGGGCAGAGTGCATCCCTTGCCGCGCAGGCGAGGGCAAAGCGGCTTTGGCTGACCCATTATTCCCCCATGATCACCGACCGGAGGAGTATGCCGCGCAGGCACAGAGCATCTTCCGGCGGCGGAGTGCGGCTTTGACGGCAAAAGCATCACCCTGCAGTACGAGGAGGCACAGCCATGACCATCCGGATGGACGAGGGTGCGGCAGAGCTGCTGGACACCCTGCACAGGGCGGGCTATGCAGCTACGTGGTGGGCGGCTGCGTGCGGGACAGTCTGCTGGGCCTTACACCGCACGACTGGGACCTGTGCACCAGTGCTCTGCCGCAGCAGGTGATGGAGCTGTTCGGCGCGCAGCGGTGCATCCCCACCGGCCTGCAGCACGGCACGGTAACGGTGAAGCAGAGCGGTGCCCTTTACGAGATCACCACCTTCCGTACAGAAGGCACCTACACAGATGGCCGCCACCCGGACGAGGTGCACTTTGTGCCGGATGTGCGGGAGGACCTGGCCCGGCGGGATCTTACCATCAACGCCATGGCCTACAATGAAAAAGAGGGCCTTGTGGACCCCTTTGGCGGGCAGGCCGACCTGCAAAGCGGCATCGTACGGGCGGTGGGTGTGCCCCGCCAGCGGTTCACCGAGGACGCGCTGCGCATCCTGCGGCTGTACCGCTTCGCAGCCCGGTTTGGCTTTGCCATCGACCCGCCCACGGCGCAGGCGGCACAGGAGCTGTGTGCCCATCTGGACTGCGTATCGGTGGAGCGCATCGAGGAAGAGCTTGCAAAACTGCTGGCCGCACCCGCCCCTGCGGCATATCTTAACGAAAAAATACTGCTTGTTATTCTGCCGGAGCTTTCATCGGAGGCACTGGCGGCGGCAAAGCCGGTGGTGGATGCCTGCCCGGCGGGTGCGGAAAACCTGCCCATCCGGCTGGCGGCGCTGCTGCTGAGCTTGGCGAGGATGGCATCCGCCGCACCCTCAAGCGCCTGCGCTGCTCCAATGCCTTGATTGAAGAGGCGGCGGTGTTGGTGCGGGAAGCCAGAAGGCGTGACGGTAGCTTTCTCTTCGGACACGAGTACGGATTGCGGCACCCAGCGGATGCTTCGTGCTTTGAGCAGCACTCGCATCCTGCTGGCCGCTGCCCCAACAGCAACTCCTTGTTTCCGCCGCAGGCGGCAGTCGTTGCCGTTGCAGGCCATTCCATCGCCCGCCCTATTGCCTTCGGCAACAGGTCCCACCCCAGCGGACGGTCCTCAGAGAAACTACCGTCACACCCGACTTTACTATCTACGCCCGCCGACTACTGGGCAAATATAACTTGTGTACCGTGCAGCGTTTGGCAGCACTGGGCACAGCCCTGCAGCCGGAACGGGCGGCTGATTTTGCTGCACTTTCCGAATTGGCCGAACAATTGGACGCGGACGGCGTATGCTGCCGCGTCAGCCAGCTGGCTGTGAATGGCCGTGATCTGATGGCGGCAGGTGTCCCGGCGGGGCCGGGCATCCGCAAAGTGCTGGAAGCGCTGCTGGACGGTGTGATCCGGGAAGAATATCCCAACGAGCGGCAAGCCCTGCTGGCCGCAGTGCAGCAGCTCGCTGCGTCTTGACAAGCTCTTTTTTCAGAGTTACTATTATACTACTGTTTTAGTGTGTTGAATGCACCAAAGGAGAACTTATGACCACACAGACCCCTGATTCAAAGCCGCGTGCCCTCATTGCCATGAGCGGCGGCGTGGACAGCTCGGTGGCGGCATGGCTCATGCAGCAGGCAGGCTATGACTGCACCGGCATCACCATGCGGCTCACCCGCAACGAAACGCTGGGACAGTCCGGCTTTCACACCTGCTGCTCGGAAAAGGACATCGAGGACGCAGCAGAGGTGGCGTTTGCCATGGATATCCCGTACGAGGTGTTGGATTTCACAGCCGACTTCCGGGAACAGATCATTGAAAAATTCGTCCGCGTGTATGAGGCGGGCGGCACGCCGAACCCCTGCATCGACTGCAATAAATATATGAAGTTCCGCCATCTGCTGGACTGGGCCCGGGCACACGGCATGGAGTATGTGGTCACGGGCCACTATGCCCGGGTGGAGCAGGACGAGGCCACCGGCCGTTTCCTGCTCAAAAAGGGGCTGGACGAGGGCAAGGACCAGAGCTACGTGCTCTACAACCTCACTCAGGAGCAGCTGGCGCATATCCGTCTGCCGCTGGGTGGCCTGCACAAGACTGAGGTGCGCGAGATCGCGGAGCAGCACAAATTTGTCAATGCCCACAAGCACGACAGTCAGGACATCTGCTTCGTGCCGGATGGCGACTATGCCCGCTTTATGGAGGACTTCACCGGCAAACACTACCCGGCAGGTGATTTTCTGGACGAGAGCGGCAGGGTGGTGGGCACCCACAACGCGCGGTTCGGTACACCATCGGCCAGCGCAAGGGGCTGGGCCTTGCCATGGGGGCACCTGTGTACGTCTGCGGCAAGGACATGCAGCAAACACCGTCACGGTAGGGCCGGAGGAGATGCTGTTCGACCGCATCGTGTACGCGGACGAGGTGAACTGGATCGCCATTCCGGAGCTGACCGGGCCGCTGCGGGTCACAGCCCGCACCCGGTACCATCAGGTGGAGCAGGCCGCCACCGTCTACCCGGCGGAGTGCGGCTTCCGGCTGGAATTTGACCAGCCCCAGCGCGCCCCTACGCCCGGTCAGGCCGTGGTGCTGTATCAGGGCGACACCGTGCTGGGCGGCGGCACCATTACGAGAGTGGAAAAGTAACAAGGAGAACGAAATGCAAAATCAGTATTCCCGCACGCAGTTGCTGCTGGGCGCGGAAGCTATGGAAAAACTGCACAATTCCCGCGTGGCGGTGTTCGGCATCGGCGGCGTGGGCGGCTACACGGTGGAAGCGCTGGCGCGCAGCGGCGTGGGGGCACTGGATCTGATCGATGATGATAAGGTCTGCCTGACCAACCTCAACCGCCAGATCATCGCCACCCGCAGCACGGTAGGGCAATATAAGGTAGATGTGGCTGCGCAGCGCATCCACGACATTGACCCGGACATCAGGGTGACCACCCACCGGTGCTTCTTTGGCCCGGAAACACAGGACCAGTTCGACTTTACCCAGTACGACTATGTGGTGGATGCCATTGACACCGTTACCGGCAAGCTGGCGCTGGTGATGAAGTGCAAGGAGGTGGGCACCCCCATCATCTGCTCCATGGGCGCAGGCAACAAGATGGACCCGACCCGCTTTGAAGTGACCGATATCTACAAGACCTCGGTCTGCCCGCTGGCCAAGGTAATGCGCACCGAGTGCCGCAAGCGCAAAATCAAGCACCTGAAGGTGGTCTACTCCAAGGAGCCTGCCATGACCCCCATCGAGGATGACGACATCAGCTGCAAGTATCACTGCATCTGCCCTCCGGGCACCCAGCGCAAGTGCACCCAGCGCCGTTCGGTGCCGGGCTCCAATGCCTTTGTACCCTCGGTGGCCGGCCTGATCATCGGCGGCGAGGTGGTAAAAGACCTTGTGGGCTTTGTACCGATGAAGGGGTAAAACAGACTGCAGACTCCTGCTGTGTGGGACGATTTGAAATGCGCTCCGCGTTGCTTTGCGCATAAGCTAAGGAAATTATATTTTTGATTTTGGGGTTCAGAAACGCCTGCGGGCGTTTCTGAACCCCATTTTCATGGGCGGGGGTCGTGGAGGAAAGGCTTGTGCTTGCGGGCAGAACGTTAACTCCGCCGCGCGAATGTTTCCACAGGAAACCAGCGCGGCAGCTTCCGCTTTCGGTTATGACTCCTCCCGTGAAAAGGCAATTCTGGAAAATCCGCAGATTTTCCAGAATTGCGAAATAAAATAATAATTCCGCTGAAAATGGTCAGAGCATCAGCGGAGACCATTTAAGATCGTGCTTTTTACGCGCTGCAGCGTTCTATAATATAAATTTGCAACTAATTTGCATTTTGGTATTGCAATTGGAGAGAATATCGTGTATAATCATCCCTGTTCAAAAATGCAACCAATTTGCAATTTACTAAAATGAAGCGACGAACGGTCGTTTTTAGGAGCGTATATGGAACTGTTTCTGGATGTTCTGGGCGAATCTCTGGTGGATACCGCCAAGATGCTGCCTTCCTGTTTCTGGCTTATCTTCTGATCGAGTATATCGAGACCCGCCACGGTGAGCGCATTGAAGCACTGCTGGCAGGCGGCGGGCGCTGGGGCGCGATTCCGGGCGCGGTGCTGGGCTGTGTGCCGCAGTGTGGCTTTTCGGCCATTGCGTCCAACTTCTACTCCTCCCGCGTCATCACGCTGGGCACCCTGATGGCCGTCTACCTTGCCACCAGCGACGAAGCATCCCGCTGCTGGTATCCATGCCGGCCTACTGGGATAAGCTGGCTGTGCTCATGGTCATCAAGGTGGTATACGCCATTGTGGTGGGCTTTGTGCTGGATTTTGTGCTGCGCGGCGTGCTGCCCAAATCGCTGCGCGGCGGCTACACCGGCCACGCCGACGAGGTGGACTGTCACGAGGAGCACAGCGACGAAGAGGGTAAGCCCGCTCCCATCTGGAAAGCGGCCCTGCGCCACACGCTGGAGATCTTTGTGTTCATTTTTGCGTTCAGTCTGGTGTTCGGCCTGATCGTCGAGGGCGTGGGCGAAGATGTGTTTGCAGACCTTCTGGGCAGCATGGGCTTCTTCCAGCCGGTAGTGGCCGCACTGGTGGGCCTGATCCCCAACTGCGCCGCCAGCGTGCTGCTGACCCAGCTGTATGTGGAGGGTGCTCTGCGCTTTTCCAGTCTGGTGGCGGGCCTTTGCACCGGTGCAGGCGTGGGCCTTGCGGTGCTGTGGCGCACCAATCCTTCGTGGAAGCAGAACCTGTTCATCACCGGCCTGACATGGGGTGCAGGCGCATTCCTCGGCGTGGCAATGCAGGTGGTCGTGGCCGTGTTTGCGTGATCACGAGAAGGAGCTGCAAAGAAAACAGCATCGTGAAACAAAATAAGGCTATTGCATGGAATTCTGTGCAGTAGCCTTATTTTTATGCCCAAATGCACCCCAATTTTAAAAAAGTATGGTATACTGGTACAAAACTCAGTTCCATAGGGGAGAATAGAATGCAATATAAGATTCTGGCAAGCGATTACGACAACACACTGGTGCCCTTTGGCGAGGGCAAGCCGCGTCAGAAGGTGGTAAAAGCCATCAAAAAGCTGCAGGCCGCAGGCGGCAGATTTGTGCTCAGCACCGGACGTGCGTATCCGTGCGTCAACCTCAAGGGGCAGCTGGGCGGCATCCGGTTCGATTATGCCATCACCTGCAACGGTGCCTGTGTGGTGGACCGCGAGGGCCGCATCGTGGCCGAGCACCCGCTCACCGCTGAGGAAATGTACGCGCTGGTGGATTTCTGCGAGGATTATAACTATCCGCTGCAGTTCAATTTCAGGGATGCCTGCTACGCCTACTGCGAGTATGAATATCTGCACAGGGGCTACCAGCAGATGAACAGCATCGGGCTGGACTGTGTGGACGGCGAAGATCAGGATCGCCACCTGATCGACATGCCCCACGCGGCCTTTGCGGCAGTGCCGCCGGAGCACGTGGCAGATTTTGCGGCAAAGTACGGCCATCTGGGCCTGCACTGGATGCAGGTGGGTGCGCAGAATGCCGACGGCCTGTGCTATTACGACATCGTGCGCGGTGGAATGGACAAGGGCGTGGGCCTTGCCGACCTGTGCGAAAAAATGGGTCTGACACTGGCCGATGCCGTGGCGGCAGGCGATTCTGCCAACGATGTGGCCATGCTGAAGGCAGCGGGCCTTGGCTGCTGCATGTCAAACGGCACGCCGGACGCAAAGGCTGCCGCTGACCGCATCATTGGCGATGTGCGGGAGGACGGCCTTGCCGACCTGATCGATGAGCTGTGGTTCGACGGCCCCGCAGCAGTGCCGTCCGGCCGCGACCTTGGCTCGCCTTGGGATAAAATTGAAAGTGCAGGCGGACAATGAGCTTTGAACCGGTGTATAACGAACACAGCCGGGCGCTGATCCTTGGCACATGGCCCAGCCCCAAAAGCCGGGAGATGGCCTTTTACTACGGCCACCCGCAGAACCGCTTCTGGCCCATGATGGCCGCGCTGACCGGTGAGCCGGTGCCTGCCCGTGAGGACATTGAAGCCAAAAAGCAGATCATCCTGCGCCATGGGCTGGCCCTCTGGGACACGCTGGAACGCTGCACCATCACCGGCGCAGCGGATGCTTCCATCAAGGATGCAGTGCCGAATGATATTGCCGCTCTGCTGGCAAAGGCACCCATCGAGGCAGTATTCTGCAACGGAGCCACCGCATACCGGATCTATACAAAGTATCTGCAGCCGGTGTCCGGCATTGCAGCGGTAAAGCTGCCCAGCACCAGCCCGGCAAACGCTGCCTGCCGCCCGGAAAAGCTGCGCGAAATCTGGGGCGCGGCCCTCTTGCCGTGGATCAACAAATGATGGCCAGGTTGTAAATTATCCGTGAAAGCCTTGCGTTTTTCGCGGGGTGCGGTATTATGGGTAACATAAGGGGCAATGCCCCGGACAAGGAGAAGAAACATGAGCAAGATCATCCGCACCAGAAAGCCCAGCGTTCTGCCATTTTATGCAATGGCACTGGTCTTTTTGGTATTGTGCGCGGTACTGCCGGTGTATAAGCTGTGGGCGCTTCTGGCGGCGCTGGGCGGTGCATTTGTGGCCTTTGGTGCGGCACAGAAGGTCTGCCCGCCCCGGGTGGTGGAGCACGAAGTGCCTTTCCACACCGGTGTGGAGGATGTGGACGCGATGCTGACCGACATTCAGCAGAAACTGGATACCCTGCACACCCTCAACGAGCAGCTGCCGGACCCGCAGCTCTCTGCCGCCATGACCCGCATGGAAAAGGCGGGCCGCTCCATTGTGGAAGCGGTGGAAGCAAACCCGGAAAAGGCAAAGCAGGTGCGCAGGTTCGCAAACTATTACCTGCCGGATGCGGTGAACGTTCTGCAGCAGTATGCAAAGCTGGCAAAGCAGGGCGTGCGCGGCGAGAATGCCGCAGCCATCCGTACCGAGGTGGAGCACAATGCTGCTTCCATTGCCACGGCGTTTGAAAACCAGCTGGATGCCCTGTACGCCGCCGAGAGCATGGACCTTTCTGCAGATATCACGGTGCTGCAGAACATGCTCAAAGGGCAGGGCCTGAGCTAAGAAAAAAGGTAAATGGTATTTGGAAAGGAAGGAATCTCTTATGGCTGATAATACATTCAACTTTGACCTCGATGCACCCGCAGTACCCACCCTGACGCTGGACCCCACCCCGGCAGAAGAGGAAAAGGCAGCACCCGCCCAGCAGGAAGCTGCCGCACCGGAGCAGCCGCAGGTGAACCTGACCCCGGAAGAACAGGCCATGGTGGATCAGTTTGCTGAAAAGATCGATATTACCAACAGCCAGCAGGTGCTGCAGTACGGCTCCGCCTGTCAGAAGAAGATCGGCGATTTCTCCGAAGCTGCGCTCTCCAAGGTGTCCACCAAGGATCTGGGCGAGGTGGGCGACATGATCACCAGCCTGATCGGTGAGCTGAAAAGCTTTGATGCAGGCGAGGAGGAGAAAAAGGGCATCCTCGGCTTCTTCAAGAAGAAGGCGACCAGCTGGATGCCATGAAGATGAAGTACAACAAGGCCGAGACCAACGTGGAAAAGATCCAGTCCATGTTGGAGGGCCATCAGGTGCAGCTGCTCAAGGACATCGCCATGCTGGATAAGATGTATGATCTGAACATGGCCTACTTCAAGGAGCTGAGCATGTATATCCTTGCCGGCAAAAAGAAGCTGGCCGATGTGCGCGCAAACGAGCTGCAGCAGGCCATGGATAAGGCCAAGGTTTCCGGCCTGCCGGAGGATGCACAGGCGCTCGTGATCTGGCCGACCAGTGCGAACGCTTTGAGAAGAAGCTCTATGATCTGGAGCTGACCCGCAACATCAGCCTGCAGATGGGGCCGCAGATCCGCCTTTTGCAGAACAACAATACCATGATGGCGGAAAAGATCCAGTCCACCATCGTCAACACCATCCCCCTGTGGAAGAATCAGATGGTGCTGGCACTGGGGCTGGCCCACAGCCAGCAGGCCATGCAGGCCGAGCGTGCCGTGACCGACATGACCAACGACCTGCTCAAGAAGAACGCAGAGGCCCTGAAGATGGTACCATCGAGACCGCAAAGGAATCTCAGCGCGGTGTGGTGGACATCGAGACCCTGCAGCAGACCAACAAGAGCCTGATCGAGACGCTGGACGAGCTGAACAAGATCCAGAGCGAGGGCCGCGCAAAGCGCGCTGCCGCCGAGCAGGAGCTGAACCGCATCGAGGACGAACTGAAAGCAAAAATGATGGAGATCCGGAGCTGAGATGGCAAACGCAGATTTTTCGCAAAAACAGAACAGCACTTCCGGCGGTTTTGACGCGGGCAGCTACCGCGAACAAAAGCAGCCGGAGCAGGCTGTACCGCTGACACCTCTGCAGCAGAAGCTGGCAGGGCTGGAGGCAAAGCTGCCCGCAGCCCTTTCCACCCGCGCAGCTGCACTGGCGCTGAGCGTGGTGGTGATGCTGGCGGCCTTTTTGGGCTTTGGCAGCGCCAAGCTGCGCAGCCGGTACAACGAAGTCCGCAAATGGTACACGGTGGGTGTGGCGGCAGACAACGGCTATAACCTCAACGAAGAGCTGACCACCCGCATGAACACGGCGGCAAACATCATCACTACCGCCAGCAGCACGCTGGGAGCGGACAGTGCCGAGGTGCAGGCCGCACAGAGCGCGCTGAGCGATTTTACCGCCTGTCTGGAAGCGGTGCAGAACGGCGGCAAAAGTCAGGCACTCACCTCGCTGCCCTATTATCAGGGCAGCACGATGCACGCACTGTATCAGGCCAACGAGGTGCTGGGGTCGCGGATCGATCAGCTCTACGCAAAGCTGCAGGAGCAGGCTGCAGACCCCATGAAGATGGGCGCGGTGCAGGGCCAGTACGGCCAGTTCAACAGTGCGGCTACCATCATCGGCACCCTGAAATACAACGATGCCGTTTACGACTACCAGAAAGAGACCGCCGACTTCCCGGCCAGCGTGCTGGGAGCCATTGCCGGTGTAAAGGAGGTTGAACCCTTCGCATGAAAAATTTTGCAAACGCGTAAGCGCTCTGGTGCTGGCCCTTGTGGTGGGCGCAGCGGCCCTGTGCCCGGCGGCCCTTGCCGCCGCCAGCCTGCCGGACCTGCCCAAAGACGAATGTGTGGTGGATGATGCCAACATCCTGAGCGACAGCACTACCCAGACCATCGTTGATCTGAACAACCAGCTGCAGTCCAGCTGCAACGGAGCACAGATCAGCGTACTGACTGTAGATTATACGGGTAATTATTCCACTGAGGATTATGCAACACAGGCCCTCAACGCCTGGGGCATTGGCTCGGCTTCCGAGAACAACGGTGTGCTGATCCTGCTGGTGATGGAATCGCCCATCTACGAGGACGGCGATTACTACGTGACCTACGGCGACGGCTTCCGCAACACCACGCTGGAAAGTCAGGCCAGCGCCCTCGCCCAGACCATGGAAGGTGATTTTGTTAACCGCGATTACAGCGATGCAGTAATCACCTGTGCCAACAATGTGGCCGACACCATTGCAAGTGTTTATGGGGTAAATCTGAACAATGGCAGCTATGACGATGGCGGCTACGCGGAGCCGGACGACGGCCCCACCACCTTTGGGGATATCGTTCTGGGTATCGTGATCCTGTTCATGTCCCTGATGGTGATGCTGATCATCGTACTGTTCGTGTTCCGGGTGTTCATTGCACCCATCGGCCATGCAGTGGGCTGGAACTGGGGCCCTTCGCAGTCGGGCT
>ENA-OQDD01000939-OQDD01000939.1-human-gut-metagenome-genome-assembly--contig:-NODE-939-length-10433-cov-1.625558_pt1 | contig 10433 bp, 10 predicted proteins | sample MGYA00242507_ERZ504598 | MGnify/ENA primary metagenome ERZ504598 (study PRJEB26092, sample SAMD00036318) | human gut metagenome | host: Homo sapiens | study: EMG produced TPA metagenomics assembly of... | reverse complement strand
TGCCGCGGCCTTCTCCTTGAACGATAAAAAGGACTTTCATTGGGACGACTTGATGATTTACAAATTACTGTTGAAACACATGCAGCACATGACGTTGCATTTAGTTGATGCAAATATCGCACCTCCGTGTTACGGCAGAATGTGAAGAATGTGACAATTCGGTTATAAATGACAAAAGTCACACCGGCATCGCGCAGACATGACTTCAAGAGAATTTATGGAATAAATACGTAAAAAGGATAATTCGGTCGGCATATGATGCCGGAATATCAGACAAATTCCTCGACCATATACATATCACTGACAAAATCGTCAACAATCTGTTCCAGGTTTTCGCAGGCTTCGTCAGGCGTTTCACGTAGGCGCTGCACAACACATTATTCATAAAATAAGCGTAAAAACCACCGCCGCTGCCGCCTCTACGGTATAGTCATTTCTGTTCAGTTTCATATTCGGGCCTCCTTTCTTTTTTTACGCTGCAAAAATGAGGGAAAGTTGTTACGAGGAGATGTGAAGGAGGTTACAATAGTATGTAGATTGGTTGGCTTTGATGCAGTGGAAAATAAATGGATTGAATATTAGGAGTTTTCATTTATTCAGTTTACCTTTGATTAAAAATAAAAGCAATGGGTAAAATTAAACCATATAAAGAGCAGGACTCTTCCAAACAAACGGCACAAGAACCGATGATGGCAACTTATCATCAATCAGCCATACCGATGGACGACTTTATCAACAGTATTCCCCGAGATGCTTTGGCTGAAGCCCTTCTATTTGCCTTAGAAGAGAATAAAGCAGGACACTGTATATCAAACTCCCAAATAGAGAGTATGATAAATGAACGCATGGGATGGAAATAGTCTGGTCTAAGTTGGCTTATGAGCACTTTTTAGAGATACTTATTTATGTAGAGAATAATTTTGGCATGTTGACGGCACAGAAAACACGTCAAAAGATACAAGACAAAGTAAATCTTTTAGCAAAACATCCGTATATAGGATTATAGACAGTGATTTTTCTACTCTATTTAACAACATTACTGTCCGTCATTTAAAACTTTCCCCTAACGTGATATATTATTTGATTGATGAGAATAGGATTGTCATTGCAGCAATGCTTCATTCAAAACAATCTCCGGAAACTGTACGTAAAACAATCTCAGAATTTCTGAAGCAATATAAATAGCTGTTCATCAATTCATGATGAGAGATAACTCTATAAATTTAAAACCGAGAGGACGTATCAAGATATACAATCACCCCAGATTACGCAGATTAGCACAGATAAAAGTTTCTGATTATCAGAACTCCTAAAATCATCTGTGTGTTAATCCGCGTAATCCGGGTGGGTATTATTAATAGGAACGTGCAAAAATCACGCGGCAGGCAGAAGGCTTGCCGGTAACCATACACTTGCCCGGTTCCTTGTCACCCGGAACAAATGAATCGAAAGGAATACAACGGATGGTTGCTTTGGTCTCTTCCTTGATTTTCTCTTCGGTTTCGGTAGTCCCGTCCCAATGAGCCAGAATGAAGCCGCCTTCTTCAATCTTTTCCTTGAATTCCTCGTAGCTGTCCACGCTGGTGATGCGGCTGTTACGGTAATCGAGCGCTTTCTTGTAGACATTTGCCTGAATGTCCTCGAGCAAATCCTTCACGTACTCTTCGATACCCTCGCAGGAACGCGTCTCCTTCTCCAGTGTATCGCGACGCATGATTTCCATTGTATTGTTCTCCAGGTCGCGGCCACCCATCACCAGACGGACGGGAACACCCTTCACCTCATAGTCGGCAAACTTGAAGCCCGGACGTTTGTTGTCGGCATTGTCGTACTTCACGGAAATACCCATTGACTTCAGCTTGGCAACAATGCCTGCCACTTTCTCGTCAATCTTAGCCAGCATCTCCGCATTCTTGTAGATAGGTACGATGACTACTTGTATCGGAGCCAGGTGCGGAGGAAGTACCAGACCGTTGTCATCGGAATGCGTCATGATAAGCGCTCCCATCAGACGGGTGGAAACACCCCAGGAGGTAGCCCAAACATACTCCAGCTTGTTCTCCTTATTGACGAACTGCACATCGAACGCCTTGGCGAAATTCTGTCCCAAGAAGTGGGAAGTACCGCTCTGCAAAGCCTTTCCGTCCTGCATCATCGCTTCGATGGTGTAGGTGTTGAGGGCACCTGCAAAACGCCCGTTGCAGACTTCACGCCCTTTACCACGGGCACCGCCATGTATTTTTCGGCAAACTCGGCATATACATTCAGCATCTTTACCGCTTCTTCTTCGGCTTCCTCGCGGGTGGCATGTGCCGTGTGTCTTCCTGCCAGAGGATTCGGCGGTACGGAGGAACAGACGGGTACGCATTTCCCAACGGAACACGTTTGCCCACTGGTTGCACAAGATAGGCAGGTCGCGGTATGAATTGATCCAGTTCTTGTAGGTGTTCCAGATGATGGTTTCGGAAGTGGGGCGGATAATCAGCTCTTCTTCCAGTTTTGCAGCAGGGTCCACCACCACACCGCCGCCATTCGGATCGTTCTTCAAACGATAGTGCGTCACGACGGCACACTCTTTGGCAAAGCCTTCCACATGTTCCGCTTCACGGCTGAGGAATGATTTCGGAATAAGCAAGGGGAAATAAGCGTTGACGTGTCCCGTTTCCTTGAACATATCGTCCAACTGACGTTGCATCTTCTCCCAGATAGCGTATCCGTAGGGCTTGATCACCATACAGCCGCGTACAGCCGATTGTTCTGCCAAATCGGCTTTTACCACCAACTCGTTGTACCACTGAGAATAGTTCTCACTACGTTTGGTAAGGTCTTTCAATTCTACTGCCATTCTATTTCGTTTTTTAAAGTTTTTCCTACGTTTAAAATGGCTTGACCCGAACATTTTCCTCGATATTTAAAAAAAAGGCAGCCGCTGTGATGCAACTGCCTAACTCTAAATGGAGGAGCGGCAAGCGAGACTCGAACTCGTGACCCTCAGCTTGGGAAGCTGATGCTCTACCAACTGAGCTACTGCCGCATAAACATTTCCAAGGTCATGCCTTAAAAACGGTGGCAAAGTTAATAAATTCCTTCCTAAAAAAACAAACGTTTCGTCAAATATTTCCTATTTTTGCTCGGGAAAACAAAGATATTCTTTCAAAATACAGACTAAATACCAATGAAACGAATCATACTCATCACCGGAGGAGCACGTTCCGGCAAAAGCACCTATGCGGAAAAGCTGGCACTCGAGCTCTCTCCCACTCCCGTTTATCTTGCCACAGCACGCATGGGACGAAGAATTCCACCAGAGGGTAATCCGGCATCAGAAACGCGGGGACCGGAATGGACAAACATCGAAGAGCAGAAAGAACTCAGCCGCCACCGGCTGGAGGGACGGGTTGTCCTGATAGACTGCATCACCCTGTGGTGTACCAATTTCTTCTTCGACCTCGAGTCTGATACCGACCGGGCACTTGCCGCAGTAAAGGCGGAGTTCGATCGCTTCACGGCACAAGACGCAACCTTTATCTTCGTCACCAATGAAATAGGCATGGGAGGAACTTCCGAAAACGAACTGCAACGAAAGTTCACGGACATGCAAGGCTGGATGAACCAATATGTAGCCGCCCGTGCCGACGAAGTGATACTGATGGTATCCGGCATCCCACTTACCGTAAAAAACACTCATTCATAAAACAACAAACAATTAAAATTCAACAGACTGATGAAAACATTTCATATCACCCGTCCGGACGAGTCAATCCGTCCCACATTGATTGACAAAATCAACAACCTGACCAAACCCAAAGGCTCATTGGGCATTTTAGAAGAACTGGCACTCCAAATCGGACTCATACAACAGACATTATCCCCCACCTTGAAACATCCGCAAAACATTATCTTCGCCGCCGACCACGGCATTGTAGAAGAAGGTGTCAGTCTGTCTCCAAAGGAAATCACCTGGCAGCAAATCAGCAACTTCCTTCATGGAGGGGCAGGTGTCAATTTCCTCTGCCGGCAGCACGGCTTTACCCTGAAAATAGTAGATGCAGGAGTAGACTACGACCTCCCTACGAGAAAGGCATCATCAATATGAAAGTACGTAAAAGCACCCGGAGTTATCTGCACGAGGCAGCCATGACGGAAGAGGAAATGGAGATGTGCCTGGAACGGGGTGCCGAGGTGGTGCGCCAATGCCATGAAGAAGGCAGCAATGTCCTCAGCTTCGGTGAAATGGGTATCGGAAACACCTCTTCATCCTCCTTGTGGATGACCTGCTTTACCGGTATTCCTCTGGAACAATGTGTCGGCGCAGGTAGCGGACTCGACAGCACGGGCATCCGCCACAAATACGAAGTGCTGAAACAGTCTATGGAGAATTACAAAGGCGACGGCTCTCCCCGGGACATCATCCGCTACTTTGGTGGACTGGAAATGGTAATGGCCATAGGCGCCATGCTGCAAGCTGCCGAGCTGAGGATGATTATCCTTGTTGACGGATTCATCATGACCAACTGCCTGCTTGCCGCCGCCAGGCTCTATCCGGAAGTGACGGATTACGCCATCTTCGGACACTGCGGAGACGAGTCGGGCCACAAACTGGTGCTCGACGCCCTGCATGCGTCCGCTGCTGAATCTGGGGCTGCGTTTGGGAGAAGGAACGGGGGCCATCTGTGCATATCCCATTGTCGACTCGGCCGTGCGGATGCTCAATGAAATGGATAACTTTGCACATGCTCCATCACTAAATACTTTTAACATGAACAATGTCTTGGCTGCATTCATAATGCTCACCCGACTGCCTTCTGGAAAATCAAGGAAGTACCGGCAGAGTGTTTCAAGCATGTGGTTCCCTATTGGCCGTTTGTAGGCTGGCTGACGGGAGGCGTGATGGCGGCAGTGCTGTGGCTTGCCGGACAGATTATGCCGGTGTCACTGGCATGGATTCTTGCCCTCATCGCACGCCTGCTTGTCACCGGTTGCCTGCACGAAGACGGGCTGGCGGACTTTTTCGACGGTTTCGGTGGCGGCACCACCCGAGAACGGACTCTAGCCATCATGAAGGACTCCCACATCGGAAGCTACGGTGTCATCGGATTGATATGCTATTTCCTGCTGTTGTTCCAACTTCATCACCTGCACTGGGACTTCTCTGCATCCTTGTGCTCAGCGGTGACTGCTGGTCCAAATTCTGTGCCTCCCAGATTGTCAACTACCTGCCTATGCCCGGAAAGAGGAAGACAGCAAAAGCAAGACCGTCTACAACCGCATGAGCTGGCACGAGTTACTGGCCGGATTTCTTTGCGGTCTGCTTCCTTTCGTACTGCTGCTGCCTATAAAGCTGTGGATTGCCACCCTCTTCCCACTACTCACCTTCTTCCTGCTCTACCGATTGATGAAGCGGCGCCTACAAGGATATACGGGTGACTGCTGCGGGGCCACTTTCCTGCTATGCGAACTGTCCTTCTACTTGGGAAGCCTTATTCTAATTATAAATTAACAACTGAAAATTAAAGATGGAAGTAATACTCATTCGACACACTTCGGTAGATGTCCCTCCGGGCGTATGCTACGGACAGACCGATGTTCCCCTGAAACCTACGTTTGAAGCGGAAGCCGCCGTGACAGCAGAAAACCTGAAGGCATACCTTCCGTTCGACCACGTCTACACCAGCCCCCTGACCCGCTGCGTGCGCCTCGCCACCTATTGCGGCTATCCCGATGCAGAACGGGACAAACGGATTATGGAAATCAATTTTGGCGACTGGGAGATGAAGCGTTCGAGCAGAATGAAGACCCACGCTTGCAGGATGGTATGCCGACTACATGAACGTGGCAGCTACCGGTGGAGAATCTTTTACTATGCAATACCGGCGTGTCAGCCAGTTTTTGGACGAATTAAAGAAGAAGCCCTATACGCGCGTTGCCATCTTCGCACATGGCGGCGTACTCATCTGCGCGCAACTCTATGCCGGAATCCTCAAAGCCGAAGAAGCCTTCGACGCATTGACGCCCTACGGCGGCATCGTCCGCATCAATCTCGACAAGGAATAGTGAACGAAATAGTAGGGCCTTCCTCCGCTTCGGTTTGCACCTTGTAGATACCTCCAAAATAATGAATAAAATGGGCATTGATTTCATGGCGAATCAAGCTCGTTTTATTCTCAAAATGTACCTTTGCAAACGGGGCGTTGACCACGTCGAAATAGAGGGCCGACCTAGTGCGGTCCCGTCTGATGCGGATAATCGCCTCATAACGGGCAGTGTCATTCTCTGACGGAGTCAGCATGCTGACAAGCAATGTATCGAACCACCTTCGGTCTGTCCTCGCAAGCTGTTCCTTGAGGTCGGTCTGCAGGCTGACAGACACAGTGCTCTCCTCACGGCCGTTCACTTTATCCAGCACCTCACTGCACAACTGAATAATGTCACACTCCTCGTCCTCATACTGAATCTTGCCGGACTCCAAGCGGGACAATTCCAGAATGCTGTTGACATAATTCAGCAGACTTTCCGCATTGGTCTGAATCATCTGCGTATTCCCTCTTAGTCTCCTTATCCAGCTCCTCCTTTCCGGTCAGCAATTCGGCAAAGCCACCACCACATTCAGCGGAGTACGTATATCATGGCTGATTTCCGATTTCAGACGTTCCTTCGCGATGTTGTCCGTCTCTGCCTGCAAAGCGGCTTCAGCCGTCTTCTTCTCTACGACAGCAATCTTTCCGGAGACATAGCGCGTATACAAGTAGAAAAGCAGCATCAGCAGCAGGCAGACGCCCAGGAATATAAATCCTATACGGTAATTCATGTCCTGAATCTTCTGCTTCTCCAACAACAGCTCGTCAATGTGGTAAATCTCCTTCACCTGCTTCAACTGGTTGGCCGAGAAGGCATTGTTCAGCGAATCCTGCTTGCGTATGAGGTAGCGCCGGGTCTCGATGGCCCCGTCAATGTCCCCCTTGTCATATTGCGTACTCGCCTTGTAGTTTATCAAAGTGGCAAAGGTGGAGACGTAGTTGTTCAGTACCGTAGGGGTCACCTCGTCTATCAATGCGATGCTTTTGTCATACTCATCGGTCTTGGCATAGTATTGAAGCTGTATCAACTGGACATTCAGCCAGAAGACGGGATCTACATGCGGTTCAAGCAGTTTCTTTACTTTCTCGATATGCTCGTGCGCCACTGTAAAGTTCTTCTGGTTCATGTAGTGCAGGATATACTTCACTTCGCAGTCAATCTCGAAATTGCTCCAGTTCTTCCTTGTCTCGGGTTCTTTGGAAATAACCGTCTGCAACGTCATGTCCATTTCATGCAAATAGGGCAGCTTCAAGCTGTCTTTACCGCCATTGCCGTATACCTGGGCAATACGCGACAGTATATCCACCTTCAGGCTGGCCTTTGTCTGGGGAGAGAAATTCCGGTAAGCCTCCAAGAAAGAGTCCAGTGCCTCATTCGGGCGGCTGGACACTCCGTAGGCACATCCCAAGCTGTTATACGCCGCTATCATCCCATTATTGCTATGGCGGAGTTTTGATTCCTCCAACGTCTCCTTAGCCACATACACCGCTTTCTCTATCTGTCTCTTGGAAGCCAGGGCGCGGCTGATGGCAGCCTTCTGCTCCAGATAATAATCGTAAGTGCCTACCTGGGGGACAAAATCCTTCAACACATCCACCAATACGACAGACTGTCCGGGTCGTCTTTCTTGTCATAACATGCCGCCAGATAGTAAGCGCCATATTCTCATAGAAAGCGTTCTTCTGCCGCCGCGCCTCCTCGTACAGACGGGTGGAAAAAGTCATGTTATAGGGAGCATACTGGTGCTTGTAGGCCATGTCACGGAGATACGTCAGCCGGACAAGGGTGGCCGGCAGGGCATCGGCAACCTTCAGGATGCTGTCCTGATACCGGACAGCCCCCGTGTCTTCTGCCAGCAGCGGACAGATATATCCGCAAAACAAAACATGGATGAGAATCAGTATTCGTTTCATTGCGCCGTTCCTCCGTGTAATGCGGGATTATACTTCAAAGGATGCGTAAAACAGAAACGCGCGCCACGGGTGTACCCACTGTCCACCCACAGCTTGCCGTTCATATATTTCACAATCAGTTGGCAGATGGAAAGACCCAGTCCGCTTCCCTGCACAAAATCATTCAGCTTTTCAAAGCGTTCAAAAATCAAGTGCTGCTTCTCCGGTGGAATGCCGCATCCGGTATCCGTCACGGAGAAAAGTGCCGTACCGGCATCAGCCATCTTCAGTCCAGCACGATGGACCTTGTTCCGTAACTGGCGGCATTCACCAGCAGGTTATCAAGACCTGGCGGAGGCGCGCATCGTCCGTATCCAGCATCAAGACGGACAAATCCGTGTCAAAACGCATTTCAACCTCCAGCTTGCGCGAGGCCATCACGGTCTCCACGACCTCATTACACAACTTCACGGCATCATGCGTGCGGATGTTGAAGGTTATATTGTCATTCTCGAAATCCGAGAAATCCAGAATGTCATTGATAAGTTTCAGCAACTGAAAGGAATTCACCTTGATAATTTCGGAGAATTCCCGGCGCGATTCGTCATCGAACGACTCGTCCTCATCCGTCAGTACCGCCGAGAATCCGACAATGGCATTCAGCGGCGTACGTACTCATGGCTCATGTTCGAAAGAAACATATTCTTCCGTTGTATGGCTTGCACCGCTTTCTCCTTCATCGCCTCCTGCCGTATCTGGGAACGCTTCAAACGGAATATCTTCTTCCAGCCCAGCACCAGGAGGAATATCAGAAACAGTACGGACACAATGATGCCTGCCAGATAGAAACGCATGGATACAATGCGGTCGCGTTCGTTCTGGTAGGCCAGTTGGTCGGCCTGGAAACGGGTACAGAGCCGGTCTATCTCCTTGGGATAGTTCTTCTCGAACGAAGTCTTGATATACGAAAAGACCTTGCCGTACTGTCCGTAGGCTTCTTCCTTGTTTCCCATCTTCACCAGTAAATCCGCTTTTTCGAGCAGAGCTTCCTTGTAGATGTTATGGTTTATCCGGGCATATTCGGTTTGAAGGAAATCATTGTAGGCGGTCAAGGCTGCCTCATGCTCTCCGGTGGCCACCAGATAACGGGCATCTATAATCAGAAGGTATTGCTGTATCTCCGGAATCAGTTGCGCTTCAAGCTGGCCTATCTGTGCCAGATGATGGCTGGCGGCCTTCAAGTCACCCTTGAATAATTGGCAGGAAGCATTGGAGATGTGGCGCATGGCCAGCTCCAGCGGAGAAAGCCGGTCTTCCGGATAAAGGTTCAGACGTGCAAGATAACGCGAGGCACCGTTTACATTCCGTATGCGCAGGTTATAATCTATCAGTTCCACCAGTAGCATACGGATATGCACATCCTCCCCGTCCATCCCATCCAGCAGTCTCAAAGACTCTTCGTAAGCGGTACCGGCTTCCCGAAGCCTGCCGGTATAGCTGTACACCTCTCCCATGGCATTCAGCGCCAGGGCATTGCCGAAGGGGTAGGCAAGCGCGCGGGCTTTGGAGTACATCTGGTCGCTCTGGGCAATGGCCATACGGATTTCTCCACGGAAAAGGGAGGATTTTATAAGTATTCTTTCCAGTTCGAAATAGGTGTAGTAGCGCTGGGATTCATCCAATTGGGACAAAAGGCCGTCGGCATTCAGCGAGTCACACTCCTCCCGGGTCAGATAGTCGAAACCGAGGCTGTTGTGAAAAGTGGAGATGACTCATGGACTATACTTTCCTTTTCTTTAGTCCAAGAATCCGCTTTATCTGTTGTCGATGCAATTATTGTGCTCCCGAACCAAATAAAGAAAAGAATATATATAATTGCTTTATCCTCATTTATAAGACTTTGTCTGCTTTAAAAGTTACATTTTTTAATGCAACGCGGTCTTGCAAAGATATTATATCTTTTTGGAACGGACAAAGAATCAGTTAAAATAACAACATTTTAAAAACAAAAGGAAGCCAAGGTCGATGTCACTATTACGGCAACCACCATCCACCACTCCACACGCCGGTTGATGCGGACAGCCACACGCATATCTTCTGTCTTCAGAGGCCGTTCATTAGAACCGATATAAGGTTTCCATACCTCCTCGCCGAAATAGTTGTGCGGACCTCCGAAACGGCAGTCCAGAATACCGGCAAGGGCGGCTTCCGGATAACCGGAATTGGGACTGGCATGCTGGCTGCCATATCTGCCCACAAAAGCAAACAAGGAAAGACGACCGGAAACCAGCACCATCAGAAAGGCTGTCAGACGAGCAGGAATATAATTGGCAACATCATCCAGACGGGCGGCGAAACAGCCGAACCGACGATAGCGCTCGTTCTTGTAGCCGACCATGGAATCCAGCGTGTTCACCATCTTATAGCAAGCATGCCCGGAACTCCCAACAGCAGATACCAGAA
>ENA-OQDD01000938-OQDD01000938.1-human-gut-metagenome-genome-assembly--contig:-NODE-938-length-10433-cov-2.941587_pt1 | contig 10433 bp, 15 predicted proteins | sample MGYA00242507_ERZ504598 | MGnify/ENA primary metagenome ERZ504598 (study PRJEB26092, sample SAMD00036318) | human gut metagenome | host: Homo sapiens | study: EMG produced TPA metagenomics assembly of... | reverse complement strand
GCTTTGTGTTCCGCCTGCGGCGCGGCTCATGGGCATCCGGGCAAAGGGTGCGGGCGGCGTGCTGCTCATTGGGGCCTTGGGGGCTTTGCACCGGCGGCGGTGGCTGCGTCCGAAGCCGTGCGCACCGGTCAGCTCACCTCCCGGCAGGCCTCGGCGCTGCTGCCCGCCTGTGTGTGCAGCGGGCCGTCCTTTGTCATCCTCACGGTAGGGCAGCAGATGCTGGGCAGCCGCGCGGTGGGGGTGCGGCTGTTTGCGGCCCAGCTGCTGGCGGGATACCTCACGGCGGCGCTGCTGTGCAGGATGCAGGGCGGGGCCGGGCAGGCTCCACCCGCGCAGGGGGAAACCATTCCGCCTGCCCGCACTGGACGCGGTGATCGCGCAGGGCGGCAGTGACCTACCTGAAGCTCTGCGGCTTTGTGCTGTACTTCCGGCTGCTGGCGGCAGGGTGCGGGGCATTGCTGCCACAGCCGTGGGCGGCGCTGCCCGCCATGCTGCTGGAAGTGTGTTCCGGCTGCGATCAGGCCGCCCGCACCGGGCTGTGGGCCAGCACGCTGTGCTGTGCGGCGCTCAGTGTGCAGGGGGTGTCGGTGCTTTGCAGGTGCGCACCATCTGCCGGCCGAGATCTCGCTGCGGCCTTTGCTGGCAGCGCGGGCGGTGCATCTGCCGCTTTCGGTGGCGCTGTTCTGGCTGGGCAGCACCGTGCCGGTGCAGGCCGTGCAGACCTTTACCACCCTGACCGAACGGGTGGTGGTGCTGCGCCGCGTGCCGCTGGACTGCGCCCTGCTGGCCTTTGCCGTGTGCTGCATCACGGTGGAGGAGTTGGCGAGAAGTTAAGGTACGGGCTGCGTGCTGGGAGTTTCTCCAGCGAATGTCCGGGAAGTGGGGCCCCGTGCGTAAGCACAGGGGCGGAACCGTGGGTTCTGCAACTGCAACGACCGCCGCCAATGGCGGAAACAGGGAGTTGCAGTTGGGGCCGCGGCCAGCGAGACGCAAGCGAATGCGACGCGGCTGCTGGGTGCCGCAACCCGTTGCTGTTCGCGGAGAAAGCTCCCAGCACGCAGCCCTTGGTTTCAGGGAACTTTATCAGGTGCTACTGTAGGAGCGTTATCTGAGCAAGTTTAAACTTTTAAATGATACAACGATTAAAAAGTAACTTTGTCAAGGTGAGAAAGTTCCATTGTTCTGAGAAAGTTCCAACTTTGTCAAATATCCGAACTTTGTCAAGCTGACAAACATCAAATTTATAACGTAGATAAGTATTTAAAATGGAACTTTGCCAGATGTTTCTCCACAGTAGCAGGTATACCAGCGATTCCTGCCATCTTTTCCACGTATCGCTTGCTTTGCGATTTGGCTGGACTTCGTGAGGTCACTGTACACACGGTTGTATGTACTGTCGCTGCACCCAATCTCCCGCAGGACGGCGGCGCGCAGCTCGTTGCTGGGCATCGACCCAAGGCGGCTCTCGGACAGAACGTTCAGGATGGCGCTGCGGGTGTCCTGCCGGGTCTCCGCCGTGCGCACCCGCCGCTCCTCAATGAAGTCGGCATCCTTCTTGTCGGTGTAGCCGTCAAACACGGCCCGCGCGGTCTTTACGCCCTCCACCTCCACATCGTCGATGTGCAGCAGCACCGTCTGCTGGGGGCGGGCGTAGCTGTTTTTCTCGTGGCTGAGATAAATTTTGCCGTCGTTCTTGGCGCGGCCCATCATCAGCACGCTGCGGGCCATGTCCCAGATATCCGAGCTGTCGGCCAGACGTGCGCGGCCGGAAACGCCCTGCTTTTTGTTGGAGTGCATCACGATGAGCACCGCGCAGCCCTGCTTTGCGGCAATGGCGCGCAGCGGCAGCAGGGCACTGCGCATCTGGTTGCGGCTTGCCATCTCCACATCGGCGGGCAGAAAGCTCTGCAGCGGGTCCACGATGAGCAGCAGCGGCCCGGCCTTGGCGGCAAAATCCGCCAGTGCCTGATCCTTGAGGGTAAGGGGCTGGCCGGTCTTGCCAAAGTAGTCGTCGGCGGTCAGCACCAGCACCCGGTTCATGTCGGCCCCGGCCGCCAGCAGACGGGCCTTGAGCACCTTGCCGGGGTCGTCCTCGCCCGCAAGCAGCAGCACCTTGCCGGTCTGCTGCGGCGGCAGCGGAAAAAGCCGGAGGTCTTGCCCGCCGTCACATAGGCAATGAGCTGTGCCTGCCAGATGCCCTTGCCGGTGCCGCCGTCGGCACCAGCAGCGACACTTCGCCCAGCGGCAGCAGCTGCGGCACCAGCACGCCACGCTCTGCATGGGCACATCGGCCAGCAGGCCGGGCTGCGCCGCGCTGCCTCCAGCGCAAGCTTGCGCTGCTTTGCGTCCGCGTTCACGGCTGCCATAAAGGCTGCGGGGTCGGCCTGCCACGCCTGCTTGCAGGTGTTGAGCCATTGATCGATCTTGTAATTGACGGCGGGCAGCTGCATGTTGCAGGCTGCGCCGCGCACGTCGTCCAGCAGGTCTTCCCGTGCAGCCGGGTCGGTCTGGTGGAACATTACCGCAAAGGTCAGGCGGCTGAACAGCTGCTGCTCGGTCCTGCAGGCATCCAGCATGTTCAGAAAGTCTGTGCGGTCCTGAATGGATACTCCCAAAATACATTTCTCCTTTCGCTGTGGCTTGTAACTGGAAACAAAACCAAATGTTGTTGCTATAAGTATAACTCTGAAAAAACAACGTGTCAACAAATAGTTTTGCGCAAAAAGCCACAGCTTCCGGGGTGAAAATGCACAGGAAAATGGGGAAAGAAAAAGAGAAGGCGGGCACCTTCTCTTGACAAAACGGCAAAAAATAACTATACTACAAATAGAAAAGGTGCTGTCCGCAATGGTCAGCTTCCTACCTTTACAATCAAGATTGACTGCACGGAGTTGGAAGGCTGTGGCAGTCAATCTTTTTGTTGTCATCACATTTGCGCTGAGAAAACTTCTCCAAGACCTCAACGGTCAGGCGAACTGCATCAAGGATCAGACTCAACAGCATGAGAATGACCGTGAGCAGAGTGAAAAGCTCCATCAGGCTCATTGATATCCCTCCTTCGCCTTCAAGGCTCCGGGCAGGGTACTTCCAAAAAAGTTTCCTCCCGGAACCTCTGCTTCATTCCATGTAGAAAGAGCAGCGATACAGGGCAGGAAGCATGACCACCTGCGCTTGCAGATAGCACCTTAACGCCACCCTTTGGGGCGGCATTTTTAGTTTAACATACTTTCTGACGAAATACAATAAGAACCCACAGAAACGACGCTTTGTAAAATTTTATGGTGCATGGTTGCTTTTTGAAAAAAGCAGAGTATAATAAAAGTGAGAAAGTAAGAAAATCGCACAAAGGAGAATGAAGGATGCTGACGGAATTGAGGACAAAATCCCAAATCACCATTCCAAAGGATATTGTAATGAAGATGGGCCTGCGGGAGGGCGACAAGCTGGAGATCGTGGAGAAGGATGGCGTGATCGAGCTGATGCCGGTAGCGTTTACCCCAAAAAGTATCTGGACGAGCTGCGCAGCGAGATCAACGAAGCAAAGGCCAAAATTGCGGCAGGGGAGCAGCCGGTGTTCGACACTGTGGACGCACTGTTTGAAGCGCTGGACGGTGCGGACGAATGAATTACAAGATCACCTACACCAAACGGTTCATAAAGAACCTGAAGCGTTTGAACGCAGCGGAGCGGGCGCAGCTGAAAAAGAAGCTGGAAATTCTGGAAATCGACCCGCTGAAGTAAGGAGTGATTCTGGATGTTACAGCCGAAGCTGACAAAGGTGGAACCCGTAAAACCGCTGAAGCTCTGCTTTTATTATGAGACGGGCGAGGTAAAGCTGTTCGATGCAGCCCCTTATGCCACCGGCTCGTGGTACGGCAGGCTGCAGGATGAGCGTTACTTTGCTACCGTGCATCTGCTGCCGGGCGGTATTGGCATCGAGTGGGAAGAGGGGCAGGATATCGCCCCGCATGAGCTGTACGAAAACAGCGTTCCTGTGAAGAAAACAGCATAACCCAATGCAAAAGGCCGCTGCACGGTTCACATGCAGCGGCCTTTCCGTATTCAGCGGCGGTTTACTGGATGCCGGTCACAGGGTAGTCCTGATCCTCAACGGCCTTCTTCAGCACGTCGTCGGCGACCTCGGCGTTCAGGGTGACGATGGCGGTGCCGGCCTCGTGGCTCACCACGGCCTCGTCCACCTCGGGCAGGGCTTCCAGAGCCTTCTTCACGCGGGCTTCGCAGTGGCCGCACATCATGCCTTCCACCTTCAGGGTCTTTTTCATAGCAGTGTCCTCCTTGGTACTCTCTTTATTTGCAACCGCTGCGGGCTGTGCGGAGACAGCGGGCAGGGAAGCAGCATTTTTTGCCGCACGATCGTGCTTTGTGCTGTGCACGTCGAACAGGTTCAGGCGCAGGGCGTTGCTTACCACGCAGAAGCTGGAAAGGCTCATGGCAGCAGCACCGAACATGGGGTTCAGCGTCAGGCCGAAGGGGATGAACACGCCTGCGGCCAGCGGAATGCCGATGATGTTGTAGATGAACGCCCAGAACAGGTTTTCGTGGATGTTGCGCAGGGCAGCGCGGCTCAGGCGGATGGCGGCGGGCACGTCCGACAGCTTGGAGTTCATCAGCACCACGTCCGCCGCGTCGATGGCAACGTCGGTGCCTGCGCCGATGGCGATGCCGGTGTCGGCACGGGTCAGGGCCGGGGCATCGTTGATGCCGTCGCCCACCATGGCCACCTTGCCGGATGCCTGCAGCTGGCGGATGACCGCTTCCTTGCCGTCGGGCAGCACGCCTGCGATCACCTCGTCCACACCGGCCTGCCTGCCAATGGCAGCAGCAGTGCGCTGGTTGTCACCGGTGAGCATGACCACGCGGATGCCCATGGCCTGCAGCTCCCGGATGGCCTGCGGGCTGTCCTCCTTGATGGTATCGGCCACCGCGATGATGCCCAGCAGACGGCCTGCTCCGCCGAAGAACAGGGGCGTTTTGCCCTGTGCGGAAAGGGCTGCGGCCTTCTCCTGCAGCTGTGCGGGCACGGTGACTTTGGTGCCGATAAAGGACGCATTGCCGCCAAAGATCTCCACGCCGTCCAGCTTTGCGGCCAGACCGTTGCCCGGCAGGGCGGCAAAGCCGGATACCTCGGGGGCGGTGAGCTTCTGCGCGTCGGTGCAGGCCAGCACGGCCTTTGCCAGCGGGTGCTCGCTCTTGCGCTCCAGTGCGGCGGCAAGGGTGAGCAGCTCCGTCTCGGAAACGCCCTCGGCGGGCAGAATGTCGGTCACTTTTGGTTCACCGCTGGTGATGGTGCCGGTCTTATCCAGCGCCACGATCTGGGTGCGGCCTGCAGCTTCCAGCGAAGCGGCGGTCTTGAACAGGATGCCGTTCTTTGCACCCAGACCGTTGCCCACCATGATGGCCACCGGCGTTGCCAGACCCAGCGCACAGGGGCAGCTGATGACCAGCACGGAGATGCCGCGGGCCAGCGCATAGCCCAGCTCCCGGCCCAGCAGCAGCCACACGATGGTGGTGACCACCGCGATGGTAATGACCGCAGGCACGAAGAAACCGGACACCGTATCGGCGATTTTTGCAATGGGGGCCTTGGTGGCGGCGGCATCGCTGACCATCCGGATGATCTGGGCAAGGGTGGTGTCCTCGCCCACGCGGGTGGCCCGGCACTGCAGGAAACCGGACTGGTTGGTGGTGGCGGCGCTCACCTTATCGCCCGCAGCCTTGTCCACGGGGATGCTCTCGCCGGTCAGGGCGCTCTCGTTCACGGCGCTGGTGCCTTCCAGCACGATGCCATCCACGGGGATGTTCTCGCCCGGGCGCACCACAAAGATGTCCTCCTTCTGCACCTGCTCGATGGGCACGGTCACTTCGGCACCGTCCCGCAGCAGGGTGGCGGTCTTGGGGGCAAGCTTCATCAGGCTCTTGAGCGCGTCGGTGGTCTTGCCCTTGGAGCGGGCCTCCAGCATCTTGCCCACCGTGATGAGGGTCAAGATCATGGCGGCGGACTCAAAGTAGAACTCCATCATATAATGCATGACCAGCTCGCTGTTGCCGTCCACCTGCGCGCGGGTCATGGCGAACAGGGCGTAGGTGCTCCACACAAAGCTTGCCATGGAACCCATGGCCACCAGCGTGTCCATGTTGGGCGAGCCGTGGAGGAGGCCCTTAAAGCCGTTGATGAAGAACTTCTGGTTGATGACCATGACGATGCCCGCCAGCAGCAGCTGCACAAGGCCCATGGCGATGTGGTTGCCGTCGAACCAGCGGGGCAGGGGCCAGCCCCACATCATGTGGCCCATGGAGAAGTACATCAGCACCAGCAGAAAGCCCAGCGACGCAATGAGCCGCCGCTTGAGCTTGGGGGTCTCGTGGTCGGCCAGCGCGTCAAGGTCGGCGCTGGTGGAGCTGGCAGCCGCCGCGCCCGCACGCTTGGGGCTGGCACCGTAACCGGCATCCTGCACGGCCTTGATGATCTCGCAGAGCTGGCGGTGCCCTCCACGCCCATGGAGTTGGTCAGCAGGCTCACCGAGCAGCTGGCAACGCCGGGCACCTTGCTCACGGCCTTCTCCACCCGGGCGGAGCAGGCTGCACAGCTCATGCCGGTAACGTTGTATTGTTCCATAAAATATCACTCCTACGTTGAGTATGCACGGGAACGGGCTTCTTATTTCATGAGCTTGGGCAGCAGATTCACCAGCTCGTCCAGTTTTGCCTCGCTGCCCGCGCGCAGGTCGTCCGCCACGCAGGTGGAGATGTGCTGGGCCAGCAGCTCCTTGGAAAAGCTGTTCAGCGCCGAGTTCGCCGCCGCCACCTGCACAAGGATGTCCACGCAGTAGGCATCCTTTTCCAGCATGCCGCGGATGCCGCGCACCTGCCCCTCGATGCGGCTGAGCCGGTTCAGCAGGGCCTTGTGTTCCTCAGGGGTGCGGTCCTTGTGGCGGCAGCAGGAGGGGGTGACGCTTTCGGTGGGCACAGCGGATGCGTCAACGGCCGGACCGTGGCAGCTTCGGGCTGGGCGGGCGTGCCGCAACAGCAGCAGGGCTTTTTCTCGTTGTCCATAAAATATCTCCTTTACCCATAGGGGGTATACGTCTTACAGCATGAGTATAGCACAGCAAACCCGATAAATCAAGTAGGGAATTGAAAAATACAAACAAAAAGAGGGAAGACACTGCAAATGCCTTCCCTCTATCAAATCACTTTTACTTCTCCAGAATCCGCGGCACAAACAGGCCCAGCATCTTGCCCCACCAGTACCACTCGTGGGAGACATCGCCGCCCCAGACCTCGAGGTGGGCGGGCAGGCCCTGTGCGGCCAGCACATCGGCCAGCGCCTGCGTGTCGGCTTTGGCATCGTCCTCGTAGGCACCTGACCGGCGCAGAGCATCAGGCTGTTCTCCTTGGCCTTGGCCAGAGCCAGCTTGTCGGCGATGCCGTTCTCGGCCAGATACTGCAGGGGAGAGCAGCGCAGCACCAGATCGTCGGTTTCACTGCCCCAGAAGCGGGCCAGATCGTAGATGCCGGAAAGGCCGATGGCACCGGCAAAGAGCTTGGGACGGCGCAGGCGGCAGTTGACGGCGTGCACAGCGCCAAGGTCGATGCCCACACACCACAGCTTGGCATCCTTTGCGGCACCGTTCAGGGCCAGCACCCGGGGAGCCAGCTCGGCGGTAAGGTAGACGAAGTACTTTTCCTCCATCTCGGCGCGGCGGCGCACCGGAATGTCGCCGTTCAGTACGGCCTCGCCGTCAATGCTGTCGGCGCAGAACAGCTGCACCTTGCCCTCGTTCAGCAGCGGGGCAATGGCATCGGGCATGCCGTTGTTCTCCCAATCATAAAAGCGGCCGCCGCGGGCAGGCAGGGCCAGCACCGGCACACCGGCGCTGCCGTATACCTTGAACTCCATCTCGCGGTTCAGCACGCTGCTCCACTCTTTGTAATAGGTACCCTGGATCATAAATCAAGCACTCCTTGTTTCTATATTCACCGGCCCGGGCGCAGTCGCTGCACGTTGGTGCCGGTCGTTAGCGATCAAAAGAAAGCTTTCTCTGGAAATATCACACGAATTGGTTGCGCTGGGCATCGTATTCGTAGCCCACAGCTTTGAGCTTTGCGCACAGATCTGCCTTGTCGGCATCCATGTCTTCGCACAGAGCATCGAGGTTTTTGTAAAAATCACGCAGCTTCAGGTTCACCACGCTCAGCAGCATGATGGGATCGTTGGGCAGAGCCATGTGTTTTGCCTCCTTACAGCAACAAAAAAAGCCGGCCACTCGACAAAGTGACCGGCCACATACACCAAATTAGACAGCGCGGGTAACTTTGCCAGCGCGCAGGCAACGGGAGCATGCGTAGACGTACTTGGGAGAACCCTCAACGACCGCCTTGACACGACGGACATTCGGCTTCCAGGTACGGTTGGAACGACGATGAGAGTGAGAAACCTTGATACCAAAGGCAACACCCTTGCCGCAGCATTCACATTTAGCCATGGTACTTGCACCTCCTGCAGTGAAGTAAGGAATCAAAATAATCAGCTTGACTATTATAGCAGATTACCGGGCAAAATGCAAGCCTTTTTTCAAAAAATCTTGCGGTTTTTTGGAAAACCAAACTCCTTCAGTCATCGCTGCGCGATGCCAGCTGTTCCCCTTCTGGCACTTTGTGCCACCTCCCCCGGCCGGGACAGATTCTCCCCGCGCCGGGGAGAAATGTCACCACAGGTGACAAAGAGAGGAACAGATGTCACGTAAGTGACAAAAGGGGGAACAGGGGGACCGCGTTAGCGGTGGAAGGAGTAATACCCCCTTGTCTAAAACCTCAAAAAATAGTATTATATATGGTATACTGAAAAAAGGCAGGAATATCGAATGACCTCTCAGGGCATCTATTATCTCATCCGCGCGCTGGTGGCGCTGGTGGCCATCCCCTTCCACGAGTGCGGCCACGCGCTGGCAGCATGGCTGCTGGGCGACGACACCGCAAAGCGGCAGGGGCGGCTTTCGCTGAACCCCTTTGCCCACTTTGACCTGCTGGGCACGCTGTGCATGGTGTTTGCGGGCGTGGGCTGGGCAAAGCCCGTCTCCACCGACCCCCGCAATTTCAAAAACCCCAAGTGGGGCATGGCCCTCACCGCGCTGGCTGGCCCTGCGGCAAACATCCTCCTTGCCTATGTGGCATGGTGGTGTGGAAGCTCATGTACTACTGGGCACCGGTGAACGATGCCGCCATCTACATTGCCATGTTTCTGCAGTACCTTGTGCTGATGAACGTGAGCCTTGCCGTGTTCAACTTGATCCCGGTGCCGCCGCTGGACGGCAGCCGCATCCTGCTGGTGCTGCTGCCCCGGCGCATCTACTTTGGCCTGATGAAGTACGAGCGCTATATCATGATCGCCCTGCTGGCGGCAGTGTGGTTCGGCGCACTGGATACCCCCCTGTACTACCTGAACAACATCGTGTGGGAGCTGCTGGGCAAGGGCACCGGCTACATTGATAAGATCGCGTATTCCGTCTACTATGCCGGCCTTGGGACGGTGGTGTGAGCGTGGCAGAAGAACTGACCTTCCATCTGGAAGATTTTGACGGCCCGCTGGAATTATTGCTGGCGCTTGTGGCCAAACATAAGATGGACCTGCACAACATCCCCATTCTGGAGCTGATCGACCAGTACACCGCCACGGTGGCGCGGGCCGACCCGGACCCGGAAGCCGCCAGCGCCTTCATCGAGATGGCCGCGCGGCTGGTGGAGATGAAAAGCTACCTGCTTTTGCCCCGCAGCGAAGAGGGCGAGCGGCTCAAGCAGGAGTTCACCGGCCAGCTGATCGAGTACGACCAGTGCCGCCGCATGGCTGCGCTTTTGCGCCAAAAGGCCGAAGCTGCGCCGGTTTTTGTGCGTCCGCCCATGGAGATGGAGTTCGATAACACCTACGACCTGCACCATGCGCCGCAGGTGCTGGCGGATTACTGGGCCGTTCTTTCCGGCCGCACCAAGCTGCGCCGGGAGCCTACCCAGCAGCAGTTCGAGCCGCTGGTCACAGCGCCCATGGTGTCGGTGACGAGCCGGGTGGTGTACATTCTGCGGCACCTGATCAGCGGTACAGCGGCAAAAATGAGCCAGCTGTTCAGCCGCCAGCAGACCCGCAGCACCAACGTGGCCACCTTTCTGGCCTTGCTGGAGCTGGTGCGCGGCGGCCGTGTAAAGCTGGACGACGAGGGCCGGCTGACCATGCAGCGGGGCCGCATCCAACGTGATAAGGAGAAGGAATGAACCAGAAACAGATCCGTGCAGCCGTGGAAGCCATGCTGTTTGCCAGCGGCGACCCCATTGGTGCCGACAAGCTGGCCCAGGCGGTGCAGCTGCCGCAGCTCAGCGTGGAAGCCGCGCTGGAAGCTGCGGGAGCGCTACGCCCGGGAGGA
>ENA-OQDD01000934-OQDD01000934.1-human-gut-metagenome-genome-assembly--contig:-NODE-934-length-10459-cov-2.696477_pt1 | contig 10459 bp, 8 predicted proteins | sample MGYA00242507_ERZ504598 | MGnify/ENA primary metagenome ERZ504598 (study PRJEB26092, sample SAMD00036318) | human gut metagenome | host: Homo sapiens | study: EMG produced TPA metagenomics assembly of... | reverse complement strand
CTCGTCGGTGGTCTTGAGTAACCACGGTTCGATGGCGATGACCAGCCTTCGCGCAGCTTGTAGCCGTGGTGGGCGCGGCCGTCGTTCGGCACGTGCGGGTCGCCGTGCATGATGTGGCCCACGCCGTGACCGCCGAACTCGAGGTTGATCGGGTACCGTATTCGCGCGCGACGTCGCCGATGGTGTTGGAGATGTCGCCGAGACGGTTGCCGGGCTTGGCCACGTCGATGGCGGCGGCGAGCGCTTCCTCAGTGCACTTGATGATGCGCAGGTCTTCGGGGTCCGGGTCTTTGCCGACCACGAAGCTGACGGCGGAATCGGCCACCCAGCCGTCCACAGAGATGGCGAGATCGAGGGAGACGAGGTCGCCGTCCTTCAGGCTGTAGTCGTACGGCACGCCGTGCAGCACGGCGTCGTTGACGGAGGTGCAGATGTAGTGGGCGAACGGGCCGGTGCCGAAGTCAGGAGCGTAGTCAACATAGCAGGATTCGGCGCCCTTGCGGTCCACGATCTTCTTGTGGACGAACTCGTCGATTTCGAGCAGGTTGGTACCAACTTTGGTGGTCTCCTGCAGTTCCTTCAGAATGCCGCCGACAAAACGACCAGCCGGCTTCATTTCCTCGATTTCACGAGGGGTTTTCAGTTCGATCATGAGATTCTTTCTACCTTGTTGAGACTTGTTCTCAACTCTAGACCAGCCCGAGGTCAACCGCCAGAAGCCTACCTGAAATCCACTCGCAGCCCATTAATGGCCAAGGCCGAGAAAAAGCGCCCGGCAGCACATAGCCTGCACGGCGCTTTGGATTGATTGTCTGGGGACTGGTTGCATGAAGCGTGAGATTACTTGCGACGCTTGCCGAAAGTGAACGCGCGTATCACTGAAGTAATCCCCATCACCACCATGGCGCATCCGCCGAAGATAATCATGAATACGGCGGAGCTCAGCGGGCTCATCAGCACCACGAAGCCGGCGATAATCGAGATGATGGCATAGGCGATGGCCCAGCCGGAATGCGGGATACGCCACGATTCAACCAGCGACAGCACGCCTTCCATAATCCATCCGAAACCGACCATCAAAGTAATGAGTAATGCCAGCGTCTGACCGGTCATGCCGTAGTTGCGCACAACCACCACGCCGCCAAAGGTCAGCAGAATGCCGACGAACACGTCCAGCACACGCCAGCCGCCCGGCAGACCCGGCTCCACGAGAGCGCTGACGATGCGCACCACGCCGGAAATCACGAAATACACGCCGAGCAACAATGCGGCCAAAGCCAGCGTCTTGTTCGGCACCAGCAACAGGGCGCGCCCAAGGCGATGGCGGCCACGCCCACCACGCCGTAAATGATGCGAATCTTGGTCTTGGCTTTTTCCGGCAGCCATTCCTCGATCAGGCGGAATGGACTGAAATTGCGACATACCAGTTGGTCTGCTGCCAGCCGGGTTGACTTTGATCGCCCCATGGACCATTCGGCTGCCCGTCCGCTTGGCTATTCGATTGGCCGTCCGCCTGATACCGCCGACCGTCCGGCCCCCATGCCGGCTGGCCGTTCGGGCCATAGTTCGGATTGTAGGCGTACGGGCCGTAGTACGGGTTCTGGTTCGGTCCGCCTTGTGGCTGGCCGTTCTGCGCCTGCTGATTCTGAGTGTCTTGCGCTCCCGGCGCACCTTGCGGAGGATATTGGCCGCCATGATTGCTGTCATACGCGCCATACTGCGGTTGGCCCGGTTGGCCCGCCGGATTCGGCTGGCTCGGCTGGCTCTGGTTGGGCTGGCCCGTCTGGCCATTCCACTGGCCCTCGTTTGGATTGCTCATCGTAACTCCTTAGCTCAAGGTCCATGTTCAGATTCCACATACTATGATAGACAAGTTGTCTAATTTGAACCATCACCACAATTAGGCAATCTGCCTAGTTCACTGACAGCGCAATGCCCATAACGCAATATCTGCACCATCAACCGCTTCTCCCCCGCCGCGATTAGGCTTAGGGCCATGACCAACGAAACCGAAACGCTGACGTCGGGCATCGACCCGGCATCGTTCTCCTCCGTCATCAAGCCGACCAACGACCTGTTCCGCTACGTGAATGGCCCATGGATCGACACCTACCGCCTACCCGACGACCGTTCGCGCTACGGCTCCTTCGACAAGCTTGCCGAAGACGCCGAAAACCAAGTACGCGACATCCTCGACGCCGACGACTGCCCGGCTGTCAAGTCTGAGGCCCTGTACCGCTCATTCCTCAACACCGACGCCATAGAGGCCGCCGGTCTTGACCCAATCCGCGACGAGCTTGACCTCATCGATTCCGCCATCGACAAGGCCGCTCTCACGCGCGTGCTCGGCACCATCAACCCAGCCGGCGGCCCCGACCTGTTCGGCTTGGCCGTTTACGGCGATCCCGGCGACCCGGACCGCAACATCGCCCACCTTGAGCAGGCCGGCCTGTGCTTGCCGGATGAGGCCTACTATCGCGAAGACCACTATGCTCCCGTGCGCGAAGCATACGTGGCGATGGTCGCCACCCAGCTGGTGAACGCCGGATACGCGCCCGCCGCCGAGTCCAACGGTGGCGATGAGCTGCCGTCCAACACCGGCGATGACGAGAGCAACGCTCCCGCCACGGTTCCCAGCGAAGCCGCGCTTGATATGGCCCGCCACTTCCTTGGTGTGGAAACGAAGATCGCCGCCAACCATTGGGACAATGTGGCCACGCGCGACTCGGTGAAGACCTACAACCCCACTGATTACGCCGATTTGGCCGCCACGCTGAAGAACTTCGATCTCGGTTCTTGGATCGACGCCTGGCAGACCGCCTATGACGCCACCGAGGCCGCCAAGGCTCAGCCGATCGATTTCAAGTCTGTGTTCGCGCGCGTCATTGTGCACGAGCCGAGCTTCCTCACTGGTCTTGATGCGTTCTGGGCCGAGGCCGATCTGGCCGACCTTAAGCTGTGGGCCCGTGTTCACATGATTCTGGGCTTCGCCTCCTCCCTGTCTCGCGACTTCGACACCACCAACTTTGACTTCTACGGCAAGGTGCTCTCCGGTGCCAAGAAGCAGCGCGATCGTTGGAAGCGCGCGGTGAGCCTGGTCAACGGCATTTGTGGTGAAGATGTGGCCGCGAATACGTGCGCCTGCACTTCCCCGAAAGCTCGAAGCGCCGCATGGAAGAGCTGGTCGCCAATCTGATTGACGCCTACCGCGTGTCCATCACCAATTCCGATTGGCTGGGCGAGGACACCAAGGCCAAGGCTCTGGAGAAGATCTCCAAGTTCACGCCGAAGATCGGCTACACCAACCACTGGCGCGATTATTCGGCGCTGAGTGTTTCCGCGGATGCGCTGCCCGCCGAGAACGCCAAGGCCGCGAACCTGTACGAGACCGGCTATCAGCTGGCCAAGGTCGGCAAGTCGGTCGACAAGGACGAATGGCTGATGAATCCGCAGACGGTGAACGCTACTACGAGCCGAGCATGAACGTCATCGTGTTCCCGGCCGCGATTCTGCAGCCCCCGTTCTTCGACCCGAAGGCCGAGGATGCGGCGAATTATGGCGGCATCGGCGCAGTGATCGGCCACGAGATCGGCCATGGCTTCGACGATCAGGGTTCGCAGTACGACGGCGACGGCAAGCTCAACAACTGGTGGACCGACGAGGATCGCAAGAACTTCGAGGCCCGTACCGGCGCATTGATCGCCCAGTACAACAGCTTTGTGCCGCTGCAGCTGGCCGAGAAGTACGCTGACGAGCCTGATAAGGCACCGCACGTGAACGGCGCGCTGACCATCGGCGAGAATATCGGCGATTTGGGCGGCGTGAACATCGCGCTCAAGGCGTATGCATTCGCGCTCGGCAAGGCGGCAGGTAAGTCCGACGCCGAAGAAGACGGCTCCCCCGCCGCCATCAAGGCACTGCTCGATACCGCCCCCGAAATGGACGGATTCACCGGCCTGCAGCGCTTCTTCCTGAGCTACGCCTCCATCTGGCGCACCAAGAACCGCGACGAGCTGGCCGAACAGTACCTGCAGATCGACCCGCATTCTCCGGCCGAATTCCGCACCAACGGCATCGCCAGCAACGTGGACCTCTTCTACGATGCCTTTGGCGTGACCGAAGGCGACGCCATGTGGCTCGCGCCCAAGGACCGTGTGCGTATTTGGTAATCCCCGTTATGTAAAGGAAAACCGCTGTGTTTGCCTCGATTACAGGCGAACACAGCGGTTTTTCATGATGTATGGTTGGCACTCAGAATTCGGAATCACTGGGATTGGAAGATTCGGCGAAACCGTCGACGTAGGTTTGTTGGGCCACGGGCTGTGGTTGATTGGTGTCGGCGTCCGGTTGCGACATGACGGCATCGGCCACGGCCGCGGACTCGGTTGATGGCGACGGCGATTGGCCGGAATCGGAGGTGACCCCAAATTCGACGGGGCCAGATTCCGACGAGGTCGCATACGGGTCAATACCCACACCGGATGCGGCACCGCCCGCGCCATATTGCGTTGGCCTAACGTACGGCGACGATGCTCGTTGCCCGTTTCCGCCATCCATACCTTCGACGGCACCGTTGGCATTGCCGTTACCGTTGCCACCATTGCCTCCGTTCCCATTACCGGCACGCTGTGGCTTGATCAGCGACGTGGTGCCGAAGGTCAGGTCATGCCCAATGTTGGTGGCTTCGAGAACGGTTCTACTGCGCGGTTCGCCTTGCTCATTGGTCCACTGCTCGGTGATGAGTGAGCCGACCACAATGATGCGGTCACCGCGGCGAACCGAACTGGCGGCGTTCACGGCCAAAGCACGGAACGCTTTGACGCCCACCCATGCGGTTCCGTAATCCTCCCATTGTCTGGTAGTCGGGTTGAGTCGACTGCGCGTGCTGCCCATACGGAATGTCAGCACGCGGAAGCTCTCGGTTCCGCCTAGTGTCGGATCACCGGCCACAAAGCCGGTGACGGTCACTGCTGCTTGTTGATTTGCCATGATCGGTCCTTTCCTCGGCCTGCTGGCCTGTTGTTTGGATGTGGACCGCCGGAGCCTGTCTCCGGCTTCATTGCCGGCTTGCACGCCCCAGCGGTACCTCCACTGTGAGGCATGACGTTTGAAGTGCACAAGGGCAACTGGCAAATGTGGATACTGTGACGCAGTTGAATTTTTAAGAATGTGGATAAGTTTCGGTTATCCACAACAAAGCGCCATTCTGCGACTGGGCAGAATGCGCTTGATGCGATTAACGCCGAGTGAGTAAGTGGGACTCAACTGAGGGCGGCGAAGCGCTCGGCGAGCGCGTCGGCGGCTTCGGCGGCGGGCACGGCGACCTTGTTTTCGCCGTTGCGGTCGCGCAGTTCGATGGTGCCGTCGTTGACGTAATCGCGGCCGACCACGGCGACCAGCGGCACGCCGATCAGCTCGGCATCCTTGAACTTGACGCCCGGAGACACCTTCTTGCGGTCATCGTAAATAACCTCAAGGCCCTTGGCTTCAAGCTCGGCGACCAGCTTCTCGGCACCTTCAAACGCCACGGCGTCCTTGCCGGTGGCCACCACGTGCACGGCAGCCGGGGCAATCACGGACGGCCAAGCCAAGCCGGCTTCGTCGTGGTGTGTTTCGGCGATGCAGGCCAGCACGCGGGAAACACCGATGCCATAGCAGCCCATCCACACCGGCACGGCCTTGCCGTTCTGGTCGAGCACCTTCAGGTCCAGTGCCTTGGAGTACTTGAGACCCAGCTGGAACACCTGACCGATTTCCACACCACGCTCGAAGCTCAACGGACCGGAACCATCCGGGCTCATGTCGCCGTGGCGAACCTCAACGGCTTCCACCACGCCGTCGACCTTGAAGTCACGGCCGTACACCAGGTTGTAGTAGTCGACCTCGTTCTCATCGGCACCAGTGAACCAAGCGGAACCCTTGACCACGTGCGCGTCGATCAGGTAGCGAACCGGGTTCTTCACGCCAGCAGCCTCGGCCTGCGGGCCAAGCACCATCGGTCCGATGTAACCGGGCACCAGTTCGGGGTGCTGCTTCAGGTCTTCCTCAGTGGCTTCCTCAAGTTCGGCGGGCGCGAACTGGGCTTCCAGTCGCTTCATATCCACCGTACGGTCGCCGGGCACGCCGACGACAATCACTTCACGCCACGGCTCGTCATGCTCTTCATCCTCAGGGTGCTTGACGGTGATCACCACGTTCTTGAGGATGTCGGAAGCCTGCCATTCACGGCCATCAGTACGCGGGTGGTCGGCGTTGGCACGCTCGATCATGTTATCGATGGTCTTGGCATCCGGGGTGGCTTCCTTGGAAGCGGCGGGAGTGGTGGAAGCATCGATTTCCGGTAGTTCCGGAGTGCTCAGGGCCTCCACATTCCATGCCTTGCCGGAAGGTGCCAGCGCGAAGGTATCTTCGCCGATCGGCATCGGAGCCAGGAACTCCTCGGATGCGGAGCCGCCCATCGGGCCGGACATGGCGAACACAGGTACGTACTTCAGGTCAAGACGCTGGAAGATACGCTCGTAAGCGCCGCGCTCGTCATAGTAGGCCTTGCGCATGCCTTCTTCATCGATGGTGAAGGAGTAGGCGTCCTTCATGACGAATTCACGACCACGGATCAGGCCGGCGCGCGGACGGAACTCGTCGCGGTACTTGGTCTGGATCTGGTACAGGGTGACGGGCAGGTCCTTGTAAGAGGAGTACATGTCCTTGACCAGAAGGGTGAACATCTCCTCGTGGGTGGGGGCCAGCAGGTAATCGGCCTCGTGGCGATCCTTCAAACGGAAGATGTTATCGCCGTACTCCTCCCAGCGATGGGTGGCCTCGTAGGGTTCGCGCGGCAGCAGGGCCGGGAAGTGCACTTCCTGGGCGCCGATGCCGTTGATCTCCTCGCGGATGATGGCCTCGATCTTGTTCAGCACGCGCAGACCGAGCGGCAGCCAGGTCCAGATACCGGGTGCGGCCTTGCGGATATAGCCGGCGCGCTGCAGCAGCTTGGCTGAATCGACATCGGCATCAGCGGGGTCCTCGCGCAGGGTGCGCAGGAACATGGTTGACATACGAAGGGTATTGGAAGTCATGTGTTCCACGATATTCGCGTGAACCGACAAGCCCGCCTGCTATTCGCACTATTCCGACCTTCATCTTGGCATTCGGACTCACTCGTGCAACAATGACGGCTAGAAGGGTAGAAGGGCACGATGACGCAACCGACCGAGCAACAGGGGAATCAGCCGGAATCCTCGGAGCAGCCGGTGTATCAACCGGCCCCAGCATGGGCCCCGCAATTTTCTGCTGCAGCCCCGCAATTCCCAACGGCAGTTCCACAACAAGCGGTATCGCAACAGCCAATGGCCATGCCACCGTTTGCGCAATCGCCTATGTCGGTCCCGGAACAAGCGGCCTGCCCGTATCAACCGTAACAGCCGGGCCGGGCCTATGCTTCTCCCTGCCCCTACCCGAATCCGGCAATGGCCCAGCCGAACCAACCATCAGTCGCGCAAGAGCGATTCGGGCGTTCGTCGGGACGGCTGACCGCATCACAGGTTATTGAGACATGCGCCACCATTCTTGCCGGCGTAATACTCCTCGGTCTTGCATGGACCAACCCGCAACCGTATGCCCCGGTGGATCTTATCGCCGGCCTGTCCGGAGCGGCCGCGCTGATTGTGGGTGTGCGTTTGCCGCAAGTACGCCGATGCTGCGTAGCTGGCCGGCATTGTGGGCTTGCTTTGGGCGGCATCATTCTGATTGTGGCAGCCGCGCGCTATGAGGCGAGCTCAAATCGATGAGGACGATTGCCACGCGTATTGGCGATCTGCGGTGAATCGCGCGGGCGACCTGAGGCAGATTACCAACGTCCGGCGATAGCAGTCCTGCATACGGGGCAGTGCCCATTGCCACCGTATCCGGCAGATAAACGATTGGCAATGATTCGATACCAATCGCGTTCCACGAGCTTGGCCCGGCATTCAGGGTTTGGGCAATACGTGGTATCGCCTTCACGATCATGCACGTTGCCTGTGTACACATAATTGAGTCCCTCTTCGAGGGCGATGTCTCGGGCGCGGGTCAGAGTCTCGTGCGGGGTGGGCGGTACGTCCATCATGCGGTAACTGGGGTGGAATGCGGAGAAGTGCAGCGGCACGTCCGGACCCAAGTGCTCGCGTATCCATGTACATTCAGCATGCAGCTGGGCGTCGTCATCGTTGAATCCAGGGATGAGTAGCGTGGTGAGCTCCACCCACACGTGTTCGCCTTCTGGTGTGCGTGCCTCGTTGACCGCATAGTCGATGGTCTCGAGCACATCGGCCAGATGAGTGCCGGTCACTTTCCAATAGAACTCTTCGGTGAAGCCTTTGAGGTCGATGTTGGCGGCGTCCATGGCCGCGTAGAAGTCGGGCCGGGCTTCGGCGCTCATGTATCCGGCAGTCACGGCGATGGGATGGATGCCGAGCGCTCGGCAGGCTTCGGCCGTGTCGATGGCATATTCGGCGAACACGATCGGATCGTTATAGGTGAACGCCACCGAATCGATGCCCCGGTCGGCCGCGACCTGCGCGATTTTCTCCGGACTGGCTTCCATGCCGAGCCGGTCGAAGCTGCGGGCTTTGGCAATATCCCAGTTTTGGCAGAATCGGCAACCGGAATTGCAGCCAGCCGTGCCGAAACTCAGCACACTGGAACCGGGGTGGAAGTGGTTGAGCGGCTTCTTTTCCACTGGGTCCACGGCGAAGCCGGAGCTGCGGCCGTAGGTGTCGGAGACGATGAGTCCGTCGTGGTTTGAGCGGACGAAGCAAAAGCCGCGTTGGCCGGGCTTGAGGACGCAGCGGCGCGGGCATAGTTCGCAGCGAGCGCGGTTGGTACCGTCGTGGAATTGCGTTTGCCAGCGGGCTATGGCGGGGTTACGAACATCTGTGACTGACGCCGCATGACCGTACGATTCCCGATGACCACCCTCCGGCGCTTCGCGCCACTTCCTGCCAGCGGGAGGAGATATGGTTGCTGCGTTAGTGCTCGGCATAGGCGGTCACCTCGTAGCGTTGACAGTCGATTTCGCTATCGGTCCAGTCGTAGGAAGGGCGGATACCGGCTTTGGCGAGCAGGTGAGCGACGAAATCGTGCGGATCGGGCAGCTCATCCCACACTTGTGGCAGGAATGTGGCGCTGCGGCCACGACGGTCGGCGAGAATCAGACCGTCTTTGCCGGGGCGTAATACTTCCTCAAGTTCAGTGCGCGAACGTACCGGGCGTTCGACGTTGCTGCCGTCCCGTTTGACGCGTCGGTCTGAGGTCCGGATTGCAGCGATGCCAGAGTCGCGGTCTTCGAGCCGGTACCGCGCGAATCGGCGTCACAGGAGTTCACTGTAATCGGCTCGGGCTCACCCAAGACGGATACCTCCACGTTGAGCAGCGGGTATTCCGCGGCGGTGACCGGGGTGAAACGTGGGTCGCGGGTGGCGGCATCCACTGCGTGCTCGGCCACGTCCTTGCCGAGCGAGCGGTGGGCGACCAGCGAACCAATGCACCCGCGTAGCCGGCCACCCTCGGTCAGGGTGACGAAACAGGCACCGGCTCGTTCAGCCATGGGTTTGCGGCAAGAATGGACGCGGTCGAATCAGCGGCGGTCGGATGCTCGATATGCAGCCGTTCCCGGATAGCGGCACGGGCAAGTTTCAGCAGCACCTCACCGTGGGATGGCGTACCCGATGTGCCTAAGTCATCTGCACCGGCTAGAGCATCTGCTTCCGGCTTGGATTCCCACGCGGCAAACGAGACATATCCCACTACCGGCTCGTCGGCGTCTCGCATTGCGGGGCGAGGTTGGCCGGCGAGCGCCACCACGCCGTCGTCGCCGGAAGTGGAACAGCCGAGCTCGAAGAGCCTCATGTCCTTGCGGCCTTTTAACACATCCAGAAGGCCGTTGATCGGGTATGCGCCACAGGCCCGGCGAGGGTGAATCGGCAGATGCAAAGCCGCAATGTCCGCAATGGTCTGGTCATCCAACGCGCGGGCGACTTCGTGCGGATGATAGTGCGAGAGATCCGAACTAATCACGATGACGGTTTCCGGGCCACCCCACAAAGCACGCAACACATCACCCACCTCTTGTGGCGTGGCATCGCCCGCGTTCAACGGCACGATAGTGAGGTCTGGGCCGAGCACGGTCTGCAGGAACGGAATCTGCACTTCTACCGCATGTTCTTGTGCGTGGGTTGGGGCATTGACGATCATTGCGGGAGCCGGCGCGCCCGGACGGGCATGTGTACCGGAGCGCAATGGCTCATTGACAGACAGGCCCAGAGCCTTACGCTCGGCTGCAATGTCTACCGGCACAGTGCCCAGCGGCGTTTCAAACGCCGCTGCCGTGAACAGGCGACGCCTCGCACGGCCACGCGGTGAGTCGGCCCTACGATTACCGCGCGAGTCACGCTCCCCCGCCCACGCTCCAAGAGCGCGTAAG
>ENA-OQDD01000932-OQDD01000932.1-human-gut-metagenome-genome-assembly--contig:-NODE-932-length-10470-cov-1.931741_pt1 | contig 10470 bp, 14 predicted proteins | sample MGYA00242507_ERZ504598 | MGnify/ENA primary metagenome ERZ504598 (study PRJEB26092, sample SAMD00036318) | human gut metagenome | host: Homo sapiens | study: EMG produced TPA metagenomics assembly of... | reverse complement strand
GAAGCCCGGCGCCCCGTCCCGTCAGTTCCGGAACCGCTGATTCAGGAAAACGGCTGCCATTGCACTGCTCGTCGTCGTATTTCCAATGCCCATCTCACCGGTTGCCATCAGCTGATAGCCCGCCGCAATTTTTTCTTCCGCCACGGCGATTCCTGTTTCAAGCGCACGAACGGCCTCTTCCCTTGTCATCGCCGGACCTTTTGCCATATTTTTTGTTCCATACGCAACTTTATACCGCGGAACCTTCGTATCGCGCGCCATTCCGATATCAATCGGAAACAGATCCGCATGCGCGCCGCGGCAGAGAATGGCTGCTGTCGCCTTCTCCTGCAGAAAATTTTCCGCAACTGTCGCTGTCACTTCCTGACCGCTCTGCGTCACGTTTTCTTCCACAACGCCATTGTCCGCACAGAACGTCAGAAGTGCTCTTTTTTCAATCGAAATCTCCTCTTTTCCGGTGATTCCGGCAATCTGGATGAGCACGTCCTCCAGCTTTCCGAGGCTGTGGAGCGGCTTTGCAATGCCGTCCCAGTGAGCCTTGGCACGATCCATCGCCTCTTTCGAAAGCGGATGGATCTGTTCGATTGTTTCCTGTAATGTCATCTTTTGTTCGCCCCTTCTTTCGATATGACGTCCGATCAGCTCTGTTTTTTCACCCAGTTCACAAAGAAAATATGGGAATCTTCCCGCGCTGTTCCGCTGGAAGTTGTCCATTTATAGGTGTATGTATATGTCACACATTTTTCTTTATCCATATTCAGATTTTTAAATGCTTTCGGAGTCATGAAATATAGATAATCAAAATCATCTCTCGTATCGCCAAAGCCCGGGATCACACGCTTTGTGCCGTTCTTCAGATATGCATCCATGATCGACTGGGATTCATCCACTGCACCGTAGGCTCCATTATTTTTCAGCTGATTGATAATCGAACTGCTCTGCTCCGCAATTCCCGTCAGATAGTTTGTCAGACTTCCGTTCCGCGCCGGTTCAAACTGCTGCTGTTTATAAATCGCGGTGCGGAGCGAAATATTCTGTGCCGCCATCCGGTTCCGGATGACCATCGCAACTGCCGTCATACCTGTTTTTCTCTGGACACCCGCCTCCGCACTGCAGATAGCCGCAAAGAAATCACGGTCGTTCACAGACGGATCCGTGTAATACTGATGCTCCATCGTATAATATTTTCCGCTTATCGCTGTCCTTTGCACGCACATACTGGCTCGAGCGAGAATACACACTCCGTTTTCGTCAAAGCTGTAGTACCAGTTGCTGCTGTTCTTTTTCAGCAGAGCGTAATACGATTTTACCATCTTTCCGTCGCTTCCAAAGTAATACCAGCCCGTCTGCGGATCACCGCTTACCATCCGTTTCTGTGCATTGAGCACTGGTTCTTTGCCATGCCTCCCCAGTCTTTAAAGTAATAGGAAGCGCCGTTAATAGTCCGCTCTCCCGTCACCATCACGCCGTTGGCATCGGCATAGTAACTGTTGTTTAAATGCGTAAAGAAGGTATTGCGGTACATCGCACCATTTCCCGGAAGTAATACCACTGGTTCTCTTTCGAAAGCCAGCCCGTTACCATCTTTCCATCCGCATCGGCATAATACGTTTCACCGCCAAGCTGGAAAAAGGTACTACGGTACATGCCGCCCCAGCCCCGGAAATAATAATACGTACCATTGATTTTCTGCCAGCCGGTTACCATCTTTCCATCTGCATTCACACGATATGTATTGTTGTCATATTCAAAAAAGCGGTCAAAATACTGCTCTCCGGTTTCATCAAAATAGTAATATGTACTGCCCTGCTGCAGCCAGCCGACGGTCAGTTTTCCATCTGCAGCCGCATGGCAGACACTCGTTCCGTTTTTGATGAATGCATTCTGATACATGCCTCCCCAGTCCCTGAAATAGTACCAGTCACCGTCGATCTGTTTTTTTCCGACAGCCATCTTTCCGTTCTCATCGGCATAGTAAAGTGCACTTCCTGTCGGTGCTTTGAAAAAGGTGCTGCGGTACATGCCGCCCCAGCTTCGGAAATAATACCAGGTTCCATCCTGCAGCAGCCAGCCGGTCGTCATCTTTCCATCCGTATCAACATGATAAATATTATTTTTATGCGTCAGAAAGGTGTTTTGTGCCATGCCGCCCCAGCTTCGGAAGTAATACCAGATCCCGTCAATCTGTTCGAACCCGGATGCCATTTTTCCATCCGCATCAACATAATACGTATTCTTGTCATACTCAAAAAAACGATTCCGGTACATCGCGCCCTGATCATCAAAATAATAATACACATCATCGATCAGTTTCCAGCCGGTCGCCATTTTTCCGTCCGCATCAGAATAATACGGTACATTTTTCACGGTGTAAAAGGCATCCCGGTAAACACCGCCCCAGCTTTGGAAATAATACCAGGCTCCATCAAGTTTTTTCCAGCCGACCGCCATTTTTCCGTCATTATTCAGGTAGTAACGGTTCTTGTCGTACTCTCTCCAGGCTCCTTTGACAATGGTACCATCCGGATCCTTAAAATACCAGATCCCGTTCTCATTCACCCATGGGTAATAGCTTCCAGCCTGCACGGATACCGCCGTTTCTTCGGGATTTCCGCTCTGTACTTCTGCCGCCGGAAGATCCGAGGCGGCATTTTCCGCTGTCGAATCCGGCGTCTCCGTTTCTGTCATCTCCGGCGTATTTTCGTCTGTGGTTTCCGCCTCCGATGTTTCTTCTGTTTCTTCCTGTGTAACAGCAGAAGCCTCATTTACCAGACTCTGCTCTGTGCCTGCTCCAAATACGTTCGCAGCACTGACAGCGGTTGTCACGCACTGCCGCCAGTACTCCCCTGATTACTTTATTTTTCATTATTTATTCTTCTCTCCCTGCAAAAACAGGCAAAGCCTGCTGTGTGCTCTGCCTGTTTTAAAATTCTGCTCCTGCTTTATCTTATTTCAAAAACGCCCGAACAGTCTCCGGCATCTGATCTACATCACACTCTGTCGTATGAAGCACCGGTGCAGTACGGATTCTCGATCGCACGCGGAATCTCGGTATTGGCAAGTGCAGACAGCTTGTCTACCTGCTCCAGTACCGGAAGGGTGTCATACTCCGGTGCAATCGCTGCAAGAACGCTGCTTGTAAATTTATACGGGCTTGCGGTAGATGCGATGACGGTCTTGGTTTCGTCATAGGTTTCCTCGCGGTATTTTCCGTATACAGCCGCTGCAACCGCGGTATGGGTATCAATCACATATCCGGTATCGCTGTACAGTTTTGCAATCGCGTCTGCTGTCTCCTGTTCGGATGCATAATTGCCGTAGAAGTCTGCCAGCTCTTTTTTCATCGCATCGGTGATCTCATATTTTCCGTCCTTTGCAAGATCCTGCATCAGCTCGCGGTCTGCTGCTTCGCTGTTTCCGGCGATGCGGTAGATCAGACGCTCCAGATTGCTCGAGATCAGGATATCCATGGACGGTGATGTTGTCAGAATAAAGTCTCTGTTTCTGTCGTAAACGCCGGTGCGGAAGAAGTCAAACAGAACTTTGTTCTCATTGGAAGCGCAGATCAGTTTTGCGATCGGCAGTCCCATCTGTTTTGCATAGAATGCAGCGAGAATATTTCCGAAGTTTCCGGTCGGAACGGTTACATTGATCTTTTCTCCGTCTGCAATCTCTCCGTTTTTCACCAGGTTTGCGTAAGCATATACGTAGTAGACGACCTGCGGAACGAGTCTTCCGATGTTGATCGAGTTTGCAGAGCTGAACTGGAAACCTTTATCTGCCAGCTCTTTTCCAAGCTCTTTGTCGTTAAACATTTTCTTCACGCCGGTCTGTGCGTCGTCGAAGTTTCCGTGGATGGCAACAACGTGGGTATTTTTGCCCTTCTGTGTTACCATCTGTTTTTCCTGAATCGGGCTTACGCCGTTCTTCGGGTAAAATACAATAATTCTGGTGCCCGGCACATCTGCAAAGCCTGCCATTGCTGCTTTTCCGGTATCTCCAGATGTAGCAGTTAAGATGACGATCTCATTTTTCACGCCGTTTTTCTTTGCGGCGGTCGTCATCAGATGCGGCAGAATGGAAAGTGCCATGTCCTTGAACGCGATCGTTGCGCCGTGGAACAGCTCCAGATAGTAAACACCGTCTGCTTTTGTCAGCGGTGCAATTTCCTCTGTGTCAAATTTTGCATCGTATGCGTTTGCAATACAGTTTTTCAGTTCATCTTCTGTAAAGTCGGTAAGAAAACGGCTCATTACCTCGTATGCCACTTTCTGATAGCTCATAGCCGCAAGTTTTTCCATGGGAACATCCAGTGCTGGAATGGAGGTCGGTACAAATAATCCGCCGTCGTCGGACAGACCCTTTAAGATTGCCTGGGATGCAGTTACGGTTTCTCCATTGCCTCTGGTACTTTTGTATAATACTTCCATGCTCTTTCTCTCCTTCACTTTGACTCCCGGCAGAGCTCTCTAACTCCCGGCCGGATACGTTTCAGATTAGTTTTACCTGTACGCTTCCTCTTATTATAATGGATGAAGTATGAAAAAACAACAAAAATATACAAAAAATGACTGTGCACAAAAATGCACAGCCATTTTCCACCATTCTGCCAAAATATTTTTTGTCAGAATGTATGATTTAATTTTCGTCGGACTCCTCCGTTTTTGCTTCGCCGTCTTCTAACGCCGGAGCTTCCCTTTCTGTCTCCTCGAGTGCGAGTGCCTCTTCCTCTTTTTCCGCATTCTCTGCGATTTTATCTTCCGCCCAGGTCACAAACGCTGCCGCGTCTCCGATTTCAAAGCGTTTCTTATCGAGAAAGGTGCTTCTGCCTCCGATGGTGATGCGGATAAAGTTGTCAAACTCCGTCACCTTTGTCAGCTCTTCGAGCGGAATATCAGTGCTTCTGCCCTCTTTTCGTATGTCATTGTGAGCACCTGCTCAGTAAAACGAAGGGTACGTTCTCCAAGGAGTCCTCTCTTTTTGCATTTTTTCATCTGTGAACGTGCCATCAGATTCGGCAGAAACGTACACAGAAGTGCCATCAGAATGGAGATTCCAAGATTGAAGAAGTCTCCCGGCATGATAAATCCCCGCGCTGCTGCACCGTAGATCATAAAAGCGATCGCAGCCACAACAGCAATCCCTGTAATGATCCGCAGTACCAGACGTACTTTTTTATCTCGGTGCCGTAAATCTCCACAAACATTCCTTTGGTGTATTCAATTTTGTTTTTAAACAGCATATGCTCTCTCTTTTCTTATCGGTTGTTGATTGCAGTTACCAGCGCGTCGATGGAAGCGCGGATGATATCCGGATCTACGCCTGCGCCCCAGGAAAGGATTCCGTCCGGCTTTTGATGCCGACGTAGCATTGCCTGTGCACTTGAGCTCTGCTCCAGCGCGTGCTCCGTATAGCTGACCAGATCATACTGCAGATTGTACTGCTGTTTCAGCGCGTTGCTGACAGCATTCAGACGGCCGTTTCCTTCTGCATATACAGTTGCATACTCACCGCCCTCGTAGTTGGAGGTAACCTGTGCTTCAATTCTGCCTCATCGAGCTGTTTAAAGTGAACGCCGTTGATGTTGTACGGTGTCGTTACGTTCTCGAAGGTATCTTTAAAGAGTTCAAAGATCTCATCCGGACGCAGCTCTTTATGCAGATGATCGGAAACGGATTTTGCGGTATAGCTCATAGCCATCGCGCATCTTCGCCGGCAGATTCAGCCGTATTTCGTCTCCAGAATATAGCCGACCACCGCCCTTTCCCAGACTGGCTGTTGATGCGGATGACGTCTGCATCGTAGTTTCTTCCGATATCGGTCGATCGATCGGCAGATACGGAACGGTCCAGGTATCCGGTGCTTTCTCCTCGATCCAGTGCATGCCTTTTGCGATCGCATCCTGATGGGAACCGGAGAAGGCTGCAAATACGAGAGATCCGCAGTACGGGCTTCTCGGGTTGATGCTCATACCGGTGAAGGATTCAAATGCATGGCAGAGTTTCGGCATATCGGAGAAGTCAAGCTCCGGATCGACGCCCTGCATGTACATGTTCATGCCGACCGTGATAATATCCACGTTTCCGGTTCTCTCGCCGTTTCCGAACAGCGTTCCCTCGATACGGTCTGCTCCGGCAAGGATACCCATCTCTGCATCGGAACGCCGCAGCCGCGGTCATTGTGCGGATGAAGGGAAAGAACGACATTATCGCGGTATTTCAGGTTTTTGCTCATGTATTCCACCTGGCTTGCATAAACGTGCGGCATGGAAAGCTCCACGGTGCTCGGCAGGTTGATGATGGCTTTGCGGTCTGCAGTCGGCTGCCATACGTCGAGAACGGCGTTGCACACCTCAAGCGCATATTCCGGCTCGGTTCCGGTAAAGCTCTCCGGGCTGTACTCGAAGCGGTATTTCTCGCCGGCCTCTTCTGTCAGCTCTTTTAAGAGCTTTGCTCCCTCAACGGCGATTTTCAGGATGTCTTCTTTCGATTTTTTGAAGACCTGCTGACGCTGTGCATAGGAAGTGGAATTGTAAACGTGAACGATGGCATTCTTGCAGCCCTTTAATGCCTCGAAGGTCTTGCGGATGATATGCTCTCTCGCCTGGGTCAGAACCTGAACGGTTACGTCATCCGGGATCAGATCCTGCTCGATCAGGGTGCGAAGGAATTCGTACTCGGTCTCAGATGCTGCCGGGAAGCCGACCTCGATCTCTTTGAAACCAACCTCGACGAGGAGTTTGAAGAATTCTACCTTCTGCTCCAGGCTCATCGGAATTACAAGTGCCTGGTTTCCGTCACGAAGGTCAACGCTGCACCATACCGGTGCTTTGTCAATGCTGTCTTTTTCTGCCCAGTCCATGCACGGAACCGGCGGCATATAATACTGTTTCTGATACTTCTTTACATTCATCATGATTTTTCCTCCCAGAAAGTGAAATACAATTTATTCTGCCGACATAAATTCGGGATGAAAGCATAAAAAATCTCTCATCTTCTGTGTCGGCTTCTGACACAAGAGACGAAAGACTTGCTATCTTACGCGGTACCACTCCTGTTTTACAGAGATTTTCTCTGTACACTCTGCGGATACGGATGAAACATCTGCATATCCTGCCTTCTAACGGTGGGTTTCCGTCTGCACCTACTCTTTTTATTCTAAATTTGGGAGCAGCGGCTCTGAGGTCAGTTCCACGGAATTCGTCTGCTGTTTCACATCACCCAACAGCTTTCTGGATTCGGAAGCTCCATGTAGTATTCCTCTTCTTTGCCTTTTTCCTAACTTGGCTCTTATGTTACCATTTTTCTCCATCTCTGTCAAGCGGAAAACGCAGGATTCCGTAAAAATACACCCGCCGGAAAGGAGGCTCCGGCGAGTGCTCTAACGCATGATTTCGTTGTTTTATTTGTTGTACTCTTCCAGGTATTTCTGGTAATCCTCTACCTGTTTTCCGTGGATTTCCTTGAGCTCATCCAGCACATCCTGCAGACCGAGCCCATTGATTTTATCAACGTAGGAATCCCAGTCATCCAGAGATTTTCCGCCGCCGATGACACCCCAGGTGTATTCTTTCATCGCGTCACCGATATCGGTTCCGAGATCATTGTTTACGGTATATGCATCCGGGTTCTTCTTCTCGATGGTCTTTGCATAAGCATCACGGCTGTTCTCTTTTACTTTTTCAAAGAGTTCGGTCGTCTCTTCTGTATTGGCAATGTTGGCAGCATCTTTCTTGCGAAGAGATCCTGGAACAGGTTGATACCAAGGTTCTGCTCGGTGTTGACTGCACCATCGCCCGGGTTGATGATTTCGTAGGTTCCGTCGCCGTTGTCTTTGTAGTCTCTTCCCTCAACGCCGAATTTCTTGTGAATCCAGTCTCCGGTGTTGCCATGTCATCAAAGATCGCATACGCTCTTTCCGGATCGGAGCAAACGTTTGTGATACCGAAGTAGCACCATGCTGCGATGGTTGCCGGCTCGTCCTGCGGGTTGCCGTTGTCGCCGCTTACCATATCGATCGGAATCCACTCTGCATCCGGGTTGGAAGCATAGAAGGACTGCATCGTACCGCTGGACGGGTTGTTCCAGGATACCCAGCTGTAGGTTGCGCCGAATCCGCCGTTTGCCATCTCCTCATCACGGTCAGTATCGGTGATGATGCTCGGATCGATGACGCCGTCTGCGTACAGTTTTGCTACGCGTCCCAGCCACTCTTTGCAGTCATCGGTGGTCGGTCCGTAGATGTAGGAACCGTCTTCCAGACGAAGGAAGTCCATACGTCCGTTTCCATCGCCGCTTCCCTGGATCCATGGCCAGAAAGTACGGTAATCGTATCCATCACCATTCCATCCGTAGGTGTCATCCACACCGTTTCCGTCCGGATCGTCGAAGGTAAATTTGTACAGGCAGTCTTCCAGCTCATCCAGTGTAGTCGGAACAGCCAGTCCTAAGTTGTCCAGCCAGTCTTTCCGGATCCACAGAGTCTCACATGCCGGCTCTGCAACGTCGCCCGGGATACGGTAAATTCCGTTGTCTCCGGATGCGTAGAACATAACGCCAGGATCTACGCTGTTGTAGTAGTCAACCATGTTGGTATATTTCTTCATATACGGAGAAATATCCACCAGAAGGCCTGCGTCTACCCATTTCGTATAGTCAGCTTCCATGTTCCACCACCAGATGATGTCCGGTCGCTGTGTCTCATCGCCCATCAGAAGGGAAATTTTGGATGTTGCATCCGACCAGCCCGGCAGTGCGATGATATCGATATCCAGGTTGTAGCGGTCTCCATCCATTTCTGCATTTCGCTGTCCGGCTGGGTATAACCCTGCAGGCACACGATGGAAAGTTTCATTTTCTCATCCTGATTCAGCACGTCGATCGGTTCATCCGACTCTTCTCTTACGACTTTTCCGCTGTCTGCGGATTTGCTGCTTCCGCAGCCCGACATCATTCCCACTCCCATTACTCCTGCAAGGAGCAGTGCCATCATTCTTCTCTTCATTTCTCTTCCTCCTCTTTTTTATCGTTAAAATCAGCCCTTAACGCCGCCGATCATAACTCCTTTTACAAAGTACTTCTGCACGAAAGGATATACGCACAGAATCGGTACGGTTGCAACGACAACGGATGCTGCTTTGATCGTAGCTGCCGTTACGTTGGTCGTTGCTGTTACGGTAACACCGGCAGACTGCATTGCCTGGTTGGTGTTGGTCAGCATGTAGCGGAGAACCGCCTGCAGAGACCATCTGCTCTTGGTGTTGATATACAGAACGCTGGAGAAGTAATCATTCCAGTAACCGACTGCGGTGAACAGCGCGATGGTCGCGATGCTGGCCTTGGAAAGCGGAAGAACGATTTTTGCAAAGATCGTAACATCGTTCGCACCGTCCAGTCTTGCGGACTCCTCAAGGCTCTCCGGAATTGTGGAGAAGAAGCTTCGCATAATGATTACGTTGTATGCACTGATGAGTCCCGGCAGAATCAGAGACCAGCGGTTGTCGATCAGATGCATGTTTTTGATCAGCAGGTATCCAGGGATCATACCGCCGGAAAACAGCATGGTGAACAGGATCAGAAAGTTCAGTGTTTTCTGGAACGGCAGGTTTGCCTTGGAAAGCGGATATGCGGTCGTTGCGGTAAACAGGGTTCCAAATACGGTTCCAAGTACGGTAACGCCGATTGTTGTAGCGTATCCGGTCCAGATGGACGGATCTTTAAATACTTTTGCGTAGGTGTCCAGGTTGAATCCCTGCGGATAGAGGAATACGCCTCCTTTTGCCGTTGCTTCCACTGAGCTGAAGGACATCATGATGACATGCCAGAACGGGTAAACCATCACGATACTCAAAAGAATAAAAAAGATGTAGTTGAATACGGTAAAAGCTTTCTCTGCTTTTCCACGTTTGATTACGGTACCACCGCTTTTGGATGCTTTCATTTTCATTCCTTCCTTTCTCTCTTAGAACAGACCTTCGTTGCCGGTTCTCTTGGCAACCTGGTTGACGAACAGAATCATGATCAGTGCGACAACAGATTTGAACATGCCGGCTGCTGTCGAGAAGGAATAATCATTGTTGATAATACCCATACGGTATACATAGGTATCAATGATATCCGCTACGTCGTAAACGTGTGAAGTGTACAGCATGAAGATCTGGTCGAAACCGGCGTTCAGAATGTTGCTGCTGCTCAGGATGAACTGGATGATAATGGTCGGTACAATACACGGCAGTGTAATGTTGATGGCCTGTTTCCATTTTCCGGCTCCGTCGATCGCAGCCGCCTCATAAAGCGATGGGTCAATACCGCTGATTGCTGCAAAGTAGATAATCGTTCCCCATCCAAGACCCTTGTAAATATCCGTGATGATCAGCATCGGAACGAAGTATCTTGAATCCGTCAGTACCATGATATGCTGTCTGGTGAGCGTCTGGATCAGGTTGGTGATCATACCGTTATCCGGATCAAG
>ENA-OQDD01000930-OQDD01000930.1-human-gut-metagenome-genome-assembly--contig:-NODE-930-length-10491-cov-2.628425_pt1 | contig 10491 bp, 9 predicted proteins | sample MGYA00242507_ERZ504598 | MGnify/ENA primary metagenome ERZ504598 (study PRJEB26092, sample SAMD00036318) | human gut metagenome | host: Homo sapiens | study: EMG produced TPA metagenomics assembly of... | reverse complement strand
GATCGTAGAAGCCGGTGTACAGACGGAAGAAGATGTAAAAACCGGAAAGATGGGAGATATCCTCTCGGTGGAACTCTTTCTGGTGCAGTACAGTAGCAAACGGGAAAAGTAATCAGATATAGATAAGAAGAAAAAGGAGAGACTGAAAATATGCATATGGATCAGAAAAAGATTCGGAATTTTTGTATTATTGCACATATTGACCACGGTAAATCTACACTGGCCGACAGAATTATAGAGATGACAGGACTTTTGACTGAGAGGGAAATGCAGTCCCAGGTTCTGGACAATATGGATCTGGAGCGTGAGCGCGGCATCACGATCAAGGCACAGGCAGTCCGTACCGTATACAAAGCGGCCGACGGCGAGGAGTACATTTTAAACATGATTGACACCCCGGGCCATGTTGACTTCAACTATGAGGTTTCCCGAAGCCTTGCCGCATGCGACGGCGCGCTGCTCGTTGTCGATGCATCGCAGGGTATCGAGGCGCAGACCCTTGCCAACGTCTACCTCGCCCTTGACCATGACCTGGATGTGTTCCCGGTCATCAACAAAGTAGACCTTCCAAGCGCCGAGCCGGACCGTGTAATTGCAGAGATCGAGGATGTCATCGGACTGGAAGCGCAGGATGCTCCGCGGATTTCCGCAAAAACCGGCCTGAACGTGGACGAGGTGCTCGAGCAGATCGTACAGAAAATTCCGGCACCGGAAGGTGATCCGACGGAACCGTTAAAAGCACTGATTTTCGACTCCGTCTACGATGCATACCGCGGCGTCATCATTTCCTGCCGTGTGATGGAAGGAAGCGTGAAAAAAGGAACGAGAATCCGCATGATGGCGACAGGCGCTGTCGAGGAAGTTGTCGAGGTCGGCTACTTCGGCGCAGGCCGTCTGATCCCGTGCGACGAGCTCTCCGCCGGAATGGTAGGCTATATCACCGCCAGCATCAAAAACGTGCGCGACACCCGCGTGGGTGATACCGTGACCGATGCCGACCGTCCGTGTGCAGAAGCACTGCCGGGCTACAAAAAAGTCAACCCGATGGTATACTGCGGCATGTACCCGGCCGACGGCGCACAGTACGGCGATCTGCGCGACGCGCTGGAAAAACTGCAGTTAAACGATGCATCCCTCTTCTACGAGCCGGAGACATCGGCAGCACTCGGCTTTGGCTTCCGCTGCGGTTTCCTTGGACTGCTTCACCTGGAAATTATTCAGGAGCGCCTGGAGCGTGAGTACAATCTGGATCTCGTGACGACCGCACCGAGCGTTATCTATAAGGTTCACAAAACCGACGGAACCGTCATTGACCTGACCAACCCGTCGAATCTGCCGGATCCGTCCGAGATTGATTATATGGAAGAGCCGCTGGTAAAAGCAGAGATTATGGTGACGACCGACTACATCGGACCGATCATGGAGCTCTGCCAGCAGAGACGAGGCCAGTATCAGGGAATGGAATACATGGAGACGACGCGTGCGATGCTTCATTACCATCTCCCGCTGAATGAGATTATCTACGATTTCTTTGATGCCTTAAAATCCCGCTCCAAAGGTTACGCGTCATTCGACTACGAGCTGCTCGGCTATGAGAGAAGCGAGCTTGTAAAACTCGATATCCTCGTCAATAAAGAAGAAGTGGATGCGCTGTCCTTCATCGTATTCGAGGGATCTGCCTACGAGCGCGGAAGAAAGATGTGCGAGAAGCTCAAAGAAGAGATTCCGCGGCAGCTCTTCGAAATCCCGATCCAGGCGGCTGTCGGATCGAAGATTATCGCCAGAGAAACCGTCCGCGCGATGCGCAAAGACGTCCTCGCCAAGTGCTACGGCGGCGATATTTCCCGAAAGAAGAAGCTGCTGGAGAAGCAGAAGGAAGGTAAGAAGCGGATGCGCCAGGTAGGAAACGTGGAGATTCCGCAGAAAGCCTTTATGAGCGTGCTGAAACTGGATGAAAATTAAGAGATAAAAATGAGACCGGCCTGTCGGCGCCGCCTGCTGTTGCGGGAGCGCAGGGGCCGGTCTTTCGATCGTACGGAGGAAAAGCAGAATGAATAAAAAAAGAAAACCACTGGAACTCTATGTGCATATCCCGTTCTGCATCCGGAAATGCGCCTACTGTGATTTTGTCTCGGGACCGGGCACGAAAGCAATGCAGAAGGAGTATGAAGAGGCTCTGCTGGCAGAAATCGATGCAGCGGAAGAGACGGCAGAAAGGGAAGTGATTTCCGTCTTTTTCGGCGGCGGAACACCATCCGCAGTGGATGCCGGAATGCTCGCCCGTGTGATGGAAAAACTGCGGAGCAAGTACGTTTTTTCAGAGGATGCTGAGATTACGCTGGAGGCCAATCCGGGAACGCTGGATGCGGAAAAACTGAAATGTTACAGGAAGAGCGGCTTCAACCGGATCAGTATCGGCTGTCAGTCGGTTCACGATGAGGAGCTGAAACGGCTGGGAAGAATCCACACGTTTGCGGAATTTCAGGAGAGTTTTGTGCTGGCACGGGATGCCGGGTTTGCGAATATCAACGTGGATCTGATGTCAGGTCTGCCGGAGCAGAGTGAAGAGAAATGGGAAGAGAGTCTTCGGACGATCGCGGAGCTTTCTCCGGAGCACATTTCCGCCTACAGCCTGATCGTGGAGCCGGGAACCCCGTTTGCGGAGCAGAAACTGGATCTGCCGGATGAGGACACAGAACGCGAAATGTATGCCAGAACGGCGGAAATCCTCGCAGAATACGGCTTTTCCAGTATGAGATTTCCAATTATGCAAAGCCGGGCTTCGCATGCCGCCACAATATCGGCTACTGGAAAAGGACGGATTATCTGGGGTTCGGGCCTTCCGCGGCATCGTTATTCGGAAACCGCCGGTGGACGAACACGGCAGATCGATCTTTGTATCTGAAAGCGTGCGGAGCACTGGAAAAGATCCGTGAGGATGAGGAAATTCTTTCCCGGCAGGATGCATGGAAGAATTTATGTTTCTCGGCCTTCGAATGACACAAGGGATCTCGACGGCGGAGTTTGAGGAGAAGTTTGGAAAGGAGATCCATGCCGTATACGGCGGGGTTCTGAAGAAATACGAAGCGATGCATCTTTTACAGGAACACAGCGGGCGCCTGGTTCTGACACGCGATGGGATTTCCGTCAGCAATGTGATTCTGGCAGATTTTCTGCTGTAAAAAGATGATAAAGAAATAGAACAAATGTTTGCATAACGCACGGCGGTGTGCTATAATGGGAGAAAACGAGACAAGATTCCTGTCCCTGTCCGGACAGGGATTCCAATTAATAAGAGGAACAGTTATGGCAGAGAAAAAAGAGTTTATCAGAATACGGGGAGCCAGGGAGAACAACCTGAAAGCACTGAATGTCGATATCCCCAGAAACCAGTTTGTTGTATTTACGGGCCTCAGCGGTTCAGGAAAGAGTTCGCTTGCGTTTGACACGATCTATGCGGAGGGCCAGCGGCGGTACATGGAGAGCCTTTCCTCCTACGCGCGCCAGTTCTTAGGACAGATGGAAAAACCGAATGTGGACAGCATCGAAGGTCTGCCGCCTGCTATTTCGATCGATCAGAAATCGACGAACCGGAACCCGCGTTCCACCGTCGGAACCGTGACGGAGATTTACGATTACTTCCGTCTTCTGTACGCGAGAATCGGTATTCCGCACTGCCCGAAGTGCGGAAAAGTCATCAGCCGCCAGTCGGTGGACCAGATGGTCGATCAGATCATGGCACTCCCGGAGCGGACGAAAATCCAGCTTCTCGCGCCGGTTGTGCGCGGCCGCAAGGAAGACACGAAAAGGTGCTCGAACAGGCAAAACGCAGCGGCTATGTCCGCGTGATGATCGACGGCAGCCAGTATGAGCTGTCCGAGGAGATTACGCTGGATAAGAACCTGAAACACAACATTTCCATTATTGTGGACCGTCTTGTAGTCAAACCGGACATTGAGAAACGTCTGACGGATTCCGTCGAGAATGTACTGGATCTGGCGGACGGCCTTCTGGTAGTCGACACGATGGACGGAAATCAGCTCAACTTCAGCCAGAGCTTTTCCTGCCCGGACTGCGGCATCAGCATGGAGGAGATTGAGCCGAGAAGCTTTTCCTTCAACAACCCGTTCGGCGCCTGCCCGAGCTGTGCCGGCCTTGGCTACAAGATGGAATTCGACGAGGATCTGATGATTCCGGATAAGACCGTATCCATCGCAGACGGAGCCATCACCGTGCTCGGCTGGCAGTCCTGCACGGACAAATCGAGCTATACGAGAGCCGTTCTCGATGCGCTGGCAGAGGAGTACGATTTTTCCCTTTCCACTCCGTTCTGTGAATATCCGAAAAAAATCCACGATATCCTGATTTACGGAACGAACGGAAAATCCGTCAAGGTGCATTACCGCGGTCAGCGCGGCGTCGGTGTGTACGATGTGGCTTTTGAGGGGCTGATCAAAATGTAGAGCGCCGCTACCGTGAGACCGGATCGGATTCTACAAAACAGGAATACGAAACCTTCATGCGTGTGACCCCGTGCCAGGCGTGCCATGGCCAGCGTCTGAAACCGACGTCGCTTGGTGTGACGGTCGGAGATAAAAATATTTTTGAAGTAACATCCCTTTCCATCGACAATCTGCAGAAGTTTATGCAGAACCTCGAACTCTCCGAACAGCAGCTGCTGATCGGAAAGCAGATTTTAAAAGAGATCCGTGCGCGTGTGAGCTTCCTTGCGGATGTCGGATTAAACTATCTGACCCTGGCGCGCGGAACGGCATCGCTGTCCGGCGGTGAGGCGCAGAGAATCCGTCTGGCAACGCAGATCGGCTCCGGCCTTGTCGGTGTCGCCTATATTCTCGACGAGCCGAGCATCGGTCTTCACCAGAGAGACAACGACAAACTTCTCGCGACGCTGAAACATCTGCGTGACCTCGGAAACAGCCTGATCGTCGTGGAGCACGACGAGGATACGATGCGCGCCGCTGACTGCGTTGTCGATATCGGCCCTGGAGCCGGTGAGCACGGCGGAGAGCTGGTGGCGATCGGAACGGCGGAAGATCTGATGAAAAATCCGAATTCCATCACCGGAAAATACTTAAGCGGAGAACTGAAAATTCCGGTTCCGTCCGAGCGCAGAAAGCCGACGGGTTGGCTGAAGGTAGTCGGAGCAAAAGAGCACAATCTGAAAAATATCAACGTGAATTTCCCGCTCGGTGTCATGACCTGCGTGACCGGAGTCTCCGGATCGGGAAAGAGTTCTCTTGTCAATGAAATTCTGTACAAACGGCTGGCAAGAGATCTGAACCGTGCGCGGACGATTCCGGGTGCACACAAAGACATCATCGGTATGGAACAGCTCGATAAGGTCATCGACATCGACCAGTCCCCGATCGGAAGAACACCGCGTTCCAATCCGGCAACGTACACAGGTCTGTTCGATCAGATCCGCGACCTGTTTGCGGCAACGCAGGATGCCAAGGCGCGCGGCTACAAGAAGGGAAGATTCAGCTTTAATGTGAAGGGCGGCCGATGCGAGCCTGCGGCGGCGACGGTATCCTGAAGATCGAAATGCACTTCCTGCCGGATGTCTATGTGCCATGTGAGGTCTGCCATGGAAAACGGTACAACCGTGAGACACTGGAAGTCAAATACAAAGGAAAGAGCATCTACGATGTGCTGAATATGACGGTCGAGGAGGCACTGGAATTCTTCCGGCCGGTACCGTCGATTTTCCGGAAATTACAGACCCTGTACGATGTCGGCCTTTCCTACATCCGCCTCGGCCAGCCGTCCACCACGCTGTCCGGCGGAGAAGCGCAGCGTATCAAGCTCGCAGCAGAGCTGAGCCGCCGCGGCACGGGAAAAACAATCTACATTCTCGACGAGCCGACGACGGGACTTCATTTTGCGGATGTCCACAAACTGGTGGAGATTCTGCACCGCCTGTCCGAGGGCGGAAATACCGTCGTTGTTATCGAACACAATCTGGATGTCATCAAGACGGCGGACTATATTATTGATATCGGACCGGAGGGCGGAGACGGCGGCGGAACCGTGATTGCGTGCGGAACGCCGGAGGAAGTGGCCAAGAGCCCGGTATCCTACACCGGAAAATATGTCGAAAAATATCTCTAAAAAATCCTTTCCATTTTAAAAGGGATTGTATATAATAAGAAGCGGGTTGGTTCAGAACACATTTGATCCTTTGTGTTTCGGGTGTTTTGAACCCGAACTTATTCTATACAAATTTCAAACAGATTAAAATAAAGAAAAATAAAAGAGAACAGGAAAGGGGATTACTATGGCTGCAACGACCGATATCGGAATTGATCTGGGGACGTCCAGCATCCTGGTCTATGCCAAGGGAAAAGGCATTGTATTAAAGGAGCCGTCCGTAGTTGCGTATGATAAAGATGCAGATAAAGTACGGGCAATTGGAGAAGAAGCGCGTCAGATGATTGGACGGACACCGGGCAATATTATGGCGGTCCGGCCCATGCGGCAGGGCGTGATCACGGACTTTCTGATCACCGAGCGCATGCTGCGCTACTTTATCCAGAAGGCAATGGGAAGAAGAGCATTCCGGAAACCGAGAATCAGCATCTGTGTGCCGTCCGGTGTGACGGAAGTAGAGCGGAAGGCTGTGGAGGAGGCAACGTACCAGGCGGGAGCCCGGGAAGTGCTGATCGTGCCGGAGCCGGTGGCAGCGGCAATCGGATCCGGAATTGACATTACGAAACCATGCGGAAATATGATCGTGGACATCGGCGGAGGCACGACGGATATCGCTGTGATCTCGCTTGCGGGAACCGTTGTTTCTAATTCGGTCAAGATTTCCAGTGAGACATTTGACCAGGATATCATCCGCTATGTACGGAAAACATACAACGTATTTATCGGAGAACAGACCGCAGAGGCAGTGAAAATCCGGATTGGTTCCGCTTATCCGCGGGCCGAGGAGAAAACGATGGAGATCAAGGGAAGAAACGTCATCACCGGACTTCCGGCGACGATTACGGTTTCCTCCGACGAAATCCGAGGTGCCCTTGTCCAGACGACAAACCAGATTGCGGACGCGATCTGTGCCGTGCTGGAAAAACGCCGCCGGAACTGGCATCCGATGTTTCCGACCGCGGCATTATCCTGACCGGAGGCGGCAGTCTCCTTGCCGGAATGGACGAGCTGATCCAGGAGCGGACCGGCATCAATACCGTGACAGCAGAAAATCCGGCGAGCGTCGTTGCGCTTGGAACCGGCCAGTACCGCGAAGTGATGAATGAATTTGAAAGCCAGTTTTGATAAAAGATGAGTGAAAAAGAAAAAGTAGAAGGCTACGTAGAACACATTATTTTCCGAAATGAGGAGAACGGCTATACCGTCCTGAATCTGAGCATGAAGGGGCGCGAGCTGACATGCGTCGGCACGCTTCCGATGATCGGAGAGGGCGAGCTGATCGAGCTTCCGGAGATTATATTGAACATGCTGCCTATGGAAAGCAGTTCCGCATTGAATCCTATGAGACGAAAGTTCCACAGGATTCTGTTGCATTGGAGCGGTATCTCGGTTCCGGTGCGATCAAAGGAGTCGGTGCGGCGCTGGCGGCAAGAATTGTGCGCCGCTTCGGTGACGATACGCTTCGGATCATCGAGGAAGAGCCGGAGCGCCTCGCGGAGGTAAAGGGAATCAGCGAGCGGAAAGCGCGTGAAATTGCACAGCAGGTGGCAGAAAAAGCCGAAATGCAGAATGCGATGATTTTCCTCTCGGGATATGGCATTGCACTGAATCTCGGTGCAAAGATTTATCAGCAGTACGGGGACAATGTGTACCGGATTTTAAAGGAAAACCCGTATAAAATGGCGGAAGATATCGCAGGCGTGGGATTTCGGACGGCGGATGAGATTGCCGGAAAAATCGGGATTGCCGTGGACAGCGAATTCCGCATCAAGAGCGGTCTTTCGTATGTGCTGAATCAGGCGACGGCAGAAGGCCATGTCTATCTGCCGGAACCGGTGCTGCTTCGGAGAGGGCAGGAACTTCTCGGCGTAGAACCGGAGCGGATGCAGAAATCTCTGCAGGATATGGCAATCGACAAAAAAGCGGTCATCCGCGAGCTCCCGGCCGAACGGGAAGGGGATGAGCCGCTGCGGATTGTGTACGCCAGCCAGTATTATTATCTGGAACTGAGTACGGCGCGCATGCTGCATGAGCTGAATATTACATGCGAGGAAGACCGTGAGGCAATCGAAAAGCGGATCGGAAAGATCGAGAAAAAATATCAGATCGAGCTGGATGAGATGCAGAAGACGGCAGTCGTTGAGGCGGCATACAGCGGTCTTATGATCCTGACCGGAGGTCCCGGAACCGGAAAAACGACGACCATCAATGCGATGATCCATTATTTTGAGGCAGAAGGCCTCGACATTTTCCTGGCAGCGCCGACCGGAAGAGCGGCGAAACGAATGACAGAGGCAACTGGCTGTGAGGCATGCACGATCCATCGTCTTCTGGAACTGACGGGAAATGTGGATGATTCCTCGGCAAATGTGCATTTTGAGCGGAACGCAGATAATCCGCTCAACGCGGATGTCATCATCATTGATGAGATGTCGATGGTTGATATCCACCTGATGCATGCCCTTCTTTCCGCGATTGTGCCGGGAACAAGGCTGATCCTGGTGGGAGACCAGAACCAGCTTCCAAGTGTCGGCCCGGGCAGTGTCCTCCGGGATCTGATCCGTTCGGAATGCTTTCCGATTGTCTGCCTGACACACATTTTCCGGCAGGCATCCCAGAGCGATATTGTTGTCAATGCACATAAGATCCATAATGGGGAAGAGGTTATACTGGACAATAAGAGCAAAGATTTCTTCTTTTTGAAACGGTACGATGTCAACGTGATCTGGAAAGTGCTGGTGACGCTGGTGTCCCAGAAACTGCCGCGTTATGTGGATGCCCGCCCGCAGGATATCCAGATTCTGACTCCGATGCGGAAAGGTGCACTCGGCGTGGAAAATCTGAATCAGATTCTGCAGAAATACCTGAACCCGCCCGCACCGGACAAAGCCGAGCGGGAAAATGGAGGTAATATCCTCCGCGAGGGCGACAAGGTCATGCAGATCCGCAACAATTACCAGATGGAGTGGGAAATCCGCGGCATCAACGGAATCGTGGCGGAGCGCGGTATGGGTGTATTCAACGGAGACCTCGGCATGATCCGGAGCATCAACCGTATACCGAGTGATCACCGTGGAGTTTGAGGAAGGAAAATTCGCAGACTATACGTTCAAACAGGCGGACGAGCTGGAGCTCGCCTACGCCACAACGATACATAAAGCGCAGGGAAGCGAGTACCCGGCGGTTGTGATTCCGCTGCTCGGCGGCCCGCGCATGCTGATGACGCGGAATCTTCTGTATACGGCCGTGACGAGAGCCAGAAAGTGTGTCACCATCGTCGGAAGTGATGTGACATTCCAGGCAATGATCGGAAATCATATCGAGGCGAACCGGTATACAACGCTCGCCAGAAGAATCCGGGAAATGCAGGAAGAAAACGCGTAAACACGTTTTTCCGGGGCATGGATGCGGCTGCATCCGGCAGAGTGGATAAGGGAAAGCGCAGGTTACATGAAAGAAAAAAATAAAACAGGAAACTGGCTTTTAAACGCAGTTTATCCGAGACGATGTCCCATCTGTGACGGACTGCTGTCACGTGAGGAGCTGTATCTATGCCGGAATTGTGTGGAAAAGATCCATCCGATTCTGGGCGCGCGGTGCAAAAAATGCGGGAAACCCGTGGGCAGTGAGGAAGAGTTCTGCCGGGACTGCAGCAGAACGAGGCACAGCTTCGACCGCGGTTTTGCGCCGTACGGTTACCACGGGGAACTTGAGGCTTCCCTGATGCGGTTCAAATATCATGAACGGCAGGAATACGCTGGATTTTATGCTCACGCGGCGTTTTTCTATGTGGGAAAGCAGATCCAGAGAAGAAATCCGGAGGTGCTCGTTCCGGTGCCGCTTCATCCGGCGAGACAGCGGCAGCGCGGCTACAATCAGGCGGAGGTATTTGCAGAAAAGCTGGCAGAAGAAATGGAACTTCCCATGAATGCCCGCCTGATCCGCCGTGTGAAAAAAACAAAACGCCAGAAAGAGCTTGGTCCCGCCGAGCGGCGGAAAAACCTGGAGGGAGCTTTTGCATTGGCAAAGCCGGGACAGATGAAATACTGCCGGATTCTTCTGGTAGATGACATTTACACAACGGGAAGCACGGTTGATGCCATTGCGTCACTGTTGAAAGTGAATGGAGCAGAACAGGTGGATTTTGTTTGTGCGGCAATTGTAAAATAGTGTGTGAATATTTTGAGAATAGCTTTCCAATATCGGAAACATATGGTAAAATAAACATAATTTAGAACGGGAAGAGGAGACCAAGAGGCATGTTGGACGAAAAAAGGATTCGTCAGATGACAAAACTGGCTTTTTTCGAAAAAAAAAGAA
>ENA-OQDD01000929-OQDD01000929.1-human-gut-metagenome-genome-assembly--contig:-NODE-929-length-10495-cov-1.850309_pt1 | contig 10495 bp, 9 predicted proteins | sample MGYA00242507_ERZ504598 | MGnify/ENA primary metagenome ERZ504598 (study PRJEB26092, sample SAMD00036318) | human gut metagenome | host: Homo sapiens | study: EMG produced TPA metagenomics assembly of... | reverse complement strand
CTCATCAGATTACTACCCGGACTACCTTGCCGTCCAGTCCCTCGGAAACTGCTTCCAGAACCGCCCTCTCTGCCAGGAATTTGGTACGGATATATTCATTGGTAATATTCTGTCCGATGTACAGATCATTCTCACAGAAAACTCTGGACATTGGCGGAACACCGTCAGAACCTTCTCCCGCAACGGAAACCGTAGAAATCTGGATCAGTCTGCGGCCGTTATTCTTACAGAAATCGATCAGATTTTCCACACCCTGCACATTAATTCTTTCCAGTACATCATCAGCCGCAAAATGCTTTACGCAGGCAGCGCAGTTAATGATGGTGCTGAATTTGTATTCTGAAAATCCTGTTACCTGTTCCTTTGAGGTAATATCCCCATCCACACAGATAATACGGCTTTCAAACAGCTCTTTGTATGGATCATCAAAATAGTACATCAGCATGTTCATCATTCGCTTTTCAGACGATTCATATTTGCCCTTACGTACAAGACAGTAAACCTTACCGTCATAATTGTCAATGAATGCTTTAAGGACATGGATCCCCAGGAAACCTGTGGCACCTGTGACCATAATATCTCCCAGCTTTTCCTTTGTGATCCGGTCTGCATTTTCTTCTGTATTTGCGCTGATCACATTCTGGATCCTGTTATAGTTATAATCCGAAAATTCATTCTTGCTCTGTGCAGCCTCTGTAACTCCGTCATCATCAACCAGAGCTGCAAGTTCCCGTACAGTAGATATTTGAAAATATCCGCATATACCAGTGAAATATTCTTTGACAGACACATAACAGCAACCTTGGATGCAGTAAGGGAAGATCCGCCCAGCTCAAAGAAGTTGTCCTCAATCCCTACTCTTTCAATTCCCAGTGCTTTCTCAAAAATCTCACAGAGTGCTCTCTGAGCTGCAGTAACCGGCTCTACATAGCTGGCAGTGTTCGTGGTTACCTCCGGCATTGGCAGTGCTTTTTTATCAATCTTACCGCCCGGTGTCACAGGCATTTCCTCAATGCTGACAAAGAAAGACGGCATCATATAATCCGGGATCAGCGGCTCCAGGAAGGTCTTCAGTTCATCCTCCGGGATGGCTTCTCCTGTATAATAAGCTGTGATATATTTATTTCCACCCTTTTCAATTACTGTAACGGCTGCATTTTTCACCAGCTCATGTTTCAGAAGGGCACCTTCGATCTCACCAAGCTCCACACGATATCCTCTGATCTTCACCTGTGAATCGATCCGGCCTATGTACTCAATATTTCCGTCACCTTTCATGCGGACCATATCACCGGTCCTGTAAAGACGGCTTTCCTGCTCACATACAGCAAATGGATTTTCTACAAACACAGATGCTGTTTTTTCCGGAAGATTATGATATCCTCTGGCAATCTGCCTTCCTGCGTGACAAAGTTCGCCGGACGCACCCACCGGAAGCCGGTTCAGATTCTCATCCACAATGTAGCTGCGCACATTCCGCTGTGATTTTCCGATCGGGATGTTGTCATACTGTCTGTCTACCAAAACTCTGTGGAAGAAACCGTATTCTCTGTAGGACCGTAGCCATTGATCATCTGATAGGTACGGTTACGGTAATGCTTGAATTTCTCGCCGCCAAGTGTAACAAATTTAAGAGCAGGTGCATCCTCCAGAAGTTCTGTAACCAGTTCTCCCATCTGGGTAGGGAAGGTTACGGTGGTGATCTCTTTTTCCTTTATATATCTGCTTATGGCAATGGCGTCCTTACGGATACTCTCCGGTAAAATATACAGGACTGCTCCTGCGGTAAGAGGTGCAAACAGATCGATCACTGACGCATCGAAACAGAAGCTCGCAAACTCTGCCACAATGTCATCCGGTGAAGTATTTCTGCTCAGTGTGATATATTCGATCAGGTTCAACAGATTTCTGTGCTCGATCATAACACCCTTTGGCTTTCCTGTGGAGCCTGAGGTATAGATCATATAGGCAAGGTTCTCCGGTTTCGGAGAAATAAGCTCTGCAGAAAGTTCAAAATCCTCAGCCTCATCTGGCACACTGTCCAGACTGATCACATTTCCGTCATAAAATTCCACAAGATTCTGATACTGATCGATCACAAGGAGATTTCTTGCTCCTGAATCCTTCAGCATATATTCAATTCTGCTCTGTGGATACTCCGGATCCAGAGGAACATAGGCTCCGCCGGCCTTCATAACACCCACATAGGCTACTGTATATTCTTTTGTCCTGCCGCACAGGATACCTGCTGCCTGTTCCGGGCCAAATCCGTTTTCCGTAAGCTTCTGAGCAATATAATCAGACATTCTGTCCAACTCTCTGTAAGTAAAATCTCCGGAGTCATCCCGCACTGCCGGTCTGTCCGGATATCTGGCAGCCATCTCCTTAAACAGATCTATGAAGGTCTTTCCTGCATGTTCCGGAATATCCTCCATCTGAGTTTTTCCTCAAACATCAGCCGGATATCAGCCGGATCGCATTCCCTTAAGATTCCCTCTGCAGTGGTTTCCAGATTGTCAGCCAGATACCGGATAGTTTCCTCATGGTACATATCTCCTCTGTACTCAATCTCAAAGACAAATCTGTTCTTTTCAATGGAAATGCTGACAGAAACCGGTGCCTTTGCCATGTTCAGGCTGACAGGCTCCTCCTGTGCATATTCCCCGCCAATGGTGTCAAAAGCAAAATTGTCGCCCTGGTAAATAACCATGGCATCTGCCTTAATATCAAACTCATGGCTGATCTGTGAGAAAGGATAAATATCGTTGTTCATGGAATCGATCAGCTGTTTCTGTACACCGCTTAAGCAATCTTTGGCTGTTCCTGAGAAATCGCAGAAAACAGGGAGTGTTTTTACCAGCATACCCACTGTTTCCGAAAGTCTGGAATCGTTTCTTCCATGGTAAATAGTGGTAAATACAGCATCCTTTTTGAAATTATATTTTCCAAGTGTGATACCAAAAGCGGAAATGAAGAATACATTCTCCGTAATTCCATGCTTTTTACAGAATTCCTTCACATCCTGCACAGAAATGGATCTGGTCTCTCTGTGGTAAGTTCTGCTGTTGGAGCCGCACCGTTTTTGTCCGGATAGAAGCTGATGCTTCCACCTGCATGTTCAAATACTGACTTATAATAATTCTCTGCATTTTTATAGATATCACCTGCCAGGCATCTCTGTTATCCAGTGCCAGATCATAGGAAGTATAACCTTCCGGTTCCAGCTTCTCACCGCTGTAAGCTCTGTTAATATCATTAATTATAATAGCCAGAGATGTACCATCGGCAACAATGTGGTGAAGGTCCAGGAACAGATAATTGCCATCACAGGTTCTGTAGATTTCAAACCGGAAAAGCTGTTCATTAAACAACATATATGGACGTACCAGAGTGTCTCTGTTCATTCCGTTTAAAATCGGTGTTTTATAACTGAGCCCATCGTTTCGTTTCTGAAGTACATTTCCGTTGTCATCCATAAACAGACGGGTTTTCAGATAAGGATGTGCCTCAACAGTACTGTCAATGGCTTCTGCCAGTCTGTCCAGATCCACCTTGTTATCAAGCTTTAACAGATACGGGATATTGTAAATGGTAGAACCCATATTTGCAGTACACTCAATGAAAATCCCCTCCTGAGTGTTGGTAAGAGGATAACTTTCCTGTACTTCCCTTTTGCTTTCTTTTCCCGCAGTTTTTACAAATTCCTCCATCATTCGGATAGTAGGATGATTCTTAATATCTGAAGTTTTGATCACAATGTCAAAGGCTTTGGAGATCAGGATATTCAGCTTAATGGCAGTGATAGATGTCAGACCTGCCTCATAAATATCTGTGGTAATCCCAAAATCCGTATACCCCAGAACCTCTGCGATACAGTCAAATAATATCTGCTGAACCTCATTCTCAGGCTTAATGATCTCCGCTGCTTTTTTCTCAGGCAGAGGAAGAGCCTTTTTATTTACCTTCTGGTTCTGGTTCAGAGGAATTTTGTCAATCTGCATGGTAACTGCAGGTACCATATAGGCAGGCTTTGTCTCTTTAATAAAATCATTCAGGGCATTGATATCAACAGTGCTGTCCGATACCACATAGGCAGCAATATATTTTCCACCATTTGGATCATCAAAGGCAACTACAGTGGCATCCCTGATGCCCTCATATCTGCGGATCACTTCCTCAACCTCAGAAAGCTCAATCCTGAAACCTCTGATCTTAACCTGGGAATCCTTTCTGCCAATGATCTGGATATTTCCATCCGGAAGAAATCTTGCCACATCACCTGAATGATACATCACTTCGTATCCCGGTGTATCATCATAAAGATTCTTTGTATAGACCTCGGCAGTTTTTTCCGGCTTGTTAAGATATCCTCTGGAAACCTGCCAGCCGGTGATCATCAGCTCTCCGCATGCACCGGGAGGAAGCATATGCCCCAGCTTGTCCGTAATATAAAGCTTCACATTGTCAAGTGCTTTTCCGATCGGGACATTTGGATAATATTTGTCCACTTCAAATACAGTCGTAAAAATAGTCGCCTCTGTAGGTCCATAAGCATTGATAAACTTATAATCTTTTGGCGGCTCACATGGAACCAGCTTCTCTCCTCCTACAGAAAGATATCTCAGGCTCTTACAATCCATCTCCAGCGCAAACTGCTTCCCACCTGAGTAGTCATAAAGGAATGCGTGATACCATTTTCCTCAAAATAGCGCTGCAGTCCAATGAAATCCAGACGGATTTCCTCCGGAATAATGTGAAGCTGTGCACCGTTTGTGATGGCACCGTAAATATCCATCATGCAGGCATCAAAACCAAAGGAAGCATATGCAGCTATCCTGCACTCCGAATCTATGCCATAATATCTCTTGAACCAGTGACAGAAAGCAGTAATATTTCCATATTCCAGCATACAGCCCTTTGGCACACCTGTGAACCGGAAGTATACAAAGGATAAACAGATCATGCAGCTGCGGCTTCTTAAGCACAACATCCCTATCCTCCAGCTGCCAGATCTGATCTGTAAACAGCACCGGTCCTTTATATCCGTCTACCAGAGGAAGAAGCTCTCTGTCAACAATGAGAAGCTTTGCAGAGGAATCCTCCATCATGTACATCAGGCGGTCCCTGGGATAGGTTGGATCCAGAGGCTGGTAAGCTGCACCTGCCTTTATCACGCCCATCGGTGCGATCGCCATATATTCACAGCGGGGATCAGAATGGAAACAACATCTTCACTGCCAATTCCCTGGGATGCGATATATTTTCCAAGTCTGTCACTGATCTCATCCAGTTCTCTGTAAGTATATTTTTTATCCTTAAATACCACAGCCGTATGGTCAGGAATGGTCTGTACCAGCTCCTCAAACATATCAGCGATGGTCTTACTTCTGTCATATTCGCAGGCAGTATTATTAAATTCCGAAATTTTGTCCGCTCCATTTTGGGAAAGAACAGAAACTTCCGAAATATATTTTGCTTTCAGCAGGGAATCCATAGCTGCCTCATAGGATTCCAGCATTCCACGTACAAAGGCTTCACTGTACATGTCACTGCGGTATTCTGCAGTAAGCACATATTTATGATCGTATTCTCTTACCTGGATCAGCAGAGGCATCTTTGACATATCCGGAGAAAGGTCATGGCCCCTGGCAACAGTATCACCGATCGGGAAATCATCCCCAAGCTCTGCCTGATATGCAAATACCAGATCAGAATTAATCCCGTACTTTGCACAGATATCAGAGAACGGAAAAATATCATTTGCCATGGAAGACAGAATCTGCTCAGAGAGCTCTGTCATATAGGCCTGTATGGTGACTTTCGGATCACAGGAACAGTAAACCGGCAGAGTCTTTACAAGCATGCAGACTGTATTCTCCAGTCTGGAATCATTTCTTCCATTATAAATAGTTGCAAAAAGACTTTCCTCGGAATTGGAATATCTGCTCATGAGAATGCCGAATACACCTGTAAACAGAATGTTTGGAGTAACCCCCAGCTTCTCGCAGGCAGAAAGTACCAGAGACTCTCCGGTGTCCACAGGCATCGACAGATATCCTCTCTCAGGAGTCTTTCCTGAGCAGTCAGGAAGAGGCAGGGATTCTGTCTCAATTCCCTCGAAAATACTGTCATAATATTTCTCGGCCTTCTTATATTTTCCCTCTTTCATCTGCTGTTCTTCATCAAGGGCAGCATCAAAGCCTGTGTAGGATTCTTTCTCCAATTTCTCACCCAGATAGCCCGATCGATATCCTCAAAAATAATATCATAGGAATTACCATCTGCCAGGATATGGTGGAAATCTGTAAAAAGATATTTCCTGTCTTCTGTCACATAAATCCCCGCCCGGAACAGCCGTCCCTTTTCCAGCTTAAAGGGACGCACCAGCTCATCTTTTATCTTTTCAAACTGCTCATTTGTGGTCCGGACCACCTCTGGTACAAAGGCTTCCTCACAAGGCTTCTGCACCATCTCTCCGCTGTCACTTAAATAAACCTTTGTCAGCAGATACGGATGTGCAGCGATCATCTGAGAAATGGCATCTGACAGCTTCTGAACGTCAACAGAGCTTTCCAGTTCAAACAGGAACGGAATATTGTATACCGTACTCTCAGGATTCTTCATGCACTCTGCAAAAATACCCTTCTGGGAGCCGGTAAGAGGGTAAACTTCTCTCTTTTCATAGGTTCTGATCTTCGGTGCAAGCATCACATATTTTTCCAGTTTCTCCACCGTATTGTTTTCGTGGATATCACTGGTTTTCACAGTCACTCCGAATTCCTCTGAGATCAGAATACAAAGCTTCATGGCACTGATAGAAGACAGCCCCGCCCTGTAAAAACTTGTGTCAGTTCCAAAAAAATCATTCTCCACAACGTCTGCAACGATTTCAAAAATCTTCTTCTGCATAGGAGTCTGGGGTTCTTTCAGATTCTTTGGCTGTGCAGCCGGCTTTGGCAGTGCTTTCTTATCAATTTTGCCATTCTGTGTCACAGGCATCTTTTCCAGTTGGACAAAAACCTCAGGAACCATATAATGAGCCAGGGACTCTGATGCATAGGCAGAAAGCTCCTCTGTATTGATCTGGCGGTCAGCCATAAAATAGCAGCAGAGGAATTTGTTATCTACAGGCAGAGTAATGCTGGTAATGATTCCCTCATAGGAATTGATCACCTCCTCGATCTCACCAAGCTCAATCCTCAGACCGCGAAGCTTGATCTGATTGTCTATTCTTCCGAAAAATTCAATCTCACCCTCAGGCTGATCCTTGCAAGGTCACCGGTCTTATAAGCTCTCTCTCCGTTAAGATCAATGAATACAGCCTCTGTTTTATCCGGCAGATTCATATAACCTCTGCCAACGCCCAGTCCTGCGATCACAAGCTCTCCGGTCTCTCCGTCCGGAAGGATCTTATTCTCTTTATCTACAATATATACCTTCACATTACCGTTAGGCGTACCAATGGTAATGTTTCTGCTGTCCGTAATTACCTTCATGGTACAGCTGATGGTAGTTTCCGTAGGTCCATAACCATTCATAATGTAAGCATCCGGGTTTACTCTGCGAATCTTGTCATACAGAGCCGGAGGAAAAGCCTCTGCACCTACATCAAACACCTTAATCTGAGAAACTGCGTTTTTCAAGCTGGGCAGATCGATCATATTGGACAGGTAAGTAGGAGTTGTGGTCATAATATCCACTTTATTTCTGACGATCAGCTCACCAGCATAAGAGGATTCAGAATCTCCTCATCAGAGGCGATCACCGCAGTCATCCCGTTGGTAAGTGGCAGAAATTCCTCCAGAACAGACACATCAAAGGTCATGGCTGCCATGGAAAGAGATACACTTCCTCTGCTTACATAACCATAAGTTTCCGCATTTTTCGAATTCGGATTTACAAAATTGGCAAGGTTGATATGTTCGATCAGCACACCCTTGGGCTTGCCTGTGGAACCGGAAGTATAGATACAATAACAAAGATCATGCTCCCCGATCTTTACCCTGAGGATTCTCTGTATTCTCATTCTCCAGAAGTTCCTCGATCAGAAGTACTGTACAGGGAAGCTTAGCAAACAGTTCCCTTCGTTCCTCTGCGATCTCCTTTGTTGTGATAATAAAAGGAGCTCCTGAATCCTCAAAAATATACCGGATCCTGTCATCAGGATAATCCGGTGTGGCAACTGCAAATGCGCTCCTGCCTTCAGGATACCCTGTCGCACTGCATAGAAATCACAGCATCTCTCAAGAACCACACCTACGATGGTCTCCCGTCTGACACCTTTTTCCACAAGTGCATTGGCAATCCTGTTAGCCCGTTCATTGAGCTGTGCATAAGTGAAGCTCTCTTTGCCGGAGACAACTGCATATTTCTCAGGATGAAGCTTCACCTGTTCCTCGAACAATTCTGTTACCGGCCGAAACTCAAAAACAAAATTGTTCCTTTCATTAATATTTTTCATTTCATGTACCTCCTAAAAGATATTATGGTATTATTCATATCAATCGCACGAATATAATCCATGGATTTTGATACCTTCTTGACAAGTTCAATCCCATGTATATCAAAGTCTTCACTGTCATACTGATATTCCAGAGGGTTGAATTTACACCGTTATCTCTGATCCTCAGTCTGCAGAGATCATCCTCCAGACAGAGGTTAATGTCGATCCAGTTGGAGGTTTTTCCCCCGAATCGTATAATATTTACAGTCATTTCCTCCGCACACACTGCGGCAAGATTTGCCTTGCTTTTAGAAGCTCCCTGTTCCTGGCAGAACTCTATGATCCTCTTATGAACCGTTTGTGCTTCCTCCATGGTACTCTTAATGGAAAAATCCAGATTAATCCCCGGATTTTTGTCAGGAACAATATAAAAGCTTGTATTCTTATGCCTGATTTTTCTGAAAATACAGGCTGCAACTGCAGTTATGATCTCAGTGGCAACAAATCCTGCTGCAATTCCGTCGATACCGATTCCGTCAATCTGTTTCCATACAAGGATTCCCACCAGGGTTGCAGGCAGAACTACCACCGCATTCTCCAGAAATGTGGCAAAGCTTGCAATGGCTGTCTCCTCAATGGACTCGTAATAGCTGATAATAAACTTATTCCACAGATAAGGTGCCACACACAAAGCAAAGATGCGCAGCGCCTGGACCATATGGCTGCCCAGCTCGCCACCGCCGCTTCCGAACATGACAGTGATTTCCTCGGTAAACAGCATAATAAGGACAAAGATCACAGCCAGCAGGATGTAACTGTATTTCAGCATTTTTTTACAGAGAACCCGGATTCCCACGTAGTCCTTCTCTCCGAAAAGGATTCCTGCCACATTGGGGATCACACCGATGATTCCACCTGTAAGCATCTCGACGATCAGTAGCACATTGTCACAGACAGTAAATACTGCCATACCTTCCTCGCCCAGCTGGTTCATGATAATGGTATTCAGTCCAAGCGCCTTTACAAAATTAGCTGCCATAAAGATCAGCATTGGCACGCCTGTGATGATTGCTTCCTTTGTGATTCCAAGTTCGCCCGGCTTTAGCAGGATCAGGTGGAGGTTTCGCTTATCAGAGCGGATATAAAGCACAAAAATTCCCATTGCAAACAGGAAACCAAGAACAGTTGATAAGGATGCACCTGTAATTCCTAGCGGAGTATATCTGAGGAATATATAGTCCAGCACAAGATTGATCACATTGGCTGCGATAAGGTAGCTGATGCCAGCTCCGGATGATTCTCCACCCCAAGGTAATTGACCATCATCAGTCCAATTCCGATCACCGGTGCCCCCAGCATACTTACACGTATGTAATCTCTGGTATAACCGGTCAGGACACCGTCACCTGATACCAGAAGTCTGGCAACAGGTTCTGCTGCAGGAAGGGCGCAGATTGAAAAAATGATCCCCACCACAAGTGTTACTATAAATGTGGCAGAAAACAATTTCGATGCTCCTTCTTTGTCTCGTTTGCCAAGCATGTTTCCCACTGCTATGGAACCGCCGATACCAAGGCAGTAACCTGTCAGCTGAACGATCGTCTCCACAGGCAGGCTCAGGGTAACTGCAGACATTGCCTCCACCCCGATCAGGTTACTTACAAATATCGTATCTACGATATTTCCCAGCTGAAGCGCCAGAGACATCATAATCCCCGGAACAATATACTTGTTCAGCTTCGCATTCAGCAGTCTGTTATTTCTCTCTTCCATCGCTTCCTCTCCTTTGTTTTCAGTTTTTTCAAAATATTATGCCGTAAAACTGTAAGATATTTAAATTTTATCATTTAGTACGATAAATAGCAAGTTAATAAAAGGTGCAGAAGGGATAATAAAGCAAATAAAGTTACTGTTCACTCCGTTCACAGTAACGTAGCCAAAATTCATCCAGATTGCTGCGGCAATGATTTGGCTTGTATGTCTCGGGATTTGGCATATTCATGCCAAAACACCTCGCGGGATAGTGGTGTGTGAACAGTAACCAAATAAATG
>ENA-OQDD01000926-OQDD01000926.1-human-gut-metagenome-genome-assembly--contig:-NODE-926-length-10526-cov-1.872392_pt1 | contig 10526 bp, 14 predicted proteins | sample MGYA00242507_ERZ504598 | MGnify/ENA primary metagenome ERZ504598 (study PRJEB26092, sample SAMD00036318) | human gut metagenome | host: Homo sapiens | study: EMG produced TPA metagenomics assembly of... | reverse complement strand
GATAAAAGAAAGTGCCTGTATGTTGTTGTTTTTTGTTTTGACAGCAGGAGTGCATTTGATATTTTTTCAAAACAATGAGTATCATTGCAAACATAATAATGCTTTATGTGATTTCGGGATGTTATGAAAAAGCTCGAAGAAAACGGCTATTTGTGACGTTGCTGATTTATGGGGTTAATATAGGATGCGATTTTTTAGCAATTAACTTATTGACGAATTATTCTGCTACACAAAGTTACGAAGAAGGAATTTCGTATGGTACTGTTGTTTTGATTATGTTTAGTGAGATTGCAGCTGAGAAAATACTTATGAAAAATAAAGAAAAAAAGGATATGCCACATGAGAGTATTCTGATGTTTATTTCTTTTATTCGGTATAGCTCAGGTAATTATTATTGATAAAGGTGTAAGAAACAGGATTTTATTATGTAGCATCCGGAATATGTATTCTAATGACAATTTTATTAGTCTTTTATCTTTATGATGTTTTGGTGAGTGCATATAGAAAACTGGAAGAACAATCTCTTATGGAAAAACAAATGCTCATTTATTCTCATCAGCTGGATGTGCTGATGCAATCGGAAGAGAAAGTAAAGGCTCTACGCCATGACATGAAAAATCATCTGGGAGAACTTGCACTTATGGCTGCAAATCAGAATAATGAAGAAATCCGGAAATATATACATGACATGGGGGAGTATATGCAGAACCAGTCTGAACTGGTCAGCTGTGGGAATAAGAATCTTGACAGTCTGCTGAATTATCTTCTGGGACAGGCAAAAAAGAAGTTGAATCATGTAGAGTATGAGGTACGGGTACCATCTGATTTGTGTATATCAGCATTTGATCTAAATGTGATTTTGGGAAACCTGACAGAGAACGCAATAGAAGCAGCAGAACAGACGAAAGATAAATGGATGTCAGTGGATATATACTATGAAAAGGGCATGCTTTCCATGGAAATAAAAAACAGCTTTCAACATGAATTGGCTGTAGAGAAAAATAAATTATTGTCAACGAAGGAAGAAAAAGGACATGGCATTGGTCTTGCAAATGTCAGGAAGATGGTAGAGAAATATCAGGGATTTATGGATGTTTCGAATACAAATCAGATTTTTATTGTAAAGGTAATGCTGTACTTATAAATTATGTAGAATCTATAAAAGATAGTGTAGTGGAGGACTGCGCTGTCTTTTATTTTGCAGAAAATTAGTCAAGAGGGAAAATATTGTGACAGAAAACCTTATAAAAAACCACAATATGTTCTGAAAAAACGAATTTCGCCAATTTATATATGAATTTCGTCATTTTAGAAAATTTTGCAATAAATATGATATTATTCAAATACAAATGATGAAAAAAAGATATAGAGCTATTGTAGCTTATATGATGAAGTGACTGGTATATTTTTTGCTTAATTATATAAAAAATATGGAGAAATATATTATTATGAAAAAAGTAAATAAATTTAAATTACTGGCAGCAGGGCTATTGATAGGAGTTGCTTTTTGGCTGTTAGGATCCGATTTCTTTACATTCATGATATGGTGGGAAATTTTATGGATTCTTGGATTGGTATTTATGCCGATAACGGCTCAGATATTCAAAGGTTTTGATGATAATGGATGGATGTATTCAAAGGTTATAGCAATAGTGATATGCGGATATGGAGTATGGATTTTGACTTCTATAAAAGTGGTTCACTTTACCACATTGAGTTCTGTCGTAATTACTACCTTATGTGGGGGGAGCAGTATTGCTTATGGAATATATGGAAAACAAAGAAAGATTTTTCCGTGGAAACATAAGGAACTTGTTTATTGGGAAGAAGTGATTTTCTTTGTTGTATTTCTTTTATGGACATATATGGCAGGATTTCATCCGGCAGCTCATGGAACTGAAAAATATATGGATTTTGGTTTTATGAAGTCTATGATGCATAGCACAACACTTCCGTCAGAAGATATGTGGTATGCTGGCAAATCTTTTAACTACTATTATGGTGGTCAATATTTTGCGGTGTTTCTTACGAAACTTACAGGAACAAAGGTAGAGATTACATACAATCTTATGCGTACCATGATAGCTGCATTTGCGTTTGTATTGCCATTTAGTCTTGTGCGTCAGATGCTTAAGGATAAATTAGGTAAAAGGGGAAGAGCATGGATAACAGATTTTGGAGGTATTTTAGCAGGTTTATCTGTATCATGAGTGGAAACCTTCATTATATTATATATGGAAAAATTTTTACATTACTGGGGATAAGAGAAGATTACTGGTTTCCAAGCACAACACGATTTATAGGATTTGATCCACCTGTGACAGGGGACGAGACAATTCATGAATTTCCTTCATATTCTTTTGTTCTTGGGGATTTACATGCGCATGTGATTAATGTGTTTTTTGTTTTGGCAGTATTGGGGATTTTATATGCATGGATAAAAAGAAATTCCGGTAAAAGCTGGAAACAGAAAGAGATATTTCTGCTGGGACTGTTCCTTGGAATTTTCCTGTTTTCAAATACATGGGATTTTATGATTTATTATGTTGTAATATGTGGAACACTGTTTTTGGAAATTTGAAGAGATATCTTAATTCTACAGATATGAAACCTTCAGATATGAGAACCGGTATAAAATGGAGCGTTGTGCAATGGATAGAACTTCTGCTGACTGCGGTGTTTGATTTCGTTACCATTCCATTTACAGTTTAAAAGTGTTATGGTACAGGGAATCGGAATAGTGAAAATTCATACGGCGTTTTATCAGTTTTGTGTATTATGGGCTTTTCCATTGCTTATATGTGGATTATTTGTCGTATCTACGCTGATAAAAAATAGAAATTTTAACAAATAAAAAAACCAGGAATTTATTTTACAAAATTAATGTTTCTGATTTATACGGAGTTGTACTTTCTCTTTGTGCAATGGGACTAATATTGATTCCGGAAATCGTTTATGTAAGAGATATCTATGAAAAAACAGCACCAAGAGCAAATACTATGTTTAAGCTGACTTATCAGGCATATATACTTTTTGCACTTATGATGTCGTATATTTGGTATTTTTTGTGGCAGACAGAATAAAAATTTTGCAAGAAACTAAATTGGATAATAGATATGAGAAAAAGGTAAGATTATCAAAAGTGCAGATAACCGTTGGGGGAATTGGCAATAATACTTCTTATATCTACCTGTGGATATTTCATAAATGCTACAACAAATTGGTTTACAGGTTTTCCTCTGAAAAATAAATACCAAACTCTCAATGCAACTGCTTATCTAGAAAATGCCATTCCTGAAGATGCGGCAGCAATACGATGGCTGAATAAAAATATAACAGGTCAGCCAACTGTTCTTGAAGCTTGCGGCGACAGTTATAAAGACTATGACAACCGGGTTTCTGCTATGACAGGATTGCCGACGGTATTGGGATGGTATGTTCATGAATGGTTATGGCGAAATAATCTTGATGAAGAAAACAAAAGAAGAACAGACGTGGAAACTATTTATAACTTCAACAGATAAAAAAGAAGTACAGGAACTGCTTGATAAATATGAGGTGAATTATATTTTATTGGAAGCTGTGAATATCAAAATATGAAGGGGTTAATGTAGCACTTTTAAGTTCATTGGGAGAAATAGTTTTTAAAGAGGAAAATACAATGATTGTGAAGCTGTAATAAAACAGATTTCCCAAAGAAAACAGCCACATAACCGAGAGAATATATTGATATTCATTGGATATATGTGACTGTTTCTTTTTATTTTTTATGAGGTGACTTCTCGTTCAATTCTAACTGCTGTCTGGTAATTCCTGTAATTGAGGCAGATAAATCTGATTGATTTGGTTAAATTACAGAGCACTTACTCCGTCATCATCATAACGGTCATATTCAGCTCCCTCATATCCGATCATGCGGATCGTAGCCGGATTGATATCCTTTACTGTCTGCGCAACATCAGCAACCGGGATTGCTTTTCCTTTGCGAATAAACAGTGGAACTTCATTCAGGGCAACTTCTACATAGTGATGTCCTTTTTCAAGAATCTCCTGAGAAATTGTTCCGTCAGGCAGGAATTTTACGAACATCATTCTTCCGGCAGATATACATAGCGGCCTTTTGCATTCTGTGTATAAACAGGTGCGATCATGATTTCATTTCCAAGAAGCAGCTGATCTTCTACCTGAGTTGCGAAAGCATCGTCTGTGTAATCAAATGCCAGTGGGCGGAACATCATATCATCGTTTAATGCCGCTTTCATGTATTCACTGTATAGATATGGAACAAGGCGATATCTGACACCGATCACATGGCGGAAGTCTTCGATATTTTCAAACTGGTAAGCTTCCTGTTCTCTGGTTCCCAGAGCGGAGTGGTTTCTCATAAGAGGTGTGAATACACCAAGTGCCAGCCAGCGCAGTACCAGGTCACGTGTGGTATCTGCACCGAATCCGCCCAGATCTGCTCCTGTGTAAAGGAAACCGCACATATTCAGGGATGGAAGCATCTTTAAGTTCAGAAGGATGTGTGACCACCAGGATTTATTGTCTCCCATCCAGATTCCACCGTATCTGTGCATTCCCACATAGGAGGAACGGGAGAACATCAGAAAACGTTTGCCAGGTGCGATTTTTTCAAATGCTTCACCTGCTGCACGGGTCATGTTATAGCCAAACAGGTTATGTACTTTGTCGTGGCGGATTTTCTGACCGTTTACATTGTGATAGAAGCGTTTGTAATCTTCCGGATTGTTTGCAAGGGCATTTACTTTATCACCGAGTGTAAATCCAGGTGCTTCTTCCTTGTCCATGAAGTTGTCTTTGATGTATTCTTTTAATTCAGCAACGCCTTCCGGTGTACAGAACATTGCAGGTTCGTTCATGTCATTCCAGAAACCGTCGATTCCCTTTGAAATGAGACGTTCGTATTTCTGTCCGAACCATGCTCTGGCATCTGCGTTCAGGACATCCGGGAAATGAGTCCAGCCCGGCCATACGGCGGAAACAAAATCACTGCCGTCTTCACGTTTGCAGAAGTAGTTCTTCTCAACGCCTTCTTCATAAACATCATAGCCAGCCTCTACCTTGACACCTGCATCGATGATCGGGACAAGGTGGATGCCTTTTTCTTTCATTTCATTGACATAGGCCTCAAAGTCAGGAAAGTTTTCCTGATTGACTGTGAAATCTTTGTAGTCTTCCATGTAATCGATATCCATGTATACCATATCGATTGGAATATTGTTTTCACGATATCCGTCAGCTGCTTTTCTGAAATCGTCAGCAGTTGTATATCCCCAGCGGCTCTGACCGAAACCAAATGCGAATTTAGGCGGAATATAGCTTCTTCCGATGATTTTGCGGAACTGTTTTACAATATCGTAAGGAGTTTCGCCCTCGATCACATACAGATAAAGGTCTGCATCCTCACAGGTGATCTTTAACTGGGAAGAGAGTGTGTAACCGATATCGAACTTCAGTTTTCCGGGATAATCAACGAAGAGACCGAAAGTCTGCTTTCCGGAGATTACGAGGAAGTTGTGTGCTCCGTAGAGGGAGATTTTATCTTCTGTATGGTTTGGCTGGTCGGAACAGTTGCTTTCATAAACGTATCCACGTTTGTTGATTCCGCGGCTTGATTCGCCCAGACCATAGACAACATCGTTGTCATCCATGTCATAAGTAAAAGAGAAGCCGTTCTCTGTGGAGATAGTTCCGTATGCAGGAGTTCCCTTAGAAGCCGGGATGGAAGTTACGATGGCATCGGTTTCAAACGGGGTTCCGTAAGTATATTTCTGAATCATTTTGTCATATCCTCCCTAGGTTGAAAATGGTCAAGCGGATAAAATCATCCGCTTTGCTATGCGGCGCTACACCGAATAACTGAAACGCTTAAGTACTGTTAGAAAATACATAGGTGTTTTCCTTGATTTCATATTTACAATAATAGAGGTTTGAGTGGGGAAATGCTACTGAAATTATGACAAATTTATACGTTATTTTGACTTTTTAACCGAATCAAGTAAGTCCCCTTCTTCAATTACGAAAAGCAATGAGCAGTGGAGTGGATAATTTTAGCTGCTTGCTCTGGCAACTTGTTGTGCTTTAATGCTTTATCTTAATAGAATTTTTCTGTACATACGGTGAAAAAAGTGCTAAACTGTTATTATTACACGAAAGAAAGGTTTATTTAACATGCTTCAGACAATTGAATCCATCAATAACGTCGTAAATAATTTTATCTGGGGTGTCCCGGCTATGATCTGTATTATCGGCGTAGGGCTTTACCTGAGCTGCGGACTGGTTTTGTCCAGATCCGCAAATTCCCGTATGCGCTTAAAACCACACTGGGAAGAATTTTTAAGAAAAAAGAGGCCTCTGACGGTTCCATGACACCTTTTCAGGCAGTCTGTACTGCGTTGGCAGGTACAGTAGGTACTGGAAATATCGCCGGTGTTGCCGGAGCTATCGCCATCGGCGGACCGGGAGCTGTATTCTGGATGTGGGTTTCCGCGCTCCTTGGAATGTGCACGAAATTTACAGAGGTTACCCTGGCAGTACATTTCCGTGAGAGAAACAGACATGGAGATTATGTAGGCGGACCTATGTATTATATTAAGAATGGTCTGGGAAAGAACTGGAAATTTCTTGCAGTTCTTTATTCTGCATTCGGTGTATTGACTGTATTTGGAACAGGTAATGCCACGCAGGTAAATACCATTACAACAGCAATTGATACAGCTCTTATTAACTTTAATGTGATCTCAGAGTCTTCCACAGGCAGACTGAATCTGATCCTTGGAATTGTGATCACGCTGCTGGTTGGTATGGTACTGCTGGGTGGTATCAAGCGAATCGGAAGTGTTTCCGAGAAGCTGGTGCCGTTTATGGCATTGTTTTATATTGCACTTGCATTGGGCGTTGTGATCTTAAATATCGGAAGAGTTCCGGCAGTTTTCCATGATATTGTTTATGGAGCTTTAATCCGTCAGCAGTGACAGGTGGTGTGATCGGAAGCTTTTCCTCAGTATGAAAAAGGGTGTTTCCAGAGGTATTTTCTCCAATGAAGCCGGACTTGGTACAGGGTCTATCGCTCATGCCTGTGCGGATACAAGCAAACCTGTAAAACAGGGTATGTTTGGTATCTTTGAGGTATTTGCAGATACGATCGTGATCTGTACTCTGACAGCACTTGTAATCCTTGTAAGCGGCGTGCCGGTAAATTACGGTGCAGCGGCAGGTGCAGAACTTACAATTTCCGGATTTACTGCTACATATGGAGGCTGGGTTTCCATCTTTACGGCAGTTGCCATGTGCTGCTTTGCATTTTCAACGATTATCGGATGGGGACTTTACGGAGCACGTTGTATTGAATTTTTATTCTCTGCAAAAGTTATCCGCCCATTTATGATCGCCTATTCATTAGTGGCAATCATTGGTGCAACTGTAGATCTGGGACTTCTCTGGAGTATTGCTGAGACATTCAACGGTCTCATGGCAATCCCCAACTTAATTGGTGTATTCCTGCTTTCAGGAACCGCCATTACACTTACAAAAGAGTATTTCGCACAGAATGATAAAAACAGTCTGGAGAGTTTTCTTCAGGCTGTTTATTAGTTTACCTGATGCTTGATGTTAGGTTATTGTTCAGACCCTTGCATAGGGCATTAGTAAAAATGACGAATTTTAAATTTTTTTATTGATGTTATGTACTGTTTTTTATCCGTCATTTTTACTTTATCCACAACCACCCGGATTCGCTTTTTTGCGGCTTTTCCCTTATAATGTGTATATAGATTTCAACGATTTCAGGAGGAAGTGAGTGGACATTGAACTTATTCTATTCACTTCCCTTTTGTATTTCATCAGGAGAAAGCAGGCATAGAATATTTTTACCATAAAAATGTGATGATCCAACTATGATCTGACAGAAAAATAACAGATTAAAATATAAATCAGCTGTTCTTTAAGTGAAAATGTTTTCAGTACTTCGTTCTTCCATACATCTTCAGGATAAACATCGCCCAGATAAGTATCCCGTCCACAGTACAGTCCATAAAGAAGCAGCCTTTTTCCCTCTCGGACAGCCTCCGGTTCCATGATTAGTCCCCAGCGAAGCTGATCCATCAGATGAAGATAAAGAGACACACATAAAACCAGATTGCTGTTTCTGTTTCGCGATAGAAGTATTCCTTCCAGCTCAGAAGCTTTCTTAAAACTAATATTGTATGCATGAAAAAGAATCTCGTGCTCTGTATAAAAATCCCACAGAGTTCCCGGGGTGATTCCATATCTGCCAGTACGAACAAGAACCTGAAACTGTCTCGGACCACAGGCAGCTGTCTGTTTCATCAGGGCATGTTTTACTGCCATACGGACTGCCCTGCCAATCAGCTCTCCAAGCTTGGAATGTCCGGAGGCATCGGTAAGTGTCAGCTCTCCCTCCATAGCCGAGGCAATCACCATTCCGTCAGTACCAGAACCTGTCGCGATTTCTTCTGAATAACAGCTTCCAAGTAAGAGATGTGAAACGGCCGCTGCTTTTGCCTCCGAAGCAATCATCATTGAGCGGACCATGGCTGCCTCTGTAACATTCTGATTGATATAGATAAAAACATTGATCGTACCGGGTGGCAGCATCTCGTAAGCGCCGTTTCTTTCATAGTAAGAAGAAGGATCTCCCGGACACATTCCGTTTGAATCAATTCCCCCTGTAACAGCAGCAGTCACGGATAACTCCTGATAACAGATTTTCTCAACAGCACACAGTTCAGTCCATGCCGCTGTGCTGAGTGCGGTTGCTGTCTGCGGATCAATTCCCAGCTCTTTTGTATGAATGTTCAGGTCTTCCTCATAGGTGTTTCCAAGCATTTCACATTCATAGGCACCATTCATGCAATTGATATTTAAAGCATGCGTGAGATGAGCAGTGATCCCGCCATTAAGAGGACTGGTGCTAAGAACCCTTGTTTTTCCCGGAAAAGAAAAAACAGTACATCCCTTCTTTTGAAAATAAGTAAAAGTATCATTCATAAACATTCCTCTTTTTTGTCTGTTCAATACAGATTTTGTTGTTATTAGGAAAAGTATTCTACTTTGAATCCTGACTGCTGGCAGTATCTGTCTACTTTAGAACCTTTATAACAGCGGATCGTAGCCGCTTTGTTGATGATCCATTCCCCGATAAATTCAGGATCATGGCGAATCTCCAGATACTGCAGGCGGTTACATCCATGAAAGATCCATTTTCCAAGGTATCTGACATTGGGCGGAATCACCACAGAGGTCAGATTACAGCACTTAAAAAAAGCACTCTCATCAAGAACTTCCAGCGAATCAGGCAGCTGCAGCGAATCCATTCCGCAGAAATAGAAAGCCTGCTTTCCGATAACCCTTAAATCCCCCCCCCGGAAAAGAAATACAACTCAGTTTCTTACATTTATAAAAAGCCCTGTCATCGATTTCTTCCAGAGAGGCAGGGAAAACAACTTCCGTAAGAGTAGCGCATTCTGAAAAGGCATTCGGACCGATAAATGTCAGTTTGCTGTTCGGGGCGAACTCCAGACTGTTCAGTTTTCGGCCATTGTTAAATGCATTTTTTGGAATACTGGTAAGGCTGGCGGGAATTTTGACTTTTTCAGAGAAATGCAGTCTGAAAATACCCCTATGCCAAGTTTTTGCAGATGTTCAGGAAGCTCTATTCTGCTTAACCGGGAACATCCCTGAAAGGCTTTGTTTCCAATCTGTTCCATTTCATAGGGAAATACCACAGAACGAATATCAGGTCTGTTAAAAAAGGTTTCTGCTGAGATAGAGCGGCAGTTTTGTGGAAGTTCCATATTCTTCTCAATATACTGTCCGCAGTTACGACGCGTAAGTGTCAGAGAATTTGACATAAAAAAATACTCCTTTGCTGATAGACAATGTTGTTTTCTCTGCATGGGAGTAGTATGGACTATGATAAAAATAACAAGGTACCGATAACTGCTGGTGTTCTATATTCCTTAAAAGGAACAGAGAAAACATATGTAAGGATGATACTTCTGTAAAAAAGAGAACACTAAAGAAGATCACCCTTCCATTTCCTATTGCGTGTAGTTAATGGCGGCAGTTTATAGCAGGTATTCTGACTCACGCAGTAACGCCATGTCTCTCCTTCTCGCATAACGATGCAATGGATATGAGATATGGCTGCACGTATACAGCAGCACGACTGTTCAGGATTCTGACCTGATTCCCTCTTAGCTGAAAGTCCGACATTTCTATACCGTGACTGACAGAACTAAAAACCGGTAATTGTCAATGAATGTTCGATTAAATTGTATTATACACTTTTTTGGAGAAAAGACAACAAATTTTTTGAGGGGGAGACAAAATCAGGGAGGGGACGCGCAGGGAAAGCGTTTCTTTTCTGTGCGCTGGTTATTGGATGTGTGGGGATTTGTATGATTTGCAGGTAATGTTTTTGGTTTTGAATAATTGCGCGTCGCATTCTCGTTACTTTAGGAAGAAGTTATACCAGCCAG
>ENA-OQDD01000925-OQDD01000925.1-human-gut-metagenome-genome-assembly--contig:-NODE-925-length-10529-cov-1.386368_pt1 | contig 10529 bp, 14 predicted proteins | sample MGYA00242507_ERZ504598 | MGnify/ENA primary metagenome ERZ504598 (study PRJEB26092, sample SAMD00036318) | human gut metagenome | host: Homo sapiens | study: EMG produced TPA metagenomics assembly of... | reverse complement strand
TGATAGGACATTTTTCGGCACGTATACGAAGATGAAAATATCTTGCTTCAAGAAGCATCCGCTATTTTTCCGGATACTCAGCTTGCCAAAGAAACACTTTGTGTATCGGTTATGAATTAAACTTTTCGTATCTTTGGCAGTCTAAAACAACAAATGCGAATAGAAATTTATGACCCCTTCCTATAATGAACGCGAAGTGTTGGCTCTTCTACAAGAAGAAAGCACACAAAAGCGGGGATTTGAGATGATTGTTACCCAATATAGCGAGCAGTTGTATTGGCAGATTCGTCGTATGGTCCTCTCTCATGAAGATGCCAATGATTTACTTCAGAATACTTTCATTAAAGCATGGATTAATATAGATTATTTCAGGGCAGAGGCTAAACTCTCTACCTGGCTCTATCGCATAGCCTTGAATGAATGCCTCACTTTTCTGAACAAACAACGGGCTGCTTCCACAGTCTCTTTGGATGACCCCGAGGCAGATGCACTTCAAAAGCTTGAAAGTGATCCTTACTTCTCCGGTGATAAAGCAGAGATGGCTTTGCAAAAAGCCTTGCTTGCCTTGCCGGAAAAACAACGTATGGTGTTTAACCTGAAGTATTACCAGGAAATGAAATACGAAGAGATGTCCGATATATTTGGTACTTCCGTAGGTGCCTTGAAGGCTTCCTATCACCATGCCGTGAAGAAAATAGAAAAGTTTTTGGGTGAGGAGTATTAAACCTTTGCCACAAAACAATGTCTAATTAAACAGAAAGGAGAAAGCTTATGAAAGAAGAAGATAAAATACAGAAAAAGATAGGGACGGAAAATCCTTTCCGCGTTCCTGAAGGCTACTTTGAGAATCTTACTTCAGAGGTAATGAACCGGCTTCCCGAAAAAGAGAAACTCATTGCTGTGCAGACAGAGCTACAATGTGCAGAAGGTAAGGCCTTGGTTGTATATGACCGCCATGTTTATAGGTGCGGCATTGATTATCCGTGTAGCTTCTTCGGAGCATACTCCATCTGTAGAGCGTATGGCTGCTGATGATACGGAAACAGAAATGGAATATATTAATATGGCCGTAGAGAATTCCATGCTGGATGATTATTCATTGTATGTTTATTTGGCAGACTCTGATGCAGAATAAGGTAACAACACTCAACTATTTAAAAATGAAGAAACTAATTGTTTTATTGGTTATGATATGTGGCATTATGCCTCTGCTTTGGGCTAGCGATGGATGTGACCAGCATCTGTCACCTGAAGAGTTTCGTGCCAAACAAAAAGCGTTTATAACGGAGAAAGCCGGACTGACGAGTGAGGAGGCAGCCAAGTTCTTCCCATTGTATTTTGAATTGCAGGACCGGAAAAAGCAGCTAAATGACGAGGCTTGGAAGTTGCTTCGACAAGGGAAAGATGAAAAACAACCGAAGCCAGTATGAGGAAATTATGGAAGGTGTATATGATGCCCGTATCGCTTCTGACCGGTTGGACAAGACCTACTTTGATAAGTTCAAGAAAATATTGCCTTGTAAAAAGATTTATCTGGTGCAAAGGGCTGAAATGCGTTTCCACCGTGAATTACTGAAAGGCATGCATAAAAAGGGGGGATGCTTCTCCACGAAAAACACAAGGAAAAAGATGAATAGTGAATGAATACAAATAAGGAAGGTTGCCACAATGATGTGAGCAACCTTCTTTTGTTAATGATAGATACCTCGCTTTAGCCAGCTAAACCTGACCTTTAGAAGAATCATCTTGTTTGCTTTCTTTTTCCAATGCTTTCGCTTCATTCCATAGCTTATCCATTTCTTCCAGCGTCATGTCATGGAGATTTTTACCCTCCTTGATGCTGTGTGCTTCTACATAGTTGAATCGGTTGATGAACTTCTGGTTGGTGCGTTCCAGTGCATTGTCCGGATTGATTTTGTAGAGGCGGGCAGCATTGATGAGGCTGAACATGACATCGCCGAATTCGCTTCAGCCTTTCTTTATCCATGTGGGCGACTTCAGCTGGAATTCCTGGATTTCTTCTTTTACCTTATCCCACACTTGCTCGCGTTCCTCCCAGTCAAATCCTACATTGCGGGCCTTGTCTTGGATACGATAGGCCTTGATGAGTGAGGGTAGGGCAGCGGGTACACCGCTCAGCACTGTTTTGTTCCCATCTTTTCCTTCAATTTTAGCTGTTCCCAGTTTTCAGAAACCTGGCCTGCGGTTTCGGCCTTTACATCGCCGAAGACATGGGGATGGCGGAAAATAAGTTTCTCACAAAGACGGTCGCATACGTCTTTCATATCGAAATCATCGGTTTCGGAGCCTATCTTTGCGTAAAAAGCCACATGCAGCAGCACATCGCCCAGCTCTTTGCAGATGTCATTCTTGTCATCGCGTATCAGGCGTCACAAAGTTCATAAGTCTCTTCGATGGTATTGGGGCGCAGGCTTTCGTTGGTCTGCTTGCGGTCCCAGGGACATTTCTCGCGCAGCTCGTCGAGTATGTCGAGGAAGCGGCCGAAGGCTTCCATCTGTTCTTTTCTTGTATGCATGATTTTGAAATTTAGTTTTTCCATTCTTCGTATGAGATAAGCAAGCCTATTACTTCCGAATAGTTCTTGCGTCCGCTTTGAATCTTGTTTCCTTTAAGGTACAAGTCGTAGATAAGTTCTGGATGTCTCCGATGAGCGGACTGTATTTCTCCATCCAGTATTGCTGGTTCTTTTGGGCCAGTTCTATGATTTCAGGACGTATCCGGTTGAAAAGTTCTGCGTATTCTTCTTCGCTCATCAGTCGGCGGGCATTGCCCAGCACATGTGGGAGTACGGAGAAATACCCACTGAAACGAATCTCTTTCACCTGCGAACGGGTGCAGACCTGGTAAGCGTAGAAGTTGGCTTCTGCCTCGCTGGTGATGCCTAAAAAGTGTGCCAGCTCGTGGGCATAAGTAGCAGGATATTGTGGTGGAAGCAAATCGCCGTTCAGCGTGAATTCGCAGAAGAAAGGTCCCATGCTTCCCGTAACACCGACCATGGAAATGAACGGAGTGAAAAGCATGGTCTTCACGCGCGGAGAGGAGTGGGGAGGGCGATGTATCCCCAGCGTATCGCTGATTTGGTTGTATCCGTGTACGCTTTCCCGGCAGACCAATGGTTCGTCAATGGAGGTGACATCTGTATAGGAAGCATTCAGCTTGTCTATATAGTTGTCTACAAATGACTGAAAGATTTCGGGAGTATAGGCAGTATAAGGAATGTTTGTCCTGCCATAGAAATCTTTCTGTGAGTAGTTCAGTCCCCATGCCAGATAGAACCATGCATATATCCACAGCAAGTATTCCATTTCGTTCAGCAGAATCTGTTTCCACTTTTTCTTTTGGATATAGCGTGCCCTGATTGGATTGAAAAGAAGTCCGAGTACACTGAGGAAAATAAACAAGTCGCCTATGGCAAAAGGCATGAGTTTTGAAAAGGAGGACAAGAAATGAGAAATCACCGGATATACAGACTGTGCATATACTTCTCCCAATATTGGAATGAGCTGCGTTGCCCATACAACAGACAGTAATACGATTAATACGACATACCGGATTTTCAATTTGTCTCTCATTTTTATTTTCAACCTACCATTAAGAGGACTATCGACCTCTAACTCCTAAGCCCGGAGGGCGATAACTCCCTTTAACTCCTACTAACTCCTGACTCATTTTGTAGGGACAAAAATATATATTTAAATTTTAATTCATTAATTTTGCGCCCGTTATTCGCAATAAATTAATTATAGAGATTTAAAAACATGGAATTAGCAAGTAAGTACAATCCCGCTGACGTGGAGGGAAAGTGGTACCAGTATTGGTTGGACCACAAATTATTCAGTTCGAAACCCGATGGTCGTGAGCCTTACACCGTCGTCATCCCGCCCCCCAACGTCACCGGTGTGTTGCACATGGGACACATGCTTAATAATACCATACAAGATATTCTGGTACGCCGTGCCCGCATGGAAGGCAAGAATGCCTGCTGGGTGCCGGGAACCGACCATGCATCCATTGCTACCGAGGCCAAGGTGGTGAACAAACTTGCCGCACAAGGCATCAAGAAGACAGACCTTACCCGCGACGAGTTCTTGAAGCATGCCTGGGAATGGACTGACGAACATGGCGGCATCATCTTGAAGCAGCTCCGCAAGCTGGGTGCTTCTTGCGATTGGGATCGTACAGCTTTTACTATGGATGAGAAACGCAGTGAAAGCGTGCTCAAGGTTTTTGTTGACTTGTATAACAAAGGTCTGATTTATCGTGGTGTCCGCATGGTGAACTGGGACCCTAAGGCACTGACCGCACTTAGTGACGAGGAAGTAATCTACAAAGAAGAGCACAGCAAGCTGTACTATCTGAAGTATATGGTAGAAGGTGACCCCGAAGGACGTTATGCAGTGGTTGCTACCACCCGCCCTGAAACCATCATGGGAGATACAGCCATGTGCATCAATCCGAATGACCCCAAGAATACCTGGTTGAAGGGTAAGAAGGTGATTGTTCCGTTGGTAGGACGTGTTATCCCGGTTATCGAGGACGATTACGTAGATATAGAGTTCGGTACCGGTTGTCTGAAGGTAACTCCTGCCCACGATGTGAACGACTACATGCTGGGTGAGAAGTACAACCTGCCGAGCATCGACATCTTCAATGATAACGGAACGCTTAGTGAAGCTGCCGGCTTGTATATCGGTATGGACCGTTTCGATGTGCGCGAGCAGATTGAGAAGGACCTGGCTGCTGCCGGTCTGTTGGAGAAAGTGGAAGCCTATACCAACAAGGTAGGTTTCTCCGAACGTACCAACGTGCCCATCGAACCGAAACTTTCCATGCAGTGGTTCCTGAAGATGCAGCACTTTGCCGACATGGCTTTGCCACCGGTGATGAATGATGAGTTGAAGTTCTATCCTGCCAAATATAAGAATACGTACAAGAACTGGTTGGAAAATATCAAGGACTGGTGTATCAGCCGCCAGTTGTGGTGGGGGCATCGCATTCCTGCTTATTTTTTGCCGGAAGGTGGTTATGTAGTGGCTGCCACTCCCGAAGAAGCCTTGGCGTTGGCAAAAGAGAAAACAGGTAATGCCGGTCTTAAACAGGAAGACCTTCGTCAGGACGAAGACTGTCTGGATACTTGGTTCTCTTCCTGGCTGTGGCCTATTTCTTTGTTTGACGGTATCAACAATCCGGGCAATGAGGAAATCAGCTACTATTATCCTACCAGCGACTTGGTGACCGGTCCGGACATTATCTTCTTCTGGGTAGCCCGTATGATTATGGCAGGTTATGAATATGAAGGAAAGATGCCGTTCAAGAACGTTTACTTTACGGGTATTGTCCGTGACAAGCTGGGACGTAAGATGTCCAAGTCGTTGGGTAACTCTCCCGATCCATTGGACTTGATAGAGAAGTACGGTGCCGACGGTGTGCGTATGGGCATGATGCTTGCAGCTCCTGCCGGAAACGACATACTCTTTGATGATGCGCTGTGTGAGCAAGGACGTAACTTCTGTAATAAGATATGGAATGCTTTCCGCTTGGTAAAAGGTTGGAGAGTGGACGACCAGAAACCGGTTCCCGAGGCATCGCGCCTGGCTGCTGACTGGTTTGAATCCAAACAGAATGAAGTGGCTGCCGAGGTGGCTGACCTTTTCAGCAAATATCGTTTGAGTGAAGCTTTGATGGCTGTCTACAAACTGTTCTGGGATGAGTTCTCTTCCTGGTATCTGGAAATCATCAACCTGCTTACGGTGAAGGCATTCCGAGTAGTATCCATGACTGTACCTGCGTTTCTTTGATAACCTGTTGCACTTGTTGCATCCCTTTATGCCGTTTATCACTGAGGAAATCTGGCAACACCTCTACCGTACAGAAGAGGAGATTGAAGAAAGACAAGCCAGCTTGATGGTGGATAGGATAACGATAGACACTGTGGCAGACAAGGAGTTGCTTGTCCGCTTTGAAACGGTGAAAGAGGTTATCAGTAATATCCGTTCCATCCGTTTGCAGAAGAACATTGCCCAAAAGGAAGCGCTTGAGTTGCAGGTTATCGGCGAGAATCCGGTTGCGGCATTCAATGCGGTTGTTATGAAGATGTGTAACCTCTCGTCCGTCAATGTAGTGGAGAATAAGGCCGACGGCGCTGCCTCCTTCATGGTGGGTACCACGGAATATGCCGTACCTCTGGGCAATATGATTGACGTGGAAGCTGAGATAGCCGTATGGAGGCTGAACTGAAGCACAAGGAAGGATTCCTGCAGGGCGTGCTGAAGAAGCTGGGTAACGAGAAGTTTGTGAACAACGCTCCTGCACAGTGCTTGAGATGGAACGCAAGAAGCAGGCAGATGCCGAGAGTATCATCAAGTCTCTCAAGGAAAGTATTGCTGCATTGAAAAAAGCATAATCTGCCATAGCATAAAAAGAAGCTGTCTTAAATATAGAACTGATATATTTAAGACAGCTTCTTTTTTAAGGATATGGATTAAGGTTGTCTGAACAGTTCTGCCACGCACCACAGCAGGCGTGCGGTAGTGTGAGTCCAAATTTCCTTATAGGTACAGTTGTTCTGCATCGGGAAGTAGGGTTCGTCCTCATTTTCGAATGTTTCGATTCCTACGGGCACGGCTCCCACAACATTTCCGGCGTATGCCCCGTAAAGCGGCGGATAGTCATATCCGTCTCCATAAACGGTACTCATGGCAAACGGGTTGTAGCTAATATGTATTCTACCTGGCGGGTTGCAATATCCCTTAACGCTTTGTCGTTGAATAGGCGTGCAAGAATAAAGGCAGCTTTGGCTTTGCCCATGACAACAGCGTGGAATCCCCTGACTGATAGGCGACTGGGAAACGGCGCAGATAGAAATCCTTCGAGAGAGGGGATGCCGTTTGCGCACTTGTGCATTGTATTCTTCCAGGCTGGGAAGCCCTACCTGCTCTCCTTCGCTGGTACAGATTCTTATAATCGGTATTATCCACCTCGTATACGGCGCTTGGCAGTATGCCGTACGGCTCAATCAGTTGTGAAATCCCGCGTAGATAGTCTGCATAGGCTTCACAGGATGCCTTCCACAACGGGACGTCCGGATGGGTAGGGGCATCTGTCAGTAGCATCGAGAGTCCTTCGGCCATCAAGTGCTCTTGGCTTTGGTGATAATAGGCAGGATACGTTTTTTCCGGGAAGATTCATAGAAAAAACCTCGCAGGGGGATTTTCCAGTCGGTACGCTTTTCCAACTGTTGGCCCGCCATGACGGTACGTGCCAGCCGGGTTGCCCAGTCCAGATAGTAAACATCTTGTGTAAGGCGGTACAAACGCATGGCTGTGACGGTGGCAAGGGCATAAAGTTCGGTTTCGTTCTGTTCCGTCCTTTGCGTATCCAGCAGGTCGATGGCGAATTGGAAGTCCTCAATGGCACTGTTCCGGCACCACCGTGCAAACACTGGGTCTTTCTTTTCAAAATGAGGGGCGGCGAGTGCGCAACTGGAAGCGGCTTTCAGATTGTCCGTAGGCGTATTTCGTGCTTCTGTCTGCATGTCGTCTTTGTCACCACGGATATTCTTTGTCCAAATGCCGATAATCAGTCCACCCAGTCGGTAGCCGTCACCGAAGCGGGTACGCAGAATCCAGTTCACTCCCCAGCGTGCCTCTTCCAGCAGGCGTTCGTAGAAGATACTGTCTTTGCTTTGTACGGCACCGGCCATTTCGAGGAGGGCGATGCACGATTCGGCTGTATTTCCCGTTCCTTGAGTCAGGTCGGCTGCATCGTGCCATCCTCCGGCAATGCTCATGCTCCGTCCGTCGGATGATAGGCGAATACATCCTGATGGCATTCCTGATGAATGCCGGGCTGGTCGAAACCGCAACGTTCGGAAAAGAAGAAGTTCAGCGTGTGCCAGGCCGTAGACAGGTAGGCATCTTCCGATGGGGAAAGGCTTTGATTGTACATCACCGATGGAGAGGAAGTATTGTCCGGGCGTATTGAAACTGCTGAAGTCCAGCACAAGAAATCCTTTGTCCTGCTTCTTGTCCTGATTCAGAGGAACTGGCCTTACCTTTGATAAACGGTTTGTCCCGTGGCGGCATCGTGCAGGCTGAAAGTCCTTTCCGGTACGTGCTGCACCAAAGCCTGCTTGCGTGCTCCCGGCTTGTATCCGCTGTGGCAGTAGGCCATTGCATCTTTTCGCAGGTCGAATCCCCGGCTGTTTTCCGCTTCTACCTTTTCGATGCGCATGTCGTCTATGTATAGGCTCATGTGTTCGCTGGCTCCTGCAGGAGCACCTGCCAGCATGATGTTTACCGAAAAGCCGGTGACACAGTCACGGTATAGGTCCGGTATTTCCCATATGATGTGCTGCCATTTGTTGGGATAGACAGTCTCGAAGTGTTGTCCTTCAAAGCGTCCGGGAGTCGGCATGATTTTCTCCCCTTCATTGTATAGGGTGAATCCGGCAAAGGTCAGATAAACGCCCGGTGCATCCACATATACCCAAACGGAAAAGCGGTTGTATTCCCGCAAGTCTTCCCGGTCGAGGGGACGGATAATCTCCGGGGTGGCGTAATTCCGGTTTGTTGGATTCTTCTTGCCCAGGGAGCAGGAGTGTCCAGACGGACACTTCCTTTGCCTGAGACAGTGACTTTACGGTCCACATGTATGGTTCCGGGTCCGGTGTGGCGCAGAGCGCCGAAATCTTCGGCCAGGGGGAGTCCCCTGCTTTTCAATACCTTTTTCTTTTCCCACCGCGTCAGTCCGGCGTGTGCGGGATTAGCTTTCATTATGCGGTGCACATGATTGCTTTGCTGTAATTGTTTCTCCAGTTCCGTATCGGGTTTCCACGGAGCTTGTGCTTGTGCCTGCATGCAGCAGCATGCCAGCAGCAGTGTTCGGATGATGTATTTCATGGTATTCAGTGTTTGGTTTCAGGGTAAGCATGAAAAGGAGCCTTGAACTCCGGACGTAATGTATAAGTATCCTTCAGTGGGAAATCTGCGGGAACTTCTTGAGTGACGGCACCGGTGGCAGCCCATTCGCATCCCCGGAGTAAAGTCACCTGGAAACCGGTGCAGCGCATGGAGTAAGTCATGTTCGGGTCGTTGCCGCAGTGCCCCAGGAGGTCGACGAATATGCGCCCTTTCCCGTAGCTTACTGTCCACATCAACGGTTCATGCCGTCCGCGTTCGTAGGCGGTGGCCAATATTTCCATGTTTCTTACCGGACGCGTAGGCGGGTATATATCTCGTCCTTGAAGTGTTTCCATTGAGGAGGCAATCCTTGGCAGGAGTAGATGATGGGGGGCGCTGGTGTTCTATGACGGTTTCGTGCTGCAAGCGTGGTAGCCGGCATACCCGGAGAGTAGTCGTAGACGTATTGTCCGTCTTTCCAGTACAGATACGGACCGTCCTTTTCGTTGCGTCCGTCCCAGGCCCCCATGCCTATTATCTCGTTGTATTCTTTCCAGTCGGCCATCGGGACGACGGAAGAATGTATCACTACCACACCGCCTCCATCGGCAACGTATTTCTCGAAATTCTTGCGTACGGGCTCTGTCCATGTAGCTCCGCCGTAGTTGATGACGATTAAATCATATTGGTGGAAATCGGGTTTGAAGGTAGCGATGTCTCCACCAAAGTCGGGTGTAAAGGCGAAGTCCACTTTGAACATTCCGCTGTTTTCCAATATCTGCTTCATGGCTTCGCAGGCGCCTTGCCAGTAATGGCTGCCGTCCTGCCCGGCTATCATCATGGTTTTGATTACTTTCTTTTGCTGTGCGTGTGTGTGCGAGGCAGCTCCTATATAAATAAGGAGTACCAGGATAAGTGTCAGTCTTGTTTTCATTTTCCGGAAGATTTAAAGTTTTTGCCAGTAGGGTTCCATTCTATACGGTCGTAGCAGCGTGTGGTGCGCAGATTGTAACCTTGTTCGTCTACGCTGAACTTTCCGTCTTTGAAGTAGGATATGTAGAGCTCGGAGATGCCGTCCTTGTTGCGGTCTTCTACAAGGAGATTGTACTTGTCGGTGACATAAATCTCGTCGGAAATGTATTGTATTTCTTTGGTATAGTTGTCTACGATTGCATAGTAGGCCTTGAAAAGGTCGAAAGTGGGGTAGTGCCCGTTGTCATGTCCGAAAAGCATTACTTCTTCAAGGGCATCGTCCCCGTCCATATTGGCAAGTACGGATTGCTGAAAGGAAAATCCCGGTTTTTGTACTTGTGGAGGGATATTGTCCCATCCTTCCTGATGGGCTGTCACTGAAAATTGCGCTTGTGCATGGATGACGTACACCAGCGCCGACAATAGGATAATCAGTTTTCTCATTGCGTGCATTTTGAGGTTATGATAATAATAGGGTTACTTCTTGCTTATATGACCGGTGGCCCGGTAGTTTTCCCTAACTTTTTTAGAATAATTAATGAATACGGGATATATAGGGACTTAGTGCCTCTCCCATCAGACTGAACCGGTCTGACCCGTATACTGAGAGGTCATAACATCCGCATCCTTCCATTA
>ENA-OQDD01000923-OQDD01000923.1-human-gut-metagenome-genome-assembly--contig:-NODE-923-length-10534-cov-2.229557_pt1 | contig 10534 bp, 13 predicted proteins | sample MGYA00242507_ERZ504598 | MGnify/ENA primary metagenome ERZ504598 (study PRJEB26092, sample SAMD00036318) | human gut metagenome | host: Homo sapiens | study: EMG produced TPA metagenomics assembly of... | reverse complement strand
TGATATTATAATACACGGTTCGTTGGTCAAGCGGTTAAGACGCCGCCCTCTCACGGCGGAAACACGGGTTCGATTCCCGTACGGACTGCTAAGTATTTAAAGCCGGTACATTCATGGAAGCATGATGTACCGGCTTTTTCGTTGTATATATTCATATGAGGCAGAGCTATTTATGAGCAGCTGCAGCTACTGCATACTTTTATTATAAAAGTATGGTATAACATGAAAATTTCTCAATAAGGAAATCTGCCCTTGCAATATACCCGCCGGGGTATATAATGCTCTTGAAGACAGATACCATAAGGGGTATGGTTAGACATGTAAAACAAATGCATAATGCGGAACAAAGAACAAATGGAGGCACCCATGACAGAAAAAGAAACCAAATGCTGTTGCTGCAACCGCAAAAAAGAGCGGTCAGAGCAGGAATATAAGGATCTCATCAACAGACTTAGCCGTATAGAGGGGCAGATCCGTGGAATCAAGCGTATGCTGGATGAGGATTGCTACTGCCCTGACATCATCACACAGGTGGCGGCCGCAAATGCCGCGCTCAACAGCTTCAATAAAGTCCTTTTGGCCAATCATATAAAGACGTGTGTGGCAGATGACATAAGAGCCGGCAAGGATGAGACAATAGATGAGCTTTTGAACACACTACAGAAGCTTATGAAGTAGTATTATAAGAAGGCAGGTATAAAAATGAGTACAATAATCACAATATTAATAATAGCAATAATTGCCGCACTGGTGATTGTGGGCTTAAAGGAGACAATTAAGCATTCAAAGGGCGAGGGCGCCTGCTGTGGCGGTGGAGCCATGAAGGAGGACGAGGAAGCCACAGTACAGCTTACAGGCGAGATAGTCACGAGAGCAGATGTGCACATAGACGGAATGCACTGCATGAACTGCAAGAACTCAGTCACACGCTCGCTTCAGAAGATGAGCGGCGTATCGGCAGCTGTGGATTTAAAGCATGGCGTGGCACATGTTGAGGCAACCAGAGAGCTAAGCGATGAGGAAATCACATTTGCCATCGAAAGACTGGATTTCAAGGTGACAGGAATTGAGAGATTTTAGAAAAGGCTTCTGAATAGTTAGATTCGAATATTAGAAAGAAGGAAATACAGACAGTATGAAGCAATATACAGTTACAGGAATGAGCTGTGCGGCATGCTCTGCCAGAGTGGAAAAGGCGGTCTCTAAGGTTGATGGTGTGACGAGCTGTTCTGTCAGCCTTTTGACCAACTCGATGGGAGTCGAGGGAAGCGCGACAGATGCGCAGATAGTGGAGGCAGTAGAGCAGTCGGGCTATGGAGCGAGTCCCAAAGGCACAGCAACAGAATCAGATAATGACAAAGCAAATAACAGCTTAGAGCAGCTAAAGGCAGCGCAGGATGCGCTTGTAGACAGGGAGACACCGAAGCTTGTAAACAGGCTTATAGCATCGCTCATATTCTTAGTTGTTCTCATGTATTTTTCCATGGGACATATGATGTGGGGCTGGCCGTTGCCTGAGTTTTTCAATGGAAACCATGTGGCTATGGGGCTTTTGCAGCTTCTGCTTACAGTGGCGGTAATGGTCATAAACCAGAAGTTTTTTATCAGTGGCTTTAAGGGCTTGATTCACGGCGCTCCCAACATGGATACGCTTGTTGCGCTTGGCTCTGCGGCATCGTTTGGATACAGCGTGTATGCACTTTTTGCCATGACGGCTGCGCAGGTGAATGGCGATATGGATGCGGTCATGTCATATATGCATGAGTTTTATTTTGAATCCGCAGCATGATTTTGGCACTGATTACTGTCGGAAAAATGCTTGAAGCGCACTCAAAGGGCAAAACAACAGACGCTTTAAAGAGCCTGATGCAGCTTGCCCCAAAGACAGCAACCGTTGTAAGGGATGGCGTGGAGCAGGAAATTTCTGTGGATGCAGTGAAAAAGGGCGATATTTTCGTGGTCAGACCGGGGGAAAATATCCCTGTGGACGGTGAAATAATAGATGGAACAACCGCTGTCAACGAATCGGCACTCACAGGAGAGAGCATCCCTGTGGATAAGCAGCCGAAAGATACAGTAAGCGCTGCAACAGTGAACCAGTCAGGCTTTATAAAATGCCGCGCAACCAGAGTAGGCGAAGACACCACACTCTCACAGATTATACAGATGGTGTCTGATGCCGCAGCGACAAAGGCTCCTATTGCAAAAATCGCTGACAGGGTATCGGGAGTATTTGTGCCGGCGGTTATTACAATTGCAATCATTACAATAATAGCATGGCTTATAGCCGGTGAGACCGTGGGCTTTGCGCTTGCCAGAGGCATTTCGGTGCTCGTGATAAGCTGTCCGTGTGCACTTGGACTGGCAACTCCTGTTGCGATAATGGTAGGAAATGGCAAGGGTGCAAAGAGCGGTATACTCTTCAAGACAGCGGCAAGCCTTGAGGCAACAGGCCGTACACAGATTGTGCTCTTGATAAGACAGGCACCATAACAAGCGGTGAGCCGAAGGTGACGGATATCGTGCCGGATGAGACATTTTTTGAGAAAATCGGCAAGCATGCCGGTGAGTGTCAGCGTAAGGCAGACGATTTAAACCCGTACTCATCAAAAGATAAAGCACTGTGGTCAAGGAAGCTTCTTGCAATAGCCGCATCAGTCGAGGCCAAGAGCGAGCATCCGCTTGCAAAAGCCATTATGGAGCGCGCTAAAACGGATGAAATCGCTGTTGCAGAGGTGACGGATTTTAGCGCTGTTGTAGGAAATGGTCTGACTGCAATACTTGCAGGCAAAATGATAAAAGCGGGAAATCTTGCTTTTGTCAGCAAATTTGTAAAAGTGTCAGATGATATGCGCGCGAAAGCTGTCGAATTTTCAAAGGAAGGAAAAACTCCTCTGTTCTTTGCTGCAGATGACAGGCTTTGCGGTATCATAGCCGTTGCAGATACAATAAAGGAGGACAGTCCGGAAGCTGTCAGACAGCTTAAAAGTATGGGTATCAGAGTTGTTATGCTCACCGGTGACAACGAGCAGACTGCCAATGCCATTGGAAAGCAGGCGGGAGTGGACGAAGTCATCGCAGGTGTGCTTCCGGATGGTAAGGAGGCTGTCATAAGGAAGCTAAAAAACAGGGCAGGGTAGCCATGGTTGGTGACGGAATCAATGATGCACCGGCGCTCACACGTGCGGATATGGGAATTGCAATCGGCGCGGGAAGTGATGTGGCAATAGATGCAGCGGATGTTGTCCTGATGAAGAGCCGCCTGATAGATGTACCGGCAGCAGTGCGGTTAAGCCGTGCTACATTGACAAATATACACGAAAATCTGTTCTGGGCATTTTTCTATAATGTAATAGGTATTCCACTTGCGGCCGGTTTGTGGTATCCTTTATTAGGATGGAAGCTAAATCCGATGTTTGGAGCGGCGGCGATGAGCCTGTCGAGCTTCTGCGTTGTTACCAATGCCCTGCGGCTGAATCTGTGCAGGGTGTATGATCCTAAGCATGACAGAAAAGCAACACCAGATAGAAAAAACAAAACAAATAAACCAAATGAAAGTGAGGAAAAATCAATGACAAAGACAATGAATATCGAAGGAATGATGTGCGGCCACTGTGAGGCAAGAGTAAAGAAGGCACTCGAGGCGCTTGATGCAGTTAGTGAGGCAGCAGTAAGCCATGAGAGCGGAACTGCAGTAGTGACATTAAGCTCTGACATTTCCGATGAGAAATTAAAGGAGACTGTAGAGGCTGAGGACTACAAGGTTACATCAATTCAGTAATCAGTCAGACAGTATAACAATATGAAGAAATATATAGCATTGGTATTGGCTGCAGTGCTGGTGCTTGGGATTTTTACAGGATGTGGTAACAAGGGCAACAAAGAGACAGAATCACAGACAGATGAGAAAGCCACTGAGTCGGTGAATTCTGCAGAAAATAATACTGAGGACAGTACGCAAAGCAGTACAGAAAATCAGAATGTGGCTGACACAGAGCAGCTCACCACAGAAAACGGACAGGAGAGCTCAGTTCTTGCCTGTCCGTCAGTAAACGGTAAGCTGCATGTGGAGGGCAGCAAGCTCGTTGATCAAAATAACAACGAGGTGCAGCTTCGCGGAGTCAGCACACACGGTCTTGCGTGGTATCCACAGTATGTGACCAATGATTGCTTTGCCACGCTGAAAAAAGCTTTGGAGCAAACGTGGTGAGGCTCGCCATGTACACCTACGAAAGCGGTGGCTACTGCACAGATGGTGACAGGCAGCAGCTTGAGACACTTGTGCAAAACGGAGTGCAGTACGCGTTCAACAACGACATGTATGTCATCATCGACTGGCATGTGCTAAACGAGGGCAATCCAAACCGCTACAGTGATGTGGCAAAGACATTTTTTGCCAAAATGGCACAGCAGTATGCCTCATACAACAACGTGATTTACGAGATTTGCAATGAGCCGTGCAAAGGTGCGACCTGGGGAGATGTGAAGTTTTATGCCAGCGAGGTCATTCCGTCAATCAGAAGCTACGACAAGGATGCAGTCATACTGATAGGCACACCTAACTGGAGCCAGGATGTGGATGAGGCAGTCAAGGACCCTGTCACAGGCTATGATAATATCATGTATACACTGCATTTCTATGCCGAAACCCACAAGGAGGACTTGCAAAACAAGCTAAAATCGGCGGCAGACGCCGGACTGCCGATATTTGTATCAGAGTTTGGCATCTGCAGCGCCGACGGAAACGGTCAGGTGGACATAGATTCCGCAAACAGCTGGATCAGCCTGCTCGACAGTTACGGCATCAGCTATGTGTGCTGGAATCTGTCCAATAAGGACGAAAAATCAGCGCTTTTAACAGCTGCCTGCGATAAGACAAGCGGCTTTACCTATGAGGATCTAAGTGATGAGGGCAAGTGGCTGTACGGTGTGCTCACAAGTCATGTGACACAGGTCTTGAATTAACGAAAAGCCTCAGATGTACGGAAAACGGCGCACCTGGCAATGCAGGGATAGAAGCATCCATGCACTCAGCCGGCATGCACATGAGGCAGATGCAGATACTTCTCTCTGGTGGCAAGTCCGCCGCGGATATGGCGCTCGGACTTGTTGATATCGAGAATGTGACGCGCCTTTGCGGCAAGCTCCGGGTCAATGCGAAGCAGCCTGTCAGCATCCGTGATATCCTTGTGCACAGTGGATTTGCTGATGCCAAACTGCTTTGCAGCCTGACGCACCGTGGCATTGTTTTCAACTATGTAGTTGGCGATTTCCACCGCCCTTGTCTCAATATATGATTTCAAAAAATACTCCTGCATATTCTGTTGTTACAGTTTATGCAGGAGTATTTTTAATATTACACACAGGTTGTAATTCTATTTACGTTTTTCGTAAAATAAGAAAACGGTTTCTTAACCGCAGGAAAGCTGTATCTTAAGTGAATTAAGCGTATGCGGATGCGATGAGCTCAATACATTTATCGTATCCAAGCACAGAGCTGTTTAGCACCAGGTCATAATTTTTCCTGCTGCCCCACTCCTTGTCGGTAAAGTAGCGGTAATTTACAGAGCGCTTCTTATCGACATCCTTTAGCAGCTTTTTGACCTCGTCATCGCTTTTTGGTAGAGCTTTTTTATTCTTGCAGCCTTCTCAGGCTTATTTCCCTCTATAAAAACATTCAGCACATCATCCCTGTCAGAAAGAATGTAGTCTGCGCAACGTCCCACAATAACGCATGGCTCTTTTTGCGCAATATCCTTGATGAGCTTCTGCTGAATATTGAAAATCTGGTCGGAAAGAGAAACTCCTGTGATGTCGCGCCCCACAAATGCATATGAAAAAATACTTCCGGCAGGTGCATATTCGCCCTGGTTTGCGACAATCTGCTCAGAGATACCGAGCTCCTTTGCCACATGCTCAATTATTTTTTTATCGTAAAACTCAATGCCGCATTTTTGAGCAATCTGCTCGCCGATAAAGCGACCGCCACTGCCAAACTCTCGGCTTATAGTGATTATTTTAAAACTCATGATGAAACCTCCCAGCCTATAAAAGTGTTTATAATTCATTATAACGTAATTGCACATAAAATCAAAACAGAAATTTATTAAAATCGCTTGCAGATAAGCACTCCGTAATCTATAATGACATAAGAAAACATGTTGCTTTTACGTAATCAATGAGATGGCAGCAGATAACATATGTTATGTTTTTGTTATTGTTTACACCACAGTGTGGCAAACAGCAATTACGTGATGTTTCAAAGATTATAAAACAGCAGCATAGCGAATAAACAATTAGGAGGAAAACATGGATCAGGAAAAGGTCATAGTCATAGACTTTGGTGGTCAGTACAATCAGCTTGTTGCGCGCCGTGTCCGCGAGTGCAACGTGTACTGTGAGATTTACTCATACAAAATAGACATTGAGAAAATCAAAGAAATGAATCCAAAGGGCATCATCCTTACAGGAGGTCCAAACAGCTGTTATGAAGAGGATTCACCATCATACCAAAAAGAGCTGTTTGAGCTGGGAATACCGGTGCTTGGCATCTGCTACGGTGCACAGCTTATGATGCATAAATTAGGCGGAAAGGTAATCACACCGGAGGTTGGAGAGTATGGAAAGACAGAAATCACATATTCTGCAAACGGCGTGATGTTCAAGGATCTGCCATCAGAATCAGTATGCTGGATGAGTCATTTCGACAGAATTGCAGAGGCTGCACCGGGCTTTGAGGTAGTTGCGCACACTGCAGACTGCCCAATAGCCGCAACACAGAATGTCGAGAAGAAATTATATGCAGTACAGTTCCATCCGGAGGTACTTCACACCAAGAACGGAACACAGATGATTTACAATTTCGTCCGTGGCGTATGTGGATGTGCAGGCACATGGAAGATGGATTCATTCGTTAAAAACACAATCGACGAAATCAGAGAGCAGGTCGGTGACGGTAAAGTGCTCCTTGCACTTTCAGGCGGAGTAGACTCATCAGTGCTCGCAGCACTCCTTGCCAAGGCAATCGGCAAGCAGCTCACCTGCGTATTCGTAGACCACGGACTTCTCCGCAAGAACGAGGGTGATGAGGTAGAGGGCGTATTCGGCAAAGGCGGTTCGTTCGACATCAACTTTGTCCGCGTCAATGCACAGGAGCGCTACTACAGCAAGCTTGCAGGCGTCACAGAGCCTGAGCGCAAGCGTAAAATCATCGGTGAGGAATTCATCCGTGTATTCGAGGAAGAAGCTAAGAAAATCGGAAAGGTTGACTTTCTTGCGCAGGGAACCATCTATCCGGACGTAGTGGAGAGTGGACTCGGCGGAGAATCTGCAGTCATCAAATCACACCACAACGTAGGAGGTCTCCCGGAGCATGTCGATTTCAAGGACATCGTGGAGCCACTCAGAAACCTCTTCAAGGACGAGGTACGCAAGGTCGGACTGGAGCTTGGATTACCTGACTATCTTGTATTCCGTCAGCCATTCCCAGGCCCAGGCCTTGGAATCCGTATCATCGGCGAAGTCACAGCCGAAAAGGTACGCATTGTCCAGGATGCAGACTGGATTTACAGAAGCGAAGTGGAAAAGGCAGCAAAAGAGTACAAAGAGGCCCACGGCGAGGAACCATCATGGATGCCAAACCAGTACTTTGCAGCCCTTACCAACATGCGTTCAGTAGGTGTCATGGGTGATGAGAGAACATATGATTATGCCGTTGCAGTCCGTGCAGTCCGCACCGTGGACTTCATGACAGCCGAAGCAGCCGAGATACCGTTTGAGGTACTTCAGACAGTGATGAGCAGAATTATAAATGAGGTAAAGGGAGTCAATAGAGTATTCTATGATTTGACCAGTAAGCCACCGGGAACTATTGAGTGGGAATAAATTGAAAAAGTCTGAAACCCCAGTAATATCAAGGGTTTCAAGGTTTTCGAAGAGCCCGTTGATAAGATTTTGATAAGATTCTACTCGGTACCCTTTATCGTGTGTATCGAGTGGTTTGTGAGTAAAAAGTAATATCTTGTGGCTCGCAAAAATACCATATTAACATTAAACCCCGTACTGACGGATTAAAGTCAGTACGGGGTTTTTGTCGTTTGCAATTATTTTAACTTATCCTTAAACGCTTCAACCATAGCATCGCTGAGATTCTGTGACGGTACTTTCACAAAACCAGAAGTTTCATCATACTTCGGATAGTTATAACGCCACTTGTCATATTCGTCACGGTTAATGTCGCCGTTATGATATTTCTCGGATTGTTCAGCCCACGCATTAAGCATTTCCGAAAGCTCGGCAGCGTCCTTTCCCTTGCGAGGGTCTGCATACATTGAAACACCGTTTTCAGTCTTTACTATTGTCAATCCATATCTATCCTCTAATGTAAACAAGGTGTGCATTAAACCTATGTAGCTGTCGATGTCGGGAACAGAAAGAGCCTGCGGAGATATATCGAAAACCTCTGCAAGTTTATTTGTTAAATCTATTTTTGGTGTTCTTGAGCCGGATTCATACTGTGCCATACGAAATGTCAGCGGTCTTTTCAGGGAAGCCGACCACCTGTCCTAAATATTTCTGTGTCATTCCGCAAAGATTACGAAAGAATCTTATTCTCTCTCCGATTGCCATAAAATTGCACTCCTTACTTATGTAATGTGCAATCAGTATATCATATATGTTTAGTATATGTCAAGTGACATAAAACAAAAAAGTTTAATATTTCATGAAAACCACTTGACATAACGGAATATGTTTAGTATAATAATTAAGCAAATAGCGTTAAGCTGTTTGTAAAAACTGAATATCCGTCATACATCACGGTAATGGTGTATCCGCTCGGGCAAATCGGAATGCGGTCAGAAAGTATCCGACAATAAATAACCAAAACAATTATAAAGGAGGTGTTTTTTATGACAGAAAAGTCTTTTATCAGAGCCGATGAGGTTGCAGAAGAATTGGATGTATCGAAATCTTAATGCATATAAGGTTATAAAACAGCTCAATGATGAGTTGAGTGCAAAAGGATATATCACAGTTGCAGGACGCATCAGCCGACAGTATTTTAATGAAAGAGTTTACGGAGCAGAAAGGAGAGAGGTATAATGCCGGCTTACAAAAACAAAGATAACGGAACTTGGTATGTGATGACTCAATACACAAACTGGAAAGGCGAACGCAAGCCAAAGTGTAAGCGAGGATTTGATACCAAACGAGAGGCGCAGGAGTGGGAGCATACTTTCCGACAACAAAATTCGGGAGATTTGGATATGCCCTTTTCCGCCTTTGTTGAAATTTATTGCCGAGAGCAAAAGCCACGATTAAAGGAAAGCACTTGGCAAAACAAAAGAAAATATTATTCAGCAGAAAATTCTGCCGTATTTTGAAAATTACAAAATCAATGAGATTACAACCAAAGATGTACGAGCGTGGCAAAATGAAATGCTTGCATATCGTAATGAGGAGAATAAGCCTATTCATCATCCTATCTGAAAACGCTGCACAATCAACTTTCTGCCATATTTAATTATGCGGTAAGATTTTATGATTTGCGTAGCAATCCCGCCGCAAAAGCCGGAAATATGGGTAGTGAAGAACGCAAGGAAATGCTGTTTTGGACAAAGGAAGAATATCAAAAGTTCTCCGAAGTAATGATGGATAAACCGATTTCTTATTATGCTTTTCAAATGCTTTATTGGACAGGTATCCGTGAGGGAGATGATGATGATAAAATAAGACTAAATCAACGGAAACCCAGTAAATACAAGGGGTTGAGGCGATTTGGTCCTGAAAAAAACTTGCAACGAATCAACAAATTTATGAAGGAAAGGCCTATCTTTTATAAAAACCTTATTCAGATGAAAGAAAATATTCGCTTTTATCTGAGATGCTTTTACTGTATCACGAAAGTGATGATATTACAATTTAATAGCGAAAACAGGACCGAATTAGCTCGTAATGGATGAAAATCTGTTTAGCTGATTCGGTCATTTTTATTGATTGAAAGGTGATGAAAAAATGGCTAGAATTATTTCTATTGTAAACCAAAAAGGGGGAACTGGAAAGTCCGCATGTACAGCTAATTTAGCAGTAGGATTAGCACAAAAAATATGAAAGTGTTAATCGTTGATGCCGATCCACAGTCTGATGTATCCGCAGGATTTGGATATCGTGATTGTGATGACAGTAATGAAACACTTACAGTTCTTATGGATGCAGTAATGAAAGATGAAGATATTCCTTCCGACTGTTATATCAGACATCAGGCAGAGGGGATAGACATTATCTGTTCTAACATTGGACTGGCAGGTACGGAAGTACAGTTGGTAAATGCAATGAGCAGGGAATATGTATTGAAACAGATTTTATATGGTATCAAGGATCAATATGATGCAGTCATCATAGATTGTATGCCATCATTGGGAATGATTACGATTAATGCGCTGGCTGCATCGGATGAAGTTCTCATTCCGGTTGAAGCGTCCTACCTACCAATCAAAGGATTGCAGCAACTGTTAAAACAAATCGGCAAGGTCCG
>ENA-OQDD01000922-OQDD01000922.1-human-gut-metagenome-genome-assembly--contig:-NODE-922-length-10551-cov-1.856101_pt1 | contig 10551 bp, 13 predicted proteins | sample MGYA00242507_ERZ504598 | MGnify/ENA primary metagenome ERZ504598 (study PRJEB26092, sample SAMD00036318) | human gut metagenome | host: Homo sapiens | study: EMG produced TPA metagenomics assembly of... | reverse complement strand
CTCGTAGGCGAGCGACACGGGGCGCGGCTGCACCTTAAGCTCGGCGATCGCGCGCGCGGCGGCGAGTGCGTCGACGCTCTCGGCGGCAGCCTCGTCGCTACCCGTCAGTACGTTAACCGGGCAAATCGCCACGACACCCGTCGCGCGACCCGGCTCGCCCCGAGCATTCGTACACGTAATACGCCGCGCTGGATCCTTGAGCATTAGGCCGTCAGCAATGGCGCCGCGCAGGCGTCGTTGCGCTCAGGATACCGCCCATCGCAGGCAGCGCTCGAGCACACGGTCCTGAGCCGGGCGGATGCAGGGAAACGGAAGTGCTTTCATGGGCGGTCCTAACGCGCGAGTCGGTTTGTTCGCGGCTTATTATGCCCCAACTTGGCCGCTTGCGTCCAGAGCGTGTTATCGGCAAGCGCGATGAGCACGTTTTGGCAGCGAACGATATCGGCATGGGGCACATACTCGTCGGGCTTGTGTGCGAGCGCCAACGAGCCGGGGCCGTAGCTCATACAATTGCGGTTGCCTGTCTTGCCGGCAATGACGGCGGTATCGGTGTAGCCGGTAAAGAAGCCGACGGTCGTGTCCGCGTCCGTTACGTCATCGGCGGCACGCTTGAGCGCTGCTAGAAGGGAGAGTTCGGGTCGCGCTCGATGGCGGGGCGGTCGCCCGTCACGGTGTAGCTGCATGCAACCGGGGACGGCGGCTTCGGCGACGGCGATGGCATGCTCGACCATATTGATTGCGGCGGCCGTATCGGTCGGCGGGGTCAGGCGCATGTCGACCCAGACTTTGGCGCGGTCGGGTACGACGTAGGGGCGATATCCGCCCTCGATTTGGCCAAACGTGATGGTCGAAGGCCCCAGCTCATCGTGCGCGGGCAGCGCCGCAAACGCGCGACGAAGCGAACACACGACCTCGGCCATGGCGGCGACGGCATCCGCGCCCTTCCAAGCTGGCTCGCATGCGCCGTCACGCCAGCCATTTCAATCTCGAACCACGTACGCCCCTTGTGCGCCACCTGGATCTGTCCGTCGGTGGGCTCGGTGTCCAGCACCCATTCGCGCGAGCTGACCCAGCCAGCATCGATCGCGGCTCTGAGCCGCGCATGAAGTCTTCCTCGTCGACCGAGCAGATGAGCGAAAAGCCGCGGCGTGGCAGCGCGCCATCCGCCGCCACGCGCTCGAGCGTATGGACCAGTGCGGCAATGGCGCAGGCCAGGCCACCCTTCATATCGCAGGCACCGCGGCCATAGAGTTTATCGTCGCGCACAACCGCCCCAAGCGGTTCGATGTCTGCGTCCCAGCCATCGCCCAAGGTGACGGTATCCATGTGGCAGATATAGATCAGCCGCGGCTCGTCGCTTTGGCCCGGCACGGTGACTTTAAGGTTGCGGCGCCCGGGCAGCACTTCGAGCTCCTCAATCTGCACGGCATCGAGCGCAGAACTATCAAGTTGTGCCAGCTGCTGCTCAATGAGCCTCTTAATGAAGCGCTCAATTTCATCCTCATACGCGCCCGGGTCTGAGCTGTCGATCCGCACAAGCTCCTGCGCAAGCCGCCAGGCAAAATCCTCATCAACCATATGCAACCTCACAATCAGTTTGCTTTCCAAACCGATTGTAAGCCTCCTGAGAGATCCGCGACGTGGGCGTGGCAGTATTTACCGTTCGCAGGCCGAGCCAGCGCGTTTGCCGTCCGGGCGGGTTCACAAGCGACGCAGCGGTACGTACCTTCATGGACGACATGCTGTGCGACATATCTGCCTTTCGGTATCACCGGATACCTCCACAGGTCTTGGCAATAATGCCGGACCTGCCCGATTCTGCGGACGATCCGCGCAGGGAGCACCTATGTGAGCATCCGCTCGTCACGCATTTCCTGGGCACCCCGTTACACGTGTTGGCGCAGGGCAGCTGCGGACGTAAGGGCGATCGCATTGTCAGGCATGTTTGGAACGGGGAGAGGCCGTTTGATTCCGTGCGGCAGACGGAGTTTGGCTCGATGTTGCGTCCCCACTCTTTACCCTGCTGACCCTGGCTTCCTCGGTCTCAAACGAGCGTCTAATCATGTGCATGTATGAGATGTGCGGCACCTTTGCCGTGTGCAAGATTGCGCCTCAGGTAAAGTCGGCACTTGAGCAGGCATACGGGGGCCGGTGGGGTGACGCACGGTCGGGCTGGGAAAACGTAAAGGATGTCTCGGGGAATCCAACGGACTTGTGGAAACGACCTCCCTTGATCGAGCTCTCTGAGCTTACAGAGTTCGTCGATAAGGTCCGGGGGCTCCGCGGCGCTAAATCGTTCATACGAGCCGCGAAATGCATTACGGGGGTGGCAGCATCGCCGCTCGAGGTCCAGGCTTCGATGCTGTTTGGCCTTACGAGGTTGCGCGGCGGCGAAGGCTGAGCCTTACCAATAACGTTGAGATTCGTATGACGCGCAGCGCCCGCCTGATTTCGGGGCTTGATAGGCGCTATGCCGATATCCTGCTGGCAAATAAGGACGGCAGCCGAGAGTGTCTGGTTGAATGCCAGGGTAAAGCCATTCACGGATCCATTGAATCCAAGATTTCGGACTCCGATCGAACGACGGCGCTGCAAGCGATGGGATATCCCGTCATTCTGATGACCTATGGTCAGCTGGCCGACTCCGATGCCTTCCGCGTGGTGATGGAGCTCATCATGTCCTATCTCGATGTGCCGCTGAAAGACAAGACGCCGCGACAGCAGGAGCTCGAACGGCGGCTTCGTGAGGAGATTTTTATCGATTGGGCAGGAATGTAGCCGCGCGGGTGGAAAACGGTCGCGCGGACTAGAGTTTTGGTCACAAAAAGACTTATATTTCGCCTTGGAGGGGCCTTAAAAATGCTATCTAGAATAAGTTGTTTCGGAAAATGGACAGTCAACTTACATTCGGCACATAGAGATCGATTTTTACCTACTAAAGTCCCTGATAAAGCTGTTTATCAAAGCGGGTGTGCTTAGCGACTTGAGCCTCACTATCGATTATCTGAAAAACTTGTTATGGGTATCATTTTAAAGTCGTCCGGAGCAACAAAATCGGCCCCCGTTTCGTGAAAACGGGGGCCGAATGGGCTTCGTGGTCTGTCTGGCAGGATTGGCGCCGGCGCTATTTAATCGCGCGCACACGATACATCGACGGAATATGCTTGAGTGCCTCGATCGTGCTGCCGTCCAGGTGCTCATCGGTGTCGAACATGGTGTAGGCGTTCTCGCCAGCGGACTCGTTGGTCATGCGCTGCACGTTGGCGTTGTCCTTGGCGAGAATGGCCGTGATCTGGCCGATCATGTTGGGCACGTTGGCATGCAGGCAGGCAATGCGGCTTGCGGCGCGCGCCTTGCCCATGCTGCAGGCGGGGTAGTTGACGCTGTGCGCGATGTTGCCGTTTTCCAGGTAATCCTTGAGCTCGCTGATGGCCATGTCGGCGCAGTTGGCCTCGGCCTCGCCGGTGCCGGCGCCCGAATGCGTGGTGATAAACGTGTTGGGCATCTTGACGGTCTTGGGCGTGGCAAAGTCGCAGCTAAACCAGCTGAGCTTGCCCTCGCGCAGGGCAGCGTCGACGGCGTCCTCGTCAATGATGGTTTCGCGCGCGTAGTTGATGAGCACGGCGTCGGGCGCCAGCAGGTCGATCTGCTCGGTGCTGATCATGCCGATGGTATCGGCCTTGCTGGGCACGTGCACGGTGAGGTAGTCGCAGCCGCGGCAGAGGTCCTCGAGCGTGCCCACGCGCTGCACCTCGCGACTCAGCACCCATGCGTGCTCGACGGAAATGAACGGGTCGTAGCCGTAGACGTCCATGCCCAGATCGACACAGGCGTTGGCGACCTTGGAGCCACGTTGCCCAGGCCGATGACGCCGATGCGCTTGCCCTTGAGCTCGCGGCCCACAAAGGCCTTCTTGGCCTTTTCGGCATCGACCTGAATCTCGGGGTCGTCGGCGTTGTCACGCACCCAGTTCATCGATTGCACCACGCCGCGGCTCGAGAGCACCAACATGCCCAGGACGAGCTCCTTGACGGCGTTGCTGTTGGCGCCGGGGGAGTTAAAGACGACGACGCCCTTCTTGGCGTACTCCTCGACGGGGATGTTGTTGACGCCGGCGCCGCAGCGGGCGATGGCGCGGATGCCTCGGGCAGCTCGTAGCCGTGCAGGTCGGTGGAGCGCATCAGAATGGCGTCGGCCTCCTCGGCGGTGCCCACAACTCGTAGCCTCGCCAAATTCGACTTTGCCGTCCTTGGTAATGTCGTCGATGGTTTTAATCTTGCGCATGAAAAACTCCTTAGCGGATTTGTTTATAACAAGTGGTTTGAAGTGGCTGGTCGGCCCGCGTGTTGCGGGCTAGTTAGATCGCGGGCTCAAACTATGCTGCGCTTCGAAGTCCTTCACGTACGTGGCCAGCGCCTGCACGTCCTCCATGGTGACGGCGTTGTACACGCTGGCGCGCATTCCGCCGACGAGGCGATGGCCCTTGACGTTTTGGATCTGGTGCTCTGCCGCGCCCGCAACAAAGGCCGCGTCGAGTTCGGCGTCGCCGGTACGGAACGTGACGTTGGCGATGGAGCGGCTGTTGGCCTGCGCGGTGCCATGGAACAGCTCGCTGTGCTCGAGCAGGTCGTAGAGCAGGTTGGCCTTGGCCCAGTTGCGCTCGGCCATGGCGGCAAGTCCGCCGGTCTGCTCAACCCAACGGAACACCTTGCCGCACACGTAGATGCCAAAGGTGTTGGGCGTGTTGAGCATGGGAGCCTTGGCGGCCTGGGTCTTAAGGTTCATGTACTGCGGCGTCTGCGCAAGGCCGGGCCGTCGGCGATCAGTCGTCGCGCACGATGACCACGGTCACGCCAGCGGCGCCGGCGTTTTTCTGAGCGCCGGCGTAGATGAGTCCGTAGCGCTCGACGTCGAGTGGCTGCGACAAAAAGCAGCTCGAAACATCGGCGACCAGCGGCACATCGCCGCAGTTAGGCAGCTCGCGGTACATGGTGCCAAAGATGGTGTTGTTCTGGCAGATGTAGACGTAGTCGAGCCCGTCGCCCGCAGCCTCGGCGGCAATACGCGCGTTGATGTCGGCCATGTCGGGGATGCGGTCGAAGTTGGTGTCTTCGGAGCTCGCGAGCAGCACGGCCTCGCCGTACTTGGCGGCCTCCTTGTACGCCTTGTTGGCAAAGTTGCCGGTCACGATGTAGCCGGCGCGCCCGCGGCGCATGAGGTTCATGGGGATGCCCGCAAACTGCAGCGTGGCGCCGCCCTGCAAAAACAGGACACGGTAATTGTCGGGGATGCTCAGCAGGCGGCGTAGGGTTGCCTCGCGTCGTCGATGATCTGCTGGTACATGCTAGATCGATGGCTCATCTCGAGCACGGACATGCCGCAACCGCGGTAGTCCATCATCTCGTCGGCGATCTCGGCGAGCACGCTTGTGGGCAGTGCGGCCGGGCCAGCTGAGAAGTTGTGCACACGTGCCATCTTCTAGTTCCCCCTCGTAGTCGTTTGAACGTTCGGGATACTTTAGCACAGTGGAGCGCTAGGCGCGACCGCATCACGGTAAAACTCGAGTGCGCCGCTATGATTTACAGGATGGTTACATGGGGGAGGGCGGTCGCAAGGTCTATATCGCCGGGATATACCGTGACAGGTACTCTTTGAGCGCGGGGTCGCACACATAGAGATACGTTCCTAACATGCCGCGCGTCATGAGGACGTAGTAGCGTTGACGATGATCTTTTGCAGATCATCGTCGCTTGCCTTTTTCTTGGCAACGGCATCTTTGAAGTTTGCCCTGTTAACGTTGACTGCATCTTTGTTCGAATCGTAGTAAATGTCGGGACCCAGAATTACGAATCCGTAGTTGAGGTCGTAGCCTTGTACCGTATGAATGCATCCGACTTCGTTGACGGCGTTGGCGGAGTTAACCCAATCCTTCTGGGTTGAGTTCCAGCGTTTGGGAATGCCCTCGATGACGATATCGAACGCATCTTTGTTATTCTTCGTTTCCCACTTCCACGCAAAGGCTGCCATCATGCGGGATAGACCAACTTCTTCTTCCTTGGTTTGCTGCAGAGAGCAGAAGTCCTCAAATCGGTCGACGATTCCAAACTGGTATCTGGGGATATCGCTGTCCGGATCCCCGGCTCGCGAATCGTAAGGCTCCTATGAAAAGAGTGCTTTGAACTTCATGCCGGCATGCATGTACGCTTTGTTATCAAGCAGGTCGTAGACAAAATCGAGGTACTCATCGCCGCCACGCACGCGCATTTGGGTACTCAAGTTGAATTCTTCGGTCTCGATGCCGGCTTCTTCGAGTTGGTTGAGTCGCTGCTCAAGGCCATCTCGGTTGAGTCCCGATGCGCGGACTTGCTGTTTGGGGTCAAAGAACAGGTACGCCTTGTCGCAGCATTTGAAAATCCAATCCACCTGGCTGCTCGTGCGCGGCAAGCTGAGTCGTTCACATGTGTTGTAGAAAGCTCCGATGCCGGCGCCGGCGGATAAGTAGTTTCCCAGTCGGTGCGCCTCGTCGACAAGCAAGACGTCATACCGATCGTTTTTTGTGACGTCGTTGGGGCTCAGGATATCGCCGGGCTTTAACCCGGGGAGGAAGTGCGTGAGTTTTTTGAGCGTCTTGCTCAGAGACTCCATGGGCGTCACGAAGCCGACCCGCAGACCGGAAAGGTTCGGCTCATTTTTGATTTTGAACATGAGACTGATGGCGAGGATTGTTTTGCCTGTTCCCGGCGCGCCGTTCACGACGGTTACGCGCTCTTTCTTGGGACCGCCGTGTTTAATGTCTTCATGCTCTTGCTCGAGCCGCCTGTAAATCGCCTCAATCGTTTCGTATTGATCGGGCGTGAGCGTTTTGAAGGGCGAGAATTTGAACAGGTCGGTATTCTCGAGCTCTTCGATGGGGTGGATCGCATAGTTCTCTTCGCGAAGCTTTGTCCAGAGGTCTCTGAACTTCTGGCGATACTGAGGTCGCTCAAAATAATCGAACTGGGCATAGCCATTGTTGGCGTTGGTTACCTGGTATTTTTCGTCAGCGCAGAACAGCTCGATAAGTCGATTCTCAAACTCAAATGTTGCTGACTGATTGAAGGTTGGATTGTCAATCAGGAGGGTCCGGTCGAAGTCTTTGTCCACGTTTGCGGCGTGTTGCTTCATGCGGCGTCGATAATTGGTCGTTTGACCGATGTACGCCGTTTTGTTTTTACTGTTGGTCAGAATATAGAGAACGGGCCAACTCTCGTCATGGTGGAATCCGGGCTTTGGCGTGCCAAAGTCCTGCAGCGATTCGCTTGCCTCGAAGGGTTGGGGGAGGGGAAGCGTGTATTGTCGAAGGGCGAACTCATTACTCATGGTGGGCCGCCTTTCTGTATTCGCTGGAGCTGGTGTCGACGGGATAGCGCTCGCCGTTGCGTTTGAGTTTGGACGAGAGCGCCTTTGGGAGGTCGATTCCGTTTAGATCGGCGAAACGTAGGAGAAAGAGGAGCGTGTCGGCAACTTCGTCTTCGATGGCTTGGCGCTGATCAGGGCTATCGAACATTTCTGCAATGCGCTTGTCGCTCATAAAGCGGAAAAGCTGAAGGAGTTCGGAGGACTCTGTCGCTATGCCGATGGCAAGTTCCTTTGGAGTGTGATATTTGCGCCAATCGCGCGCATCACAAAAATCTCTGACTTGTTCTGTCATGGCAGTGAGCTTGTCCATCATCCGTAACCTCCCTGATGTTCATTATTTTATTATGGCCGTATCTGGAGTTTATTGCACATCAGTTGGGACGTGCGGTTTGTCCGGCCGCGATTGCCCGGTAGGAGGATTCACCGTGAAGATTGAAGTTGATGTAGACCAGCTGCGCGAGGGCTTGCTCGACTACGCGGGGAGCGCGGCTGGCGTGGGCTTTCCCGCTGCCATGCTCGACGTGATGGATATCGAGGACGAGTCGCCCCAAGAGCTCCTAGCCCGAGCCGAACGCGAAGGCCTCGACCTCCGCGACTTTGCTGTGGGTGACAGCTAGTAGCTGAAGAGGGACGGGCTGCTAGGAAGCTAGCGTGGCGATGACGCTTCGTCGCCGGCGTATATTAGGGTGTTGCCATCGGGGATGATGGTTTGGCCGTCGCGCTTGAGCATCACCACGATAAACGGGTGCTTGCCCTGCGGCACGTCGCGCAGGCGCTGACCGGCCAGGCGACCGTGGGGCGTCACGGTGACCTCGCGCAGCGTAACCTCGGCACGCTCTTCGAACGTTGGGGCTGCCATCACCAGAAGGTCGCCTTCCTCGATGACGGTATCGCCGTTGGGCAGTACCGGGTGTGCCCCGTCGCGCAGCACCAAGACCACGAGCATGTCCGTCGCGCTGCCAATATCGGCGAGCGAGCGCCCGGCAAACGGATGGCCAGCGCCCACCTTGAGCTTTACAAACGACATGCCGTCCTCGTCGTGGTAGTCGTTAAAGGTGCGGCGCACGTCGCCGGCCGCATCGATCATATCGAGTTTCTTCGCCACCGCCGGCAGTAGCGAACCCTGCACCACAATGCTCGATACGGCAATCACAAACACCAGGTCAAATAGGTCGTGTCCGCCGGGAACGCCGGCCACCACAGCAAAGAGGCTAAAGACGACCGAAGCCGCGCCGCGCAAGCCCGCCCAGCTTACGAGCGCAACCTGGCGAGGGCTCGTCTTAAAGGGCGCCAGCAGCAGACCGACGGCGATGGGGCGGCTCGCAAAGAGCATAAACGCCATGAGCGCCAGGCCGGGTAGCAGCATTTGCGGCAGGCGCGCGGGCGTGACGAGCAGGCCGAGCAAGAAGAAGATCGTCATCTCGGCCATCTCGGTAAGGGTGTCAAAGAAGTGCGCCATCTCGACCTTGCCGGTGATGTCGCTCGCGCCCAGCACAATGCCTGCCAGGTATACGGCCAAAAAGCCGTTGCCGCCCAGGTAGCTCGGCAGTGCGTAGGCGACGATCGCCACGGCGAACAAAAAGATAGTCTGCGCGCCCTCGGCCGTTGCGTGTGCGCGCTCAATCAGGCGGCTGGATATCCAGCCGATGGCAAGGCCCAGCCCCACGCCCAGGATGATCTGCTTGGCCAGCAGCACGGGAATGTCGATGTTGCCACCCGCCGCGAGGGTGGCGAGTACCGCGGTGAGCATGTAGGCGACGGGGTCGTTGGAGCCGATTCGACCTCGAGCAGCGAGTCGGTGCCGCCCTTTAGCGACAGGTTGTGCTCGCGCAGCACGCTAAAGACGCTCGCCGCGTCGGTCGACGCCACGACCGGAGCCCAGCAGCAGGCCGCCGATCCAGTCGAAGCCCAGTGCGAAGTGTGCGAACACGCCAGTGATGCCGGCGGTGGCGATAACGCCGAGCGTGCTCAGCAGCACAGCGGGCGCGGCGACGGGTTTGGCACGGTCGATGTTGGTGTTAAAGCCGCCGTAGAACATGATGAACAGCAGCGCCGTGCTGCAGACGGTTTCGGTGAGCGCGTAGTCGCTAAAGTCGATGTGCGCCGGACCGTTGACGCCGAGCAGCATGCCGAGCGCAATAAAGATGAGGAGGGTGGGGAAGGGGAGTTTTTTTGCCGACGGGTTTGATGGTCAGGCACAAAATGATGACGAGGCCGATAAAGAGAAGTATCTGGTTCATGGATAGTGTCCGCTCCTGGGTGGTTGGCGTGGCACGGTCAGTTGTCTGCGGTTATTTGTACCCAAAGGTGGTGGGTTTATGGGGGCGGATTACGGGCGTGCGCGATATCGTCATAGACGGCTGCCGTCTTTGCCTCTGCTCGGAAACCCTTTCCAGCTTTATTGCAACGGAGTACAATGGGTAACGTTTAAGTTCAACTTGAAGTTTTAGTTGCGGCGCCGGGCTTAGACCGCAATGCAAGGAGAGGCGTACCATGGCGATCTATGTGACATCTGATGCTCACGGGCACGTGCGTGCGCTTGACGAGGCCCTGTCTAAGATCTCGTTGACGTCCGACGACACGCTGGTACGTGCTGGGCGACATGATCGATCGCGGGCCCGATCCGGTCGGCGTTATTAAGCTCGTGCGCCTCGGCTAGGCCCAACGCCCACGTGCTCAAGGGCAATCACGAGCAGATCATGCTCGATGCATCATTGGCCAGGACCCGCTCGATGCCGAGACCTGGGATATCAACGGTGGCTGGACGACGAGCGAGCAGCTCAACGACATGGAATTTGAGGCATACGAGGAGCTCGTGCGATGGATGGCCGCGCTGCCGCTCTACGCGGTGGCCGAGACCGAGGAGCGCCCGTACCTGCTGGTGCATGCCGGCATCCAGACCGAGGCGGCGCGCGCGTTTTTGCTTGAGCATGGTGTCGATTGCGGTGACGGCAGGGGAGCGGTCGATGCCGATAGCGAGCTGCTGCGGCAAATGCTCGCCGTGCAGTCGTCCGATGACCTGCTGTGGATTCGTCACGGCTATTGGGATGCGCCGACGGGACTGCTTTCTGCCGAGGGCGAGGCCCGGTCGTGGTGAGCGGCCACACGCCCACGGTGTCGCTTGGGCGCTATTGCGAGGTTGGCGGCTGGCGG
>ENA-OQDD01000919-OQDD01000919.1-human-gut-metagenome-genome-assembly--contig:-NODE-919-length-10553-cov-1.505083_pt1 | contig 10553 bp, 15 predicted proteins | sample MGYA00242507_ERZ504598 | MGnify/ENA primary metagenome ERZ504598 (study PRJEB26092, sample SAMD00036318) | human gut metagenome | host: Homo sapiens | study: EMG produced TPA metagenomics assembly of... | reverse complement strand
GGACTTAGTGATACAAAAACAGCTTCTGCTCCGGCATCTCTTGCCCCGGAAGAACTTTCAAAGGTACGGACTGATATGATGAGTTTTTCCAAAGGATTCAGTTCAAGTAAATTTAACAGCACCTACAGCTTTAAATATGAACTGAAGGGAAATATCCTTCAATATGCAGAGTCTGGCAATACCTCATCTGCTCCTCTTACTTCAGATGAGGACGGTGAAGGAAATGACAGTGGTGACAATGACAAAACAGCAGATATTTATCCCGGAAATCAAACTATCTGCCAGTCCCAATCTGATGGTATCGTTTTATATTCCATGGATAATTATGAAGGAAAAACAGTAGATGCTGTAAAGGCAGAAGATTTCGATCAGAATTCTTACCATGAAACAGATTTGAAAACTTCCGACAAGGTAAAAGCAGGAGATGATATTTATACCATTATCACAGATGAACGCTGGAGCCTTCTGATTCCTTTGAGCGACAGACAGGTTGAAAAACTGAAAGACCGTTCTACAATACGTGTCAAATTTTTAAAAGACGATATGACACAAAACGGAGATTTTCCATTATTACCATAGACGGTGACAAATATGGACAGATTGATTTCAATAAAGGTCTGATTCGTTATGCATCTGACCGTTTTTTGGACATTGAACTTGTAACCAACACAGTTGTAGGTCTGAAAATCCCTCTTACCTCTATTGTAACCAAGGATTTTTATGTGATTCCATCCAGAATGGCCACTACACAGGATAATCAGACAGGTTTTACCCTTTATGAGGGGAAAAATAAAACAACATTTAAAAATGTGAGCATTTACGCAAGCATTGATGATTCATCTGTCTCCAAACTGGCAGTGGACGAAGCAGAACAACCTCAGATTTATTATGTTGACAAGAGTTCATTTAAGGAAGGGGATGCCCTGATCAATACGGATACCGGTGAAAAATATGTGATCGGAGAGACAGATACCCTGGAGGGAGTATACTGTATTAATAAAGGCTATGCGGTTTTTCGCCGTATTGAAATACTTGATGAGAACGAAGAATATGCTATTGTATCTAAAAACACCACTTACGGTCTTTCCAGATATGATCACATTGTTCGAAACGCTGATAAAGTAAAGGAAGAAGACATTTTATACTAATTAAGGAGGCTTAATATGTTAGCTGATAAACTAAACCTTGTAAAAAAGAATATTGAAGAGGCCTGCGATACTGCAGGGCGCTCTCCCCAAGAGGTAACTCTTATTGCGGTCAGTAAGACCAAACCGGTGGAAATGCTGAAAGAAGCATATGATGCGGGTGCAAGAGTGTTTGGGGAGAATAAGGTTCAGGAGATCGTAGATAAATACGATCAGATGCCATCAGATGTACAGTGCACATGATCGGACATTTACAGAGAAATAAAGTGAAATATATTATTGATAAAGTATCTATGGTACACTCTGTAGATTCTGTCCGCCTGGCAGAGGCCATCGAAAAAGAGGCAGCAAAAAAAGATATCTGTATGCCGGTTCTGATCGAAGTAAATGTAGCAGGAGAGGAAAGTAAGTTTGGCCTTTCAGTCGAAGAGGTATTACCATTCTGGAAGAAATTTCTTCTTATGAGCATCTTCAGGTAAAAGGACTTATGACAATTGCACCATTTGTAGCAAATCCTGAAGAAAACAGAGAAGTTTTTCAAAAATTAAAGAAATTAAGTGTTGACATTGCCGCCAAAAACATTAATAATGTTAATATGAGCGTCCTGAGTATGGGAATGACAAATGATTATCAGGTCGCAGTTGAGGAAGGGGCCACTATGGTGCGCGTGGGAACGGGTATCTTTGGCGAAAGAGATTACTCAATAAAAGAAGATTAAAATAAGATTGGAGATTAAAATGGGCGTTTTAGATAAATTTTTAGATGCCATCAAATTAAACGATGATTACGATGATGATGGATTCTTAGATGATGATCTGTTAGATGAGGAAGAAGATGATGACTTTCTCGATGACGATTTCGATGAGAAACCAAAGAAGAAATTTTTTGATAAATTCTCTAAGAAAAAAGAATCCGACGATAATGATGACTTCGATGATGTAGAAGAGAAAGCAGTAAAGACAGCTCCTAAACAGGCATCTGCTCCAAAACAGACCGCTTCGGCTCCGTCTAAGGTTACGGTTAAACAGGAACGCGCCGAACGCCAGACACGTCCTGCAGCATCTTCCAAGATTACTCCAATGAGAAGCAGCCGCAAATCAAATCAGGGCCCAAATATGGAAGTCTGTGTGATCAAACCTTCTTCTATGGAAGATACGCGTGAGATTGCTGACACTTTAGTAGATAATTCTACTGTTATTTTGAATCTGGAGGGAATTGATGTGGAACTGGCACAGAGGATCATCGATTTCACGTCCGGTGCATGCTATTCTTTAGGCGGCAGCTTCAGAAGTATCCAGCTATATCTTTGTACTTGGACCGTACAATGTAGATATTACCGGTGACCTTCAGAATATTCTGGGAGGCTCTGCTCCGTCTGTAAGAGCAGGATATTGATCCAGGATGGAAAAAGACGAATTTTTTCTTAAGAGAATCCGGGAATTGGCAAATCTCTCCTGGCAGAGAGATATCGTTACATTTTCGGATTTTCTTAATTTAAATGAACAGAATATAGTCAGTAGCCTGAAACATCAGTTTCCCCAGATTGTTATGGAGACGTCCGGAGGCTATGAGAATGCGGAGCGTCAGATGGTTGCATTTCATCCTGATGCTCTTGCTTTTACATGGGAATATCCCATCGACTGTCTGAGGATTGAACCAAAAGCTCTTAAATTCTCTGAAGAGCTTTCTCATCGTGATTATCTTGGTGCACTTCTCAATCTTGGAGTAGACAGAAGTGTGATCGGTGATATTGTTGTTCAGAAAAAAGCTGCCTGGTTTTTCTGCCAGAACAAAATGACGGAATTCTTTCTTGAAAATCTGTGCCGGGTCCGTCATACCAATATTCTGATCACAAAAGTGGAGGATTCTGATGAATTTCCACGCCCTGTCCTTGAATCTGTCAGCGGTACCTGCGCTTCGGTACGTCTGGATTCATTGATCTCGCTTGCTTTTAAGACATCCAGAAGCAGTATGGTATCTTATATTGAAGGCGGGCAGGTTTTTGTTAACGGAAAACTGATCACCAGCAACGGATATGAGCCGAAAGATGGTGACATTATATCTGTACGTGGGAAAGGACGGTTCATTTTGACGGTGTTTCTCACCAGACAAAAAAAGGACGCTGCAGTGTGCGTATTATGCGCTATGTATAAATTTTGTAATAAAAGGAGAACAGGAAAATGGCAGAACAAAAATTACTTGTAAAACGGGAAGGAGATTTCCATTATCCTATTTATTTAAAAAATGACTTTCAGGATCTTGCCGGTGCGATCAGAGAAGAAGGACTTGAAAACCGGAAAATCTGTATTGTGACAGACAGTCATGTTGCACCTCTTTATCATGAGGCAGTTAAATCAGCTCTTCAGGAAATTTCCTCTGAAATATTCTCTTTTGTATTTGAAGCTGGTGAAAAGAACAAAAACTTGAATACAGTACAGGAATTATATAAAACTTTGATTGAGAATGAAATGGACAGAAAAGGTCTGCTGGTTGCGCTGGGCGGCGGTGTTGTAGGTGATCTGACAGGTTTCGGAGCTTCCACTTACCTGAGAGGGATTGATTTTATCCAAGTTCCTACTACGCTTCTGGCACAGGTTGACAGCAGCGTAGGAGGTAAAACAGGTGTTGACTTCCTTCAGTACAAAAACATGGTAGGAGCTTTCCATCAGCCGCCTTGTATATATGAATATGAGTACCTGCAGTCTCTTCCGAATCGGGAATTCACCTGTGGAATGGGTGAAATTCTTAAGACAGGACTGATCTGCGATGAAGAGTTCTTCCGTTTTGTATGTAAGAATCAGCTGAGATCAGTAATTGGATTTGAGTATGCTTTCCAGAATGATCCGCAGATGCTGCGGAGATCAAGGCAGGTGTGGTAGAGCGTGATCCGAAGGAGCAGGGAGAACGTGCACTTTTAAATCTTGGTCACACAGTCGGACATGCAGTCGAAAAAATGAAAAACTTTCAGCTGCTTCATGGACAGTGTGTTGGAGTCGGTCTGATCGCTGCCGCTTATCTTTCCATGCAGAGAGGATTATTAACAGAAGAAGAATACGAAGAGATCAGAAAAGGGTGCCATTCTTATAATCTTCCTCTTTCTGTTGATTCACTGAATGCCGGGGATGTCCTGGCAGCAACAAAAAAAGACAAAAAAATGGAAGCCGGTCATATTAAATTTATCCTTATGGACGGGATCGGTAAAAGTTTTATAGACAAAACTGTCACAGATGAGGAACTGCTCCAGGCAATCCGGGAGATTCTGGTATGACAGCTGTTTCCTCCGTATCTTCATGTATGCACTGGATTAGAGGCTGTATTATTATCCTTTTGCTGACAATCCTGGATCAGGGAAGTAAATCTCTTGTTCTGGCACAACTGAAAGATCAGCCTGATATCTCTCTCATTCCAGGAGTTCTTCAATTACGGTATCTCGAAATCGTGGAATGGCCTTTGGATTGTTTGAAGGTAAAATTCCGGTGTTTGTGATTTTGTGCCTTTTGTTTTTTGGTGTATTTATCTATGTATATGCCAGAATCCCGAAAAACAGATATTATCTGCCGCTGTCAGTAACTGCACTGGTAATGGTTTCCGGTGCTCTTGGAAATTTTATTGACAGAGTATGCAGAGGCTATGTTGTGGATTTTATCTATTTTTCACTGATTGATTTTCCGGTATTTAATATAGCTGATATGTATGTGGTATGCAGTGGCATATTACTTGTTATGCTGGTGTGTTTCAGATACAAAAATGATGAAGATTATGACTTCTTAAGAATAAAAAAGGATTAGTATTATGGAAATTCTTAATTATCAGGTTTCTGACGGTCAGTCCGGTATCCGGATTGACCGCTATCTTTCTGAAATGAACGAAGAATTGTCACGTTCTTATATTCAAAAGCTGCTTAAAGAGCAGAAAATAACCGTCAATGGTTCTGCTGTAAAAGCCAACTACAAAGTTCAGGAAGGAGATGAAATCTCCGTAGCAGTTCCTGACATAAAGAGCCGGATATACTTCCGGAAGATATCCTCTGGATATTCTTTATGAAGATGATGATGTACTTATTGTAAATAAACCAAAGGGGATGGTGGTTCATCCCAGTGCCGGACATACTTCCGGAACATTGGTAAATGCTATTATGTTTCACTGTAAGGACAATCTGTCGGGGATCAATGGTGTTCTGCGTCCTGGTATTGTCCACAGAATCGATAAGGATACCACAGGTGCACTTCTTGTATGCAAGAATGATAATGCACACCGCAACCTGGCAGAACAGTTAAAAGAGCATTCTATCAGGCGTAGATACCGGGCAATCGTAGCAGGAGTACTGAAAGAAGACGAAGGGACGATCGAAGGTCCCATCGGGCGCCATCCGATTGACCGCAAAAAGATGGCTGTCAACTATAAAAACGGCAAGGATGCTGTCACACATTATAAAGTTTTTGGAACGTTTCAAAAATGCCACTTATGTGGAATGCCGTCTGGAAACAGGCAGAACGCATCAGATTCGTGTGCATATGACAAGTATCGGTCATCCACTTCTGGGTGATGAAGTGTACGGTTCCGGTAAGAATCCTTATCATCTGCAGGGACAGACGCTTCATGCAATGATTCTTGGCTTTGTTCATCCATCAACGGGCGAATATATGGAGTTTACAGCTCCTTTACCTGAATATTTCGTTAAATTATTAGAAAAATTACGAAGTAGTTTGCATTTTTTGGAAATACTGTATAATATGTCTATCGAATATGTAACAGAAGGGAGTGCAGACTATGAATAGTACGAGTTCAATTATTACAATTGGTCGTGAGTACGGCAGTGGAGGAAGACAGATAGGTCAGGAAGTTGCCAAATATTTTGGTATTAAATGTTATGATAAAGAACTTCTCGAACACGCAGCAAATGAAAGCGGTATCTGCAAAGAACTTTTTGAGAATCATGATGAAAGACCAACTAACAGCTTTTTATATTCTCTGGTCATGGATACCTACTCATTTGGTTATTCTTCTTCAGGATTTACAGATATGCCTATGAACCACAAAGTATTTCTTGCACAGTTTGATGCAATCAAGAAACTGGCCTCCGAAGGTCCATGCGTTATGGTCGGAAGATGTGCAGATTATGCGTTGTCAGAGTATAAAGACTGTTTCAGTGTATTTGTACATGCAGATACAGACTGGAGGATTAACCGTCTTTCACAGAAACATAATAAAACTGCAAAAGAAGCAAAAGACATGATCAATAAGACAGACAAGAGCCGTTCCAGTTACTATAATTACTACACCAATAAGAAATGGGGTGCTGCTTCAAGCTACAATCTCTGCGTAGACAGCAGCAAACTTGGAATTGATGGTGCAGCAAAAGCAATCATTCAGGCAATTGAGATTTTGATTCAATAAAAAATAAATAGGATTATATTTTTACAGATACTTTACCACATCCTTGGTAAAGTATCTGTTTTTGGATGAATTTATAACAGTCTTTTCAATTCATTCCAGATTGCCTGCGGCAATGGAATTTTGGCTTGTATGTCTCGGGATAGTGGTGTATGAACAGTAACAAGACTGCTATAATTTTTTTAATATATATTAATTTCATGACATTTGTTAAAATATATGCTATAATCATACCATGTTAAAAAGGAGGACATTATGAAATTTCGTTGGGACAACCGATATTTACACTGGGGTGTAACCGCTTTTCTGGTAATTGCCGCCAGTATGCTGTTTTATTATGGCATATTTCACATGAAAACCCTGATCGTGGGAATCAAAACTTTTCTGGGAATTATGGCGCCTATTATCTATGGTGTAATCCTTGCTTATATTCTCAGTCCGCTGATCAATCTCTTTGAGCAGAAGCTGATCTATCCGCAGCTGGAAAAGCATAATATTAAGTTACAGAAAAAAGGAAAACGGGCTATTCGATGGGGATGTGTCCTTTTTTCCATGTTCCTGTTCTGGATTATCATTTACGCATTACTGATGATGGTGCTTCCTCAGTTGATCCGAAGTATCATGAGTATTATTTACAGTTTTCCGTACTATGTAAAAGTTATTGAAAAGTGGCTCAATTCATTTGTTGAGCATGGATGGAAACTGAATCCTGAAATGCTCGATATGATCAACCAGTATTCTGTAAAAGCACAGGAGTATCTTACTACCGATATTCTTCCGCAGATGCAGGATATGCTCAAAAATGTTTCTGCAGGTATTTTTGATATCCTGATCTTTATGAAGAATTTTCTGATCGGTGCCATTGTAGCTTTGTATGTACTTGCAGACAAAGAGAAATTTGTTGCCAAAAGCAAAATGATGGTATATGCCATATTGCCTCATAAATGGGCAAATATGCTTATACGCGTTATGCGTTTTACAGACAAGACTTTTGGCGGTTTCATATACGGAAAACTTCTGGATTCTGCTATTATTGGAGTTTTGTGTTATTTTGGAATGTTGCTTTTGGATTTGCCGTATCCAATTCTTATCAGTGTAATTATCGGTGTGACAAATGTCATTCCGTTTTTTGGTCCTTACATCGGAGCCATTCCATGTATTTTGCTTATTTTAGTAGTAGATCCCATAAAAGGTCTGTATTTTGCAATTTTTATCCTGCTTCTTCAGCAGTTTGATGGAAATATCCTTGGTCCGAAAATTCTCGGAGAATCTACCGGACTTTCCAGTTTTATGGTTATTGTTGCCATCATGATCGGGGGCGGTCTCTTTGGGGTTCCGGGAATGATTGCAGGAGTTCCTGTATTTGCCGTACTTTATGCTCTGATCTGGAGACTGATCAATCATTCTCTTAATGACAAAAAAATGCCGGCAGAAGAGGAGACATATATAAATATTGACTGTCTGGATGAACAGACAGGTGAAGTACTTCCTCTTTGCAAGGAAGAAAAACACAAGGTTTCACCGGAAGAACTGGAAGCGAGAAAAAATAATTTCTTTATGAAAATATGGAATCCGCTTTCCGGACTGGTCATAACCATATGGAAATATCTCTTGCGGATTTTAAACATAATATGGGGATATATCAAAAAAGCAGGGATTTTCCTGAAGAACAGATATGTTGAATTAAAGAATAAACGAGAGAAAATAAGTAAACCTTCACAGTTACAAAAAAACACACACAGGAGTTACTATGAAGAAAAAAAAGTTATATTTGACAGCTTTTCTTTTGGTTCTGGCACTGGCTCTGCAGGGTGGAATCTTTTCCGGTTTCTCTGTACCGGTTCAGGCTGCAGCAACTTCCAAAAAGCAGACAGGATTTGTGAAAAAAACGGAAGCTGGTACTATTACGATAAGAATGGAAAAAAGCTACCGGCTGGTACAAAAGTGCTGCAGGAAATCAGTACTATTTCGGAAAGACCGGTGCAGCCAAAGCCGGAATTCTGACCATCAGTGGGAAAAAGTACTGTTTTAATGAAAAAGGTAAAATGCTTACTACCTGGCAGACAGTAAATGGAAAAACGTATTTCTTTGATGAAAAAAAGGATATATGCATACCGGATGGGTAACTACAGCTGCAGGGAATAAATACTATTTCTGGAATGACGGGGTGATACGATCCGGTTTCCATAAAGTAAATAATGTATATTACTGCTTTAATGAAAAAGGAAAAATGTATAAAAACTGTTTTCGCAAAAGCGGGAATTCCACCTATTATCTTCAGGCCAATGGCACTATGGCAAAAGGTCGTCTGAAAGTAAAGGGAAGCTGGTATTCCTTTAACAGAAATACCGGTCAGCTGGTCAGAAGCGGATGGTATAAAGAAACAGACGGTTCTTATTATTATGCAGCTTCAAATGGTAAACTTGTCAAAGGCTTCTATAAACCGGATTCCTATTATCGGTATTTCAGGAAATCAGATTGTAAACTGGTTACGGGATGGCAGACGATCAACGGACACAAGTATTATTTTAAGAAAACTAATGGAATCCGTTACGATGATATTATCCTGAAATCGTCATCTGGGAAAAGATATTATTTGAGTCTGACGGAAAACTTGCCAGCAGTAAGTGGATCACGAAAAAAAGTGCTCATTATTATGCGAAATCAGATGGGGTGCTGGCCTCTGGATGGCTGACAGTAGACGGAAAGAAATATTATATGAATCCTTCTACATGTGAACGTGAAAGTGGGTGGGTTACTGTAGATGGAGAGAAGTATTACCTAAGTTCCTCCACAGGTGCTCTGGTTACAAATCAGTGGATTGATGATAATCATTATGTTGGAGAAGATGGTTCTCTTATTCCTGACTATCAGAACGGAGTTTCTTTTCGGTGGCCTTTAAGCTCCGGTTATTCCTATATCAGCAGTTATTTTGGAAACAGGGAATCTCCGGGAGGAGTCGGTTCTACCAATCATAAAGGAATTGACATTCCTGCTCCTACAGGAACACCGATTTATGCGGCAGCATCAGGAACCATTGTTGCCATGCTTTCACCGGCAGCGTCAGGCGGTGCCGGATATTATACCAAGATCAATCATGATGGAAAGGGACTTATCACAGAATATATGCACCAGTCTAAATTTAACCCAAATCTGAGTGTAGGAGATAAGGTCAAAAAAAGGTGATATTATCGGATATGTAGGAAGCACCGGGAACAGCACCGGTCCTCATCTTCATTTTGGGGTTATGGTTAATGGGGTAAATCAGAATCCTCTGAATTATGTGAAGAGACCGTCATAATTAACCGGTTTCAGCTAGAGCGTGTCTGAAAAATCATTCCCGCAATCTGCACGCTCTAGTACATCGTTTCGCAGACAAGCGAGTGGTATAGTTATTTTCATTTTATAAATATATAAAAAAGGATATATGGTATATGAAGGAAGAATCAGAAAAAACATACACTTATTACAGAAAAGCGCAATATCATGAAACAGACCAGATGGGCATTATCCATCACTCTAATTATGTAAAATGGATGGAAGAGGCCAGGATTGGATATATGAGCCGGATGGGTTTCAGCTATAAGAAAGTAGAAGAGTTGGGAGTGATCTCCCCTGTTGTGGAAATTTCAGTTGCATATAGAAAGCAGGTTTTCTTCGATGATGAAATCCGGATTCGCGTTGGCATTAAGCAGTATAATGGAATTTCTCTGGAATTTAATTATGAATTTTTTAATGCGAGCAGAAATGAAATCTGCACAACCGCTTATTCCAGACATTGTTTTCTAAAAGATGGGAAACTGATCGCTCTCAAAAAAGAGCTTCCGGAATTGAATCGCATTATTACAGATTGTCTGTAAAACTAATGACTTTGGAAAATCACGTATAGTAGTGATCAAATCCCGGTTGGGACAGCCTATAGCGGCTTTTTCGGGAGATGACGTGTACTGGGAAGTTCCGGAAGACCTTCCCCAAATGACGAAACTTATGGTTGACGGAAAAGCCTTGTATATA
>ENA-OQDD01000918-OQDD01000918.1-human-gut-metagenome-genome-assembly--contig:-NODE-918-length-10557-cov-1.794727_pt1 | contig 10557 bp, 18 predicted proteins | sample MGYA00242507_ERZ504598 | MGnify/ENA primary metagenome ERZ504598 (study PRJEB26092, sample SAMD00036318) | human gut metagenome | host: Homo sapiens | study: EMG produced TPA metagenomics assembly of... | reverse complement strand
ATTAAAAAATAACGCCACCTGATGCAAAAATGTACAAAAAAAATCCGTTCAAACTGGGATTCGGTGGCAAAGCCGCTCGACGGCATGGGTGATTTTGAGCTTTTAACGGTCAAAATCGGTGCTGTTTTGGGAGATGAAAATATAGATATTTCAAAAAAGGCGGTCATAATGATGTGTGCGGATAATGGTGTGGTTGCTGAGGGCATCAGCCAGTCCGGACAGGAGGTGACACTTGCAGTTGCAAAATCCATGGCAAGGAAGGCTTCATCTGTCGGACGCATGGCAATGACTGTCGGGCTGATACAATTCCAGTGGATATAGGAATAAACAGTGACGAGAGTGTTAAAGGGCTGCTTCAAAGAAAGGTGCGCATGGGCACGAGAAACTTTGCAAAAGAGCCTGCCATGACAATGGCTGAGACACTTGAAGCGATTGCAGCAGGTATAGAAATAGTGCGTGGGTGTAAGGCAGACGGCTGCAGAATTATTGCAACCGGTGAGATGGGTATAGGAAACACCACCACCAGCGCGGCAATGGCAGCCGCCATGCTAAGGTGTGATGTGGCCACAGTGACAGGAAGAGGAGCAGGCCTAAACGACAGTGGGCTTGAGAAAAAAATCCGTGTAATTGAGAGCGCAATAAAAAAGTATGATTTATATAATAAGGACACCTTTGAGATACTTATGACAGTCGGAGGACTTGATATTGCAGGACTTGTCGGAGTGTGTATAGGCGGTGCATTATACATATTCCTGTTGTGCTCGACGGAGTGATAAGCATGGTTTCAGCGTTGGCAGCAGAAAGGCTTCTTTCCGGAGTTACTGATTTTATCATTCCATCCCATGAGGCAGGGAGCCTGCCGTGGCGCTTTTGTGTGAGGCACTTTCCGTAAAGCCGGTCATAAGAGCATCTCTTGCGCTTGGAGAGGGAACAGGTGCCGTGATGATGTTTGTGCTTTTGGATATGGCACTTAGCGTATACAAAGGCCGGACAACCTTCGACGATATCTCGGTATCACAGTATGAGAGGTACGTATAGATGATTACACTTATAACAGGCGGCAGCGGCAGCGGCAAATCAGCATATGCAGAAAAGTATATTTGTCACGTGCCAAATGAAAAGGGATACAAAGAAAAATATTATATTGCCACCATGCAGGTATTTGATGATGAGGGGCAGCGGAAGATAGAAAGGCACAGAAGACTTCGTGCCGGAAAAGGCTTTATTACCATCGAGCAGCCTCGTGATATTAAAAAGGCAGTTGAAAAGCTGCAATCTGAAAACTGTTTAAAAACCGGGCGGTCAGCACTGCTTGAGTGTATGTCAAACCTTGTGGCAAATGGGATGTTTCCACCTGTAGATGCTTCCGGTATGCAGGCTGCCGAAGCCAAAAAAGAGGCTTTGGATGACCTTGAAATATGAAGGATTATGATACTGCTCAAATCAGCCGTGTAAGTAAAAAGGTGTTAAAAGAGGTAAGTATCTTAAGTGAAAATGTTGCTGAGCTTGTAATTGTGACAAACAATGTATTTGAAGACGGAGTCTGCTATGATGAATCAACGATGAATTACATAAAGGCAATGGGGATTGTAAACAGAGGGCTTGCTGCGATGGCAGAACGTGTCGTTGAGGTGGTTGCAGGCATTCCGGTGACGGTTAAGTGAAAGCAGTGTGGAGGTTAAGTGTATTATGAAGTTAATAAGGTCGTGCATAGTATCTTTTTCCATGTATTCAAAGATACCTATGCCACAATTTAAATGGAATGATGATGACATGAAGTACATGCTGGTATTCTTTCCGTGGATAGGAGCTGTGATTGGACTGCTTCTTATGCTTTGGAGATATATATACTCTCATTTTGGAGTGGCGGATATCTGCTATGTATGCATAGGCGCACTCATTCCGATAGCGGTTACGGGAGGCTTTCACATAGATGGTTTTATGGATACAATGGATGCGTTTCATTCATACAAACCGCGGGGAGGAAAAGCTTGCAATACTTAAGGATTCACATATAGGAGCGTTTGCCGTTATAATGCTTGCAGCCTACGGATTATTATTCATGGGAGCTTTTTCTCAGATAATGAATGATAAAGCATTTATTGTTTTTTGTGCAGGCTTTTTCATCTCAAGGTGCTTAAGCGGAATAGCGGTTGTGTCATTTAAATCGGCAAAAAGCGATGGACTGTTATTTATGTTTGCGGACACTGCACACAGAACGATCGTGAGGGCAGCACTATACATCCAGCTTGCACTGTGTATAGCTGTTTTACTCATTGTGTCACTGCCTTATGCGGTGGTTATGATCATTGCGGCAGCACTTAGCTTTTGGTATTATTATGTGAAAACAAAAAAGGAGCTTGGCGGCATCACAGGCGATACGGCAGGGTATTTTGTGTGTATATGTGAGTGCGCATGGCAGTGGCTCTGGGTGGTGTCTCTTTTATTATTTAGTATATTTGTTTTGAATATAGGAATGGTACGGATAAGAATTTTGATAAAAGTTGTACTATGAATTTGAAAATTTGGAATTGGAGAAAATATGAAGCTTGTGATAGGCGGAGTGGCACAGGGAAAGCTTGATTATGTGCTCGAAAATATGATAGAAAAAACAGAAAAATATGATGTGTATGACTGCTTTTTTCTAAAAGATAATGCCTGCAATGATAAGGCGTCAAACATGGAATGGCCATGGGATTTTGCCGTCGATGATGAGAGTATACTCATAATAGATAAATTCCATTATTTTATCAGGGCTGTGCTTGAGAAAAATCTTCCACTGCAGGAATATATTTTGAAATTTATGCAATTTGCAGAGGAAAATAAGGATACGATAGTCATTGCTGATGAGATTGGAAACGGCATAGTGCCTCTTGATGCGTTTGAGAGAGAGTACAGGGAGCAGACAGGCAGAGCAGAGATACTGCTTGCAAAAAAAGCAGACGAGGTAGTTCGCGTAATATGTGGAATCGGTCAGAAAATAAAATAAACTGTATTTTATAAGACACGGCTGCACTGTCTCAAACAGAGAGCACAGATATCTGGGCAGGACAGATGAGCCACTCGATGAAGCCGGAGTTTTTGAACTAGAAAATGCGCTAAATAATGGTGTATACAAGGCTTTAGAGGAAAATAGCTTAAAGGAGCAGATAATTATTACCAGTCCAATGAGGCGCTGCAAACAGACGGCAGAGATTATTTTGCCGGTCGCACAGCACCATAAAATTTATACCGTAAAAGAGTTTGCAGAGATGGATTTCGGTGAATGGGAGCTAAAAAGCTATAAGGAACTTAGCACAGATATCCGTTTCAGGGACTCATATCAGGCGTGGATTGACAGTGGTGGAACACTTGCCTTTCCAAACGGAGAGAGCAAAAAAGAGTTTAGCAAAAGAAGTATATGTGGCTTTGAGAGGGCACTCACACAGGCATTAGAGCTTAAGAGGGCTATGCCTGATAAAAAGATACAAATGGTATTTTTTGTGCATGGAGGGACTATCATGGCGATAATGAGCCATTACTGTGATATGGATTACTATGATTACCAGGTGAAAAACGGCTGTGGCTACTCGTGTGAGGTGGCGGTTGAGGGCAATGAGATTGTGTTTAATGAAATAGTGCCCATATCGCTATGATTTATTTAAGAAGGACTAACATATGTGTTATCATATTTTTGCATTTATAGCAGGCTTTGTGCTTGATTTATTAATAGGAGATCCGCATTTTATACCGCATCCGGTCAGGCTTATCGGCTCACTCATTTCTTTTCTCGATAAGAGGCTTAATTGTGATGCCGGATATAATATCTCTGAAAAAAAAATTAAATTTAATAAAATATAAAAGAGGCATGCTTCTTGCTTTTACTGTAATTTTTGCTACTTTTGCAATGTCGGTAATTATTATTGTGGCAGCATACAGTATAAATTTATATGCCGGGGTAATAGCAGAGGCTGTCATGACGTGGCAGATTCTTGCTACAAAGTGTCTTCGTGTAGAGAGCATGAGGGTGTACGATGCGCTAAGGACAGATGGAGTTGATGCAGGAAGAAGGGCTGTTTCCATGATTGTTGGCAGAGATACATCTGTGCTTGATGCAGCAGGCGTCACAAGGGCGGCAGTTGAGACGATAGCTGAAAATACATCTGACGGAGTGATTGCACCTATGCTTTACACTGCAATCGGAGGGCCGGTGCTTGGCTTTGTATACAAGGCTGTGAATACGATGGATTCGATGCTTGGCTACAAAATGATAAATATATGTATTTTGGCAGATTTGCGGCAAGACTTGATGATGTGGTCAATTTCATACCGGCAAGAATCAGTGCATATCTGATGATTGCTGCGGCATTTATCGGTGGCAGGCAGTTTGATGGCAAAAATGCATACCGCATCTTTAAAAGAGATCGTTTCAATCACGCAAGCCCCAACTCAGCCCAGACAGAGTCCGTATGTGCGGGAGCTTTAAGGGTGCAGCTGGCGGGTGATGCAGTGTATTTTGGGAAGCTTGTGAAGAAAAAATACATAGGAGACGGTCTGCGTGAGATAGAGTACGAGGATATAAAGCGTGCAAACAGGCTGATGTATATTACTGCGTTTTTGTGTGAGCTTTTATCTGTGGCGGTTATGAGTCTTGGTTTAATATTGCTTTGAATATGGAAGAATTGATGGAGGACTTGAATGAAAAGCATCCATGGCGGAGACATATACAACAATAAAGTAAATATGGATTTTTCGGTAAATATCAATCCTCTTGGCATACCGCATTCTGTTAAAGAGGCTATGAGTGATGCACTTTCGTATGCAGACAGATATCCCGACATGGCATGCAGTGGTCTTAAAAAAGCGATATCAGAGTATTTCACACAGCAAGGCTGCAGCATACAAAGCGAGGATGTAATTCCCGGAAACGGAGCCTCAGAGCTTTTTATGGCGATAGCTCATGCCATAAAGCCCAAAAAAGCAGTGCTTCTGGCCCCGGGCTTTTTCGGTTATGAGCATGTGCTTCGTGCAGTCGGCTGTGATATCGGATATTTCCTGCTGGATGAGCAGAGTGATTTTTCTCCTGCTGCACGGTTGGATGCTTTAATGGATATGCTTACAGATGATACAGATATATTTTTTATCGCAAATCCAAACAATCCGACAGGGTATCTTGCAGACTGCACTTTCATGAAGCAAATAATAGGGCATTGCAAAGAAAAGCATATTTATGTGGTGGCAGATGAATGCTTCATGGGCTTTTGTGAAAAAAATTATTCTGTTTTGTCACTTTTATGTGACTATGACAATCTGATTGTTGTAAGAGCCTTTACCAAGCTTTTTGCTATTCCGGGAGTAAGGCTTGGATATATGCTCAGTAAAAATGAGGCAGTAAGACAAAAGGTTCAAAGAAATCTGCCGGAGTGGAACGTGTCTGTCCTGGCACAGATGGCAGGAGAGGCATGCATTAGGGAATCAGAGTATATTAAAGAAACGGCATCGTATGTGAGCGGACAAAGAAGGCTGCTGTCAGATGGACTAAAAAAGCTTGGGTTTAAGGTATATAAAAGTGATGCTGATTTCATACTGTTTTACAGCAAGCTTCCATTATATGATATACTGCTTAATAAGGGAATACTGATACGGGACTGCTCCAACTATGTGGGGCTTTCGGAAGGGTATTTTCGAGTGGCGGTAAAGACATTTAATGAAAATGTAAGATTATTGAAAGTGATAGGTGAGTGTATTGAAAAAAATTAAACAGTTAGAGCCGATGGAGATTGAAAAGAGAAGCTTTGAGATAATTTCACATGAGCTGTCTGAAATGCAGATTACGCTGCCTGCTGATCAGGAGATGATAACAAAAAGAGTCATACACACGAGTGCTGATTTTGATTATATACAGACGCTTAAATACTCTAAGGACGCCGTTGCTATTGCAAAAAGGCTGATATCAGAGGGCGCTGATATAGTGACTGATACCAACATGGCTCTTTCAGGCATAAATAAAAAATATCTGGCAAAATTCGGTGGACAGGCGCACTGCTTTATGGCTGATGATGAGGTCGCTCTTATTGCAAAGGAGAAAAAGACAACGCGCGCGGCAGTAAGCATGGAGTTTGCATCAAGGATAGATAAGCCTGTGATTTTTGCGATAGGAAATGCACCGACAGCGCTTATAGAGCTGTACGATATGATAGAAAAAGGAATATATAAGCCTGCATTTGTAATCGGTGTGCCGGTGGGCTTTGTCAATGTGGAGGCAGCCAAGGAGCTTATTATGGAGACCGGCGTGCCATACATAGTAAATGTCGGACGAAAGGGTGGCAGTAATATTGCGGCTGCCATATGCAATGCGCTGATTTACAGTCTGGTTGATAGAGGCTGATTCATGAGGAAATTTAGTGATTATGAGATATGGATTTACCACAGGAAGCTGTGCGGCGGCGGCATCAAAGGCGGCGGCATATATGCTTTTAACCGGAAAGGCTAAAAACAAAATAACGATTCAGACACCTAAGGGAATAGCTTACACGGCTGATATCACCGACATAAAAAGAAGTGAAAATGAGGTAAGCTGTGCCGTGATAAAGGACGGAGGGATGACCCGGATGTGACCACCGGAGCCTATATATATGCTTCTGTACGGATTTTGCATTCCGATACCTGTGCTTTAAGCAAAAAAAGCAGGATTTGGCTATCATAAATATTGACGGTGGTGACGGAGTGGGAAGAGTCACCAAACCCGGATTAGACCAGCCTGTCGGAAACGCGGCTATCAATCATGTGCCGCGTGAGATGATTGAAAAAGAGGTAAGGGAGGTTTGTGAGCTTTTGGATTTTAAGGGGACACTTGACATCACAATCTCGGTTCCAAAGGGAAAGGAGCTTGCAGAAAGGACCTTTAATCCAAGACTTGGGATAGTTGGTGGTATATCAATTCTCGGCACGAGCGGTATTGTTGAGCCCATGAGCTCACAGGCTCTTATTGATACGATAAGGGTGGAGCTTAGGCAGAGATATTCGTTTGGGTATGATTATGTGGCGGTTGCTCCGGGAAATTACGGTCTTGACTTTATGAAGGAAAGCTATGGCTATGATCTGGACAGGAGTGTCAAATGCTCCAACTTTATCGGTGAAACAATTGATATGGCAGCCGATATGGGCTTTAAGAGGATGCTTTTGACAGGGCATATAGGAAAGCTTATAAAGGTAGCAGGAGGCATCATGAACACTCATTCGAGGGAGGCAGACTGCAGGATAGAGCTTTTGACGGCATTTGCGTTTAAGTGCGGTGTAGCGCCCGAATACATAAAGCGCATTATGGACAGCCTTACGACAGAGGAGGCCCTGGCGGCACTTAAGGAAAGCGGCAGGCTGTATGAGGTAATGGATTATGCGATGGAGCGCATATGCTTTTATCTGGATAAGAGAGCAAAGGGCAGACTTGAGATAGACTGTATCATGTATTCAAACGAATTTGGTGAGCTTGCAAAAGCAGAAAGGCAGAAAAATGGTTTACTTTGTTGGCGCAGGAACAGGCGCAGCAGATTTAATAACAGTACGCGGAATGCGTCTTTTACAAAAGGCAGATGTGATAATTTATGCAGGCTCGCTTGTTAATCCAGAGCTTTTGGACTATGCAAGGGAGAGCTGTGAAATATATAACAGTGCAAAAATGACACTGGATGAGGTCATCGCAGTCATGAAAGCTGCTGAGGCAGACGGAAAAATTACTGTGCGCCTGCACACGGGAGAGCCAAGCATATACGGCGCAGTGCGCGAGCAGATGGATGAGCTTGATACTCTTTTAATACCATATGAGAGCTGTCCGGGCGTGAGCGCGTGCTTTGGCGCTGCTGCATCGCTCAACATTGAGTATACGCTCCCCGGTATTTCCCAGTCGCTCATCATCACACGCATGGAGGGGCGCACGAAGGTGCCGCCTAAGGAGAGCATAGCAAGCTTTGCCGCACACCACGCTTCCATGGCGATTTACTTAAGCACCGGGCTTTTAGAGAAGCTTACGGAAAGCCTTATTGAGGGAGGATACGCGGCAGATACACCTGCTGCAATTGTATACAAGGCAACCTGGCCACAGGAGGAGGCATACGTGTGCACTGTCGCTACACTTAAGCAGACTGCGAGGAAGCACAATATCACAAAGACAGCGATTGTGCTTGTGGGGGATGTCATAGCTCACCGGCATTACGAGAAATCAAGACTTTACGCACCGGATTTTTCGACAGAGTATCGCAAGGCTTCAGTAGAGTCAAAGGATAACGATTGAAAAAGGGCGTGAATATATAAATATGGGAAATATATGGGAACTGAAAATATGAAAATTTGCATTGTAAGCTTCACAATAAAGGGCTATGGGCTGTCATGTGACATAGCTCATAAGCTAAAAAAAGTGCATATGAGGTGGAGGTTTTTACCAAATGCTCGAGATTATCGGATGAGAATATTAAAAATTCCACCGATGAAAATTATAGAAATACCGGCTACATATCACAAAATATATCAGACTGGACAGCTGCACAGATGAGTGAAAAAAAGGCTCTGATTTTTATCGGGGCATGTGGTATTGCAGTGAGGGCTATAGCTTCTTCTGTTAATAACAAGCTTAAAGACAGTCCTGTTATTGTGATAGATGAGCTGGGGAAGTTTGTTATTCCGATTCTTTCAGGGCATGTGGGAGGTGCCAATGAGCTTACTGTATTATTAGCAGCAATGATGAATGCCACACCTGTTATAACAACCGCTACTGATATCAATAATAAATTTGCAGTTGATGTTTTTGCAAAGAAATGCAGCTTGCAATAGTCAATAAAGATGCATCGCCAGAGTATCATCAAAGGTATTGGCGGGGGAAGTGGTTACTATGTCAGTCGACTGGGAGCACATCCCGGCTAAGCACAGAAGCCTTATAAAGGCTTTTTTCGATGAAGCTGATATGAGTGCTGATGCAATAAAAACAGTGGACTTCCCACCTGCTTGCGGTGCTGATATTGTAGTATCATGCGAAAAAGCAAAGGACCCTAAAAATGGCAGTATTTACTTAAAACCCACACAATTTGTACTTGGTATTGGGTGCAGAAGGGATACAGCGTTTGAAAATATTGACAGGGCAATCAGACAAAGTCTTTTAAAGCTACAAATAGATATTTCGGATATAGACATGATTGCATCAATAGATGTGAAAAAAGATGAACCGGGAATAAAGGAATTTTGCGAAAGAAACAGGATAGAATTTGTCACTTATACCGCGGATGAGCTCATGGCGGTGCAGGGAGAATTCAGTGCCTCGCAGTTTGTCAGGGAGCATGTTGGAGTGGACAACGTGTGCGAGCGTGCAGCGGTGCTTGTATGCAGCAGGGAATGCAATAAAGCAGGAGAACTTATCTATAAAAAACATAAATATGACAGGGTAACGGTTGCGGCAGCAAGGTATCCTGATTAATCATAAATGAGGGGCAAAATACCTTTTGAACTTCATATTATTAAAAAATTGCAAATAGCTGCATGGTTATATAAAATTAGTAGAGATGGAGATTAACATGAATAAAATTTACATAGTAGGTATGGGACCGGGCTTTGAAAGCATGATGACAAAGCAGGCGATTGACGCCCTGGAAGCGAGTGATGTCATAGTGGGATACACCGTATATATAAAGCTGCTTGGAGAAAAATTCCAGACAAAAGAGCTTTTGACCACTCCAATGCGTCAGGAAAAACAAAGATGCCATCTGTGCTTTAAAAAGGCACTTGAGGGCAAAACAGTTTCTCTTGTATGTAGTGGTGATGCCGGAATATACGGACTGGCCTCTCTTATGTATGAGATTGGGCAGGAATACGATAACGTAGAGCTTTCGGTAATACCCGGCATTACAGCGGCAAACAGTGGTGCGGCAGTGCTTGGAGCACCATTAAACCATGATTTTTGTACCATCAGCTTAAGTGACCTGCTCACGCCGTGGGATAAGATTGAAAAGCGTCTTGTGGCTGCTGCAGAGGGTGATTTTGTCATAGCACTGTACAATCCGTCAAGCCACAAGAGAAAGGACTATCTGATGAGAGCCTGTGATATTCTGCTTCGTGCGATAGAGCCTGAACGACCATGCGGCTATGTCGAAAATATCGGACGTGAGGGAACAAGCTATACGGTCTGTACCCTCGGTGAGCTTCGCAGTGCACAGGTCAACATGTTTACGACAGTATTTATCGGCAATGAGGGTACACAAATAATTGACGGAAAGCTTGTCACAAGGAGAGGATATCAGATTGAGTAAAATACTGATTTTTGCAGGAACAACAGAGGGACGTAAGCTATCAGAGCACCTGTGTGAAAGAGGCATAGAGCATACGGTTTGCGTGGCAACAGAATACGGTGAAATTGTGCTGCATGAAAATCCGTTCGCGCATGTTCATATGGGGCGTATGGACAGCGAAGGCATGAGAAGCTTCTTTGCGGAACAAAAATGTAAGCTCATAGTGGATGCAACCCATCCGTAATGCAGCCATTGTTACCGAAATTAATAAAGCAGGCAGTTTATGCTTTTAATGAGACACATGCTG